>ERZ1090866.180-NODE-180-length-26842-cov-34.896256_pt1 | contig 26842 bp, 30 predicted proteins | sample MGYA00478477_ERZ1090866 | MGnify/ENA primary metagenome ERZ1090866 (study PRJEB33644, sample SAMEA5815737) | chicken gut metagenome | biome: Chicken; feature: Gastrointestinal Tract; material: Caecum | place: Ireland | collected 2019-01-01 | study: A study of the... | reverse complement strand
GAATTATATAAAGAGTTAGAAAAAAATTATAATGAACTTGTGGATATTATGGAAACCTATGAATCAAAATTAAATAATAAAGAGTTAAGTCATTTTATTGATAAATTAAATGATAATGAAAATGATCTAAGAGCAGCCTTAAAGTACTATAACGATAGTGCTACGGAGATTAATCATTTGATTCATCACTTTCCTTCTAATTTATTAAAATTAGTAAATCACTATGAAGATATCGAATTATATACCTTTAAAAAACAAGATCGTTTTGAACTATTAACAGAACAATAAAACTCAAGGCCAAAGCTTTGAGTTATTTTAATTCCCACTGAATGGGTTCCATCCCTTTTGAAATTAAAAATTGATTTGTCTTGGAAAAAGGTCTACTACCAAAGAAACCTTGATAGGCAGATAAAGGAGAAGGATGAGCCGATTCTACAATGTAATGAATTGGATTCGTAATTAATTTCTTCTTAGCTCTAGCATATCCTCCCCAAAGAATAAAAACAACGGGAGTAGTTTTTTGATTTAATAATTCAATTACCCGATCGGTAAAGATTTCCCAACCTCTCCCTCTATGAGAAGCAGCTTTATCTTTCTCGACCGTTAATACACTATTTAATAACAAAACTCCTTGCAATGTCCAAGGCGTAAGATTCGAAGTCGTTGGAATAGGACATCCTAAATCATCATGCATCTCTTTAAAAATGTTAACCAGACTTGGAGGTTTCGGAACACCATTTTGAACCGAAAAAGAAAGACCATGAGCTTGATTTTCTCCATGATAAGGATCTTGTCCTAAAATAACAACCTTCACCTCTTCATAAGGAGTTTGCCGAAAAGCATTAAAAATTTCATTTTTCTTTGGATAAATCACCTTATGATCATATTCTGTTTCCACAAAAGAAATTAAATCTTTAAAATAGGGTTTATCATACTCTTCTTTTAAATAAATATCCCAATCATTTCCTATCATAAAAACACCTCCTACTTATGGTATTTTTCATTATGATTAATTTTATAAGCACGATATAATTGTTCTAAAAAAAGAACGCGAAACAATTGATGAGGAAAAGTCATTTTTGAAAAACTTAAAGTCATTTGAGCTCTCTTCGTTAAAGAAGAAGCAAGACCATAACTTCCACCAATGACAAAACAAAGGTTAGCATGCTGCATTTCTAATTTATCAAGATTAGCAGCAAAAGAAAGAGAATCAAGCTGTTTTCCCGCAATATCAAGCGTAATAACATAGTCTTTTTCTTCGATATGTTTCAAAAGCTCTTCCCCTTCTTTTTCCTTCGTCTTATGAATATCTTCATAATGGAAATCCGAAACTTCTATAATTTTTAATTTGGCATATTTTGAAATTCTCTTTTCATATTCGCAAACCGCTGCTTGAAGATAATCTTCTTTTAATTTTCCAACACATAATACTTTTATCATACTTCTAATAATTCACTCGCTTCCTCTTGTTTTGCTACTAATAAGACAGGATGATATTCTGTTTCTTTTAATTTATTGAAAGTAGTAGAATAAGCCAACTCTTCTGTATTATTATGTTCACTAAGATGCGCTAACACTACATATTTAGTATCCTTGCCAACTAATTCTTGCAAATACTCACTTGTTGTTTCATTAGATAAATGACCAACATCACTAAGAATTCTTTGTTTTAAAACATAAGGATACGGTCCATCCATCAACATTTTTTCATCATGATTGCTTTCCATATAATAGATTTCTTTATTTTTTAACAATTTCAAATACTTACGATTTAAATAGCCCGTATCCGTAATATAAACTAAACTATGTTCCAAATAAGTAAACAGAAAACCAACACTACCAGGAGCATCATGTGAAGTATGAATTAAATTTAAGGTAATATCATTTAAATGCATTTCATCTTGATAAAATTCAATGCGATCAAGGGGCAAAATATCTTTTAGTTCCGGATACATCTCTTCACGAATATAAACTCTAAACTGACTATGTTTTAATAAAACAGAAAGACCAGAAATATGATCTCGATGGGTATGGGTTAACAAGAGAAAAGAAACATCAGATAAACAGACACCCATCCGATCAAGTTCTCTTAACAACCGATGATAGGTGATACCGATATCGATAAGAAAAGAAGTGGTTCCACATGTTACAAAAGAACAGTTTCCTTTAGAACCACTTGCTAATACTTTGAATTCCATTAGAACAAACTCATCGGATTCATCGAAGAAGATCCCCGACTATATGGATATCCTCTCCATAAACTAAAGTGTAAATGTACTCCGGTTGCGGCTCCTGTTTGACCCATTGTACCAATCGTATCACCAATCGATACTTCTTGCCCTACACTGACATATCTTTCTGCTAAATGAGCATACATCGTATAGTAACCATTATTATGATTAATAACAATGTATTGACCATTATCATATTTATAAGTAGATGCCACAACAATACCGTTATTAGAAGCATAAATAGGTGAACCATATCCAGCTCCTGCAATATCCATACCATCATGTAGGGTACCCCAACGATAAGCATATGGACTACTAATATAGTATGGTGTTCTTGTTGGCCATAACCAGTATCCTTCCACTTTACTATTGCCACTTAAACTACTATCCGTACCACCACCAGAATATCTTTGTTTCGTTCCTTTTACAATAATTCTTTTGGTTGGCTCACTCACCACTTGAGTAGCAGAAGTATCGATCGTAGCATTTTCCACCTGACCATTCACTTTTTCCAATACAGAAGTAACTAACTGAGAACCATTAACTCCTTCTTGAATAGTTTCTTCATAGGTTGTATATTGCGAATTATCATATCTTGTTTCTGTTTCATAAGGAATATCTTGTAAAGCTACTTGCCTTTCTACTTCAATTAAACGAAATTGTGGTTTAATGATACTAATATTAACACTTTGTCCTTCATATAATAGACTATTCGCATCAGTAAACTCTGGATTAGCAATTAAAAATTCTTCATTCGATAATTTATTATTAAAGGAAACATCACTAATCGTATCCCCCTTTTGAACTGTATATTTTTGTTGTTCTTCTAACGTACCATACAAAAGATACTTACTAAGATCGGCACTATTTTCATAAATTTTCTCATCCGAAGGAATATTTTTTTCTTTTATCGTAACTTTGTTTTCAAGATAAATATTTTCAATTAATGATCCTGTACTTCCACTCGCTATTTCAGCTTGCTGATTATTAATATATTTATCGTATCGATCACTACCAACAAAAGCCCGGATCGTAGTATCCATAGCATCTTCAAAAACTTGTTCATCTAAAACATAAATTGTCTGATCAACTCCTTCTACTACTTCTCCTTGTTCATTTGTAGTATCAATACCCGAAATGGTAACCTCATACCCTTTAATAGTAAAAGGTTCAATATCCTTTATTTTTTCATAAATTTCTTGCGTAGTAGAAATGTTTTCATTGTAAGTAACATCCTTAACAATCTTCAAATCCTCAGGAGCATATACTTTATCAACCTGATACTGCTCTCTTAACATTTGTTGCTCATTATCAATATACTGATCCAAAGCTGTAGCATCTTCTACTAAGCCAATTGATTTTCCTGCCAAATAAACCCGATATACATTCTGAGGTTCCAAAGCTTTCGTATTTGGCGTAAAAAATAAAATAACAAAACTGACAATCGCAGCAATTGAAATAATAAGAACATTTTTAAAATTCATTTTATTCCTCCTCTTGTTCTCTTGTCATGTTTAAAAACGTTGATGTATCTTTTTTAAATAATAATGGAATCGTCGCTTGTGGTCCATTTCTGTGTTTTGCAATAATAAATTCACTCATACTATTCGCATCTTTTTTCGCTTCTTTAGAATAATAATCTTCTCGATATAGAAAACCTACTAAATCAGCATCTTGTTCAATAGAACCTGATTCACGAAGATCGGATAGCATTGGTCTTTTATCTTCTCTTCCCTCCACACTACGAGAAAGTTGTGCAAGAGCAATAATCGGAATATGTAACTCCATTGCTAAAGTCTTCAAACTTCGAGAAATATCAGCTACTTCTTGTTGCCGATTTGATCCATAATTCCTACCTCCTGATATTAATTGTAAATAATCGATGATTACTAAGTCAAGCCCATCACTAGAAGAAGATAGTCTCCGACACTTGGCCCGAATTTCGCCAATACTGATTCCTGGAGTATCATCGATATATAAATTCGCATGACTTAATTGACTTGCCGCTTCATTAAATCTTTTCCAATCACTATTTAACATTCTACCAGTTCGAAGTTTATAACCTTCTATCTGTCCTAAAGAAGATAAAATACGATTGGCAAGTTGTTCTGCCCCCATTTCAAGGTTGAAGACAGCCACTGTTTTTTCCGTATGTGTCGTTACATAAGTAGCAAGATTTAAAGCAAAAGCCGTTTTACCCATACCAGGACGAGCCGCCACAATAATAAGTTCATTTTCGTGAAGACCAGCTGTAATTTTATCAAGATCATACCAACCAGTAGCAATTCCTGTAATTTCGCCTTTTAAATCCGCCAACTTTTCCAAATCTGCCTGCGTCTTTACAAGCACATCCTGAATACTTTTAAATTCACTTGTTTTACGATTCTTAGCAATAGTTAAAATCTTCTTTTCGGCCGAATCTAAAATATCATTAACACTATTCTTTGCCTCATAACCAGAAGTAGCAATATCCGTTGCTGTTTCAATTAATCTTCGCAAAAGGGCACTATCTAAAACTTCTTTAATATAATATTCAATATTAGCAGCAGTAGGAACAAATTGAATTACTTCCGTTAAATAAGTAACACCTCCAACTTCATTTAACCAATTTTGTTTTGTAAGTTCACTCGTAACTGTAGTCAAATCCACTGGAATTTTCTGTTCTACTAAATTCTGCAAAGCTTTAAAGATTTTTGCATTTTTATTATCAAAGAAATCCGTTTCCTCTAAATTCTCAACCGCAGTTTGAAGAGCATTTTGAGATAAGAAACAAGCCCCTAAAACACTCTCTTCTGCTTCTAAATTATTTGGTAATTGTTTTAAGGCCATTTCTTACTTCTAACCTCCTCACTTCACTAAATGCACTTTTACTTTCGCAAGAACCCCTTTATATAATTCTATCACAATCGTATGAAAACCTAAAGTAGATAACGAATTTTCCATCTGAATTGCATTCTTCTCTATTTTATACCCTACTTTTTCCAAAGCATCTTTAATTTGTTTGGCACTAACACTTCCAAAGACTTTATCTTGTTCCCCGGTACGAACCGTAAAAGTTAAAACTTCTTTTTCTAACTTTTCTTTCATTTCAATTGCTTCTTGCTTTTTCTTCTCGTCAGAAAGAGCTTGATTCTTCTTTTCTTCTTCTAATTTTACCAAGTTAATACCATTCGCTACAACAGCATAACCTTTTTTGATTAAAAAGTTTTGGGCATAACCATCTTTTACTTCTTTTATTTGCCCTTTTTTTCCTTGATTTTTCAAGTCTTTTATAAAGATAACCTTCATTTTCATTCCTCCTTTTTGAGAATTTGTAAAAGTTTTTGTTCCACTTTACTAATAGAACTATTAGAAATTCTAGCAGCGGCCCCCATTTGATCTCCTCCACCGCCTAATTTACCTAAAATATTAGCAACATTATACTTTCCAAGGCTTCGACCACTAACATAAACATCTTTCTCATTGATCTTACCAATTACAAAAGATAATTCGATATTATTGAAGAAAAGAAGAGTATCCGCTGTTTTTGCAAGTTCATCCTTGCGATATATAGTATAAGGGCTTCCTTTCGAAATTGCAATTTTTTCATTTAAAATATCAACATTCGTAATCATCGTCTGTCGTTCCATATACTCTTTTAAATCTTGTTTTAACAAATATTGTACTTTTTTACTACTTGCTCCCATCATCGCTAAATAATAAGCACTATAATAGGTGTTAGCATTGGTTTTTAAAGTAAAATTATTTGTATCTAAAACAACTCCCGCTAAAATTAAAGTAGCATAATAAGGATCAAGAGTAATTTGGTAACTTTCTAATAAATTTGTAACCATTTCACAAGTACTTGATACTTCATTATCGATAATACGTAAAGAGGATTCGATAGAAGTTGCCCCAGTATCATGGTGATCAAAAATAATAATTTGATCTTCCAAAAAAAAATCTAATACTTTCGAACTCTGAATCAAATCTGTTTTATTCGTATCAAGAATTAATAATAAGTTTCTTTTCTGCCGAATATATAAATTGTCTTCGACTTTATCACTAGTAAGAATATTGATGCATCCATCTAACTCTTGCAATACCTTAGCAACACCAAGCTCATGCCTTTTATCATCAATAATGAGATAACAATTTTTATGTAAACGGGAAAGCAAAAAATACATACCAAGAGAACTACCAAGCGCATCTAAATCTAAATCCTTATGAGACATAATAAAAATGCTTTTCGCTTGTCGAAGATGTTTTTTAATTTCTTTTTTCTTATCTACTATCTTCATAATTGCCTCCTTTTCATTCATATATATTATATAATATTTTTTTATAATAATCAAAAAAAGTAAATGATCAACTCATCTACTTTGTATAAGGTAATAAGGCAATCGCTCTAGCTCTTTTAATTTGTTCTGCAATATAACGTTGATGACGAGCACAGTTTCCTGTAACACGTCTTGGAACTATTTTACCTTTTTCATTGATATATTTTTTTAAGATATCAACATCTTTATAATTGATTTGTTTTCCAGTACACATTAAACATACTTTTTTCTTCTTACGATAAAATTCGGCCATCTTTTTCCCTCCTTTTTAAAATGGTAAATCATCATCACTAATTTCAATGCTAGCACCAAAATCAGCATAGGGATTACTTGAGACATCAGTACCGCTTTGGTTATTTGTACTTCCAGAATCACTAGGAAAATCATATGGGGTAGGCTCTTGAGTAGGAGCAGAAAAATTATTTGTAGATGTACTATTGTTGTTATTTGAAGCTCCCTTTGGGGTTAAAAACTCAACATTATCAGCTACAACTTCGGTAACATATCTTCTTTGACCATTTTGATCATCATAGCTACGTACTTGTATTCTTCCTTCTACTGCAACCTGTGTTCCTTGATGAACATATTTTTTTACATTCTCTGCTTGTTTTCTCCAGACAACACAGTTAATAAAGTCTGCTTCTCTTTCTCCTGATTGATTCGTAAAATTACGGTTGACTGCCAAAGTAAAGGTTGCAACCGCAGTATTATTTCCAGTATAACGAAGCTCTGGATCTCTTGTTAGTCTCCCTATTAAAAATACTTTATTCATAGTTACCTCTTTTCTTAATCATCAACACGAACGATTAAATGACGCAATAAGTTTTCATTGATACGAGCTAGACGATCAAATTCCTTTGTAGCTTCAGGTTCAGCTTCTACTACAAATAAGAAATAATAACCATTCTTGTATTTCTTAATTTCATAAGCTAACTCTCTTTGACCCATTGCTTTTTCTTCTACAATTTTAGCTTTGTGATCCGTTAAAACCTTCTTTAGATTATCAGCTTCCTTTTTAATTGCTGCCTCCTCTAAATCTGGTTTTACGATAAACATAATTTCATACTTGTTCATCTTTCCACCTCCTTCTGGCCATAAGACCTATTTCTAGGTAAGGAGTATTTCAAATACTCGTTGCTAGTATAACAAATAATTACTAAAAAGTCTACTATTTTTTGGTACCCTTTTAACCGATTGATACAATATCTATGTCTTTGTTACTTAGATACATTAAAACGAAAATGACAAATATCTCCATCTTGCATAATATAATCTTTTCCTTCCAACCGAGCTTTACCTGCCTCTTTGACTTTTAATTCACTACCACAATCAATCAAATCTTGATAAGAAATAACTTCCGCTTTAATAAATCCCTTTTCAAAATCCGTATGAATAATCCCAGCACATTGCTTTGCATTCATTCCTTTCTGAAAAGTCCAAGCTCGAACCTCATCTTTTCCTACCGTAAAATAAGTAGCAAGTCCTAACAAATCATACGTAGCTTTTACTAAAGCATCAAGTCCAGAACAAGAAAGCCCCAAGGCTTCTAACATTTCTTTTTTATCCTCATCATCTAGTTCACTTAACTCTTCTTCTACTTTAGCACATAAAACAATAACAGAGGATTTTTCTTTTTGAGCATATTTCTTTACTTCTTGCACATAATGATTATCTTCCTTTCCAAGATCACTTTCTTCAATATTCGCTAAATAAATCATCGGCTTCATGGTTAAAAATTGATAAGACTTTAAAGCTTTTTTCTCTTCTTCACTAAATTCTACCAATCGTAAAGGAGTATTTTTTTCCAAAGATTCTTTGGCTTTTTCTAATGCTTCTAATTCTAATAAATCGTTTTTATCTTTTGTCGTCCTTGCTTTTTTAGAAATTCTCTCTAATCGATTCTGAATCACTTCCAAATCACTAATCGAAAGCTCCAAATTAATCGTTTCTATATCACGAATGGGATCAACATTACCATCAACATGAATAATATTACCTTTCTCAAAACAACGCACAACTTCCACAATTGCATCCGTTTCTCGAATATGAGCAAGAAATTTATTTCCTAATCCTTCCCCTTTACTAGCACCCTTAACAAGACCAGCAATATCTGTAAATTCATAACTAGTCGGAATCACTCTTTCTGGTTGATACATGGAAGCTAAACGTTCTAATCTTTCATCTTTTACATTCACAACCCCAACATTAGGATCAATGGTAGCAAAAGGATAATTCTCAGCTAATATATGTTGATTCGTAATTGCATTAAATAAAGTACTTTTCCCTACATTTGGTAATCCTACAATTCCCGCTTTTAAACTCATAATAACACCTCTTTTAAACAGTTATATTATAACGCATTCCCAAATGAAGATCAATTTCGTTTTTATATCACAACAAAAAAGCTCATCCGATCATTTGATGAACTTAACTTCAAAAGAAACCTGCTATAAAGAAGGAAGCACTCCTGGTCCAAGTGGTAAACCTATCAAATACCAACAAACCGTTAAGAAAATCCAAGTAAAGGCAATCACACCAAAGTAGGGTATTACATAACCAATACTTTCCCGAATAGAAATTGGCTTTTTCTTATCTTGATTATAAATATTAAGATATCCTATATAAATGGCAAACCCAGCTAAAAGAGGTGTAATTCCAGCCGTAATAGAAGTTCCAACTCTTAAAATAAATTGGGCAAATTGAGGTGATAAGTTAGATTGCATAAAAGCCGGAACGACCACAGGAGAAAAAATTTCCCATTTGGCAGTAGGAGTTGTAATAAACAAATTCGCAATTCCAATAATAATAATAGTAAAAATAATTAAAGGAATACCAGTAAAATTAAGACTGCCTAATAAGTTAGCTAATAAGCAACCAATAACAGTACCAATATTAGTTTGTTTAAACACCGAAATAAATTGACTAACGACAAATAACAATATTAACATTTCACCCATTGGAAGAAAAGTCTCTTTACATCCCTGAATAAGTTCTTTGTCATTCTTAATTGTCTTTGCCCCAATTCCATAAGCAAGGCCCATACCACAAAACAATAAAGACATCATATAAGTAAAACCATCTTGAAAATAAGAATTACTACCAAATAACTGTCCCAAATAAGTATCCTCATTCATATCAAGTAACATTCCGGACATAGGAAGATTAGGTATCAACATATATATAAACAAAAGAATAATAACAATACCTGTAATATAAGCAAACTTTAAACCTCTTTTTTCTCGTTTTTCCTTTTCGATCTTCATCTGCTCTAATTCTTCTTCATCTATAATTTGTAACTCTTCCGTTTTAGCAGTTTCTTCTTTTTCTTTCTTTTTACCAATTCGGGGAGCAATAATTTTTTCAATAACGATAGTACCAATCAATGGTAGCAAGAAAGAAAAAGCAATAATAATGAACAAGTTAGATGTTAAACTAATATGAGTTGAATCATCAATCAAACGAGCAGCAGACGTTGTATAAGGAATTAAATTAACATCTAAAGATCCAACAAATAAGGATACGCCATATCCAAAACTAACCCCACAAAAAGCAGTAATAATTCCTAAAAAAGGATGCCTATTATTATATTGATATATCATAGCAGCCAACGGAATTAATAAAACATAACCAACTTCATTAATTAAAGAAGAAATAGTCGCTAAAAACAAAACAATAAAAGTTAGTACTCTTTTATCAATTTTACTTAATTTTCTCTTACAAAAAGTATCAAGAAAACCAGTTGCAGTTGCAACACTAACTCCAATTAAAGTAATAATTAACATTCCAAGAGGAGCAAAACTAAGAAAATCTCGAAGAGCATTACTAAAAATATATTTCATGCCATCAAAACTTAGCATATTATTAACAGTAACTAAGGTTGAATTCAACTTATAAGTTTGAGTATTTATTTCACTATAAGTTCCTTGCATCTGTAGACCGGATAAAATAGCACTAAGAATAATAACAAAAATGGTTAACAACAAAAAAACGGTAATAGGATGAAAATAAAATTTTTTCAATTTTAATTTTTTCTTTTCCTTCATATTATACCTCTTTCATCAACACTTTTTTTATTTTTTTATTAAATTCAATTCGAGAAATAAAAATCATTCGACCACAACCACAGCATTTAATTTTAATATCTGCCCCTAACCGAATAATTTCCCATTCGTTACTACCACAAGGATGCTTTTTTTTCATAATAACATGGCTTCCAAGCGTATATTCTTTATTTTCCATGATGCACCTCTATCTGTGGATAAGGAATTTCAATTCCTGCTTCATCCAATGCTAACTTTAAATCTTTTCTCATTTTTCTTTCGATTTCAAAATCTTTTGTAGCTTTTACTTTACCAGCAATTCGATAAACAACTGCCGAATCATCTAAATTTTCAATTCCCCATAATTCGATAGGTCCTTTTAAATCAGAATAAGTTTGATTCATTTTTTCTATTGTTTGATGAATAACTTTTTCTACTTGCTCTAAGTCTGCTTCATAACTGACTGACAAATCAATTAAAGCAAGAGAAGCATGATGACTATAATTGATGATTTCGTTAATAGAATGATTTGAAATAGTCATTTCAGCTCCTTTATAATCACGAATTCGAGTCGTCCGAAGTCCAATCGAAATCACATCCCCTCGAAAGCCATTAATCGAAACATTATCTCCTACTTCAAAAGCTTCTTCAATTAAAATAGAAATACCAGCCAAAAAATCTTTAGCAATATCTTGAAAAGCAAGAGATAAAACAGCTACTCCAATTCCAAGTCCTGCAAAAAGACTAGTAACATTAATATGATAAGCCGTAAGCACAAACAAAAAAGTAATTATAATGATAAGATATTTAATAATATTATTAATAATACTTTTTGAAGTCTCAATTCTTTTCTTATTTTTAGTACTCATTTGTTTCTTTACTAAAGCTTGATTAATTAAATGAGTTATCACTTGATAAATGATATAAGCAGCTGCTATATAAATAATTGGTTTTAAAACATACTGAAAAATCTCAGTTTCAAAAAACTCGGTCAAAATATTACATCACACCTTTACTGATCTAAATTCATAATTTCAAGAATTCTAGTTAAATCATTTGCATTTGTAAATTTAATTTCAATTTTATTATTTTTAATTTTTACTTTTGTTCCCAATTTTTCACAAAGATTATCCGCTACATAATCATATTCATTATGCTCTTTTTTTGTTTTTGATATTTCCTTTTTACGATGATATTCCAAAGGAGAAGAAGTTAATTCTTCTAATTTTCGAACACTAAGGCCATCATTTACAACCTTATCAGCCAATTCCAAAATCTGCTTTTTATCGTTTAATTTACTTAAAATACGAGCATGGCCCATGGTTAACTGACCTGTTGTAATATAATCTTTTACTTCTTCTGGAAGTTGTAAAAGACCTAACATATTCGTAACATGACTACGACTCTTTCCTACTTTCTTTGCTAGTTCTTCTTGGGTTAAATGAAGAGATTCTTGTAATTTTTGATAAGCGGTCGCTTCCTCTAAAGCAGACAAATCCTCTCTTTGTAAGTTCTCAAGAAGAGCAATTTCCATCATCTCTTCATCGGTAAAGTTTTTAACAATCGCCGGTATTGTTTCTAAACCAGCCATCCGACTTGCTTTTACTCTACGTTCTCCAGCAATGATCTCATATCCTTTTACACTTTTTTTCGCAATAATAGGTTGAAAAACGCCATGTTTTTTAATTGAATCTGCAAGTTCTTGTAAAGATTCTTCCTCAAAATTTTTACGAGGTTGATAAGGATTACTACGTAGCTCATCCAATTTAAGATTAACAATACTCTCTTTTGGCGTACTATCAATAATTCGCTCTTCTACTTGACTAATATCCATCTGTTCACTACTGAACAATTCTTCTAATCCTTTTCCCAACGCTCTTCTTTTAGTTTCCATTTTGTTCAATCACTTCCTTTGCTAGATTTAAATAAGCCTCTGCCCCTTTACTTTTTGGATCATAAACAATAATTGGTTCTCCATGACTTGGCGCTTCTGTTAAACGAATTAACCGAGGGATAATGGTATTATAAACCTTTTCTTTGAAAAATTTGCGTATATCATCAACCACTTCAAATCCCAAGTTTGTTCTTGAATCTAACATAGTTAAGAGTACTCCTTCAATATCTAAGTTTGGATTTAATTGCTTTTGAGCTAACCGAATGGTATTCAAAAGTTGCATAATTCCCTCTAAAGCAAAAAATTCACATTGAACAGGAATAATAACAGAATCACTTGCTGTTAAAGCATTCGTGGTAATAAGGCCTAACGAAGGAGGACAATCAATGATAATAAAATCAAATTTATCTTTGATTAATGCCAGATGTTGTTTTAATTGAGCACCTTTTACAAAGCTAGGATCTGTTTGACTTTTCTCCATTAATTCAATATCAAGTCCAGCTAAATTGATCGTAGCCGGCAAAACATAAAGTTGTTTATATTTCGTCTTAACCATAGCATCAAGAATATTACACTTGTTGGTCAAAACATCATAAACACTTCTTTCAATATCTCCTTTATTAATTCCAACACCAGTAGTCGTATTTCCTTGCGGATCAAGATCGATCAACAAAACCCTTTTTCCAAAAAAAGCTAGTGAAGCTGAAAGGTTAATACTAGTAGTTGTCTTTCCTACTCCGCCTTTTTGATTCACTAATGAAATAACCTTTCCCATATTTATCACTCTCTTCTTTTTCCATCTAGTACTCTTATTTATTGTATCAAAAATAAAAAGAGTTGAAAACCATTTTAGCAAAAAAAGTAGATTTCTCTACTTCTTAACTTTCTTTTTCCTTGGTAATTTTGATTACAATTTGATAATTCTTTTCAAAGTCCATCTCTTCAATATCTACTTTGAAACCACTCGCTTCGATATCTTTTACAGTATTACGAATTAATTCGATAGATTCATTTAAATCATAATGAGGTTTTGCCTCCACAGTTTGTTGTTTGATACCTTCCAATTTCTGAACATCGTCCGCAAAAATAGGATTATGAGCGAAAGGATTACTATAAGTATCCAAATAAGGTATTTTGTCTTCTTCTTTTGATGATGGAGCTGTTAAACTAGAATCAACAACAGGAGGAGTTTTTCCAACTCCAGCAAGAAGAGTGTCCATAGAAGTAGGAGTCGATGATTCCATTTCCTTTTTCGAAGGAGTAAAATCATCTGCCGTAATTCCTGGGGTAGGAATAATATTTGCATTAATATTACTGCCTTCTTGGTTATTTGGTTTATTCTCTTGTCTTTCTTCCTCTTTATCATCTAATGGTTGAAAGAAACGAAAAGTAGATGGAGAAGGATCACTTGATGAAGAGGTTGATGAATTATCATCAGAAGATTTTGATTCCGTCGTTCCTTTTAATAAATCATCAGTATTAACGTTTTTCGGAATACTTTGAGGAATATCTTGAGCCGTTGCCTTCATCTCATCTAAATTAATAGGCATACTAGCAGTGCTTGTCAAATCACTATCAATAGTCTTCGGTACATCTTCACCATAATCAATAAATTTTGGAGGAGTACTATAATCAATTCCAACACTTTGATTGAACTCTGAAGAAGTAGAAGCTGGGATAGAAGTTGTAGAAGTATTCGAAGAAGATACTTTCGTTTCTGGTTCATTTACCGGTACTGCCTTTGTTTTTAATAATTGCTCCATTTCTTCTGTTGAAACGGTTGGCTTTTGATTAATCTTCTCTTCCAATTCCCGAACAGTCATTTTTTTATCAATAATTTCCTTTAGCAATTCTTTTTGCTTTTCTTTATCTGGAACACTAAGAAGAGCTCTAGCATGTCTTTCTGAAATTTGATCTTTTAATAAAGCATCTTGCACTTCTTCTGGTAAAGATAATAATCGAAGTTTATTCGCAACTGCACTTTGACTTTTTCCCATTGTCTTAGCAAGTTCTTCTTGAGTCATCTGATCAAGTTCCAAAATCTTTTGATAAGTTCTTGCTTCTTCAATAGGATTCAAATTTTTCCTTTGTAAATTTTCAAGTAAAGCTACCTTACTACTTTCTTTATCATCTAAATTACGAACAATCGCTGGAATTTTCGTAAGACCAGCTAATGCAGAAGCCTTATATCGACGCTCTCCAGCAATAATTTCATATTTATTTCCAATATTTCGAACAATAATTGGTTGAATTACTCCATGCTCCTTAATAGAAACAGCTAATTCTTTCAACGATTTCTCATCAAAAACCTGTCTTGGCTGAAAACGATTTGGAATAATATCATCTAAATATAAATATACAACTTCATTTTCATTATTTTGCATTTTAATCCCTCACTTTTTATTCTTCACACGAATCCTATGTTACCATTATAGCATCAAAAAAAAGGAAAATCTACTATTTTCCAAAAAAGTGTTTTCATAAATGTAACAGTTCAGACTTAGACACTGAAAAAGAAGAGTAATTTCAAAGTTGCTCTTTTATTATGAAAATAATATTTGTTTATTAAATATAGCTTTGATAGATTCAAAAGGATTTATTCCTCTTTTTATAGAGATCTTTATTATCGATAGAGTATTTACATAATGTTTCGCTGCTTCCATACTTCTAAATCCACCTGATATTTTTGTTTTAGTTTTAAACATTCTTAAATCTTGCTCACTTAAATTATTATCAAATGGTACTTCAAAATCTTATCAACCACCCTGCACTTAAAGTACAGGGTTTGGAGTGAGGACTGAAACTCCTTCTATGCTAAAGCATACTATTGCCATCATTTACAAATATATCTTCTATTCCATCCTTTTGATTTTCAATATATTCTTCTATAGTTTGTCTAGTTACTTGTCCTACACTTCTACAAAAATATCCTGTCGCCCACATATGTTGTCCCCAAAATTGCTTCCTTAATTTTGGAAATTCCTCTTGTAACTTTTTAGAACTTCTCCCTTTTAGATATTGCATTATTTGAGCTACTGACAAGGTTGGTGGTATACTTAACAACAAATGTACATGTTCTGGCTGTATATTACCTCTTATTATTGTTATTCCCTTTGCCGAACAACCTTGCATCAGTAGCTCTTTTAATCTATACGCAATTTTGTATGTTAATATTTTCTTTCTATATTTTGTTATCCATACTACATGTATTTGCAAATCATACTGTGTGTGGGCTCCTTTTTGCATCTTTCTCACCTCTGTTTTATCTTACTACTTCTTTTTCACAAAGGCTAGTCCTCAAAGGATTTATGTGACTGAAAGTCAATGGATATTATCCGCCAGTGCCTAGCATATTATAAAGTATAAATGATTACTTTTGTACTTCTTTAATCTTCTGTATAGTTTGTTTGCTTTCTCTTTATAGTAACTGGATTTTATTAATTTGTTTTCCTCCTTTGCTAATTCTAAAAGACTATCAAATTCTTTTTCATATTCTTTTATCTTATCCTTATCAAATTTTTTTAATCCAAAACTAATAGCTATTTTTTTAGTATTATTCATCCTAAAAATAAATTCTTTCAGCTTTGTTGCCCAAGTTATATTTTTTATATTTTGAATCAGTTCCTCTAAGTATCTTCCTACATGAATATTACATTCATAATTTTCTATTCCATATCTTTGTAATGTAGTATCATGATCTCCCATAATACCACCACAAAAACGGGTAAGAATATTATCCTCTTGAATAGGGCTATGTCCCTTATTTTTATGTGCTTTATAAATAACAGTATTTTCATTACTATAATTTCTCACATACATATTCTTCCCATTAAACTTAGTTCCTGTTTCGTCGGTATAGGTGTACTTACTATCAAGTATATCCTTTTCTAAGATTTCTAGTGTAGGGATACATTTATGACTAAACTCATAAAGAATATTTACAAGATTTCCTTTTGATATTCGAATTACTCCATCTGTTATTACATTAAAGAAATCAGTCAATCTATCATATGATATAACATTATAAACACCTAATTCAATGGAAAGTGCTTTTATACTGTTATCATAAGTAACATCAGTATAGAACTCTTTTGGAAGAGTATCTTTTGCATTTTCTTCATATCTAAATACATGTTTTTCAACATAAGGCTTTGTTTCTATTCCTAGTTTATATTTTATTATATTTTCTTTTGATGCCTTGCCTTTTATAGTATGAGAAAATTCTCTTACTTCCACTTTTTTCTTTTCAATTAATTTTTCAACAGTTTCTTTATTTAATGAATGGCCAATATGTCCATATTGTCCCCCTGATTTCTTTATGCTCTTGATTCTATAATTGTATATGTTAGAGCCTGTCTTCTTTTTAGGAGTAGTCATATTAGTGGATGATGGTTTCGAAGAATTAGAACTATTTTTATTATTTTTGTTTTTTAATCTGTCTATTTCTTCTAATAATTGTGTAATTTTTTCATCTTTTTCTTGGATAATTTTATTTAATTTCTTTATTTCTAAATTGAGGTTATAAATAATTAGTGATTGTTCATTTATTTTTTGTAATGATGCGTCTAATTTTTTAGAAATTTCTTCCAATTGCTTAAACATATCTGTCATATATCCTTTACTCATTTAAATCACTATCCTCTATAGATTATAGTATTACAATAAATCATTTATAAATCAATAGTTTTGAAGCGATTTCTTAAATCTGTGGATAAAGTAAAAATAAGAGTCCATAAAACCCTTATTTTTCAATACCTATTTTATTCAATTGTGCATAATTTTTTGTTTAAGATCTGAACTGTTACTCATAAATAAATTTACGACTTAATGACAACTAGAAGAGCCTGACAAATAATTAGAAGAACAATATTCATCATTAGAAAGCTCAACAATAATAGCAGAAGAAGCAAGCTCTAGATTTGAAAATCCACCGCCAAAACAATAGGTGCGAAAAATACCAGTGCCATAAAGGCAACGTCCATCATGATCATAGAACCAAGAATCATTTGCTTCTAATATTTTTCGATTTTCTTCTTCTAAACCTTCGCCACTTTCCATGCAATATTCTTGATCTGTTACAAAACAGACATATGTTTTTGTAATAGTAAAATCCTCTACTTCATGCTTTAAATACGTAGTCCGATGTAAAGAACTAGGATCTGTTACATAATCGATTTCAGCAATAGAATCACCATTATACAAATCTTCTGTCCCATACCGATAAATGGTTCCTGTTCCACTAAAACTATTTTTTTCATCTGAAGAACCACATCCAGTTAACACAAACACAAATAACACAATAACAAAACCATAAAAAATACGCTTTTTCATCAAAATCCTCCACCTAATATCTTACTCTTTTACAATATACCATATAATAAAACATTTTACTATATACTATTATATTATGCTTCATTTTTTTTAATCATTAAAATAGTACGTTTACTTTCTTCTTTTGGCAATAAAAAGGAAATTTTCTTCTCTAAAGTCCAATGCTTTTTCTGCAAAAGATCAGAAGAAAGATCTAATTCTTCTTCAACATTTCCTTTCATCGCTAAAAATACTCCATTTTTTTGAACCAGAGGCATACACCAACCTAACAATTTAGGCAAGGAAGCGACTGCCCGGGCCGTAACAATATCAAATTTTCGATTCTGTCTAGCCAAATCCTCCGCCCGAACATGAACTGCTTCAATTCCAACAAGACCTAACGCTTCTATCACTTCATTTAAATAGTTAATTCTTTTTTGTAAAGCATCAATTAAAGTAACTTTTAAATTTGGAAAAAAGATTTTTAAAACAATTCCCGGAAATCCCGCTCCACTTCCTACATCACAAAGACTAAGATCTCCTTCAAAAGAATAAGCTTTCACCAAAGTTAAGCTATCATAAAAATGCTTTAAATATACTTCTTCTTTTTCAACAATACGCGTTAAGTTCATTTGTTTATTTGTTTTTATTAATATTTCATAAAACTGTTCCAACTGATGCATCTTCTCATCTGTTACAGAAATTCCTAAACGTTCTAATTCTTTTTTAAATTCTTCTTCGGTCATATTAATCACCTCTTCTTTTTAAAAAGACAGATAAAATAGCAATATCACTAGGATTTACTCCACTGATTCGACTCGCTTGTCCTAAAGTAAGAGGACGAACTTCTTCTAACTTTTGCCTTGCTTCAGAAGCTAAATTAGAAATAAGAGTATAATCAATATCAAGTGGAATCTTTTTATTTTCTAAAGATAACATCTTTTCCGCTTCTTTCTCTGCTTTTTTAATATACCCCTCATATTGAATTTTAATCTCAACTTCTTCTAAAACTTCTTTTTCATAAGGCAATTCTACAAAAGAAGCCAAATCTTCTATTTTTATTTCTGGTCTTTTTAAAAGATCATAAAGACAAATACTATCTTTTAAAGGAGTCGTATTTAATTCCATTAAAATCTCATTTACTTTCTTAGTAGGAGTAATCCTAGTCTGCTGTAAAAATTGTATTAATTCCGTAATTTTTTCCTTTTTTGTAATAAATTTATGATAAATATCCGAAGAAATTAATCCTACCTGATACCCATATTCTCTCAATCTTAAATCAGCATTGTCATTTCTTAATAAAAGACGATACTCTGCGCGAGAAGTTAATAATCGATAAGGATCTCTTACTCCTTTTGTTACTAAATCATCAATTAAAACGCCAATATAAGCTTCGTTTCTTTTTAAAATAAGAGGTTCTCTTTTCTCAAGTTTTAAACAAGCATTAATTCCTGCCATTAAACCTTGTCCTGCCGCTTCTTCATAACCACTTGTACCATTAATCTGTCCTGCTGTATATAATCCTTCCACTAATTTCGTTTCTAAGGTTGGCTGAATCTGCATGGAATCAATTGCATCATATTCAATTGCATAAGCATAACGCAAAATTTTGGCATGCTCTAAGCCTGGCAAGCTATGAACCATCTGTTCTTGAACATATTCAGGCATACTGGTAGAAAAACCTTGCAAATAAATATCGTCATAAGATAAACTCTCTGGCTCTAAAAATAACTGATGTCTCTCTTTTTCTGCAAAACGAACCACTTTATCTTCAATCGAAGGACAATACCTTGGACCAATTCCCTCAACATATCCTCCATACATACTAGATTCTTTTAAATGAGAGCGAATAATATCATGCGTTTTGTGATTGGTATAAATTAAATGACAAGGAATCTGATACTGATAAGCCAAAGCTGTTTTATTATCGAAAGAAAACGTGATATCTTCCTTACTTCCTTCTTCTAAAGCTGTTTTAGAAAAATTAATACTACTCTTCTCAATTCTAGGTGGCGTTCCTGTTTTTAGTCGTTTAATCGTAAAGCCAAGATCTCTTAAACGATCACTTAAAAACTTACTTGCTTTTTCTCCATGAGGCCCTTCTTGTTTTTTACTACTACCAATTAAAATAGAAGCTTTCAAATAAGTACCCGTTGTTAAAATGACGGCCTTTCCTGCTACTTTCACTCCATCTTCTAAAATAACACCATGAATCGTATGATCTTCTACGATTAAATCTTCTACCATCGCTTCCCGAATCGTAAGGTTTTTTTGTCCAAAAAGTGTTTTTTTCATCTCTTCTTTATAGATTACCTTATCTGCTTGAGCCCTTAAAGCTTGAACAGCAGGACCCTTTTTCGTATTTAATAACTTCATCTGTAAAGAACTTTTATCCGTATTCTTCGCCATTTCGCCACCCAAGGCATCAATTTCCCGTACTACAATTCCTTTCGCTGGTCCTCCAATCGAAGGATTACAAGGCATATCGGCAATATTATTTATATTTCCTGTTATTAATAAGGTTTCATGGCCCATCCGAGCACAAGCTAAACACGCTTCACACCCCGCATGACCTCCACCTACTACAATGACATCATACTTCACATTATCACTTCCTAAATCTATTTTCCAACACAAAAATTAGCAAATAAAGTATCTAAAAGTTCATCATCATAACTTTCTCCTGTAATAGAACCAAGTGAAGATAAAACGTCTTGCAAATCGATTTCAATCATATCAAGACTTCGATCTTCTTTTAATCCCCTCTTAGCTTCTTCTAAACTATTAAGAGCCTGCTCTGCTAACACAATTTGCCTTTCTGTCGTTAAAAAAGTATCTTTCTCACTAATTAAATCCAATGAAAACATCTTTTTTATTTCATCCTTTAAAGGTAAAATTCCCTCAAAAGAAGTAGTATTCGTCGAAACAACATGAGAAAAAGGAAAATCCTCTTTTTTTAATACTGGTTTTAAATCATTCTTATTTAAAACAATAATACTATTTTTATCTTTAATTTCTGATAAAATTAAGCGATCGTTTTCATTTAAAGGTTCATGAGCATTAAAAATAGCCAAAATCAAGTCAGCTTGTTTTATCATTTCAAGACTTTTTTCTACGCCAATCTTCTCCACAAGATTATCCGTATCTCGAATACCCGCCGTATCAATTAAAGAAAGTTCAATTCCATCAAAAATAATATTTCCTTCGATAATATCTCTCGTTGTGCCCTCAATATCCGTAACAATTGCTTTATCTTTTTGTAAAAAGGCATTCAAAATACTACTTTTTCCAACATTAGGTCGACCAATAATTACTGTCTTAATCCCATTCTTAATCACTTGACCTTCTCTACTTTCTTTAATTAATTGTTTTAGTTCGGGTTCTAAGCGTTCGATTTCTTTTTTTATATCTTCTTTTGTTACTTCTTCAATATCTTGATATTCTGGATAATCAATATTGACTTCAATGTTAGCGATGAAATGTTTTAAACGTTCCCGAAAACTATTTATATAATTTTTTAAATGTCCTTCTAAGGAAGACATGGCCATTTTTCTTTGCTCTTCTGTTTTACTATTAATAATATCCATAACAGCTTCCGCTTCCGTCAAATCAATTCTACCATTTAAAAAAGCTCTCTTCGTAAATTCCCCAGGTTCTGCTAATCTTGCTCCTTCCTGTTGCAATAACTCAAAAACTTTTAAGGTTGTCTCAATTCCGCCATGACAATTAATTTCCACTACATCTTCTCTCGTAAAAGTTTTAGGAGCCTTCATAAAGGATACTAATACTTCATCTATTTTTTCTTTTTTATTTATAATATAACCATAAGAAATGGTATGACTTGCTACTTTTTCTAAATCTCTTGAAAATATTTTATTCACAATAGGAATTGCCTCTGTACCACTTACTCGTATAATAGAAATAGCCCCAACACCTAATTTTGTCGCAATCGCTACAATCGTATCACTAACCTCTTCTTGCATTTTTACTATATACCTTTCCTTTCGATTCAAGAATATAAATAGCTTTCTCTCCATAAAATGCTTCATTTTCTCGTTTCGTCATAGTTGTCTTGTCAATAGAACGAAGAAATTCCTCTTTGCTACTCCAGTAAAGAAAAGCATTACCATGAATACGAACATGTTCTAAAGAATAGCTACTCTTTAAAATATCTTGTGTTAAAGTAGAAGAAAGTAAAGAAAAATTGACAACCGAAAAACTTTTAGGGTTTTCATAAATTTCTAACTGATAAGGATTATCAACCAAACGATCTCCTTCCATATACTTCATCGTTTGTAACACTTTTCTAGCATGGTTAAGATATTGATCAAAATTGTCATAATAAATTACTAATGAAACCCTAGAGCGAATATCTTTATCATAAATATGGTTACAATCAAGATACTCTTCTCTTTCCTTATATTTAACAAAGAAAGCTTTTTGTAATGTATTGCTTAAACCAAAATGATTTCTGCTAAGCCCCTTATCTTTTGATGAATCGTAAGGAGCAAAAACACATCCATCCTCTCCTACTTCAAGACTTTGTAAAAACTTTTGTTCTTTTTCTAATGCATCCATTTGCTTTAAGCAGCTACAATATTCTATAATAGAAGGTTTTTTCTCCAAACGCATTTTTGTGGAGTTAGCTTCTGCTAAACGCTTCCCTTTTAGAATCAATAAATCTTCCAATTCATTTTGTTTCATAAATTCACCTCATTAATTGCCTTTATTATAGTAAAAACTTATTTTAAAGTAAAGAAAAAAGAAGACTAATCTTCTTTTGGCTTGATAACAACTGCCCTATTTGGTTCTTCTCCTACACTTTCTGTATAAACGTATTTATTATTAGATAAAGCATTATGAACAATCCTTCTTTCATAAGAATTCATAGAATCCAGCTTTACTTCTATTTTCGTTTCTTTTACTTCTTTCGCTATTTTTCTAGCAAGCATTTCAAGATGTTTATCATTTTTTTCTTTATAATCAGAAACATCTAAGAAAAAGCGATAGTTATAATGTATTTCTTTCTGCAAAATTTGTTTTATTAAAAAAGTAAGAGCATTTAAATTCTTCCCATTTTTACCAATCAATAAAGCATCATGATTAGAATAAATTCGATAAGTTGGGATATCATGAGTCATTTGTACTTCTATTTCTGCTTGAAATCCCATATCATAAAGTAATTGTTTTAACAAAGATTTAATATAATCTTTTACTTCTCTTTTTTCTATAACTTCTATCTCTACTTTTTTACTAAAAAGAGATTTTATTTCTTCTTTCATTGTAATAATTAAATTTTCTTCCGTCTCTTGCAAATCTAAAACAGCTTTATTTTTTGTTTCTTCAAATGTTTTACCAATATAACTATGCTTTACCACGATTCTTTTCCATTCCCTTCTTTATAATAATTGATTGAACAATCGCAAATATATTTTGAACAACCCAATAAATACCAAGCGCACTAGGCATAAACAAAGCTGTAATAATAATAATAACACTCATAAAAACTGGCATCATTTTAGAAGATGCACCAGCAGACTGCATAGACTCATTAACTTTAAATGTAAATACTGTTGAAGCTCCAATTAAGACCATTAATAAAATATACATAAAAATTGTCTTGGTTCCAAAACCTACTATAGGAGAAGTTCCAAGTTGTAATCCTAAAAAGTTTTCTTCAAAAATCGCTGGAATTCGGTTGATTGCTTCCAAGAAAGCAAAGAAAAGTGGTAATTGAATAAAGGATACAAGACAACTCGTAAAAGGATTGAAATGATACTTTTGATAGACCATCATCATCTCTTGGTTCTGCTTCAACATACTTTCTTGATCCGTCTTATTAGCATATTTCTTTTGAATCCTTTGTAGTTCCGGCTGCGCTTTTTTCATCAACTCAGATTGTACAGACATCTTTTTCGTAAGTGGAAAAATAAGAAACCGAATAAGAATCGTTATAATAATGATACTAACAGCATAACTACCAATATGTTTTCCTATCCATAAAATAACAAAAGCAAGAGGCTTTACAAAAATACTGGTCCAAAGACCTTCATAACCACCAGAAGTAATGGAAAATTCTGTACATTTTGGTAAATCCTCAATCTTAACCCCATTTTCTTCATAAAGTTTTACAGTCTTTTCATTTGTTGGCTGGCATAAAATATTTTCTGTTAAAGACTGTCCTGTTTCCGGATTCTGTACTGCATTATTATCTTTATCCGTTAACGTTGTCTGACATCCTGTTAATAATAATACTAAGACACACAGAATAGCAATTTTTAATTTATGCGATTTTTTCTTTTTCATTTTCTTGCTCCTCTACTTATTTTTTCTAATAATATAAATAAACTTTCTCTCATCTGTTGATAAGAAATAGATAAACAACTTCCTCTTACCATTATAATACAATCATAACAAAAAAAATAGTCCTTTTGAAAATCTCTTAAAATGGCTCGTACCTGCCGTTTCAAACGATTTCGAACAACAGCATTACCTACTTTTTTACCTACAGATATACCAAATCGGCCATAAGAATAAGAGTTTTTAGAATAAAAAATGACAAAAAAAGGACTTTTGTTAGAAGCTGCATGATGTATCATCTCTTGAAAAACAGTATTTTCTTTTATAATATACTTTTTATTCACCAAACTTACTCCTCTCTATTGAGCAAAAAACCACTGTAAAAACAGTGGAATTTATTTTACTAATTCTTTACGACCTTTTTGTCGACGATTGGATAAAACATTGCTATTTGCATTTTTACGAGCGAAAAAACCATGCTTCTTTGCTCTTTTTCTTGTATTTGGTTGATATGTTCTCTTCATTCTCTCCACCTCCAGACATGAAATCTACATTATTATAATAAGAAGAAAAAGAATTTGTCAAGAAAATTTTGATCATCCATTTAAGTTCTAACAGATAAACCAAAAAAAGACTAAGAATTTATGTTATTATGAATTTTTCTTCCCCCTAACTTAAAAAGCCCTTCCCCACAAGCTATTTTTTATTTTTCCACAAAATTCACAGGCTGTGGAAAACAAAAATAAACATGTGCATAACAAATCTGTGGAAAATGTGGAAAACTCTATTTTTCCTTAAAATAAAACACAATTATCTGTGGAGAAAATTGTCGAAAAATTGTGGATAAAATTTTTTTCGATTTTTTCTATTCCTTTTTCCACAGTTTTAGAGTATTATAATGATGATTTATTCTTGATGTGGGGAGATGGTAGCTTGAATGTAGATATCTTATGGACAAACGTACTGAACAAAATAAAAGATGAACTATCTTCCCTAGCTTACACCACTTGGTTTAGTGATGTAAATCTTAAAGAGTTAAAAGATGGAACTGCGATTATTACAGTACCTATGTCCATCCATAAAAAACACTTAGCTGACAATTATACAGAACTAATAAAAAGTGCATTAAATGAAGTAACGGGAACAAATTTTGAATTAGAATTTCTTTTACCAGAAGAAATTACAGAAGCACCCAAAGAAAAAGAAGAGGATATAATAGAACCAGGAATTCCTCAAGCTTTAAAGCAAAAATCAAATTTAAATAGCAATTATACTTTTGAAAATTTTATAGTAGGGAATAGTAATAAATTTGCGCAAGCAGCTGCATTATCCGTAGCAGAAAATCCTGGTAAAATGTATAATCCTTTATTTATATATGGCAATAGTGGCTTAGGGAAAACTCATCTCATGCATGCAATTGGAAATTATATTGTAGAAAATTCCAATCGCCGTGTTCTCTATGTAACAAGCGATCAATTTCGCGATGATTTTGTTGGAATCAATAAAAAAGATGAAAATGGAACAAATTTTAACTATGTAGATTTCTTTAAAAACAAATATCGCAACATTGATGTATTAATTATTGATGATATTCAATTTTTAGGAGGAGCTACCCAAACGCAACAAGAATTTTTCCACACTTTTACCAATTTATATAATGATAGTAAACAAATTATTATCTCCTCAGACCGTTCGCCAAATGACTTAAAATTATTAGAAGAGCGTCTGAGAACAAGATTCTGCTGGGGCTTAACTGTAAACATTTATCCACCAGACTTTGAATTAAGAAAAGAAATATTACGAAAAAAAATTATTTCAGGAAATTTTGAAGCAGAAATTCCTGAAGATGTCATTGAATATATTGCTTCGAACATGGGAAGTGATGTAAGACAACTAGAAGGTTCTATCACAAGACTTATCGCATACTCAACAATTATGGGAGGAACAAAAATCGATTTAAACCTTGCAATTGAAGCCTTAAAAGACTTTATCAGCAAGGGAATGACTGAAAAAAACGACATTGCAAGAATCCAAAAAATCGTCGCGGAATACTTTCAAATATCAGCAGAAGATATTCGATCAAAAAAACGAAGTAGTAACATTGCATTTCCAAGACAAATAGCCATGTATCTGTGTAGAAAATTAACAAATGAATCCTTTCCTAAAATAGGAACAGAATTTGGTGGAAAAGATCATTCAACCGTAATGCATTCTGTAGAAAAAATTGAAAACGAAATAAAAATGAATAAAGATTTATATAACATTATTGAAAAATTAAAAAATGATATAAAGTGATACCTGTGAATAACTTTTTCTTATAAACATACTTTTCCACAAAGAAAAGTTAAAAAAAATGATATAATAAAAAAGAAATATGAGTTTTCCACAGTTTCCACTCTATAAATATAAATAATATTAAAGAAAGAAGGAATATAATATGAAATTTACAATTAAAAAAGAAATACTATTAGAAGCACTTAATAAAGTGTCAAAAGCAATATCCACAAAAAATGTGATACCTGTGTTAGCTGGAATAAAATTCAACTTAACCAAAAAGAAATTAACTCTAACTGCAAGTGATAATGATATTACCATTGAAACTTATATTGATTGCAATGATGAATCACTTATTAATGTAAAACAAGAAGGATGTATCATTATCCAAGGAAAATATATTCTAGATATTGTAAGAAAACTACCAGATCTGTCTCTTATACACATCTGACGCTGCCGACGACTTAATAGGTG
>ERZ1090866.174-NODE-174-length-27844-cov-7.455540_pt1 | contig 27844 bp, 39 predicted proteins | sample MGYA00478477_ERZ1090866 | MGnify/ENA primary metagenome ERZ1090866 (study PRJEB33644, sample SAMEA5815737) | chicken gut metagenome | biome: Chicken; feature: Gastrointestinal Tract; material: Caecum | place: Ireland | collected 2019-01-01 | study: A study of the... | reverse complement strand
AGTGTCGTTTGTCAATAGGATAATTACATTTTTTCGTTTATTTTTTTATTTATACTTGACTTTAGAAATTTTTAAGTGTATTATAATATACAGAAAGGAGATGATCACATGCCTCTGAGCATGGGGGAGAAAATCAAGGTCGTCATAAAACGCCGCAATATGACTTTGAGCGAACTTGCTGAAAAAACAGGTCAATCCCGGCAAAATCTTTCAAATAAGCTTAGCCGAGACAATTTCACGGAAAAGGAGATCCAAGCAATTGCGGCGGCACTGGATTGTACTTATACTTCCACACTTACCATGAATGACACCGGAGAAAGCGTCTGAAAATAAAAAATCCCCCTGCCGGAGTGCTGGCAGGGGGCACAGGAAAGGAGTAAAAAATGGGAAAAATTTAGAAAGGAGAAAATCAAAATGAAAACCTATCTGAAACTATATATAGTATATCACATCTGATTGCGCTTGTCAAACTCACGATATATCAAAAAAATAAAAAACCGCCCCCTCTGCGCCAACAGAGAGGACGTTAAAATAAAGCAAGCTTACCCGAAGCGGATAACCAAGCCCAGACACCTTGATTATACCATCTTCGGGCAGGCTTTGCAAGTCATACCTGGAGGTGCTTTTTTATGGCAAAATCAAGGGTCAAAAAGCGGGCCGATAGCCGGTATATGATGCAGATCTATATCGGCACCGTAGATGGGAAGAAGCGTTACAAGTACGTCTACGGGTCCACACCCAAAGAGGTCGAACGCAAGGCCGAGGAAGTCAGGCTGATGCTCAATAAGGGACTCGACATCCTCTCCCAGCGTGACAAATTCGAACAGTGGGCGGACGATTTCTTAAAAATCAAATCTGCCGCCAGTATCACCGCGGGGCAGAAGCAAAATTACACAGGTTGTGTAAATTGGTGGAAAGATGTTTTTTCCGGAGCTTCGATTTCTGACATACGCGCCGATGACATTGAACGCGCTCTTATGATACTGCAAGCAGATGGAAAATCCGCCCGCACAATCTCTTTTTACCGCTCTACGGTATCGCAGATACTTAAACGTGCAGTTGGCCGTATACTGCCGTCGAATCCCGCCGATGGTGTAAGCCTTGGAAACCTCGGAAAGCGTCCACAGGCGCGGCGTGCGTTGACGCAGGAAGAACAGCACTGGATATGGGAAACTCCACACAGGGCACAGCCCGCTGCTATCATTATGATGCTTTCCGGACTGCGCCGCGGTGAGCTTTCTGCCCTGACATGGAAAGATATCGACCTGAAAGAAAAAACGATAAGCGTGAGTAAAACGGTGGAGTACCCGCCAAAAGGCAAGGCCTTTCTGAGAAGATACACAAAGACAGAGGCCGGGATCCGCGTGGTTTATATCCCTCAGCGGCTTGCGGACTATCTGAAAGATCTCCCCAGAAAAAACATTTTGGTATATCCATCGGCAGGCGGGCAGATGATGACGGCCAATGCGTGGCGGGCCGTGTGGTCATCATATATGCGAGAGCTTAACCGGAAATATGGAGAACGTACCCCCGCAGACAAGCGGCGAGCCAAACTTCCCGGACGTCATAAGCTTGATATGACCATCCCACCCATCACGCTTCACTGGCTCCGGCACACCTTTTGCACATTGATGTATTTCGCAGGGGTTCCCGTGGAGCAGGCTTGCGCTCAAATGGGGCATGCTGATATTTCCACCACATATAAGATTTATACGCATCTCGATATGCAGTACAAGTCACGAGATATGTCCGCTATGGATTCTTTGCTTGATGACTGTCATATACAGGTCAAAAAAATCTAAAAACCGGCTATTTATCGGGGTTTCAGCGCGATTTACCTCAGCTTCCCAAGCTGAGGTTGTGGGTTCGATTCCCATCATCCGCTCCAATTAAAAAACCCTGAAAATGCCGCTAGAATCGGTATTTTCGGGGTTTTTCTATTTTTTTGGAAATTCATAAAAAACGGGGTAAAAATAAGCAGAAAAAAGCGAATTATGCCTGTCAAAATGCCTGTCAAAAAAATATGTATTTTCAAAATATTCTCAAGAAAAGGTCTTGACAATACCACGATATCGTGGTATAATATAGGCACAGAAAAGGAAAGGGGATATAAAAAATGAAAGAAAGAATAGTTAATTTTCAAAGCAGTGCAGCAGCTCTTTATGATGGTGGATGGCGTGCGGCAGATAAGGAAGATCTCATTCTCGAATATGATTTGTACGAGGATGATGCTGAAAAAATCTGCGAGTTACTTGCAGAGTATGAGCAGGGAGAAAACTGAATGCTGATAAGCTTAGCGGAATACGCAAAAAGGAATCATAAGGATTCGTCGAGCGCCAGACAAATGGCCCTCAGAGGAGGTTTTAAAACGGCCTATAAAATTGGTCGAAACTGGGTTATCGACGATTCAGAAATTTGGCCTGACAGAAGGGTGAGATCGGGAAAATATAAAAACATAGAAAAAAATCCCCTCTGACATAAGAACGTCAGAGGGGATTTGCTTACTTTTGTACTCGCTTGATGGCCTCGAAGCCACCGTTCGCGGACAAGGACACCACCACGGCATTGAGCGGCACAAGCGCCCAACCTGTCCAGTCGGGCGTCCCGCCGGTGGCAGCTGTCGCAAGCCCGAGGATTACCACTGCGATCACATAGGACACAATCTGCGTTGGAATTTTCTGAAAAATCCCCTTGACTGCCTGCGTCACAATCCCAGTCGCCGCGGCAGCTCCGGCGAATGTGCCGAGCATCCCCCAGTCGAAAAAGTTATCCATCACCTTTTACCTCTCTTTCCCGCGGTTCAAAGGGAAGCCCCTGCACCGCGTTATATAGTCTCTCGCCCGTACCGTTGCCGCCCAGTGCGTGGTAGGGCCTGTACATATACTCAATATTTTTTCGGTCCTCAAGCGGGCAGTGCCCCGTTTCTATCCAGTGCGTACACTCGACATAGATCCTATCATGCAGCAGTGCCTTTACACCCTCACATACGGCTTCATCCTCCGCGTGCTGCGCGATTACCTTTTTTTTAAGGAAATGATAGGCCCCGCCTAAAAAGGCCAGCACAGCGGCGTACAGGGCTTCCAGTGCGTGTTCTTGAATCCACTCCACGGCTACACCTCCACATAGACCGGAAAGGACGCGCTGTCCTGACCGTCAAGGCTTGCGATAACGCGGGCTTCTCCCGGCGCGATTGCTGTGATGGTGTACAGGTCTCCCACAAGCCCAGACCGGGCCGTATAGTCCGGCCCCATACGCTCAATCGCGCAGATTTCCGGCTTGTCTACACGCACGGCGGCGCGTTCGTCCGTGTTTCTCACAGTACACAGGGCCGCGTAGGACGCACCTACCTTGAGGCGTTTTTCTTTCGTGTCCCAGCTGACGTCTGGGGCGGCTCCGTTTTTCGGGTAGTTGTTCCATCCTCCCGCGCGGATGATGGAGGGATAATCGCGGTAGCATTCGTTGATATCGCAGTTGCCCGTGCCGCCGCGCACGCCGGGTACTTTTCCTATGCTCGTATACTGCCACATTCCGATATTTCCCGGCCCGGTATAGGTGATTCTGTCGTTATACTGTGCCAGCCAGATGTCATAATCCAGCAGGCGCGTCATGTCGATGTAGTTCACAAGCCAGTTTTTATTGGCGTACAAGATAGGGTAGTATCCAGTCGCTTTCACACCGTCAAGCCACTGTTTGATGTATGTAGTCAGTTCTGCCTTATCGAGTTGCAAAAGCTCCGACTGCTCCACATCAAGCGCGACAGGCATCTCCATCTTGCAGCCGCGTATAGTCTTTAAAAAGAAGTCAATTTCCTGCTGCGTCTCCGTCCCAGAGCGGCCCCAGAACCAGTGATATACCCCGGTATGTAGTCCTGCTTTTGCCGCCTCCGTCAGATTGCGGGAAAGGGACTTATCTGCCAGCGTGTGGCCCTCGCCCGCCTTTATCATCACGAAGTCATAACCGGCTGTTTTGACGGCGTTAAAATCAACCTTTCCCGTGTCGTTGTAGATGTCAATTCCCCGCATCCGCTACACCTCCCACAATCGCCTGATACTCATCCTCCGTCAGCCTGCCGGCGTCTACAAGCTGACGGAGTCGGTTTTCGTCCCACAAGCGCGGATAATATTTTTTTGCCATTTCAAACACTGTCATAAAATCACCTCTTAAAGCTCGATATTAGCCATAGCCGCAAGAAAGTCCACGTCCGCCCTTAGCTGCTCCTGCACTGTCGGCGGCGGAGCAGGTATCGCCGCCCGGTCTACCGCAATTTCATCCTCCGTGCGCTCCTGCGCTTTGCCGTCCACAAGCTTGTAGCGTGGGATGCCGTCTTCTGTGTATAGTCCGCCCTTGAAATAATGACTCTGGCAGAGATTATAGCGATCACCGTTGCCCTCATCAATGAGCGTCCAGCCCGCAAAATCTTTGATATTTCCGATGGTATAGCCACCCTCGCAACGGGCAATTCGGCCTTTTCTGTCCGTATATACGTATACTTTGCTTTTAAATTCTTCCATCATATCGCCTCACAGATTAGCGTCGAACATAAAAAATCCATCATTTTCTCTTATTTGTAGAATTAGACTTTCCCCTTTAGTTAGGCCACCATCAGTATTAACAATAACAGCCATTCCTCCCATAGCATTTGCAGGTGTTATATTAGATACAGAAATTGCATTTGTCCCACTATGATTACTGCTAACAAGCCCTAATCCAGAAAATGAAATACTTGGCCGTTCGTCTCTCATAAAGACGTTGTTGACTAGCACGACTGCTTGACTTTCGCTTTGCGCAAACCCGCTTCCTATTCCAGTATACAGATAAAAATAACGTTTTTGATATCTCTGACATTTCGCCAACTCCTGTTGAAAATTCGGCGGCGGGTCGTTGAGAACCCAGTTACCTTCCGCGTCTTGGTGCGCAAGCGTTTGGACGGGGCCGAGTTCGAGTTTGGCGGCAATTACTGTTAAATCGTACCCGCTATTAGGAGATGTGATGAGCGCACAGAGTAGTTTTGTGATATCTTGAGGGAGAGATACCGTTAAAGAGGCAACCCCAGCTTCTGTGACATTTTTAGTGTATTCCGATTCACCTGTCAAAATATCCACATAAGCCCCATTGCCGATAGCGGTCCCCCCGGAGATCAAAAAAGACAGTGTTACAGTTTCCCCTTTAAAATTTCCCCAATTTTCTATGTATTCCTGAAATCCTCCGTATGTGCTTATGCCAGTGACGATCACTCCGTTATCGGAAATTTGAACCTGTCCCCCGCCAGTGACTTGCCACCGATCAAAGCCATAAATGCCCCCCGTATAACTCGTCTGCCCCCTCTGGTTAATCGGAAACTGCCCGCCGCCCTGCTGGCTGCCGCCGCCGACGAAGTACCAGTTGTCGAGAAGGTTGGGGTTGCTGGCGGCTCCAAGATTTACAAGGGCCTCCTGCGGTGTTTTAGCTCCGGTGCCGCCGTCGGCAACTGGAACGGTATCCCCATCACCATATACATTTTCAAACGCGTCATTGATGGTATTAATTGCCGTCTGAGCGTTGTTAATCTGCTGTGCCTGGTAGTTATACCCATGCTGCTGTGTAAGCCCCACTTCTGTCCCGGTCGGGCTTACCGTCTGGCCCGTTTGCCAGTTAGTGGGTAAATCCGCGGGTAAAGGTGTCGAAATCGGTTTTTCTGCCATTAAGCTGTCGCCTCCTGTACTGGAATAGAATGTGTAAATGTGGCAGGGTCTGTGATGGGAACGTACACGGATGCAGATGTTAGCACATTCCCGCCGCTGTTAAGAAGCTCTATCTGCGTTACCGTCTGCGCCTGCGCGCTGTTCACAGTATACTCTACTGTAACAACGCTTCCGGATACGCTTTTTGTAATATCTGATATAGTAGTTGTTCCGTTTATCCTGACCGAAGCGATATCGCTTTCCACAAAATTGGCCGTGTCAGTTAAAAGCGCGGCCTGAACCGTTCTTTGCTCTGGCAGGACGATCACCCCCTTGTCTTGCTCTGATACAAATGGATTTACACCCAGCCCCCATGCACCCAGCTTGTAGTTATAGACAAGCTGCGTCAGGTTTACGCTTTCGTCTAACAACAAACCTTCCGAAAGAAAAGGCTGATTGATATAGACGATGTGGGCGGGTTTGATATGGTTTACAGTATACGCGACTTCTATCGCGTAGCTTTGATTGATGGCGGATGACTTGATGTATAAGGTGTAGTTTGGATAGTCTACGTTCACCTCCCAACGTCCTTTTCCTATCAGTTCATCCAGTTTTTGATAAAGAAATCCAAGCGTATATGGTGGTTGCATGGAAAGGCGGTTGATAATGCGCGCCCGGCGGAAATCAAGCGTTTCAGTCTCCGGATCTGCCGTAATTCCGAAAATCTTTTCCCATTCAGATACAGCCCCTTCGTCCATCGTCTGCAAGAAAAGATTTTGGTTTACCACGTTCAGGGTGTTATATATAGTCTCAAACTCAGTCTGCTCCGTCTCGCATATCTGCTGATAGTCCAGAATTCGACGATACCACGGCGGCAGAAGAGCCAGCAAATCGGAATCCAGTTTATACTCATTCACTTAGCGTCACCGTCCCCAGTATTGGCACCTGCTGTGTCGTGCCGGATTCCGTAAGAATGAGGTCTGTTGTCCCGCCGTTCAGCTGTACATTTGTGGCATTGACTATCCCCGTAGTGCCTACGATCGTGGCAAGAACGCGCGAAACATAGACGTCTGCCGCATATTCTACTGAGGTTGTATTCAGCGGCGTTGCCCAGGATTGCCGGACAGAAAGCAGATAGGCTTCTATCGAAGCCTGCACAAGAGGCTTTACCTGTTCGATGTTGTATCCTGCCGCAAGCGTTACCGTGGCAGTGACATTGACTGTGACCTCCGTCGGTGCCACTATTGTTACCTGTGCGCCGATGGGTGCAAGACCAAGACCGAGCCCCTGATTGGGCGGCGGGTCGATCGCGTTCTGCACCGTCTCCACAAGCTCCGAAGATGCCGGAAGAAAATCCGCACCCAGGACAGAGCATTTCACCGTGCCGCCGCCGTTCCAGGTAGGATATACCTGCACCGCACCTACACCATCAATTTCGAGGATGTTCTCCCGGTATGCCGCGACATTTCCGCCAAAAGGCCGCTCATTTAATGCAGAGATCAGCCGAGTGCGGAGTTCTTCGTCTGTTTCCGTGTCGTCACCGGGGATAAGGATATCGGTAATTTGCGCAGAAGTAAGCCCCGGAATAGTAGTGATCGGCAGGATTGGCCCGGTGTATTCGTTCCCGATGCTCCCGGGCGTCTCCGCAGTCAACTGGTATTGGTTCGCCGTACCCGTCGCTGCTGTCACAATAAAATTGATACTGTTCGAGCCGTTTATAGTAGAAAAACGCGAGCCGATAGGGACGGCAGTATTGAAGATCCCAAGCCGGACCGCCGCCGATGCCGGATAGCGCGAAATACCGCCGATTACCGCAAGACTATCAAGAGAATCCCCCGTTGCGGTCTGGATAAAAGCGTTATTTTGTATTTGGTTCAAAGCAAGATAAATCCCCTCCGCGGTGTATGCGGCAGGGCCTAACGCCGTCGGGATCGGAGACGTATCCCGCTTGTCGTAGGTATCCGGCACCCTAGACAGCATTTCCGCAAGGATATTGGCCATTGTTTCGGAAGAAAAGTCAATCACTAAGCGTCACCTCCGTTTGTGCTGGAATGTCTCCATAGACGGTTGTTACTGTGAAAGAAACGGTCATTTTGTCGCCGTCTGCGGTATATGTGAAGTCTTTTATCCCGGTCACGCGGTCGTCCATCACAAGCGCATCTGTGATTCTTCTTTGCAGTTCAGAGCCAACATAGCCGGGATTCTGTCCGATTAGCCCGTCAAACTGCACCCCGGAACACGGCGTGTAGATCTGCCACCGGAACCGCTCCACATAGAGAATGATTTCAACTGCCTGCCGCACAGATTCATAGCCGTCCACAGTGCCCTCAATCCGCCGCGTTTCCTGGTTGATTTTCCAGGTAAGCCCCGGCTGTGAAAATTCCACACCGCCGGGAAGGTTCAGCGTATTGGATTCCGGTAAAACTGCCATTAGCCACCACCTCCATACACGCGTGACAGAACAATATACTTTTGCCCGTTCTGCACCCGCAAAAGTATTACTTTATCCCCAACGGTAAGAGCAGGGGAAAGGACGATATCTCCGCCAGCGGATGGGACGGCCCGCCCGTTTACCGTGAAAGTCGCTGCGGAAAGTGCAGGCTGTGTTTGGCCGCCGCTGTACTGGTGTGTGTGCTCCAGCGTGGAAAGCTTTTTCTCTACAACGGCATCTGTCAGATATAAAATCTGTGCCTGCAAGGGCTGTGCGGCTATGTCGGTTGTGATTTCAAGCGGACTGGTTTTCGTCACGGTTCCAATCCGTAAGTCGGTGAGCTGTGCGGCGTTCATATTTTTTTGTATGATTTCCTGTACTACATCTAGTAGATCCATTTGCACCACCTACAAAATACGGATTTCCAAATCCATTGTGTGAATCTGGTTTTCAAAGGTATGATCCGCCTGCTCTATCAGCACATAGCGGCCCGCGGCCAAGTCCTCAATCGTGGAAATTTTCAGGTATACCATCTGCCCGGCCCGAAGCCCCACGACGCCCAGCGCGGAGATTTGCAGCGTCCTTGTCGGGCGGTTATAAAAGGCCAGTGTAGACGCCGCCTGCGCCTGTATCTGCGCGTCGTTGAGATCCCCGTCCACCGACTGATACAGCTGCAAAAGGCCCCATGTGGCGATTGTGGAGGAATCCTGCGCGATAAATACATCCGTGCGGCCTGTTTCCTCATTCGGGCGCGCAAGCTTCACAGAGTTGTACGTCTGGGAATCGATATCGTCCTTGAGCGTGTATTCCGTCAAATTCGATTTATCCCCGATAAGCGTTCCGGCCAGCATCGATCCTGCTTCCGCGAGGGCAAGGCCCGCGCCATCGTCGTAGAACGTGTAGAGCCGTCCGGTATTGAGCAGCGTTTGATCTATCGCGTCTCCGATGATGTCCAGGCAGGTTTGTTCTTCCTCCACCAGCGACGGGATAAGGTACCCGGTATCCGCAATTGCGCCGGTTGTGAGCTGCAAATCTGCGGCGATTTGTGAAATGATCTGCCCGGCGGACTGCGCATAGAACGTATACGACGCGGACGCTTTCAAGTATCTCAAACGGTCATAGCAGGTCGCCTGTAAGGTGCCCCAGCGGTCGCGGGAGGTGGAGAAAACCCAGCCATAAAAGACAAGCGTTCCATTCACGGAAAAACGCACCGTGTCGCCGCAGTCGACGTCAAACACAGCGCGTTTCACAATTTCCAGTTCCAGCGTGCCGGGGGATCCTGTCCGCTTTGTCTTGTAGTTAGCAGAGCGCACGCACGGGGAGATATTCCAGATTTTCCCCATGCTTTTGTTTTCTATCAGGACTTCATACTGTGTCATCCGCCCACCACCTGTAAGGACTCCTTTTTAATCCAGCCCAGCGCACCGCCGCTTTCCGTTGTGATGTGGATGGGATATGCGCGGGTGGAATCCTCAATGATCCGGCTGACCTTGCACCGCCGCCCGTTGCCGCTCCCGTGTGGTTCGTCCCCATAGCTGGAAGCGTAGTAATTGCCGTTGGCCGTGCAGACCGCGCCCACATACAACTGGTTTGCGGGAATCTCCCTTGTGCTTTCCGTTTTGGCCTGCGCGGGCTGTGAGGATGCCCCAGAGGATGCCTGTGTCTGCGCGACAATCTGCACCTGCTGCGGGGTGAAATCCCGGTATTCGGTCAGCTCCAAATCATAGTAAAAATCGCCGGTTTCCGCGCCGCGTTCCTCAGTGGAGAAGCTTGTCACAAAGACCTGAAAACCCGCGTCCCCGGTCATGAACGGTTGGCCGTTCTCATAGTACCTGACGGGAGTATACAGGATGGGAACGCCGTCGTTCATCGCGGATTCAAAAAATTGGATGTAGAATTCGGGCGGCTCAAACCGGCCAGACGTGAGCACATACGGCGCAATCCTGCCGGGGAAAAAGCTGCTGATGGTAAGCGTACGCAGGTTTGGCGTGCGCGCCACCATGATCTGCCCTATCCCCATCACGTTGTACTCATCAGTGTCCAGTTCCCGCGCGACCGGCAGCTTATCCGGGTTGACGGGAAGCCGTATTACAGTATTATCTCGTGTGAAAAACAGACCGAAATTGTTTTCTCCCAAAGCTTCACCTCCAAAATGGTATGAAAAAAGCCGACCCTTACGGATCGGCTCTTTGTTCAGTTTTGATTATTATGCGACTGGAAGATTCCTCTTGTCCATCACAGCAAAAATCCCGCGCGCTGTCAGAATTTCATGGATTTTCAATCGGCCTTTTTGCGTCCACTGCGTGTGCATCTTCACATCTGGCCTGCCATCCGAATGGGTGAACTGAATTGTCTTGGATTTGGTGTAGCCCAGTCCCATATACTTTCTGTATAAAATCCATTGTCCGTTGACATTGTGCTGGATGCCCTCCTCGTGTAAAATTTGGTTCAGTCTGCGTGCGGTTATATCATAGTCGGCGGCGATCTGCGTTGTGGTGAGTGCGCTTGTACTTTCAAGGATGGTGTCTACATACTGCCGGAGCGGCTGAAATTCCGCGATCGCCTGTTTCTGCTTCTCATTCTCGGCTCTCAGCGCATTGTTCTGCTCTACCTCGTCCGCCAACGCGCGCAGGGCAGACGGATAATCGCTAGGAAGAAGTATCGTGCTGCGTTTGCGCATCCTCTCGAACGCATCGACATAGGCTGCGGTGAACAGCACGCCCTTTTCGCCTGTCATTTTATTGGCTACCATGTCGCAGCCTTTTTTCGTGAGAAAATAGTGGGGACGCGGCTTGTCTTGGGCATCCTTGTAAGTACTTGGAATGAAGAAATCCAGCGAACGGAATTTTCCGTTGGCTAAATGCTTCGTATATCCGTCAATCTTTTCAAGTAAATCAGCGTGGCGAACCTTTGTCATTTCCGCCACCTCGCGGCTGTCTACTACATCCACATCATCAAAGCTAAAAACTTTAAGTTCATTCATAAAAAAATAGCCTCCTTGTCATTTTGGGGTTTGACAAGAAAGCCTATCTGATGTAAAATGATTACAGATAGGATTTCTTGTTTGAGATTTCCTTGTCTTAATAACGGTCTCGCGGCTTTGTCAGGGCTTGAGCGATACCGTTATTTTTTTGTTTCTCCAAGATTTTCCCCCAAGTCTTTTTTGATAAGCCTAATCAAATAATCGTTCAGCGACATATCGCTTTCAATGGTTCTGATTTTAAGCTTCTTAAAAAGCTGAGATTCCATCTTGATCCCAATATATCGTATATCCATTTTCCCACCTCCTCGCTATCTTGATATTTATATTTTACCATTCAAAGGTGAGCAAGTCAAATCAAAGAACCATTTTTTACATGCTATACAAGATACACATATGTTTTGTTATAATCTGTTCTCTTTTGACCTCTTTTTGCAAAACCGGCACTAGCAAATTGCACAAAATTCAGCATAACAAAACCCGCCCCAAAGCAGGGCGGGTTCTGTTTTAAAGACCTAAAAGCTGTTTTTTCTTTGCTTCGTATTCCTCTGGGGTAATCGCTCCGGCGTCCAGAAGCTGCTTGTATTTCATGAGTTCGTCGGCGTTGGAAACAGCAGAGGAAGGTGAGTTAGCCATATGAAAAGATTGAATCTTATTTTGCAAGTAACTATAAAAAGAATTTAATTCGTTTTGGTTACAAATAATACTCATTTCTATGTTGCGAGAACCGCCTACCGAAACTACCGTTTTCGGAGAGAATGGACCACCACCGAATGTCACTCCTGTAATGGAACCGATCGAAACCCTTTCGGTTCTTGCAAAAAGTTTTGCTTCTACATAGATAAGTTCTGTACTGGTTATTAAAGCACCCCCGCCGCTGGTGGGAAACGATGATGCAAACAGCAACGCTTCTGCATCGTCAATACCTTTCTGCCCCAGCACTTTAGCGATATACTTTAACGCTTTTACTGCTTTCTTTTCGGAAAGTTGTTCTTTAGTGAAATATGCCATTTTTTACCACTCCTTTCCCCTTTATTTTAGCGGGAGAAAGGAATGGTGTCAATGGGGATTTCAGTTGTTTTAGAAAACTCTAGCCGTAGTCCTCACGGACGAGGACGCGGACTGCTCAATCAGGATGTCACACACGGCGTTGGCAATATCTTTAGCGCTAAGCGGCGCGCCGCTGTTGTTTGTGGCGTTTACAGTGATTACCGGGGCTTGGGAGGTCAAGTTGATGTTATTCACATACTGCCGCTCTGCCATATCTACGAGGGATTTTATATCTTCCTCAGACATGGAAACCTCTTTCTTGATGCTTCCCACATCCTGCCCGATGGTATCAAGGGCGGGCTGTAGGCCGTTCACGTCAACGCCGGTCATGCCTATCCCGGAACCAGAGCCAGAGCCGCCGCCCATCAGACCGGAGAACATTTGCGTTAGATCAAGGTTGTCCAGCTTGCTACCGAGGTTAGCACCTGTACTATACCCAGTATTCCATGCTTCTCCGTAGTCCATATATTCCCACGGTTTGACTACTTCCTGCCAGCTGGAATTTGCTTTGACGGCGTTGGAAGCCGCTTCCAGCCTATTATAAAGATCGTCTATACCGGATGTAAGATTGATTTCCACGCCCGGAATCGCATTGATAAGCGTTTCCAAGCCGCCCGCAAGACTGCGGATGTATCCCAGTACCGTCTGGGCCAAATCGTAAAAGAGAATTTTTACGGATGCGACAGGATCGTTGAAAAGATTAGCAAAAAAGTTGGCAAACGCCGCGAAATTTCTTTGTAGCGGGATGATCATCTGATTCATAGCGAAAGCGTAAATAGACATGAACACGCCGCCTATCACACCGCCGATTTGCTCCCACGTTGCGCCAGCTTGACGGGCAATAAAAATAACCGCTCCTATTGCAGCGGCAACTAAAAAAATCGGAAGGTTGGCCATCGCCCACGCCGCAGCCGCCTGTAATCCTGATAGCATCATTTGTGCGCCTGCTTTGAGGGACTGTACTCCAAGCAACACGACAGCCGTAGTAATCGCCGCCAAAACCGGGATGAGAATATTTAGATTATCTTGTATCCATAGAATCGCAGTGTCTATGTTGTTTGCAAGCCAATTTATGCCGTCCAGAATGGGTTGAATCGCCTGCAAGGCAATATTCTCCATTATGTTCCATACCTGCCCCCACGTCATGGGCATTTGCTGAAACTGCTCGTCCACTTCCTGCGCGGCGGCAAGCATGGAATTTTTGAATATCTCAGACGTGATTTGCCCCTCGGACGCCATTTCACGAATTTCTCCGATACCCACGCCGAGATAATCCGCGATATTCTGCACAATGTTAGGGGCCTGCTCAAAAACGCTGTTGAGTTCCTCGCCGCGCAGCACGCCGGAGGACATAGCCTGCGTGATTTGCAGCATGGCCGCGCTTGTGCCCTCTGCGGTCGTGCCTGCAATCGCAAACTGCTTGTTGATTGTTTCCGTAAAAGCGATCAGTTCGTCGTTATTGCCGAATGTGTCCCCGGCAAGCACGCCCATCTGCGCGACAGCCGCAGCGGTATCCAGATAGGAAGCGCGCGCCCGGTTGGCCGATGCCATGATTTTGGCTTCCAACTCATCCACGCTGCCGCCATCGTCCACAATCATGTTTAATCGCGCCGTCGTGCCAGTCATTTGGTCGGACAGATTGACTAGCCCTTTTATGGTCTGAAAGCCCAGATAAGTACGAAGCAAATTTTTCAGAGAGCCTGCAAGGGAATCCGTGGAGGTCTTAGTTGCTTTTTCCTGCTGTTCCTGCAATTTCAAAGTCGCCGTCTGTGCTCTTGCTTCTGCCGCCGCTGCTCTTGCGGCTGCTGTCTGCTTTTTATACTCGGCAGTAAGGAGTTTTTGCGTAGCCACATTTGAACGGCTTGCTGTTTCTTCCACACGATGGGCGGCACTTAATAGCCTCGCCTGCTGTGAGAGGTCTTTAGTCGCTTTATTGAGCGCCTTAGTGCTTGCGCTTCCGGTTTCTGACAGCTTGATATATTTTGCCATATTCTGGGAAAATTTATCTTCCAGCGTCAGGACTTCTCTGATCGCAGCCATTCTCTCACCTCACTTTTTCGGGCGGGCCTTGATTTCCCGGCGTACAAACTCGGCAATCAAAACCCGCTCCCGCAGTGGTAGTTTTTCATATTTCGAGGGCTCCCAGCCAAGATTGACGAAACAGTAGTACGCTATCCACGTTTCCGGGTCGCCCTCGTCCATCAGTTTTTTGCGTCTTCCTCTGCTTCGTTTTCAAGCTCTATGCCGGAAAGGCCCATAATTTCCTCAAGAAGTTTGTTGTATTCTCCCACAAGCAGCATTTTTGCGGGGACAAGCAGAGGATCGACAACGCCGAACCCGTCGCACAGCTCCTTGCTGGAAAAGTCTGGTTCGACCGTTGCCGCCACCACAATCCGGCGGGAATACTCCCCGCTGTCAAGGACTTCCTGCGCCTGTTTGTTTATCTTCTTGACTCTCATTGACTTTTTAGTAATCGCCTCGTTTTCCTCTTGCGTGAGGGAACGAATCTTGAACGGAATAGGCTTGTCCTTTTCGTCCCGAAAACGGGTGGAGACAATCACTTCTTTTTCTCTTTTTTCCTCTACCGGATGCAGAAATGCGGAAAGCTTACTCATAAAATCACCTTTCTTGAAAGATATCGCCAATTTTGGAGGTAATGTGATTTGAAATCGCATTACCTCCCGTTTTAATCGTTGCCAAGCGCGGCGGGTTCGGTAAACGCCTGGAGACGCGCCACGCGTGTCCACGCAAAGTTGAAGTCGTAGTTCAACATGGATTCCTCGTCGTTGAGAATCGACAGCGGGATTGTCCCGGTCAGGGTGCAGCCATAGTAAGCCATACTCTGAGAGCCCAGGCTCGTGGTTGGATCGCTGTTGGTAATGACGATATCAAACTGCGGCATCACACCTGTATTGATATACTGCAAGACCATATCAGTGAAGATATTGGAGCCGTAGTAGATATTCCCGGTTCCAGTCAGCTTTGCGCCGTTGGATTTGCTTTGAATCTTTCTTGTGCCGATAACGCGCATATCTTCATTCTGAATTTCGACGTTCGTTGTGATATTGCGCATCCCAGCGATCTCTACATTCCGCCCGTCCTGTGTGATGAAAATTTTACCTTCCGCGCCATTGACGGTATCCTGTGCGAGTAAATACGACATACTTTACACCCCCTTAGGAAACGGTCACGGTCATATAGACCTTTTCCACGCTGTCCACGACCTGAATTGCGACGTTTACGACGATGCTGTCAATGTCCTCGCCCGGTAGCACTTCAACGTCGTCGGCTTCGAAGTTCTGGATTGCCTGCTCGCCCTGAAGCTGGAGCATATATCCTACAATTGCAGATTTGAACTGGTTGCGCCCGTCCTCGTTATTGTTCACGCGGCCAATGTAATTCTGTGAAAATTGCAGATAGATATCATTCGCAATCGTATTGCACAGACGCATGACGCGGTTTTTGTGGAAAACCTCGCCTTTATCTGGCGTATAAGTGATAAGGCTGTTAATATCCTGCATCACCTTTACCGCGCCAAATTCCTCCGCAAGCACGATATTCCCGGCAGTGATTCCCGCGATAAGCTGGCTGTTAGTCAGCTTCGGGGAAGCGTCCACGGCATTCGGATAATTGGCATATGTAAGGCTTTCGTTGTAGCTTGCGCCTGCCTCCGCGCCGCCAAGCCACCACGTAACCTGTGCGGGGGTAAGAGTTGTGCCATCGTCAAGAATCACGCCGTTCTGAACGTTGATTACATAGTTGCTGTCAGGGTTTGTCAGCCCGGACGCTACCAACTGGCACCATTTCCCGTTTTCCTCGCACATACGCTTGATAAATGATACATAAGCCGTTTGAACGGTGGAATCCGTCCCATCATAGATAAGGATGTCAAACTGGTACGGCTCGATGTTCGTCAGGAAAGTACTATATGCAGCAGCCTGAACCGTGCCGTCGAGACCGCCGGAAAGCGCGGTGCCAGTGTTTGCTGCCAGTGCGCCGGTTCCAGAGAAAGTAACCCAGTCGTTTTCTACCAGATTCGCGACCGTTGCCGCCGTCTGACTATCCACGACGGCACCGTCAACGATAGTTGAAACTGTGAAAGAGTCTTCCGGTTCAGTCAGGGCCGTCACCGATACCGAAATGTCGTTTCCGCGCACACCCGGATATTTTGCCGTAACCGTCAGCGGGGTGATGGATGCCTTCGCCTGTGCGGAGCTGTCCGCGGAAGGGCGATACAAAAGCACCTTTGTTGGCGCACCTGTAACGTTGGTTCCTTTGAAAATCTCCCGCAGAAACATTGCCTTTGCGTTTGTGATGTCATATCCGCAATACGGCGTTGTGTCCGCGCCTGCCTCAACTGTCATTACCTGCCCGACAGGGCCCCAGCTCATAGGCTCGCAGATTGCGACTGTGCCGCGTTCCCCGACGGTAAGATTTGCGCCGCTGGTCGACTGGAAACGGATATATACGCCCGGCAAAACTTTATTCTGTGTGCTCCAAGTGCCTCCGGCCATTTACTGCACTTCCTTTCTGCTTTCTTTTGCATCGGACGGGGCTTCCTGCTCCGTCTTAGCGGCAGACACCTTGCCAAAAAAGCGATCGACTGCCGCGTGTGCGTCTGCTAATGTGTAAAAATCTTCTTTCAAAATCGCGCTAAGGAAATCCGGCTGAACGTCGGAAAACTCCTTGCTTTTCAGCAGGACTTCCCGTGCAAATTTCTTTTCACTGTTTTTGCTCACTCTGTCACCCTCTCTGTGTAGTTTTCAATTCGCTGCATTTTAACAGAATCATCCGCGGGCTTTACGCGTACACGGAGTTCAAATTGATAATGCAATTCTGTCAAATCAATGTCCCATTTGCGTTCATAAGTGCGGACACGTACCGATTCTGTACCGTCTGAGTAGGGGAAAGTCTCCATTACCATATCGAGGTTTTCAGCCGCCGCCTGATAGATCTGCTGTAGGTTAGGGAGATTGTAGTCCACCAGATACACCAGATCCAGCCCGATAGTACGCATAAAAAAGCCGCCCAGCTGCGGGCGGATATTGCTGTATCGTTGCTGTAGAAAAAGGCATGGCGGTTCTGTCCCCTGCTGATTTGGATCTTCGTAAAACTTCACGCCCGGGAATGTAGGTGCGAGATAATCCGCAAGGGATTTTGCGATTGTTTCAATCGTGTAAGTCATTTTATCAGCTTCTTTATTTCCATATCCAGCTGCTTCAGCACGCTTTCTTCATATGCCGCCTTGCCTTTGTCGGCCATAAATTCACCTTTGACATACTTTGTCTTTGTTCCGACTACAATGCCGACATTTCGAGCAGGATCGTACTCAAGCAATCCAGAATGAGGATTGACATATAATCCGGGGGCAAAGTGTTCATCCATTCTATGGCCTTTATCAACATAAGACGCATATTCCATATCATTAGCAAGGATAGTTTCAACCCGGTTCCCATTTATGACAGGATCAGATTGGCTGTCCGTAGCCCAATGGGCTTTTAATTCGCCTGTAATGGTATTTGTTCCTGTCACACGTCCAGTACCGTCCTTGGGTGGTGTTGCATCCTGTGCCGCCTGTATTGCGTCCTCCGTGGCTCTGCGGGCGACGTTTTCAAGAATCGCGGGTAAGTCTGCCTGTTTCTTTTTAAGTTCCTGTATGCGCTTCTGGAGGTTTACAGTGTAACTCATTTCACGCGTTCCTCCTGCAAAAGCCTGATTTCCTGATGGGCGAGGCCAAGTTTCACCGCGCCGAAAGGCTCATAGTAGTAATTCGGATCTCCCGCGAATGCGCGGATCTTTTCCCGCTCGTACCCGATTTTTGCGCCCCGATGGACAAGCAGCTCATCCCCGGCGCGGATGTCCACAGAGTTATCGCATGCAAGCTTTGATTCCTGCCTGACGGATGCTGCCGTCTGTTCCATCTGGACAGCCTTACTGTCATTTTGATAGATGCGGCAGGGGATGCCTGAATATATCTGCTGCCGTTTCTTGCGGGTGAGATTGCCGTCCATAACATCAACTTCGCGCCATATGTCTACGGTATCTGTATACCAATCTGCGAAATTCAAATGATATATGCACCCCCAATACCAATAAGCCGCGCTTTAGATGCCAAAATTTGCCCGTACTGCGTTGCATTGAGATCGCCCCAGTCTTCCGTTCCTGCCGTCAAAGCGGCTGTGTCATAGCTGACAGAAGCATCGCCCAGCGTAGCGGATTTGGCTATGCCTACAAGGGCACCGGAAGCCGCAGCCTGCTCGGGAGAATCGCTCGACGGGGCATAGGTGCGCAGATACAACGTGAGGTAATGCGCCACATACAGCCCCGCCGCATACCGCCATAAACTGCCCCAGCGGGAGGGGAGAATACTGTCGTTTGCCTGATCTGCCAGCATTTGCAGGATGGATGCAGGGGCAAGAGACGTGCCCTCATCTGTAAAAAACTGCGGGAAGTCCGCCTGAAACATTTCGGCGGTATAGTCTCCGCGTTCCCCCGGCTGAGGGACATTTGCGGCGGCCGTTCTTGCTCCCGCAAAGTAAGGAAGTGCTGGATTTCCGAAAATTCCCGGCCACCACATACGCCCGCCCCCTTACTCTTTCTTTGCGCCGCGTTTTGTTGTCGCAGTCTTAGCTACTTCATCATTGGGTGCTTCCTCGGCTTCAACCGCTTTATTGTCTTGCTCTGTCTCAGCTTCAACAGCCTTATCACTGTGTTCTACTGCGGCTTCAATTTTTTTGTCGCTATGCCCGGCCGGAGTAACGATGGAGCCGCCCTTGATTGCGTTCTGCACAAGGCGGCTCTGCGCGATATCTTCCGGGATTTCTCCGGTATATCCCTTTGCGATCCGGTATTCGCTCCCGTCGGCACGCCGGATCAAAAAGTTCTTTTTAGAAAAAATAAACATGATTTAAACCTCCCTTAAATGCCGTCCATATACACGATAGTCTGAGTATAGAAAAATTCCACCTCGGACACGTTGCCGGCATAGGCAGTATCATAGCAGAAGTTTTCCGCATTGGGGCCTGTCATTGCGCGGGTAAGCGGGACAAGTTCGTCCATAGCGATGTACCGCTCCTTATTACAGTACACCACCACGCGATCCTCGCTGCTCTCGCCTGCGCCCTTGCACCACTTTGTCGCGCCGATAAAGAGATCAGAGCCGTTCTGTGCCGCAACGTTGTTTTCCATTAGGAAAGTCAGAATCGTCTTGTCGGCCAGATCGGAAACGCGGGTTGTCGCGATGTAGTTATACTGCTCATACGGCAGAATGATATGATTTGGAACAGCGTCAAGGTCATATTCAGCCTGTGTCCACGCGGCCAGAATCGCATCGTTGACGTCTGCAAGAATCTGCTGAGGGGTCTTGTCCACCCACTTAGTGCTGGGGGAGGTCTGGCCGTTGGACGCAGCGTCCATCACAGTGACATCCTCATTATTCACAAGCCCGGTTGTGCCGTATGTCTCGAACCCGACATAGGCGTTTTCGTCCATGTGCTTGTCATATGTCATGCGCAGACCATCGCGCAAAAGGCTGTCATAGTTGCGGCCCGTCATGTTGCCGCGCTGCATATCGATCCACATAACGCGGGTGCCAGCGGCGATCATGTGCGTTTTGAAAAGCCCCTTGGAGAAGTCAGCCTGCACCATAGGAATTCCGTTAGACCCGCCCGCATGGACGATACCGTCTCCGGAACCGCCGGTGATGCCATAGCCCACCTGCATCGCGCTGATATACTCAGCCCATCCGCCGCCGACGCGGATCGGAAGATCTCTCGTGTATGTAAAGCTCGTCAGGGGAGTACGCACAAGCATGTCTCTTTTTTCCAGTTCGGAAACCAGGAACGCCTGTCCGGATGCGATTCCCGCGTCATTCATGGCAAAAGTTTTCGCTGCCCCCGCTCCGGAGGACGTTGCGACCTTGCCAAGGTCAAAAGTACCTACATTCTGAAATGCCATAGTTACACCTCCGTTACGGGTTCAAGATCGTCATGATCCGCATTTCCGCTACGCCGTTTTCATCTGCGGGGCCGCGCCACTGGCAGTTTGTGAGCTGCACGCTGTTGGTGCTGTCCGCTGTCGCTTCAAATCCGCCGACAACAGCGTTGGGATAAGTTCCGGTATTGAGTTTCACACGCAGATACACCGCCCCGCCGTACTGCGGGGTTCCGTTCTGGCAGATTACATTGACACACCCGCGCTTCATTACGGGGACTGCCTCGTTGGGGACATACTGCCCGATATTCTGCGACAGATAGTCAACCGCGGATTTCACCTCGCGGACGGCTACCCCCTCAAACTGTGCCGCCGTCGACGTATCTGCGGGAAGCGTGACCGCACCGGGGGACGCGGTGTCCTCCACGACGCCCAAGCCAAAGGTCACATTTGCGGTTCCCGCCAGAGGGTGTGTATCAATAACCATATCCGGCTGACGCGCATAAGAGCCCGCGTAGCCGTGCGGCATGCTTTTGCCGATTACCTGACCTGTCATTGCCATTATTTCTTACCTCCGTTTCTGTGCGGGTTCAGCTTGTCATATGCTGCCTGCACTTCATCAAGATTCATTTCCTGCGGCGGCTCGGCGATGTGTTTCGCGTTGTCATGCGCGGCCTGTACGATTTTTGCGATATCGTTGGCAGCGTCCTTGACGCTTACGCACTTGATAAGCGCATCCGATACTGCCCGACGCTGCTTTTCGTCCTTGATAGCCGCCACAGTGGGGCGCATGGCTTTGAGGATGCTTGCCGCAAGAGCCTTGTCCATGCCGCAGGCCGCGCCTTTGTCCATCTCTCCGGCAGGGACTACACGTGCCTCCTCACGGTCAACGGAACCGCCGCCCGGCTGTACCTCCGCTTCACCGCCTGTAAGCTTTTTGATTTCCTCCGAAAGAGGATCATTATCTTCCTCCATCGCCTTTTCTGCGGCCTTTTTCGCCGCCATTCTCGCCATGAGCTTTTCAAGGAGTCCGTCCATCATCTCATCGTCAATGGATTCAAAAAGCTTTTCCTTGTACGGCTCATCGGTAGTCTTTTCCGGCTTCTTTGCGCCGGTTGCCTCCGCTTCCAGAGCATCCGCAGCGTCCATCGCAAGACGTGTGATTTCTTCCTCACTCTTGCCGTTTGCCGCCTGTCCAAAAAGCTTCAGCAAGATGCTGTTCTTTTTCATAGGCTTCCTTTCCGGCGCAGTCTGCGCCTGTGTTTTTTTATCTGAATCTAAAATAGCGGCCCGCTTCCCGGCTCTGCCCCGGTCGACGACCGCTATATGATTCCCTCTGATGTTGTGTTGGCTGTACCGCCCCTGCGCGTCCTGTGCGTATTCGCACTCATACCCGCAGGAGATTTCACGCTTGCCATTCTGGATCTTGTCTATCAAATCCCGGTCGTGGATGTGGAGATCAGCTATCACATAGCCGTCCCATTCGCCCGTGCCGCGCCGGATGTTCTGCGCGTGGCCTTTTTCATAAAGCGTTGCGGTTTCCGGAGAAAGCAACTGCGGCGGATGCTCATCTGTAACTGGTTTTCCCTCGAAGCTTGCAAGAGCCGCATCCGAAAAAACCTCATCCGCAGGGCGGTCGACATGTACGATTTCTGCGCTGTCGAGTCCGATCTCGCTTCCTGCATAGTCCTGTACACCTGTGCGGGCGATAGGTACGTTCCGACAGATTAAAAAGCCGTCATTCGTCTCTATCTGGTTTGGACTGAGAGTATACCCATAGTAAGCCTGCACTATTCCACACCCCCAAGCCGTTCCGCGACTGTCCCGGACTGGCCGGACGTATATCGCACCATCATGTCCTCCAAAAGTGCGCTGTGATCCACCTCATCCGAGAAAATTTCCAGGATTTTCGCCTTATCATCATCAGAAGGGGCGAGCAGCACCATTGCGGTATAAAGCCTCTGCGTCCTCAGCTCGTCGGCCATCGCTTTTTCCAGAAGCGTTAAAAAGTCTATATCCAATGTTTTCCACCTCCGGGCAATATAAAAGCCAACCCGTTGGAAATCCTGACAGGTTGGCTGATGTTTATTTGCTGGTCATTTGCTGGTTATTTACTGCGCGGTAAAGCTTTTCCCAGCTTTTATATTTATCATCATCCGCGATTTTGTGCTTTTGGAACGTCGCAAAAGTTTTCGGAACCTTATCCCCCAGCGTCATGCGGTAGCGTTCCCACTGGCGGTATTCTGCAAGCCATTGAGCGCGCGCCTTTTCTTTGCGGCGGTAAGCTTCGATTTCCTTTTTACTGCGCGGATCGTTCGTAAACGGATTTTTGCGCGGGTCTGAAAAGTCCTCCATTTTTCGGATTTCCTCCGGCGTTTTGCCCTCGCGCGACCAAGGAGCTATCGAATGAAGGCAAGACGGATGGATGTTCAGCCACGTGTTTGTCAAATCGTCCGGCCCGTTTACATCAATTTTTCCAAATGCCGACGCAAGGGGAGGGAATACCGGATCTTTCCCGCTTTTGGAGTATACGCGCCCCTCATACGGCGCGCAGATTTTACAGGTCGTGCTGTGGCTGGACACACGATATAAATCATGCTCTGGGTCTTTTGTTAGGACGGCAAGAACCTCCGCCTGCCGCGACGTTGTGCGCGTCACCATACTGCAATAGGTGTGCAGGCTCCAATGCCTGCCCGCCTTATCCACAAAGGCCGTTACACCCTCGCGGCGCAGCTGTTCCACAAAGCCCGGCACAGCCTTAAAAGGTCCCTGCCCGCGCGCTTCCATACCTGCAACCTGTTCCAGCCCCACATGCCGGTATACATCTGGTTCTATGCGGCCTACAAGTGCGCTCTGCAAGGATGCTGTTACCGTCATTTCCGCATCGGTGATTTCTCCCATCAAATTATTAACGAGGATTTGAACGATGCTCATTTCCTCGCCCGTCAAAGCTGACGCGTTGGCGTACCCCGCGATATGCTTGGCTATCGATTCCGGGATTCTCCGTGCTTCCGGATGATTGACATAAAATTGATTTTCCACCATCCGAGGAACATATTCCCAGCAGTCGGATTCCATTTTTCTAAGGATTTCCTGCACGCGTTGGAGAGCGGCAAGGACATGGTAGTCGACTAACCCCTGCGATCGCAAACGGCCAATTTCATTGATAATGTCCGTTTCAGCCTTTAAGTATATTCTTATGAGCGTTTCTAGAAGTTTTTCAGGTGTTGTTTGTTTCAATGTTGGCATTCAGCTCACCTGTCCTGTATCCCATAGTCGGATCATGCAGCGCAGTTACATCCTGATACGTTTTTCCGGCGTTGGTGGCAATTTCTTCATCTGTAAGGCTTCCAAAAACGCCTGTTTCTTCTGAAAGCATTTTAAGTTCCTTTTGTGCGGTGTCTGCCTGCATAAGTCCGGCTTGGAAGGTGTCGCGGATAGCCTGAGCCTTTTTCAATACTATTTCGGCGTTTTCTCTTGCATCGGGTGTCCACATTGGCGGGAAGTCGATGTCAAGGTCATCCGGGATTTCTCCCCATGCGGACAGCGCCATCACAGGCAAGAGCCGCTCGACAATCGGGCGGAAATTCGTCTCTCGGATACCATCTACATAGTCATAGTAGTTTTGCATATCGCTTTCGCCTGTCGCGTTCATTCCAGCAGGGGAGCGGCCAAAAAGCTTTGTGACCGGCGTACGCGCCGCACCTGCGACATCCATCATGATACGGTCATATACTTCTGGCAAGCCGCCGAAACTGTACTGCGTGTTGTGGATTGCGTCGCCCTTGTTAATAAGTCTTATTCCGAAATTGCTTTCCATCATAGACTGCGCCGCAAGGACATTCCAAAAGCGACGCTGCATTTCCACATTGGCCATGCCCAGCATCTGATCAAGGCCGTCTGTTTCCATCGTGTTGACATTGGCCCTAAAGGTCAACCCCGCAATATTGGCGGCGACATTATCGCGGCGCACCACCTCGTTGTACACTGCTTCTATCTCAGATTCGCCCCAGTACAACTCTGTGATTTGCTCCATCCACGGCAATTCGCGGCCTGTAAAGCGTATAATCCTGCTGTGATGCACATTTGCCGCCATAGCATCGTTTTCCACGTTGCGGATTGCATAGTAGGCAGGCAGGCCAAAATCCGGATCCGCCGGGTCTGTGACAAGCTCTCCGCCCGGAAAAACACCGTTCCAGCGGTCTAAGATCATAAGCCCAAGGAAACTGTCCGGCATGATAGTCTCTAAGTCGAGCGGGGCGCTTAAATCGTTCTGCCCTCTAATAAGAATCACCCCGGCGGCGCCGCCGTACAGTCTGCCCCAGTACATTCCGGAAAGAACCTTCTGCCTAATCTGCGTCTGGCGTTCCAAACACGCCATTTTGTTGAGATACTCAGGGGCAATGCTGGATTTTATAGTGAACCATTTTTTTACAATATCGTTTGGGATTGTCGTGACAATGTTCTGTACAATCCAGTTATTGCGGTATAGACTTGTAAGAAGCTGGTAATTTTGCGTCAGGCGGGTGAGGGGATAGGATGTCGCCTGCATCAAATCCATAGTGCCAAAGCCTGTCCGGGCGGCGGGATTGGAGAACGCGTCCGACGTAGGAATGGCTTTAGCTGTATTCTGTTTTGCGGGCTGCACCCGCCTTTTCTTTGCCATTAGATAGAACGCCTCCATTTCGGGATGTCCGTTTCGCAGTAGTAGCGAAGCGCATCAGGACCATGATCCTGCTGTTTCACCGGTTTTTCTTCGCCACGCTCTGCGGCTTTATCGTCCCATACATAGCTTTGAAGTTCTGAAATCAAACCTTTGCACGCTCGATTAATTTTTATCTGTTTTTTCGCCAGCAGAGAACCCGTCACGCGGATCCCGTCCAAAACGTCGTTTTCGGCGGGTTTCACATAATATCCACGCGCCCGAAGTTCCTGAATAAAGGATGCCGCTGATGGATCGATAATGATTTTACATTGTTCGTCCGGCCTGCTTCCCATAAATTCCGCCATCGCGTCCGCATACTGCGCGTCCGTTTTTTGCGGTTGGGTGCTTCTTTGTGCTTCTTCGGAGCGGCTGTCCCAGCGCCATTCCCGATGTACCCACACAGTTTGCCCATCGTCCCAGATGTCTAGGAAAACACACGGGTTTGTGGTGCCATAGTCCACTGCGATAACACGCTTCCCGGTGCTTTTAATATGGGCGGGGAATTGCTCATCTGTATAAAAGTTATCCTCAGTAACCATCGTATAGATCAACCCCTCTGCAGCTTTCCAAAGCCCCTTGATATAGCGCAGGAAAAAGACGCCGGCATACATGCCGCGGTAGCGCTCTTTTATGTCCTCCGACAAGCTTAGATTATCGTCCATCGTGAAATGTAAATACAGAAGCTTTTTTTCGTGCCCGGTGTCTATCCATTTCACCTTGAACCAGTGCATAGGCCCGCCTGGGTTGCAGTTGAACCACATCTTTGACCCTTCGACGGAGCAACGCCCTGTAGCCTGATTCACAAAGGATTCCGGCATCAAGGCTACTTCGTCAAACAGCACCCCTGCCAGCGTCACACCTTGGATCAGGTCTTGCGAACGCTCATCTCGCCCGCCGAAAATATAAAAGTAATTGACGATGTCGCCGCTTGAAAAAATCACTAGATTTTCACTGCGTCTGTCCTCCACCTGATAGCCGCGGCTTTCCGCCATTAGCTTGAGGGTGGATAAAACGTTGCGCCGGAAGCTACCCACTGTTTTGCCACACATGGCAAAATTCTGCCCGTTGAATCGGGCCATCGCCCACATTACAAAGGAAAGCGACATCGCAAGGGTTTTTCCGCTTCTTATCGCGCCATCCGCGATAATTCCGTTATAATCCCGGACAGGGCTTCCATCAGTCCACCAGTTTAAAAGCATCCGCTGTTTCTGTGAAAAAGGCTTGAATTCAAATGATTTCTGAATCATCTTTTTTCCAATCCTTTCCAGCGGTTTCGTTTAAAGCTTCTATGAAATTGTCAGGTGCTTTTTCATCCTGCTTCTTTTCCGGCGGCTTTTCACGCCATCTGTCGGGCTTGCGGTTCTTGAGCCAGAAGATCTGTGCGGTAGTGTTTCCCTCTAAAGCGGCGGTCAAAAGCGCGTTTTCAACCTCATAATCTACGATTTCCTTTCCCTTTTTTAGGGCCGCTGAAATCGTCTCGTACTCGCCTTTCCACTTGCGTAATGTAGAATCTGCCACACCCATATTATGGGCAATTTGCTCAAGTGTAAGCCCATCACGGGACCAACCTTCCAAAAGTGTGAGTCCGTCAGGCTCAAGCCACCGCAGGTATTTTCCTTTTGCCACAACATGCTCACCACCTTTTCAAAAGTAAAGCCGCCCCGGCGCACATCGGAGCGGCTTGATATTTCCTATTCCGACACTTCCGCACCCCTTTATCGGCGGGGCCGTTTTCCGTCGGAATGTCGAATCAAGGCAGAGCAGGAGGAACCCCGCCTTGATTCTTTTCTAAGTATAATCATATCACGTTTTTGGTGTGGCTTTCTATGGCCTCTTTGCTTATCATAGACAGCCCACGACCATGAAGCCGTAGCACCCAGCGATAGTTATAGTTCATATCGACTGCAATTCTTTCCCATGTGTGTCCGCAGATATAGCGTCGAAACAGAACGTTTTGGCAAGTCGCATCTGGGATTTCCGCTATAACTTTGATAATCTCATCTTTCAGTTTCTTGAGTTTATCAATTTTTTCATCCGCAGCATTTTCCATATCTACTACTTTTGAAATGATGGTTTCGATTCTGCTGGATGATTGTGTCTGCACTTTGTCTGGATTAAGTGACTGTGTGGTCTTTAAGGCTAAATTTCTCAGATTAGACGCATCCTCTAAAATCGCGTCAATTTCCCGATTGATCTGCTGATACTGCTTCAAAAATTCTTTCGCCGTCAACGTCGTTCCTCCTCTATCATCCGGTTCCATGCGGCGATCACCTCGTTATCGGTGCTGCTTTTAGGCACAATTGGAGATTCCTTTCCGCATCTTTTGCAAATAACAGACCTTCCGTCTACATAGTTATGCCACTGATGCCGTTTGGCTCCACAGGTGCACGGCAGGAATTTTTCTCTTGGCTTGATTTTGATGAGATTGTATCCCTGCCGCTTAGCCTCTTTTTGAGTTCGTCAAAGGTCATAGTATCACCCCTTTTCAAACTTTGGGCACTTAAAGACAAAATAGCTGCCCTTCAAACTCGTGCGTTCCCTCATTTCCGCTTTCCACCCGGGCACGGGATGATAGTCTATCGACCACTCGCACCCTATCCCGCGTAGGTGGTTCGGCACTGCGTTTTTGCAGCCCCAGCAGAGAGAATTTTCCCTATGATGTGCTGCCTTTTTGCGTGTATACTTCTCCGGGACTGGTGATAATGCCCGTTCCGGCGTCCATCCAGCTTCTATCCTTTTGAGGATCGTCCCCGGATCCAGACCCGTAATTTCTGACCATTCCTTTATGGTATGAGATTCTCCGCCGTACTCCAAAATGATCTTTTTCCTCTGTGGTTGGTCGATAGGTACCCCTGCCATATAGCGGCCTTTTATGGTACTTGCTGGAATTTTAAGGATTTCCGACCATTTCCGGATGGTGTGCGTCTCGCCTCTATACGTTATCTTGATCGCTTTTGGCATGATTTTCTCCCGTCAATCATCCTTGCCATCTTTCAGCGCCTCCAATCTGTCTAAATCCCCCGACAGCACCAGGGCCACAGCCTCGCAGAGGATGCCCATTTTGATGCGCTCCAAGATGTCAAATG
>ERZ1090866.172-NODE-172-length-27907-cov-42.160922_pt1 | contig 27907 bp, 23 predicted proteins | sample MGYA00478477_ERZ1090866 | MGnify/ENA primary metagenome ERZ1090866 (study PRJEB33644, sample SAMEA5815737) | chicken gut metagenome | biome: Chicken; feature: Gastrointestinal Tract; material: Caecum | place: Ireland | collected 2019-01-01 | study: A study of the... | reverse complement strand
TAATTAAATATTTGTAAAGGATGAATAACTCGCTCTTGCCATTCTTGATTTAAATTTCTATATAATATTTTTATAGGTGTATTATTTAAAATTGCCTCATTTAAAATATGATATAATTCAGAACTATTATCAGTTCTATTTTCTAAAAAATATTTGCTTTTTTCTTCTTCGATATCACTAGCGAATTTAATCTTACTAATTATTTTTTTATATTTTTCAATATCTTGATATTCGATTTTTTCTAATATTGTATTAATATTATCCAATAATTGAAGATCATATTTATTAAAATGATTATACTGATTTTGAAGATTTAATATGTAATAACCACCATTAGGGCCCATAAAAGTTTCTATTGGAATTCCTGCTTGCTCTAATTCAGCTTTATAATATCTAATCATTCGTTCTGTAATACCTATTTTTTCAGAAAGTTCTTTAACACTATATTTATTTCCTGTATTCAAATAATTTAACATTTGTATTGCATTTGAAATTTTTCCCATTTTATCACCCTATCAAAAATAAATTGCTTACATCCATATTTAAGTCTTTAATGAGGAAAGGCATTCCTCTACTAATTTAAGATGCTACAAACCCATTTTTTAAGAAAACCGTTCGATTGTTATCATCATTTTTTCCTTTATAATCATAAAGAGTACCTACTAAAATTATTCTATCTCCTTTTTTATAAGCAGAAAGATTCACACTATCATCCATAAAGAAGTCTACATCAAGAGAATAAGCTCCTCCCACGGTATCAAGATATTGTAAAACGATAAGATGATTTTCTATATCAACTTGAGAAATTACGCCACTGATTTGCATATATTGTCCTCGATAATTTTGATAAGCGGAAGAATCATTTCGTAAAGCAAAGGCAAGATCTTCACAAGTAGTAACAATCGGTGTTACGGAATATTTTAATCCCCAACTACCCAAAACGGTATCTTGTCTTCCCTCATCTTGATGATATTTAATAACTTTATAACCAATCCCATAAAACTCTTCCGTTCCGCCATCATCATAAACTTTGGTTCGAACGGCCAAAAAAGGCCCTATATTGGCTTTTGTTACCAAAAGAATGTCAAGACCAATCAAGCAACCAAGTGCAATAATAACAATCACAACAATGGTTGAAATCTTTTTGACTTTTTTTACATGATCCTCCACAATTGCAAAATCTTCTTCGGTCAATAATCTTCTTTTCTTTTTCTTCATCATCTCACCCCATTCAAAGTAATCTTAGTATAGCATGAATTTAACAAACCGTCTAAGAATCTTCCTTTATTTTTTCTAAAAACTCTTCTTCACTCCAAATAGGAATCCCTAACTTCTTCGCTTTATCATATTTACTGCCTGGATTTTCCCCTACAATCACGGCACTCGTCTTAGAAGAAACACTCTCAACAGTTTTTCCCCCAAAAGAAGCAATTAAATCTTTCGCTTCTTCTCTTGTAAAATGAGAAAGGGTACCAGTTAAGACAAAACTTTTCGCTGCAAAAGCTTCCTTTCGTTCAATTCTTTTTCCTAAATACTTCATATTAAGCCCTAAATCTTTTAACTCGGCAATTAAAATTTGATGATTTAAATCCGCGAAATAATCAAGTACACTATCGGCAATAATTTCTCCAATATCAGATAAAGACACCAACTCTTCTTTTTTTGCTTTCATCAAAGTATCCATATCAAGAAAAGTACTCGCTAGGATCTTTGCTTTTTCTTTTCCCACATGAGGAATACCAAGCCCAAACAAAAGTCTCTCCAAAGAATTCTTTTTGCTCTCTTCAATCGAATCAAGTAATTTGGTAACGGACTTTTCCCCATACCCCTCTAATTCAATCAATTCTTCTTTTTTATCTTTTAAACGATAAATATCTGAAATAGAGGCAATAAAATGAAAGTTATAAAGGTCTTCCATAATCTGATCCCCAAGTCCTGTAATATTCATCGCTTCTCGACTAACAAAGTGAATAAAACTTTCCACATGCCGTGCCGGACAAGTAACGTTAGGACAATAATAATCCACTTGTCCTTCTTTTTTTATCAAAGGAGTATGGCAAATAGGACATTCTTTAATCATCACAAAATCTTTTTCTTTGCCCGTTCTTCTTTCTACTTTCGCTTCCACAACCTCGGGAATTACATCACCCGCTTTACGAATCGAAACAATATCCCCAATCTTTAAACCTTTCTCCCTGACATAATCTTCATTATGAAGAGTAGCTCTTGAAATCGTACTACCCATCACAATCACGGGCTCCAAAATCGCATTCGGCGTAATTTGCCCGGTTCTTCCTACCGTAAAAACAATATCTTCTAATCTTGTTAACACTTCTTCCGCTGGAAACTTATAAGCAATAGCCCAACGTGGGGTTTTCGCCGTATAACCTAACTCTACTTGATCATCGATAGAATCTACTTTAATGACAATACCATCAATATCATAAGGAAGAGAAGCACGAATCTTTCCCTTTTCATGAATATATTCCATAACCTCATGAATATTATTGACCACTCGATTATTCGGATTAATTTTAAATCCTAACTCTTTTAAATAAGCAAGCGCTTCATGATGCGTATGAATTCCATAATCCAAAGGATTGGGTAAATGATATAAAAAAGCATCTAAATTTCTTTCCGCTGCCACTTTAGAATCCAATTGTCGAATCGATCCCGCCGCTGCATTTCGGGTATTCTGTAAAGGAGTTAATCCTTTTTTTATCCTCTCTTGATTTAACTTTTCAAGCGTCTTCTTACTCATGAAGATTTCGCCCCGAACTTCAATAGAAATCTTTTGTTTTAACTTTAAAGGAATACTCTTAATCGTTTTCACATTATGGGTAATATCTTCCCCCACAACCCCATTTCCCCGGGTTGCCGCTTGGACTAAAATACCATCCTCATAACGTAAGGAAACCGAAAGACCATCAATTTTTAATTCACACACATATTTCGGATGAAATCCTTCTTTTTCAATTCTTTCTAAGAAAGTCACAATCTCCCCTTCATTAAAAACATCACCCAAACTAAGCATCGGAATACGATGCTCTACTTTCTGAAAAGAATCAATCACTTCTCCACCTACATGTTCCGTTGGAGAATCCTTTCTCTTCCATTCGGGATGAAGTCGTTCAATCTCCTGTAATTCTCTTAAATATTTATCAAACTCTTGATCCGTTATCTTTGGATCATCTTTGACATAATAATCATAATTCGCTTGATTCAATAAATCAACTAAATAATCCATTCTTTCCTTTGACATTAAATTCATAGAAGACACCCCTTTCTTAAGACCATAATGGATTGTTATAAACTCCTTCGTCCACCAAAGCTTGAATTGCCTTTACAACTTCTTCCTTGTCTTCTTTATAAGTTACCCCATGCCATACGGCATCTGTTTTTAATAAATCAACGACAGCTTTTCCCTCTTGAATGGCCATTTCAATCACATCAGGAATTAAAAACTCACAACTCTTTAAATCCTGTTCATGCTTTTCTAAAAAAGAGTTTAACTTTTCTTCCAAATAAGGAAACAAAGCGGGGGTAAACAATAACAAATTCATCGAGACAATCGAATCCTCTGCCACCGTAAAAGAAGAACTACCATCGAGCGGTTTTGCAATAATTTTACCATCTACTCTTTCTACGGAGCTTTCTATAATCGCTTCTAATTTCCCATCTTTGGCTTTACAAACTCCTCTTTTTGCCGATCCATTTGGACTAAGGGTATGAGACACTTGATACCCTACTACCCCATAATGATCTTTTTTAATGGTATCAAGATAACGTGATGCGACAAAATAAGCATCTCGTCCATAGAAATCATCGGCATTAATGATCGCAAAAGGTTCTTCGATACTGTCTTTGGCACAAAGAATAGCATGCGCTGTCCCAAGAGGTTTTTCTCTTGTTTTTAGTAATTCTTGATACTTCAAAGGAATATTATCATTTGTTTGAAAAACATATTCTACTTTAACATAAGGTTCTACCCTCTTTCCAATCGTTTCTTGAAACAAATCATAATTTTCTTTTTTAATGATAAAAACAACTTTATCAAAGCCTGCTTTCAAAGCATCATAAACCGAATAATCGATCAAAAACTCTCCACTTGGCCCCATCGGTTCAATTTGTTTTAACCCCCCAAAACGACTTCCCATACCAGCCGCCATTACTAATAAGGTCTTTGACATTTCTTTAATTCCTTTCCTTTCTCATTTTCTTTTTTTATCTCTCGATTCATTAAATAAAAAGTACCTTGTAAGCTTTTTCCTTCTACTTCCTCTAAAGGATTCCAAAAAACACGATTACTTCCATCCGAGCAGTAATTCATTTCCTTTAAAGAAGCATAAAATCCATCTTGAGCTTTATCATAATGAACCAAAAAACTCCTCGTACTTCCCCCTTTATATAATTCTTTTTCTAAAGTCGAAAAAGATTGTATTAAATTTATCTTTTCTTCCTCTAATCCAATAAAATCAAAAGCTTCATTTTCTTTTATCGTAATTAAAGCCGCATCCAATTTTCCCATACCATCATGACGAATCCACAAATCATACCCTTGTTTCATTTTCTCTTCAAGATGATGACTTATTTTTTTTCTTAAAATGGGAGAATCAAAATGCTCCGCTAAAGAACTCTCCTCTAATTTTGTCATACTACAAGCTAGAGTAGGATCCTTCTTTTTTTTAATTGTCTCATAACCAACAAACTCACAATAAGGACCTTCCGTCTTTCTTTCTTCGACATAAGCCTCATAAACATGTTCTTCCTCATTAAAGCTTAAAACAAATCTTTGTCCATACTCTAATTGATTCGCAACCGTTGGCATTAAATATAAAACGGAAGCAAGAGCAGTTGGTGTGACTTCTATCAAATCTTCAATTCCTCCCGTATAATTATATTTAATGAAAGAGCCCCCTAATCTTCCCCCATTTATTCTACTAATATACAATTGATAATTTTGTTTTAATTTTTCTTCCATTTCCCTCACCCTCCTAAACTTTGGTCAAACTTTTATGATTCTTCATCAATTTTTTAATTCCATAAGGATGTTTAAAAGCAACCGATACCAAAGAATTGGTTACTTCCACGACTCTTCCAGCTCCAAAAGTATCATGAACGACATAATCTCCTACTTGGTAATCCACATCTTCATCCCGTAAAACGTCTTTTTCTTCCACTATTTTCTTTTCCAATATCTCATCTTTATGAACATTACTATCTAATAGCCTCTCATCAATTTCTCCTAAGAATCTACTAGGTGGATTAATTTGATCGCGTCCAAACAATGTCCTTCTACGTGCATTTACAAGATAGAGTTTTTCTTTGGCTCTTGTAATCGCTACATAACAAAGACGTCTTTCTTCCTCAATCTCACTATTACTCATCAAGCTATTCATATGAGGAAAGATTCCTTCTTCCATTCCAATGACAAAGACAATATCAAACTCAAGCCCCTTTACCGAATGTACAGTCATTAAACTCACTTTATTTCTTGAATCTTTATATTCCTCTTTATCATTGACAAGACTTACTTCATACAAGAAATCTTCCAAAGAAACAAGACCCTCTCGTTCTTCAAAAGCTTTTGTAATAGACTTAAACTCTTCTAAGTTCTCTAACCGTATTTCTGCTTCAAGACTCTTTTCACTTTCAAGCTCTTTTTTCATACCACTAGCATCGAGGACTTTATCAATCAACTCCGTTAAGGTTACTTGATTCGCTATTTTCTGTAACTCAAGAATCATGTCTTTAAAACTCTCCTCTTTTCCCCCAGTGATCACTTCAAACAAACTACAGTTTTCCTCTTCTGCTTTTAGAGTTAACTTTTCAATAGTCTTTAACCCAATTCCTCTTTTCGGAGTATTAATGACTCTTAGGAAACTAACATCATCTTTTTCATTATAAATTAATTTTAAATAAGCTAGTAAATCTTTAATTTCTCGTCTAGCATAGAAACTAAGTCCTCCTACAATCCGATAAGGAATACTATTTTTAAGTAATTCTTCCTCCATTACTCGGGACTGAGCATTGGTTCGATAAAGAATCGCAATTTCACTTAAATCCACATCTTCGTTGATATATTTTTTAATTTCTTGAGCGACATAATGTGCTTCATCTTTTTCATCATAAGCCCGGTAATAAGTAACCTTCTCCCCATTCCCTTTTAAGGACCAAAGATTCTTTTCTTTCCTACTTTGATTATGCCGAATCACACAATTTGCAGCATCCAAAATATTTTTAGTAGACCGATAATTCTGCTCTAATTTAATACTTAAAGCATTAGGATAGTCTTTTTCAAAGTTTAGAATGTTTTTATAGTTAGCTCCTCGAAAGCCATAAATCGCTTGATCGGCATCTCCTACCACACAAATATTTTTATATTTTGCACTAATCATTTTACTTAAAATATATTGAGCTTCATTCGTATCCTGATACTCATCAATAAAAATATAGCGATAACGCTCTTGATAATATTGTAACACCCCAGGATGCTCCCGAAACAAACGAATAGGTAGGAGCAGTAAATCATCAAAATCAATAGCATTACTAGTCTTTAATTTATTTTCATATTTATAAAATACTTCCAACACTACTTTTTCATAATCCCCTACGGCATATTTTTCATAATCTTTAGGAGCCATTAATTCATTTTTACAATTACTTATTTTATTCCGAATCGCTTTCGGATTATAAATCTTTGGATCATAATTTAATTCTTTTAATATTTTTTTCACAATCGTAATAGAATCATCACTATCCATAATTACAAAATTTGCTTTATAACCTAATTTATCATAGTTTTCTCTTAATAATTTTAAACCAAAAGAGTGAAAGGTTGAAATTTGAATCTCTTTCGCCGCACTTCCAATTAAATCATAGACTCTTCCTTTCATCTCCGTTGCCGCTTTATTGGTAAAGGTAATCGCTAATATTTCTCTTGGAGAAACATGTAACTCTTCGATATCATAAGCAATCTTCATCGTTAATACTCGTGTTTTCCCAGATCCTGCTCCAGCCAAGATAAGAAGAGGTCCATCATGATAAAGGACCGCTTTTTTTTGTTGTTCATTTAATTTATCTAATTGCATGTCATACACCTTCTATTTCCTACTTCCATTGTATCAGATCTTACAAAAGTTTAAAAGATGAAAAAAGAAGGTTTCCCTTCTAAAAATTCTCTTGTGTTTCTTCAATTTCATTTAATTGATAAGAAACAAAATTAACATCGGTATAAAATTGATCAATCATTAAAGGTTCCACAATAAAATATAAATTTGCCTCTAATAAATCTTGTAACATATTTTCCATTAATTTCAAAAGTTGTTGAACCAAATTAAGACTTCTTTCCGTTAAAGCCCTTTGATTCTCTGGACTTAGAGGTAACGCTTGAAAATCAATAAGAAGACGGGAATAAGCTGGAATCAACCTATCTAATTCATCCAAATAGTCTTTTTCACTTGTATTGATAAAACCACTTAGAAAAAGTAATATCGCATACATCATACTATTAGCATTGAATTCCCGATTGGTAATATAAACAGGATCAGCCACAATTCCTTTCTCTAACCGCTCCAATACATTCTGATAAGTACTAACATTTCCAATCATATAGTCATAAAGAGAAGGATAACTATAAGAAAATAGTTCGTTTGAGATTAATTTATCTTTTATTTCTAATGCTAGATTAAGAAAATCTACAACAAGCAAGGAAGCTTTTTGGTTAATAGATTGTACCTGATTTAAAAGTTCCAAAGAAGGATTTTCAAAATTATCTTTTGCTTTCAACTCAAGTTGATCTTCTGTAATGTCAGTCGCTAAAGTAATACCAAACAATTTTTCTGTAAGCTGTTCACAAGGAAGAGTAAACTTCGTTACAAAAAGTTGATATTGTAAAGAAGAAGATGGAACAAATCCTTCGGTAGCAGTTATAATTTCTCGCCATAAAGCCTCGCATCTTTTCGCTAACGCTTCAGCCCTCCTACTATAATCCTCATTATGTTTATAAAAAGATAATTGTATATTAACACAATAATCACGAATACTTCTTAAATAAAATAAACCATTATTAAAAGATTGTACAATAAACTGTTCCTCACTAAGCATCTTATATCACCATTATAATATATGAAAAAAAGATTAAGCTATGCCTAATCTTCTATACTTTTATAAAGATCTGTTAATGCATCATAAGAAGGTTCTGCTTGTTTCTTCTTCTGTGCCTCTTCTTTCGCTTTCTCTTCTTTTAAAATTTGAAGCATGACTTTATACTCTTCCAAAGTAAATGGTTCCTCTTTCTTCACTGGTTCTACTACCGGTGTTTGAACAACTTCTACTGGTGTTGGTGGTGTTGTTTGATGTTGAGGTGCAGCATTAGTAACTAATTTATAAGGAGTAAACGTTTGAAAGGGTGAAATAATAGTGTAATCTTTTGGACTTTCTTCTTTTGGCATCTTCCGTTGCTGATGTTTTCGAATCAAAGCATAAACAATCAGAATTGCCATCCAAATAACAAAGAAGAACATACTAAGTTCTAATAAACTTCGAACCTGATTACTACTATACATTTCTTCTAATTGAAAAACATTTAATTTTAATTGTTGAACTAAAGAAACAACCAAAATAAACAAATAAGTTAAAATTCCATAAAAACAAGAATTAAAGATTCGAATCACTCGATTTGCTTTCTTACTGAACAACGTTTTCCACAGAATAATATTTGCAATAATTATCATTCCTAAATAAATGACAATATTAGGAAAATAATAAGATAGAAACATTTGATTAATTGCATAATCAATCATAGTTCCAATACTACTTCCATATTGAATGAGAAAGTAAATAGCAACTGCTAAATAAATTAGAAAATATGTCTTTTTACTTTGTTTAGCATTGCTTTTATTGGTCGTACTAAATAGAATAACAAGAAATAGCAAAACAAAGAAAGCAATTCCATATAATGGAGAGGAAGAAATAACTTCCCAAACCATTTCAATCTTACGAAAAAACGATAATGGACTCATCACCAACACCCCCTTTTATTTTTATTCTACCCTTAACAATTCTGCAATATAAATAGTTTGTGTAGAACTATCATTGTTGGTACAAGTAACTAATGTTAATGTTGTTTTATTATAATCTCGTTTAATTGCTAAACGACCCGTATTTTTATCCTTATAAATATTTGTAATTTGATAGATATAGGTATTTCCTTGATATAATACTCTTGCTTCATCGCCTACTTCAAGAAGATGAAGATCATTGAAGAACGCTTTCCAACCAGTGCCAGAATGCCCCGCAATAATTAAATTACCATTTTCTACATCTGGCATAGAACTTCCCTTAATAACTTCAATATTCGCTTCTACCGTATTAAGAGCAGAATCGATATTATAAAATCCTCTTCGAAATCCTAATTTCGGAATTTCCAAATAACCAATATAGTGTTCTAAATTACTCGTTACAGAAGAACTAGAAGTTGAATCAGATGAACTATCTTCTGAAGAAACATTCGTTGTATAAACATCATCAACAATCTGTTCATCATCATAAAATTGATTATTCATATAATCAAAGGATAATAAACGTTTCTCATCGATAAAACTTGAAAGAGTAAAGAATAAACCCAATACAATAATCGCTGCTGCTACAAGAGCAATAACATTAGGAGATATCTTATGCTTTATTCTTGTCATAGAAACCACCTACCCTATCTATTCTTTTTTAAGTAGGGAGAAAAACATATTACCATTTCAACTCCCCCTTATCCATTTGTGGCTATATTATATCATAAAAGTTAAAAAAAAGCAAGTTTTTCTTGCTTTTACCTCAAGATTTTACTTGCTTTTATTGTAACCTTTGTCTTTTCTCATAGTATAATACCATTCCGACTCCTGCAAGGCAAATTGTTAATCCAAAGATCATTGGAATCATTGAATTATTACTTCCAGTAAACGGTACTTCTACTTCTGGAATATTCTCAACAGTTACACTAACATTTGGTGTATCATCACTAATTGTGAATTTATATACTTCAGTAGCTAATTGATATCCCTTAGGAGCTTCAACTTCTTCAATGGTATAATCTCCATCACTGATGCCATTAATAACATAATTATCTTCAGTAGTTACAAAATCTGCCACTACTTCTCCAGCTGCATTCTTAACAACCAGATGAGCTCCAGCTAACGGATTTCCAGTAGATTGATCTACCTTTAAGATTGTTACTTTCTTTTCAATAGATTCATTTTCAAAACGAACGGTTACGTTGTTATTCTCATCACTAATTGTGAATTTATATACTTCATCTGATTTTTTATAGCCACTAGGTGCTTCTAACTCTTCGACGCTATAATCACCATCAGGAAGTCCATTTAGCACAAATGGTTTTACCGATGAAGTAAATTCTTTTACCGTATTACCACTAGCATCTTTAAGAACTAGTTTGGCTCCACTAACTGGATTACCAGTATCTTTATCCACTTTAATGATTGTTACTTTCTTCTCGATAGACTCATTTTTAAAACGAACCGTTACATCACTATTTTGATCACTAATTGTGAATTTATATACTTCATCTGATTTTTTATAGCCACTTGGTGCTTCTACTTCTTCTACTGTATAATTTCCATCTGCAAGACCTTTTAGAACAAAAGGTTCTGTTGTTGAAGTAAATTCTTTTACTGTATTACCATTAGCATCTTTAATCACCAATTTTGCTCCACTAATTGGTTGATCCGTATCTTTATCTACTTTAATAATCGTTACTTTCTTCTCAATTTTTTGATTTCCAAATTTAAGTTGAATATTACGATTGCCCGGACCAATAGTAATAGTTACCGGATCTTCTACTAATTGATATCCACTAGGTGCTTTTGTTTCTTTTAAAGTGTAAGTTCCATCTGCTAAGTTCTTAATAACATGGGCATTCTCTGTCGTATCCCACTCTGTAACAGTATTACCGTTGCTATCTGTAAGAACTAAATGAGCTCCTGCTAAAGCTTTTCCGGTAGAACTATCAATTTTCACAATAGAAACTTTACTTGTTGTTAAATTTACGGTTGTTTTAGCATCTAATCCCACTGTTTCTGGATACAAAGCTCCACCAAATACACTTTGAACAGTCGAAGTTGCAGCTTGATATTGATAAGCTTTATTAACAGTAGAGCTAGCATGGACAGCAATATTAACACTTAAATCGGTACCCGTCACACTAGAAACAGGAATACGAACTTTAAATGATTCATTTGTAGCGAAAGAGTTTCCTGCTACATTATTACTAGCATTAACTACTTCTGCGCCACTTGGTGCATTTTCCAAAGAAACAGTATAACTATCTCCTAAAGATTCACCACTAATGCTAATATTATTTGATTCGTAATATTTTTTATCACTTGACAAATGCATTGTTGAATCACTATTGTTAATATTTAAACTTGGTTGTGCATAATTTGGATGTTGTTTGGCACGATTTACCAAATCCACTACATATTGTCTTAGATTATATGGGTCTGCACCCGTTTTAAATTCATTTGAAATATTGTTTGATCCAGTCGATTCATCCAAATACCACCATACTGCGGTTTGCGTAATGTAATAGTCATAATCACTATTACCCGTAAAGCTTACATTTGGATATCCGTTCGCTAAGATATAAGCAATTCCTGAAGATGCTTCTCCTACTAGATTCATAGGCTCTGAATGTGGTGTAGTCTTATGATAGTCTGTACAATATACATAAGCTCCAGTAGAAGTATTATAAAGTTTACCAAAGTGATAATTGGCAATTAAATCACCAATACCATATTGACTGTTGGCAACAAAAGATGATGGTACATTTCCTTCTGCTTGTGTATTCATCATAAATGTAGAAATTAAAGTTACTACAAGAATGGCCACAAGTGAAAGAATCCCAATTTTCTTAAAATTCCTCTTCCGTGTTTTCATAATAATCCTCCCCCTAAACACTTGGTGCTAATAATATAGCATAAAAAAGGGAAAAAAGCAAGTATTTTTAACACATATTTCAAAGATTTTTCTGCTTTCTCTCTCTATTCCTAGAAAGTAGCTGTCTTACTTGACATAAAAGAAGACACTAGACAAACTCAAAAGAATATAGTATAATTTATCTCGGTTAGTTCTTTAGTGTTATTAGAAAGGAGAATTATGAAAAAAGAGTCAAATGAAACAAAAATAATTGTTTTAGGTGGCTTAGGAGAAGTAGGACGTAATATGTACTGTATCATGCAAGATGATGAAATTATTATTATTGATGCAGGCGTTTCTTTTGCAGAAGGAGAACTTTTAGGAATTGACTATGTTTTACCAGACTATTCTTTTTTAAAGACAAACGAAAGTAAGATCAAAGCCCTTTTTATTACGCACGGGCATGAAGATCATATCGGCGCAATTCCATTTTTATTACAGAGCGTTAATATAAAAGCAATTTATGCTCCAAATCAAGCAAAAGAATTGATCAGTTTAAAATTACAGGATCGTAATATTCGTTTTGATAATTTATATGTATATGATGAAAATACCAAAGTGAAATTTAAAAATATGGAAGTAGAATTCTTCCGTACAACACACTCGATCCCAGATTCTCATGGTATTTCTATTACTACACCAAATGGAAGAATCGTAACAACAGGAGATTTTAAATTTGATTTAACCCCTATCGGACCTATGGCTGACCTATATAAAATGGCCGCATTAGGACATGAAGGCGTTGATTTATTAATTAGTGATAGTACCAATGCTTTAAACGAAGGAATGTCTATCAGTGAATCAAGAGTCGACGATGCCCTAACCGACATTTTTGACAAATATAAATACAATCGTATTATTATTGCAACTTTTGCATCTAATATTTATCGTTTAAAACACATTTTTGAATCATGTTATAAACATAATCGTAAGATCTGCGTTTTTGGACGTAGCATGGAAAACAATATTGATATTTCTATCAAAGGTGGTTATATCGATCACAAAGAACTTTTAATCAGTGCCGAAGAAGCCAATCATTTAAAACCAGGAGAAGTAACCATTTTATGTACAGGATCTCAAGGAGAACCACTTGCTGCTTTATCAAGAATTGCCGATGGAACTCATAAACAAATCAAATTAAGACCCGATGATATTGTAATTTTTTCTTCTAGTGCAATTCCAGGAAATGCCCTTAGTATTTCCAAAACGATTAATAAACTTTATCTAAAAGGTGTTAGAGTCTTTACCAATATGACAGTTAACAATCTACATACTTCTGGTCATGCCAATCAAGAAGAATTAAAATTAATGATTCGACTTTTAAGGCCAAAATACTTAATGCCTTTCCACGGAGATTATCGCATGCTAAAGCAACATGCAGAACTAGGAATTGAATGTGGCATTCCAAGAGAAAATACTTTTATTCTAAAGAACGGAGATTCTCTAATTTTGAAAAATCATAAAATTACTCGGGGAGAAAGTTATCCCAATAGTGCCATTTATGTTGATGGTAGCCGAATTGGAGAAGTAGGAAGTGCCGTTTTACGAGATCGCAAAATCATGGCAAACGATGGAATCCTTGTAGTTATTGCCAATATTGATAGTAAAAAAAGAAAACTATTAATTCATCCAAATATCACTACAAGAGGTTTTGTCCTAGTCAATGAAAATGAAGAATTACTAAAGAAGATCGAAACTCTAGCCACAAATATTATTAATAAGAAATTAAGTGATAAAAATGCCACCTTTAATGATATTAAAAATCAACTTAGTATTGAGCTTACCCCATATATTTTAGAACTAACTGGACGTAGGCCGATCATTTTACCAATTTTATTAGATGTAAAAAAAGAAGTCAAAGAAAACGTTTAATTTCCTTTGACTTTTATTTTGCCTCTTCTTGCGCTCTTGTCTCCCGAACAACTGTAATTTTAATCGTCCCAGGATATTTCAAAGTCGCTTCAATTTTTTCTTTAATATCACGTGCAATCCGATGCGCTTCTAAATCATCCACTTCTTCAGGTTTTACAATGACTCGAAGTTCCCGACCTGCTTGCATAGCATAAGCCTTTTCAACCCCCTCGATATCATTTGCTACATTTTCTAAATCACTCAATCGTTTAATATAGTTTTCTAAAGAATCATTTCTAGCCCCTGGACGCGAAGCGGATAAAGAATCAGCTACCGCAACCAAACTAGCAACGACACTCGTAGCCTCCGTATCACCATGGTGAGAAGCAATGGCATTAACAACCACTTCTCCTTCTCCATATTTTTTAGCAAGCTCTACTCCAATCGATACATGACTTCCTTCTATTTCATGATCAACTGCTTTTCCAATATCATGAAGAAGTCCCGCTCTTTTCGCTAAAGTTACATCCTCAGAAATTTCTCCTGCTAGCAAACCAGAAAGTTGTGCCACTTCTAAAGAATGTTGCAAAGCATTCTGACCATAACTCGTTCGAAAATGAAGTCTTCCAACCAACTCAATAAGCTCTGGCGCCATTTTCGTAATTCCTAACTCAAACAAAGCCTCATTTCCATACTCCATGATTTTATCTTTCATATCCTTACAAACTTTGTCATAAACCTCTTCAATCCGAGTCGGATGAATTCTTCCATCTTTAATTAATGTTTCAAGCATAATTCGGGCCATCTCCCGACGTAATGGATCAAAACTAGATAATACAACCGCTTCTGGAGTATCATCAATAATTAAATCTACCCCCGTTACCGCTTCAATCGTTCGAATATTTCTTCCTTCCCTGCCAATTAATCGTCCCTTCATTTCTTCATTTGGAAGAGACACGACGGTAACCGTCTGATCACTTGCAATATCCGATGCATATTTTTGCATAGACGTTACAATTAATTCTTTGGATTTTTTCTCAACCGTTAATTTTGCCTCGGTCTCTTGTTCACTAATATAAAGAGCAATCTCCCGACTCATCGCCTCTTTCACATTTTTCATGACTAAATCATGAGCTTTCTCTTTACTAAATCCAGATATCTGTTCTAACAAATCAAGTTGCTGTTTCTTTAATTCTTCCACTTTACCTTGTTCTTCTTGAATTTCTTTTTGCTTTTGGGTTAATTTTTCTTCACGACTATCTAAAGTAGCTTCACGTTTTTGATAAAGTTCATCTCTTTTATCCATGCTATTTTCACGTTGTAAAAGACGATTTTCTGTTTCTTTTAACTCTGCTTTTTTCTCTTTTATCTCTTTATCTACATCGTTTTTTAACTGATAAGCTTTCTCCTTCGCTTCCATAATGGTATCGCGCTTTACCTTTTCCGCATTTTTTTTCGCTTCTTCTAACATAAGGGCAATCTTATTTGAAGTTGCATTTTCACGCAATAGATTAACTAATAATGTTAATCCAAACCCACAAACCAATCCAATCATAATGAGTAAAATGGAGAATACGATATTGTTCATAACTGCCTCCATTTCTAGATATATTTAAACCTTTCAGTTCAACCATAATCCAATTCTATTGTAAGTTTAAAAAAAAGCCTTGTCAAGATGGAACCCATTTCAAACACAAAACAGTTAAGCAAAAGAAAGAAGAAAGAAAATTAAGAGTCTATTTTTCTTCCTTCTTTTCTTTCTTCAAACTAATTCCATAATATTCTCTTACTTTATCTTCAATTTCTGCTCGTAAATCTGGAGTATCTTTTAACATTAATTTAACATTTTCTTTTCCTTGTCCTAACTTTTCCCCTTGATAAGAAAACCAAGCCCCTGATTTATCAATAATACCAGCCTCTACACCCAAATCAACCAATTCTCCTTCTTTAGAAATACCTTCTCCATACATAATATCTACAACCGCTGTTTTAAAAGGTGGAGCTACTTTATTTTTTACTACTTTTACCGTTGTTTTATTTCCAACGACTTTATCTCCTATTTTAATTTGTTCATTTCTTCTTATATCAAGACGAACCGAAGCATAAAACTTTAAAGCCCTTCCACCAGGAGTTGTTTCAGGATTTCCAAACATCACTCCAACTTTTTCTCTTAATTGATTAATAAAAATCGCAATAGTATTTGTTTTACTAATCGTACCAGATAATTTTCTTAAAGCCTGACTCATTAATCTTGCTTGTAATCCCACATGAGAATCACCCATCTCCCCATCAATTTCTGCTTGTGGTACTAAAGCCGCCACCGAATCAATTACCACCATATTAATGGCTTCACTACGAACCAAAGCCTCACAAATTTCAAGAGCTTGTTCCCCTGTGTCTGGCTGAGAAAGTAACAATTCATTGATATTGACTCCTAATCTTTTCGCATAAACAGGATCCAAAGCATGTTCCGCATCAATAAAAGCTGCTCTTCCTCCTGCCTTTTGCACCTCCGCAATCGCATGCAAAGCAAAAGTTGTTTTTCCACTAGACTCTGGCCCATAAATTTCTACAATTCTCCCCTTAGGATAACCCCCTACTCCAAGAGCAACATCCAAACTTAAACATCCCGAAGAAACTACATCTATTTTCATATGAGTGTTTTCTCCAAGACACATAATAGATCCTTTTCCAAATTGTTTTTCAATATCCGCTAACACCTGTTGTAAATTTTTATCTGTCTTTGCAGTTGTCGTTGTTTTACTCATAAAATCCTCCTTGATAAATCACTTATAACCTCATTCTAAAGGGGAAAAGAAAAAAAGTCAAGGCCTTTTTCGAACAAAAGTTTGACTTAAAACTCTTTTTTCCCGAAGGAAAAAGCTTGAATAAATAAAAAGGAGCCAAAAAACGACCGAAAAAAAAGAAAAGTAAACTTAAATTCCCTCACTTTCCTCTTTTTTCTTAAAAATTAAATTTTTATTCAAATTAAAATACTCTACCATCGAAACAATGGACATAATCATCGCAAAATAAAGGAAAAAGTCCGAAATACGTAAATTCCACATTTCAAAAGGTAGATTATAAAAGAAGGTTAAAACCAAACCAATCATCATCGTAGCTGTCTTAATTTTCCCCGAACCAATCGCTGCCACTACCCTGCCTTTACTAGAAGCTTCCATTTTAATCGCATCCACAATCGTATCTCGAAAAATAACAACAACCGGAATAATAGCAGGAACAAATCCCTGTACTGCTAAAATAATCAAAGCACTATTCACAAGAGCTTTATCTGCAATCGCATCGAGCATTTTTCCAAGATCCGTTACTTGATGATTTTTTCTAGCCAAATACCCATCTATAAAATCAGTAAGACTAGCGATCAAAAAAATCACTCCCGCTACAAGATACTCACTTTTAACATAAATACCCCCAATAAGCAACCGGGGAAATTCTACGCCAATATCATAAAAAGGAAACAATAGAATAAAAATCATAACAATGGTTAAAACAATTCTAGAAACAGTTAATTTTGTAGGTGTATTCATTTTGATCCCATCCCTTCAATTCTGTGCTCATTGCAGGTTCCTTTATTACTGCTTTTATAATTACGACTGCTAAAATAATTAAGAAAAGAAAAAGAACAATACCTAAGATAATAGGCCATTTTTTCACTTTTCTTTTATATATTTTGGTATAAGGAGAACGAACCTTTTTTACTTGGGATTTCTCATCTTCTTCTCTTTTCCGTTTCGCTTCCATAATATCTTCTAAAGAAAGCTTCGAAGTTTTTTCAAACAAGAAATCATTAAATTCATCTTGTACTTTATTCGGCTCCAAACCAAGATATTTAGCATAAGCTTGAATTAAATGTCGTAATTCATAAATATCTTTAAACGCTTTCGTGTTAGCACTTTCTATATTCTCAAGCTCATCCACACTAATATTCAAATCATGAGCCGCTTCTTCTAAACAAACCCCATGATTCTTTCTTGTCTGTTTAAGATATTCGCCTAATTCTTTCATATGCACCTCATTCATCAATAAATATTTTATAAGCCATGTTCTGTTCCTACTAATGTAGGTGACAAGTATTTATCTACCATCTTTCGATAGTCCCTCTTTGGATTCTGTTTCTCCAAAAGAAAGCTCCCCTACCATAATTTGGGTTTCTCACTCGTGGGGTTTACCGCGTTTCACTTTCCTGTTTCCAAGAACATCGTCACTGTGGCACGTTAGAAAAATACATCATAGGAAACTCCCTTAGATGTATTTTTAGCCGTTAGCTTTTCATGAAAAACTACCTTAGGTTATTTTTTCCCTAAGCACGAACACTACAATCATCACAGAATTGTGTGAGCATGGACTTTCCTCTAGAATAAATTCCAGCACTTGTCCAAATATTTATTGTGATATCTTACTCATCGTCCTTTCCATATACTGCCTTTTCAAGTTGAGAAAGGCGTCTTAAAATATCAAGATTGCTAATTTCTGAAGTATCACTAGAATTCTTAGCAATTTCTACATTCATTCTCGCATTACGCAATTCCTGTTTTAAAGCCATAATCTCCCGTAAAAGATCTGCTTTTTCTTTTTCTAAAGCATCAATGATATTATAAAATTGTTCATAATCAGAAATAATAACATCTAAAAATTGATCCACTTCTTTTAAACGATAACCACGAGTATCAATTTTAAAATCTTTTTCTAAAATTTCTTGTGGTGTAAGTGAAATCTTATTCTGATACATTTCTATCACCAATCCCTTTACACTCTATATTTTCGCAGATAATCCTCATTTTGTCAATTGTTTCAATAGAACTTCTAAAATCTCTTCTCTTTTCGCAATCCGAATATTTTCTTCCATTTGATTCAAAAAATAAATAACATCGATATTTCTCATAAAATCACCAAAATCATCATAAAGGAAAATCCCAAGAAAAACAAGGAATTCGACAAAGATCTCTTTTTTTTGACAAGTCCTTTTTTTTGATCTATACTATTGATACATTTTTAGGAGGGTTTATGAAAACAAATAATATTATGATTCGGATAGAAAAGTTTCTAACTGGCGAAAAAGAACAACAGCTATTCTATTCCTTAGGAAAAGAAGTAAAGGTAAGAAAAGGTTGGGTTACCATAGAAAACTTAAATCAAGGAAAAGAAGAAAATGTTTCTATCTTAACAGATGATGAAAAAAGAATTCGTTGTAAAGCAAAAGATATTTCTTTTAGTCTAAAACAAGATGGAAAGAATTTCATGATTGATCACTTACAACTAAAAGATAAAACACATCAGAAATTTCTTTCTCTTCGTAGAAAAAAGAAAGGAGAAAAAGATATTTACCGAATTCGAATGGAAGAGAAAGATAGAAGAACAATCTATTGGTTAAAAGAAGATTCCATCGAAATCGTGGAAAACAACGGGGAAGAAAAGGCTTCTTATACTTTTAAAAAAGCAAAGGATGGAAGTTTAAATGCAATGACAAGAGATCAAAGAGAAGCTTGTTGGAATTGCTTTGAACGTCTTGAAAGAGATTATGCAACAATCACCGCTTACATTAGCAGCCATATCGCACCAATTTTTAAAGAAGCAATTGATTATTGTAATCCGTATAAACAAGCGAAAGAAACAAAAATTTATTGTAAAACACCAACGACTAAAAAGCTCTAGACTGTCTAGTGCTTTTTATTTGACAAAACAAAAAAGAAATCTATAGAAATCTTTCCTATCTTATTGTATAATATAAAGTAGGTGATTGATGTGAATTACCCTCTTGGAATAAAAAAAGAGAAACACCAATTGATTAATTACAGTCATCGAGGAATGACTCTAGAAGATGATATTAATGAATCGAATCTTTATTATAGAGAACATGATATTGCATATATATATAAAAAACCAACACCCATTAAAGTTACAAAGGTTCATTTTAATAATCAAAAACAAGCTACCATTAAAGAAGCTTTTTTTCTAGAACCATCCACTACGGACTATAATGGAATCTATCAAGGAAAATACATTGACTTTGAAGCAAAGGAAACCAAAAACAAAACTTCCTTTCCTCTAGCCAATATCCATCCCCATCAAATAAAACATTTAGAAAATATTACAAGACATGGTGGGATTGGCTTTCTCATTGTTCGTTTTTCCTTAAATAATCTTACCTTTCTACTAACAGCCGAAGACTTTTTAAATTATATCAAAAAAGAGAAAAGGAAATCGATTTCACTAACTTATTTTCAAGAAAAGGGCTATCTCATTGAAGAGGCTCTTAGCCCTAGATTAAAATATTTAGATATTATTAAAAGGATATTGGAGGTATCATAATGCAAAAGAAAAAGAAAAGTGCCACAAAGCAAAAAGTACCAAGAAGAACAGCACCAAAAGAAAAACGGGAAAGAAGAGCGCTGAGTCCTGCCGCTAAAATATTCTGGATTGCTTTTATTGCCCTAATGATAATTAGTTATTTCTTATTAGGAGGATTACTAACCGTCCTTCTAGGAGTTGCTATTTTAGTTGTAGTTGGGCTTGCAAGGTTATTAGATAAGGTAAAAAATAACCCTAAGAAAAAAAAGATCGTCAATATTATTTTAATTTGTGTCCTGTCCCTAGGCATCTTAATCTTAATAGCAATCATAGGATTTATGGTATATATTGTCGTTCAAGCACCAAAATTTGATGTCAAAAACCTTGATACCAAAGAACCAACCATTCTCTACGATAAGGATGGAAATGAGTTTGAAAAACTAGGAAGTGAAATGAGAGATAAAATCACTTATGATGAACTTCCAGAAGTATTAGTCGATGCCATTGTAGCTACGGAAGATTCAAGGTTCTTCCAACACAATGGATTTGATGCACCAAGATTTTTAAAAGCATCCCTCGGTCAAGTCGCCGGAAATTCAGATGCCGGAGGAGCTTCTACTCTATCCATGCAAGTAATCAAAAATAGTTTCACCTCGAGTGAAGATTCTGGTTTTAAAGGAATTGTTCGTAAGTTTACCGATATTTATTTAGCTGTCTTTAAATTGGAAAAAAATTATACCAAAGAACAAATCATTGAATTTTATGTCAATAACCACAACTTAGGAAATAATATTTACGGAGTTAAGCAAGCCGCTAGAGTTTATTTCAATAAAGACATCAAAGAACTAAACTTATCCGAAGCCGCTATTATTGCTGGAATGTTCAAAGCACCGAACTTATATAAGCCAACTAACACCGAAAATATGGAAGCGGTAACAAAGCGAAGAAATACCGTCTTATATTTAATGGAACGACATGGCTATATTACCAAAGAAGAAAGAGAAATTGCGGAAAGCATCCCTGTCGAAAGCTTAGTAAACTATAACAGTGAGGCCGATGCTGGTCTTTCCGAATATCAAGGATATATTGATACCGTAGTAGCAGAAATTGAAGATAAATATGGAATTAATGCTTATACCGTACCATTATTAGTCTACACCAACTTAGATCGAGAAAAACAAGATGGCTTAAACCGTGTCATGAATGGAGAAAGTTATACTTGGGTGAATGATGTAATTCAAAGTGGAGTTACTGTTTTAGATAGTCAAACTGGAAAAATACTAGCGATTGGCGCTGGACGAAATAAAACCGGAGTCAATCAGTTGAATCTAGCAACGAGTGATGAAATCAAACGTCAGCCTGGATCAACTGCAAAACCTCTATTTGACTATGGACCTTTAATTGAATACAACAATGCTTCTACTTACGGCTATAATGACAACGGAGAATATCGACTTTTTGTGGATGGACCATATTCTTATACCAATGGACCAGCTATTAACAACTGGGATGGAACCTTTATGGGAGAGATGAGTATTCGCCGCGCCTTAGCACTATCACGAAATATTCCAGCCTTAAAAGCCTTCCAACAAGTCGACGATGAAAATATAATTGAATTTGTAAGTAACTTAGGAATTGACCCAGAAGAACACAGCGGAAGTCTTTATGAATCCGTGTCTCTTGGAGCCATGGAAGGCGGAGTAAATTCTCTTCAAATGGCTGCCGCTTATGCTGCCTTCTCAAATGGAGGATATTATAATGAACCTTATTCCGTAAGTAAGATTGTCTACCGTGACACCGGAGAAGAAGAAACACACAAAGAAGTAAAACGTCAAGCAATGAGTGATGCCACCGCTTATATGATAACAAGCATTCTTGATGATGTTACCGTAACCGGTGGTGGTGCGATGGAAAACGTTGCCATGAAAACAGGTACTACCAACTGGCCAGAAGAAACAATCGAAGCTTATGGTATGGCCGGAGATGCCATTCGTGATTCTTGGGTAATCGGATACACCACTAATACCGTAATTAGTATGTGGTACGGTTATACCGATATGAATCAAGATATGGTTAATCAAGGACTATATTGTCATAACCTTTCTGGAACCATCCAAAGAGACCGTTTATTCACTGCCTTAGCAAATGAAATTTTTGAACAAGATAAACAAGCCTTCCAAATGCCAGATAGCGTCGTAAAACTTCCAATTATCTCAGGAAGTAATCCAGCTCGCGTTGCAGCAGCAGGTTATGGAAGCTCAGTAGTATATGAATACTTTAAAAAAGGATACGAACCAAGCAGTAGTAGTCATGCAGTAGAACAGTTATCTACTCCAGCAAACTTTACCGCTTCCTATAATTCAAGTAGTAATCGTGTTACCCTATCTTGGAATGCTGTAACACCAAGCTCTAGTGATTCCTCTTATGGATCTTTTGGTTATAATGTTTACTTTAACGATACTTTATTAGGATTTACCACAAACACCTCTTACACCATCAATAATCCAGATAATCCGTATGGAACTTATAAAGTAGTAGCAACCTATCGAAGTTATGATGGAATGCAAAGCAATGCTGCTACTTATGAATTAAAGAAAGTAAGTACCAACTTAAAAATATCAGTACAAAACATCAATGCTTCATCCTTCACCATTAGTAGTATTAAAAACTATGTAACAGTAACGAATAATGGTAATGATGTAACAAGTCAAACAAGCAATTGGAAATTATCAAGTCTAAGTGGTCCTGAAGGTAACTATAGTTTAACTACTACAACCTTATCGGATCCCGGAACTTACACTTTAAAATATCGGTTTACCTATGATGGAGAAACCAAAGAAACACAAAATATAACAGTTACAATTACAGAACCAGCTACTCCGGATCCACCATTACAAGGGGATACCGGAACTGGAACCGACACAGACACATAAAAAAAGAAATGAGCAACCAATCTCATTTCTTTTTCTTTGTATGATAGAAACAAATTTCTTTTAATTTGCAAGAAGAACAATCCGGTTTTATCGCTTTGCAATAATAACGACCAAATAAAACCATTTGTAAATGCCGCCTCCCCCATTCTTCTTTGGGAAAAGCTTTTTTTAATTTTTCTTCAATTGTTAAAACATTATCTTGCTCCTTCGCTAATCCCAACCTTTTACTAACTCGCTCTACATGGGTATCTACAGCAAAAGCAGGAATATGATAATACTCACTAAAAACAACATTTACAGTCTTTCTTCCCACTCCCGGAAATGACTCTAAAATTTTACGATCACAAGGCATAGAACCTTGATAATCATCTACAATAATCCGCGCAATTTCTTTGATATAAGAAGCTTTCTTATGATAAGAACCAATCGGTCTTAAAATATTTTCTAAATCCTCCAAAGAAGCCTCTTTTAAAGCCTTTAAAGCAGGGTACTTTTGAAATAAAATAGGTGTAACTGAATTTACTCTTTTATCCGTTGATTGGGCACTCAAAACAACAGCGATCAACAATTCATAATCAGAATGATATATAAGTTCACACTGTGGATCAGAAAATAGATAATCCAAATATTGTTGAATCTTCTCTACCCTACTCGTCTTCTTCATCTTCATCAAACCAATCATAATCAAAAACTTCTACTGGCTCCGAAGTCTCTTTTCTGCGATTTGAAAGCATCGCTTCCACATCTTCTTTTGTTTTTAAACCTTTTTTATCCCAATCATACAAAATCTTATCAATATAACGCACACTAGAAACTCCATTCAACGAAGCCTCTTTAACCGCTTCCAAAATCACTTCTTCCTTAAAATTCGATAACCAAGCTTTCATAAATTCGATTTCACTTGGACTAAGCGTCCTTCCAAATTCTTTTTCTACCGCTTCAAACAAATTACTGTTATCGACCTTCTTTTTTTCCTCTTCTTGATTGGATTCTTCCATGATTAACATGGTATATTTCTCATAAAAACTACTAAGATTAATCTTCTCTTCCATAATCCCATGTTCATTTTTAAAAGAATCGACCGTAATCATTTTTTTATCCGTCAAAGAAGAAAGAAGCTGCATAATCTCCATCATAGAATATCCTAAATCAGACATCATTTCATTCGGATCAAAAAGAAAAACCTCGCCCTGATCTTTTAAATACATCAAAAAGAAAAATTCTTCCAAACTCAAATTCATTTTCTTATAATTTTGAAAAAAGAAAAGAGGAACCGTAACCGTTTTCTTTTTTAAAAGTTGACTACATAATGCTTTATTCATTTATTATCATCTCTTTCTAATTTCCCAAAAAGTTCTTTCCCTTTTTCTAACAAAAGCTCTTTTTCATTCTTCACTTGTCTCGTAAGGACAAGCTCCTCTAATTCTTGATACAAAGGTTTTAAAAAAGGTCCTGCTTTTACCTCTAGATAGTTAAGCAATTCTTTTGTTGTAATAGCAAGATCTTTTCGCCGATGAATTGGTAAAGCTAAATAAGCCTCATTTACTTTCTTTTTATCAATGTCTTTGATTTCAGCTGCCACCACACAAGGATAAAGACCATAATGATAAAGATTCGAAAAAGACAAAGGAGAATCCAATACCTGGCGAATCTCTTCCATCAAAGTCTTCTCATTTCGAGTAAATGGGTAAATATCATCAACTTCTAACATTGCCCAAATACCAATGACTTGGCTACAAGGCTTTACCTGATAAATTTTAATAAGAGAAAGTTCTTTATCAAGGCCTAGTTCTTTCAAAAGAGCAATTCCTCGCATAGCAAAAGGACTACTAAATATTTTATCCAACTCTTCTTTTTTTCGGTTCAAAGACAAGCGAGACAATAAGTATTTTTTTGCTTTAATTGCCTCTTTTAAAGTATCATCTAACTCGAATTGCAAGGTAGTCGCAAAACGCACAGCTCTTAAAATCCGTAACACATCTTCTTCCAACAGAACAAAAGGATCTGATACACTACGAATGATTTTCTTTTGCAAATCTTCACAACCACCTAATAAGTCTACAATATTACCCTTTTGATCCATACAAATCGTATTTACCGTAAAATCACGTCTTTTCAAGTCTTCCTTTAAATTATCAATATAAATAATCTGATCAGGTCTACGATTATCTTTATAAGATAATTCTTTACGAAAAGTCGTAATTTCAAAATGAATATTTTTAAAGATAACGGTAATAGAGCCATAATCATCATTCGATAAACAAGCATCTTGAAAAAGATGTTTCAAATCTTTTGGCGTAGCACTGGTTGCAATATCAACATCATTGGAAGGAATTCCTAACAAATAATCTCGAACAAAACCTCCTACAATGTAAGCTTGAAAGCCATGATCCTCAATGGTTTTTATCATTTTTAAGGCTGTTTTCAGCATATAATCAATCACCATACATATTATATCAAATTCTAAGATTAAAGTCTATGAAAGGAAATTTTCAAAAGAAAAAAGCCATATGGCTTCTTTTTAGTTTACAGCTTCTTTTAAAGCAGAACCTGCTTTGAATGAAACAGATTTTCTTGCAGGGATTTGAACAGTTGCTCCAGTTCTAGGGTTACGTCCTTCACGAGCTGCTCTTTGTGATACAGCAAAAGTTCCTAATCCTGCTAGAGGAACTTTGTCGCCTTGAGCTAATGCATCTTTAATAACTTCGATCGTAGCATCAAGAGCACGAGTTGCATCGGCTTTTGTTAATCCTGCTTTTTCAGCAATAGCTTCAACTAATTCTACTTTTTTCATATTTAAATTTTACCTCCTATTGTATTTTAAGCACATCTATCATGCTTACATATTAAGAATAGCATGAAAGCCTTGTAAAAGCAACGAATTTTTCATTTTTTTACACAAAAAACAACAAGAGTTTATCAAGAAAAAAAGGACTTTCTTTCTAAGCAGGAATCAACAGTTGTTGCCCAATTTGTAATAGATTATTACTTAAATTATTAAGACTTTTCAAAATATCTACGGTTGTTCCATAGCGGCTAGCAATACTCCACAAACTATCACCTGCTTGAACCGTATAAATAATAGGAGAAGAAGGAGTTTCACTAGTAACATTCGGAATTACCAACACTTGACCAATGCTAAGAGTATTACTGGTTAAACCATTGACTCTTTTTAACTCATCTACAGTAATTCCAAATTGTTTCGCAATACTCCATAAACTATCTCCCCGCACCACGGTATAAGTCGTGGAAGTATCCGGAGGAACAATAACCTCTTCGTCGGTTGGAATCACCAAAACTTGACCAACGCTCAAAACATTGCTTGTTAAGTTGTTAGCATTTTTTAAAGCATCGACACTAATACCATAACGATTTGCAATACTCCACAAGCTATCACCAGACTGCACTACATAAGTCATTTCTTCCTCTTGATTATTATCATTATCCTCCCCTATATCTCCGACACCAGGAATAAAGAGACGTTGTCCAACTTGTAAAACATCACTAGTAAGATTATTCGCATTACGAAGGTCAGCTACACTTACCCCAAATCGATTCGCAATACTCCATAAGCTATCACCTCGTACCACAGTATAATAAGAGCCTTCACTATCAGAACTAGTAGCAGGAATCTTTAAAATTTGACCAATTTGTAGAGCGTCACTCGTTAAATTGTTCGCTTTTCGTAAAGCATCAACCGTAACTCCAAACCGATTGGCGATACTCCATAAACTATCCCCTCGAACCACAGTATAAGTTGTGACCCCTTCTGGCGGAACATAAGTAACTCCCGCATATTGAGCAATCGCTCGCACCACAGCTTCCACATAATCAAGCAAATTATTTTGAAGCTTTACCCGATCATTGGCATTATCAATAAAACCATACTCAACTAATAAAGACTGCATAGGAGAAGTCTCCCGAATAATATAATAATAATCTTTACTAGGATCTTCTGGTAACCGTCGTTGATAATATTTTCGCATAATCTGTCCTTCTTGCCCAATAGCTTCTAAAATATCTTCTGCCAATGCCGAACTATTCCGAAGAGCATAAATAACTTCAGCACCTTCTCCTCCTCCTGCATTAATATGATTCGATATTAAAATCGCATTGCTACTTCCCCCAAAAGCCTCATTCGCTCTTCTTAATCGCTCTTCCCGACTTAAATCTTCATCAAAATCACGGGTAATGACCGCCGGTATTCCTAACTCCCGTAATCTTCGATACATATATTCTGCCGCCTCTAAAGTAAAATCTTTCTCTTGTAACCCATTCGAAACAGCCCCTGGATCACTACCCCCATGTGCAGGAACATAGAAAATCCAAATTTATTATTTCTTTCTAAAATTCAAAATTCCATTCTATTTCAATATCTCTTGAATTAGTTTCTTTATCAATTTCTCCAATATATATTTTATCTATGAACTCATCAATTATTATTTTGTTTAACTCTTTTATATGTTTGTATTTTTTTAATATATCTTCAGCTTGTTTCCTAGTTTCTTTAACTACTTCTAAACTTTTTATTTCATCATCGATATTATTTATTCTTTTAGTCATTATTTCTATTTCATTTAAATAGTCTTTTGACATCATACTAAACATATCATCGTTAATGGTTCCTTTAACTTTATCTTCATAAAGATTTCGATAATAACATTTATTATCATCTATTTTCTTTTCAAGATTTCTTTTTTCCTTTTCTAATATATTAATTCGTTCATTATTATTTGTATCTTGCATTTTTCTATTTTCATAGAGCTCTTTTAAATTATTTTTATCATAATAATTATCAAGTAAATCATTAATAGCATTTTGTATTATTT
>ERZ1090866.167-NODE-167-length-28402-cov-15.964476_pt1 | contig 28402 bp, 20 predicted proteins | sample MGYA00478477_ERZ1090866 | MGnify/ENA primary metagenome ERZ1090866 (study PRJEB33644, sample SAMEA5815737) | chicken gut metagenome | biome: Chicken; feature: Gastrointestinal Tract; material: Caecum | place: Ireland | collected 2019-01-01 | study: A study of the... | reverse complement strand
TGGAACGGGTCAGATAGTCCATAAACAGATACAGATGGCCCGTGAGATGGAAGGGAGACTCCTGAGAGTTCCGGACAATATAGAGAAGTTCTTCCGACATCTGCCGGCTCAGATCCTTCTGATGGGGACGGTAAACCGGCGCGTCCGGGGAAAAACCGGCGCTTTTCAGCAGTTCTTTCGCTTTCAGTCCGTCAAATTCAACCCAGGCGTATTCCCAGGGGAGCTTCTGATCCGCTATATAGGAACAGATCTGCTGGGGAAAAATCATAAAACCCTGGCCGCTTTTAATGTGGTATTCGACTACCTTTTTCTGAGAATTTTCAGCGGCCAGCATACCGGTGCCGGAAATTACATAGTGAAAAAGATAGTGATTGCGGGCGGCCGGACCGAAAGCGTGGGCAGGATCGCACTGCTCCCATCCGTACTGGTAAAGGCTCAGATCTATAAAATTTTCACTGGGAAAAATTGAATATAAAACGTTGCTCATGGCGTCTCCTTTTGGCAAAATTTATTATATACCAAAATGCTGTATGAAATCAATATATGTGAGAAAAAATAGCATTAAGGGATATAACAACAGATATACAGGTATTTAAGGCGGCAAAATGATATGATAAAATGAGAAAAATATAAAAAGAAAATGAAATTTTTAGAAAGGAGTTATGAAAATGAGAAGGAAGGGGACAAAATACCTCAGTGTACTTCTGACGGCTTCCATGGGCTGCGCAGTGGTACTCTCCGGTTGCGGCGATCCGTATGGCGGAAAAACCCATATTGAGATCATCAACTATAAGCAGGAAGCCACCGATTATTTCGACGCGCTGGAAGAAGAATTCAATGCGACTCACGACGACATTGTTCTGACCATTGATTCTCCCAACGACGCGTCCACGATTCTGCGGACCCGGTTTATCCGGGAAGATTATCCGGATATCATTGGGATCGGAGGAGACATCAACTATTCCTATTACATCGACGCGGAGATTCTGGCGGATGTGTCCGATTATCCCGGCCTGGAGAATATTAAGCAGTCCTATCTGGATATCGGAGAAGCCCTGGAAATCGTTCCTACCGACGGCGTTTACGGCGTGCCCTACGCGGCCAATGCCGCCGGCATCCTGTACAACCGGGATATGTTTGAGGAGCATGGATGGGAGATTCCCACCACCTGGGACGAGCTTATCGCTCTCTGCGAGGAGATTCAGTCCCAGGGAATCCTGCCGCTGGAGTTCGGGTTCCTGGACAAGTGGACCTGTCTGGCTCCCTGGAACGCCTTGGCGGTAGATCTGGCGCCGGCGGATGTCTGCAAGCAGGTAAATCGTGGAGAGACAACCTTTACCCAGGAATACCGGGAAGCGGCGGAGAAATATATTCAGCTCATGGAGTACGGTCCGGACGATCCGGTAGCTTACAGCTATAACGACGCGTGTACCGCCTTTGCCCGGGGAGAGGCCGCCATGTATCCCATTGGAAGCTACGCGGTACCCCAGATCCTCTCCGTAAATCCGGAGATGAACATTGACTCTTTCGTAATGCCCGGCAGCGATGATCCGGAGGGAAATACCCTGAATTCCGGCATTGACCTGCAGTTCTGCGTGACCGCTGCCTGCCCCGACAAAGAAGCGGCATACGAAGTGCTGGATTTCCTGCTTCAGGATGATGTGGTTCAGCAGTATATCACCGACCAGAACTCCATTCCCTGCAAGGAGGGAGATTTTGAACTGGCGCCCCAGCTGGACGGAATGAGCGAGTACATTGAATCCGGCAACATGACAGACTATCAGGATCACTATTATCCCTCTGAAATGGCTGTGGACGGCCAGCTTCAGACCTTCGTGCAGAATAAGGACGTGGACGCCTTCCTGGAGAGATTCGACAGAGAATGGCCCCGCTACAACCGGGATATCATCCGCACTACAGAGGAGTATGAGGCGGAGCACGGAAACAGCGCTGAATAGGAAAGGAGAGGGGAAAAATGAAAAACGATAGAAAACGGACATTTTTGCTGATCACACTGCCGATCCTGGCGCTGTTCATCGCGTTCAATACAGTGCCGCTGATCCGGGGCGTGATCTACAGCTTCACAAACTTTAAAGGATTCGGAAGCTACGACTGGCTGGGATTCCAGAACTACCTGGATCTGTTCACCGATTCCCGTGTGGGCGGCTCCTACCTGTTTACTTTTAAGCTTGCCATTGTAGCTACCATTGTCACCAATGTGATCTCTCTGATTCTGGCCCTGGGACTGAACAGCAAGATCCGGGCAAAAAGCTTTTTCAGAGGCATGTATTTTATCCCCAACGTGCTGGGTGCCCTGGTGGTAGGATATATTTTCCGGTATCTGTTTACTTATATTCTTCCCGCTTTCGGTGAGATGATCGGCAGTGAAGCCTTAAGCGGAAGCATGCTGTCCAATGTAAATACAGCCTGGATCGCCATTGTCATTGTCTGCGCATGGCAGTCCATCGCTATGAACACCATCATTTATATTTCCGGTCTGCAGACCGTGCCGGAGGATGTATATGAGGCAGGCGCCCTGGACGGAGCCACCGGCTGGAAGAAATTCCGTCATCTGACTTTCCCGCTGATTATGCCTTTCTTCACCATCAACATGGTACTCTGCGTGAAGAACTTCCTGATGGTCTTCGATCAGATCATGTCCATGACCCAGGGCGGTCCTTCCCAGAGTACAGAGTCTATCTCGTACCTGATTTACAACAACGGTGTTTCCGGCGGCCAGTTCGGATTCCAGAGCGCCAACGCGGTGATCTTCTTTATCGTGATTGTGGCGATCTCCGCGGCGCAGATGTCGGCATCCAGCAAGAAGGAGGAGCAGTTATAATGAAGAGTAAAGGTGTGAATAAAACAAATACGCCGGTAATGATTCTGCTGATCCTGGGTCTCAGCACCATCATTTTCCCGCTGTATATGGCTATTGTAATCGCGTTCAAGCAGCCCTCGGAGATGACCAACGATATTGCCGGCATCCTCTCCCTGCCCAAGAACTGGAGTTTTTCCAACTTCGCGGAGGCTATGGAGGTGACGGATTTCTGGCGTTCTCTGGGCAACAGCCTCATGATCACAGTTTTAACTGTTGTTCTCTGTCTGATCGTCCATTCTCTCATGGGATACGCAATCGGAAGAAACAGAGGGCACAGTAAATTTTACAAGTTTGTGTATCTTTTTGTGGTGAGCGGTATGTTCGTTCCCTTCGCTATCCTGATGATGCCCCTGGCAAAGCAGACAGCGGAACTGGGACTTGCAAACTGGGCTGGCGTTATCATTCTTTATGTGGTATTCTATATGCCGATGAATGTGCTGCTGTATTCGGGGTATCTTGTAAATATTCCGATTGCCCTGGAGGAAGCCGCCCGGGTAGACGGCGCCAGCACCTGGCGCACCTACTGGAGCATCATCTTCCCCATTATGAAGCCCATGCACGCTACGGTAGCCATCATCACAGCTCTGGCAGTCTGGAACGATGTGATGACCCCGCTGATCATTATGGCCGGTACCGGACAGAATACACTGCCTCTGGCGCAGCTGAATTTCCAGACACAGTTCGGAACCAATTATAATCTGGCCTTTGCTTCTTATCTGCTGGCATTGCTGCCGATTATTATTTTCTACATTGTCTGTCAGAAACAGATCATGAACGGTGTGGTAAACGGAGCTGTAAAATAATTCCGGAGAACCGGCGGCAGGGGCGGAATGGCCGTGCGCGTGCCGCCGAGGAACAGGCAGGCCCCGCCTTAGAAATAAGGCGGGGCCTTATCTGCGCGGGCAGGCCGGTGCCGCACCTGCGCGGGCAGGTATTTTCCGTGCGGCAGACTGCTGAAATCAATATACGGACATGGAGGAACGATTATGGCAATTTATTTCAACAGCAGCAAAAGGATCTTTACCATTCAAACGAAGCACACAACCTATCAGTTCCAGGCGGATGCCTATGGATTTCTTCTGCATCTTTACTATGGCCCCAAAGTGGAGGATGAGATGGACTATATTCTGACCTTCGCGGACCGGGGCTTTTCCGGAAATCCCAATGACGTGGGGGCGGACCGCACCTATTCCATGGATGCCCTGCCTCAGGAATTCCCCTGTATGGGCACCGGAGACTATCGGAGCATCGCTCTGGCTGTGCGGGATTCCAACGGAGCCTACAGCTGTGACCTCCGGTATGAGGGCTACAGAATCCTGGAAGGCAAGTATGCCCTGGAAGGTCTTCCGGCGGTGTACGCGGATCCCGGCGAGGCCTGGACCCTGGAAGTTTACCTGAGAGATCCGGTGACAGGACTGAAGGCAGTGCTGCTGTATGGGGTTCTTCCGGAATTGGACATTATCACCCGCAGTGTCCGGGTAAAAAATGAGGGATCAGAAGAAATCTGCATCGAAAAAATCTCTTCCGCCTGTCTGGATTTTCTCTCAGGAGATTACGACCTGATCACTTTTTACGGACGCCACGCCATGGAGAGAAATATGCAGCGGGTTCCGGTGGAACACGGCGTTCAGATGATTCAGAGCCGCCGGGGCGCTTCCAGCCATCAGTACAATCCGGCCATGATCCTGGCGGAAAGGAATGCCTGCGAGGAGTTTGGCACCTGCTACGGAATGGTGTTTGTTTACAGCGGAAATTTCCGGGGAGAGGTGGAGAAGGATCAGTTCAACCAGACCCGGGCGGTGCTGGGACTGTCCCGGGAGATGTTCCATTATCCTCTGCTCCCGGGGGAGGCGTTTACAGCCCCGGAGGTAATTCTCACCTGCTCCGGCCAGGGCCTCCAGGAACTTTCTCATCAGTATCACCGGTGTATTCGGAAACATCTCTGCAGAGGAAAATACAGGGATCAGGTGCGTCCGGTGCTGGTCAACAGCTGGGAAGCCGCCTACTTTCATTTTGACTGCCATACCATCCTGAAGCTGGCGGAAGAGGCGGCCGCTCTGGGTATGGAGATGGTCGTGCTGGACGACGGCTGGTTTGGCCGCAGGGACGACGACAACAGCGGTCTGGGAGACTGGAAAGTGAACGAGGAAAAGCTGGGCTGCACGCTGGGAGAGCTGGCGCAGAAGATCAATGAAAAAGGATTGAAATTCGGCCTTTGGATTGAGCCGGAAATGGTTTCCGAGGACAGCGACCTCTATCGGGCCCATCCGGACTGGGCCATGTCTATACCGGGCAGGAAGCCTGTGAGAGCCAGAAATCAGCTGGTACTGGATTTTTCCAGGGAAGATGTCCGGGCAGAAGTCTTTGGACAGATCTGCAGGGTACTTGACAGCGCCAACATTGAATATATCAAATGGGATATGAACAGAAGCCTGTTTGATGTGTACTCTCCCTGTGTAAAAGACCAGGGAACAGTTCTGCATAAATATATTCTGGGAGTCTATGATTTCCTGGAAAAACTCATGGCAAGATATCCGGATATCCTGATTGAAGGCTGCAGCGGAGGGGGAGGAAGATTTGACGCCGGTATGCTCTACTATACCCCTCAGATCTGGTGCAGCGATAACACAGACGCCATTGACCGGCTCTCCATTCAGTACGGAACCTCCTTTGTGTATCCTTCTTCCACTGTGGGAGCCCATGTGTCCGCGGTGCCGAATCATCAGACCGGGCGGATTACCAGCCTGCGCACCCGGGGCGTGGTGGCTATGGCGGGCACCTTCGGCTATGAGCTGGATCTGGGAAAACTGGCAGAAGAAGAGAAGGAAATTGTGAAAGAACAGATCCGCTGTTTCCATCAGTACGCGCCCCTGGTACAGCAGGGGGATTACTACCGGCTGACTGATCCGGGAAAGGACGAGGCGGCGGCCTGGATGTTTGTGTCAGAGGATCAGAGAGAGGCGCTGGTAAATATTGTGCGGCTGGCCAACCATGGAAATATGACGGCCGTCTATGTCCGTCTTAAGGGACTGAAGCCGGAGGCTCTCTATGAGGATACGGACTGCGGGAAACTGACACGGGGAAGCGCTTTGATGAAAGCCGGAATTCCCCTGCCTTTGGAGAATATGGATTATCAGTCCTATCAGATCCATCTGGTATTGCGGCAGGACTGAGTCAGGAGGAAAAAATGGAAAAAAAATCAGATTTCGAAAAACGGCTGCGGCGTCATCACGATGAACTCCGGTGGCTGTACATGGAGCTTTACGGCAATGACGATATGTTTTTTGAACTCTGCAGTCAGATGAACCGGTTTTATGAGGAGCGCAGCGCTGCTCTGAAAAAGAGAGACGCCATGAAGGAAGCGGACCCGGAATGGTTCAGGAAAAAAGATATGCTGGGCATGATGCTCTATATTGATAATTTTGCCGGAACCATCCGGGGTGTGGAGCGCAGGCTTCCCTATCTGGAATCCTGCAACGTGAACTGCATTCACCTGATGCCCTTTCTGGATGTGACAAAAGGTAAATCGGACGGCGGGTACGCTGTGTCTGATTTCCGTAAAGTCCGGGAGGATCTGGGAACCATGGAAGATTTGTCCCGCCTCACGGAAAAATGCCATGAAAAGGGCATAAACGTCTGTATGGATTTTGTCATGAATCATACTTCCGAAGATCACGAGTGGGCCAGGCGGGCCAGGGCCGGAGAGGGCGAGTACATGAGCCGCTATTTCTTCTATGACAATCCGGAGATTCCCCGGGAGTTTGAAAAAACGGTGCCCCAGGTATTTCCCACTACGGCTCCGGGAAACTTTACCTATCTGCAGGATATGGGCTATTATGTGATGACCACCTTTTATCCCTATCAGTGGGATCTGAACTACGCCAACCCCAGAGTCTTCAACGAGATGATGTACAATTTTCTGTTTTTTGCAAACCTGGGCATGGATATCATCCGCATTGACGCCGTCCCCTATATATGGAAGGAGCTGGGGACGCCCTGCAGGAATCTGCGGCAGGTACACACCATTGTGCGGATGATGCGCATGATCGGAGAAGTCGTATGTCCCTCCACGGTTCTGCTTGGGGAAGTGGTTATGGAACCCCAGAAAGTGGCGCCCTACTTCGGGACTGTAGAAAAACCGGAGTGCCATATGCTGTACAATGTAACCACTATGGCTACCATCTGGCACACCCTGGCGGTGCAGGACACCTCTCTGCTGAAAAAACAGCTGGATACGGTCTGCCGGCTTCCCAGGGAATACACCTTCCTGAACTATCTCCGCTGTCATGACGATATCGGCTGGGGGCTGGATTTTCCTTTCCTGCAGGGGCAGGGAATGGATGAAGTGTCCCACAAGCGGTTCCTCAACGACTATTATACCGGAAAATTCCCGGGCAGCTGGAGCCGGGGAGAACTGTACAATGACGACCCGGTGACCCGGGACGCCAGGTTCTGCGGCACCACCGCCTCTATGTGCGGCATTGAAAGCGCCGGTTTTGAGCAGGATGAGGAAAAGATGGATCACGCCGTCCGCATGGACCTCATGCTTCACGCCTATATGCTGTTTCAGTCGGGGATTCCCATGATTTACAGCGGGGATGAGATCGGTCAGGTCAATGATTATTCCTATAAGGAAGATCCGGACAAATGCCAGGATTCCCGCTATATCCATCGGGGAGCCTTCCGCTGGGATCTGGCCAGAAAGAGGACCGGGAAAAAGAGCGTGGAGGGCAGGATTTTTCAGGGACTGAAGCTTCTGGAAAAAATCCGCGGACAGGAAAAGGTTTTTGACGGGGACGCCGATGTATGGACCTATGATACTCATATCAAAGAGATTATGTGCGTGATCCGGGAAAAGGACGGAGAGCGCGCGGCGGGAATTTTTAATTTTTCCTGGGAGGATTTCTCGGTTTCTGTCTATCCCGGTGAAACAGGGACAGATATGCGGACGGGAGAATCTGTGCAGACCCGGGAAATTCCGGTGAAAGCCCACGATTTCCGCTGGATCAGAATAAGATGAACATCGCGGATGACAGGAAAAAGGGGGACTTCCCTATGGTGCGGGAATATCTGGAGCAGGACGTTTGAACGGATCCGGGATCAGGTGGAGCCCTACTGGGTCTGCCTGCCCATGGCTACCCGGACGGCGCTCAGCAGCTATGAAATGTACTGGTATCCCTGGGACGATACCAAGAAGGAAAGCTGGGTGTGCCCCATGCCAGATAAGGAGTATGTAATCAATCTGGATCACAATCCTATGACTACCTACCGCTACCGGATGCATCAGGAGGATCTCGCCAAACAGTTCGGCCGCTGGTACAGACTTTCTCACGGAGGGAAAAAGACCGTGTGCCTGCTGGGAATGCGGGCGGATGAGTCGCTGCAGAGGTACAGCGGATTCCTGAATAAAAAATACGGTTACAAAGGAACCTGCTGGATTACGAAGCAGTTTAAAGACGTGTGGTGCGCTTCCCCCTTTAATGATTATTCCAAAGATGCCCTGAATCTGTACCGGGTGATTGATCCGGAAATCTGGGGAAAGCTGGTCGGAAGGGTGCAGGGAGCTAATTTTGCCAGCATATACGGCCACACCAAGGCCATGGGATACCGCAGCGTGACCCTGCCTGAGGGGCATACCTGGAAATCCTACACCATGTTTCTGTTAGACACTCTGCCGGCCAGGCTGCGGAATAATTATATAAAAAAATTTAACACATCGATCCGATTCTGGCATGAAACCGGAGGCGGGCTGGACGAGGAGACCATCCGGGAACTGACCGAACACGGCTACCATATTCAGCGCAACGGGGTATCCAATTATACCCTGAATAAAAAATCCAGAATTATTTTTCTGGACAACATCCCGGATCAGACCGATGATATTAAATCTACCAAAGATATTCCCAGCTGGAAAAGGATGTGCTTCTGCATTCTGAAAAATGACCATATCTGCCGGTTTATGGGTTTTGGACTGACCAGGCAGCAGCAGAAGCGGATTGAGGCAATTCGAAAAAAATACAAAAGCATCGAGGAATTTGACTATGGAATTTAAAAGCCCCGCATATCATGTGATCGCTGTCCCGGTGGAAAAAATCGAGCCAAACACTTACAATCCCAACGCGGTGGCGCCTCCGGAGATGAGGCTGTTATATGAGAGTATCAAGGCGGACGGGTATACAATGCCCATTGTCTGTTATTACGCCAAAGCAAAGGACGTTTATGTCATTGTGGACGGGTTTCACCGTTACCGGGTGATGCTGGAGCATGAGGATATCTATGAGAGGGAGCATGGGATGCTGCCGGTTTCAGTGATCGATAAACCTCTGGATCAGAGAATGGCCAGCACGATCCGTCACAACCGTGCCAGAGGAAGTATTGTCAAAGAACTGCATGAGTTCGGAAGGTCAGACGCCTGGATTGCAAGACATCTGGGAATGGACAGAGATGAGGTTCTGCGGCTGAAACAGATTACCGGTCTGGCAGCGCTTTTTAAAGATGTGAAGTTTGGAAAAGCCTGGCGGCCGGCGGAGGAGGAAGAACCGGCGGAAGCGAGAGAGAAAGAACCTGAGGAGGAGCCGGATCCAGGAAAAAACAGTGAGAGAGAGGAGCAGAATGGCGGGTGGAGCGGGAAAAATACGAATCTGATTTGACAGCCAGAGAAAAAAGGCAGAAAAGACTGGAAACCATTCGTTCCCTTCACGGGAAAAAGCGTGCGGAATATCTCTGGACCTACTACCGCTCCTGGCTCCTGGCGGCTCTGCTGGCGGCGTTCGGCGTATTTGTGCTGATTTACAGCTGGCAGAACCGCCATACCAGGGTCATTCTTTCCATCGCGGTAGCAGACGCGGAATACAGCGCGCATGGAGAACAGGAAGAAAAACTGAGAGAGGATCTCCTGGGGGCTCTGGGGGATGGGAAGGCAAGAGAAAGAATAAATTTAGATACTACCCTTCGGTCCGGAGATGATTCCGGCATGGCTCTGAAGCGGATGACCGTGGTGGGAGCGGGAAATACAGATCTGCTGATCTGTGACCGGCAGACCTGGAAGGAATATCAGAGCCAGGGAGCCTTTCAGGAGTGGGAGGATTTTCTGGGAGAATCCTGGGAACAATACAGAGATCTTTTTCAGGATGGGCAGCTGGATCTGTCGGAAAGTCCCCGCTGGGAGAGCTACGGGCTGACCTCCTATGAGCCGGTCTGCGCTGCTGTTCTGCAGGATACAGACAAAAAGGAGGAGGTCTGCGGTTTCCTGGACTTTTTCTTTTCATAAAAACGCGTCAGAATTTCTCTATGTCTGTGAAGACACAGGAAATTCTGACGCGCTTTTTGCGGTGGGGAAAAATCCGTTATTCTTTGCCGTCCCAGCAGTAAGTGCAGAGTCTGCACTTGTCGAGGCCCACGGATTCAATCATATCGTCCAGACGGTGATAGCGCAGGGAAGTAAAGTTCAGCTTTTTGCCGATCCTTTCTACCATATCTTTATACTCCGCGCTTTCCGGGTCGGAATAGCGGGAAAGATTCTCCGGCTCTTCCGTACCGTTCATTTCTTTGATGACCCTGCGGGTGATCAGATCCATGACGGAGGTGGAACGGGAGAAGTTCAGGTATTTGCAGCCGTACACCAGAGGCGGGCAGGCCGGCCGCACATGCACCTCTTTGGCTCCGCTCTGGTAGAGAAATTCTGTCGTTTCCCGGAGCTGAGTACCCCGGACAATGGAGTCGTCAATCAGCAGCAGGCTTCGGTTCTGGATCAGTTCGTGAACCGGGATCAGTTTCATTTTGGCGATCAGATCCCGCTTTTTCTGGATGGTGGGCATAAAGGACCGGGGCCAGGTAGGAGTATATTTAATAAAAGGCCTGGAAAATGGGATCCCCGATTCATTGGCATAGCCGATGGCATGGGCGGTTCCGGAATCCGGAACGCCTGCTACCGTATCCGGATGAGCGTCATCCCGTCTGGCCAGCATAGCGCCGCAGCGGCAGCGCATTTCCTCCACGCTGATTCCCTCGTAGGAGGAGGAGGGGTATCCGTAGTAGATCCACAGGAAGGTGCAGATCTTCATCTCTTTTCCCGGGGCCGAGAGGGTTTCAATCCCTTCGGGAGTCATGACGATAATCTCTCCGGGACCCAGTTCACGCTCTTCTGTGTAACCCAGATTCAGATAGGCGAAACTCTCAAAGGAGGCGCAGAAGGAATCCTTTTTGCGTCCAATGACCACAGGGGTCCTTCCAAGACGGTCTCTGGCCGCGTAGATTCCTTTTGGCGTCAGGACCAGCAGCGTCATGGAACCATCGATGATTTCCTGGGCGTAGCGGATACCCTCAATCAGATTGCTCTTCTGATTAATTATAGAAGCTACAAGCTCTGTGGCGTTAATGTCGCCTCCGCTCATTTCCAGAAAATGAGAGTGGCCGGACGCAAACAGTTGGTTTACGATCTTATCTGTATTGTTGATTTTTCCCACGGTAACAATGGCGTAAGTGCCGTGGTGGGAACGCACGATCAGCGGCTGGGGTTCGTAGTCTGAGATACAGCCGATTCCCATGGTGCCGTGCATTTCTGAAAAATCCTTATCGAACTTGGTTCGGAAAGGAGCGTTTTCTATATTGTGAATAGCCCGGTCAAATCCCTTTTCCCGATCATAGACAGCCATTCCGGCCCGTCGGGTTCCCAGATGAGAATGATAGTCAGTCCCGAAAAACAGATCAAACATGCAATCTTCTTTTGAAGCAACTCCAAAAAATCCGCCCATATGTCTCCTCCGTTGTGTAAAATAAAGTCGAATCGCAGCAAATGCCGGGCTTCTGGAACAACGAATCGATGCACCGGAAAGCACAGGCGGATACATTATAGCATATTACTTTTTTTTATGCCAGAGAAATTTCAGAAGGGGGAGGAGGATATTTTACATACCCGCTTGCCCCGCTGCCCGCAAAAAAATAAGAACTTTCACACTATAACAAGTCTGAAAGTTCTTATCTCAGCAGAAAATCGGGGTAACAGGATTCGAACCTGCGACCTCACGGCCCCCAGCCGTGCGCTCTAGCCAAACTGAGCCATACCCCGGATCACTCAACGAAGATTATTATATACTAGAAGCAGGGAATTGTAAAGAGTTTTTTTGAAAATTTTAAAAATTTTTTTATCCCGCTTTTAGCTTCCGGAAAACTGCGGCTTTTAAGGAGACTGCAGAAATCGGGCAGAGGAATTTTTTCCCTGCCCGATTTCTTAAATCTGTTACATCTGTTCCGGCACCCGGGGCAGTCCCGCAAATCCTGTTTCCAGATCCGCGTCTGTGGGAATGTAATCGGTCATCTCCCCATTGTTATACTTTTCATAGGCTGTCATATCAAAGTAGCCGGTTCCGGTAAGTCCGAACAGAATTGTCTTTTCCTCCCCTGTCTCTTTGCATTTCAAGGCCTCGTCGATGGCCACCCGGATAGCATGGCTGCTCTCCGGTGCCGGGAGAATTCCCTCCACCCGGGCGAACTGCTCGGCGGCCTGGAATACGGCCGTCTGCTCTACCGCTCTGGCTTCCATGAGGCCATCATGGTACAGCTGGGACAGAATAGAACTCATGCCGTGATACCGAAGCCCTCCTGCGTGGTTGGCGGAAGGAATAAAGCCGCTGCCCAGCGTGTACATTTTTGCCAGAGGACAGATCTTTCCGGTATCACAGAAATCATAGGCGAATTTTCCTCTTGTGAAACTGGGGCAGGAGGCCGGTTCTACGGCGATAATCTGGTAATCCGCTTCTCCCCGGAGTTTTTCTCCCGCAAAAGGAGAGATCAGCCCTCCCAGATTGGAGCCGCCCCCGGCGCAGCCGATAATCACATCCGGCTTAATGCCGTATTTCTCCATGGCGGTTTTGGTTTCCAGCCCAATGACTGTCTGGTGCAGAAGAACCTGGTTCAGGACGCTGCCCAGAACATAGCGGTAACCCTCCTGTGAGGTAGCGGCCTCCACCGCTTCACTGATGGCGCAGCCAAGGCTTCCGGAGGTTCCCGGATGCTCTGCCAGGATCTTTCTGCCAACTTCCGTGGTATCGGAGGGAGAGGGAGTTACGGTGGCGCCGTAGGTGCGCATAACTTCCCGGCGGAAAGGCTTCTGTTCATAAGAAACCTTTACCATATAAACCTTGCAGTCCAGGTCAAAATACGCGCAGGCCATGGACAGAGCAGTTCCCCACTGTCCGGCTCCTGTTTCGGTAGTCACTCCTTTGAGTCCCTGCTTCTTGGCGTAGTAAGCCTGGGCGATGGCGGAATTCAGTTTATGACTGCCGCTGGTATTGTTTCCCTCAAATTTGTAGTAGATCTTCGCCGGAGTACCCAGCTTTTTCTCCAGACAGTACGCCCGCACCAGAGGGGAGGGGCGGTACATTTTATAAAAGTTTACGATCTCCTCCGGGATATCAATCCACGGATCCGTATCGTCCAGTTCCTGCTTTACCAGCTCTTTGCAGAACACCGGCTCCAGTTCCTCTGCTGTCATGGGTTTGAATGTCGCCGGATTCAGCAGAGGCGCAGGTTTATTTTTCATATCAGCCCGCACATTATACCATTGTTTTGGAAGTTCACTTTCTTCCAAATAGATCTTGTACGGGATCTCTCGGTTTGCCATATCCATATTCCTCCTGTGATTCACTTATTTTCCTTTCAGTGTCTGTATAGACCCCTGTTCCTCTGCTATTTTACCATGCTAAAGTATATATGTCACGAAATTTTTCAGATTTTCCAAGGCGCGCAAAAATCCGGAGGCTCTCCTCCCACCCCTTCTGAAATTTCTCTGTCAAGCGGGCATGTAAAATATCCTTTGACCTTGCGTCTGCGGTATGATACAATAATTTTACACTTCGGAACAGGAAATTCTTCCGGTTCCGCAATGCTTCCGAACCTGTAAGAAAGATATAGGGTTTGGACAGATCTTTTGCACCATTTAGGTGAAATTCTTTTATTCCATAAGATAGGAGGGATATCTTTATGACAGCAAACGAAAAACTGGATGTTCTGATTACAAAAATGGATGAATTCGGCAGAGAACTGGCATCTTTAAAGAGGGAAGTCTCGGAACTGAAACAGGAAGTCTTGGAACTGAAACAGGAAGTCTTGGAACTGAAACAGGAAGTCTCGGAACTGAAACAGGAAGTCTCGGAACTGAAACAGGAAGTCTCGGAACTGAAACAGGATGTATCGGAGTTGAAACAGGAAGTCTCAGAGTTAAAGAGAGATGTATCAGATCTGAAGAGCAGAATGACTTCTGTGGAAAAAGAGCTTGCTGAATGGAACGAAAAGGGGGCGCTTAAGACGGATCTAGCCGCTTTGCAGGAAACGGTATGCAAAAATTATGATATGCTCCAGGAATTTTATGTGTATCAGAAAGAATGGAATGCGGAAACTTCTGACCGCCTTAAAATTATAGAGGGAAGGCTGGACATGCATGACAGCCAGATTGCCCGCAATACGGCGGATTTAAAGAAACTGGCTTGAAATCTGATGAGCTTTTAGGATTGCGGGAGTGCGAAGCGCGGAGCAAGCCGTGTCTCATGCCCATTTGCCGGGCTGCTCATCGAATGAAATAGGGCGCAACGTCCGTGGGAAACTGTGGGCCTTGCGCCTTTTTTGCGGGATGCGCCTGGCAGGCTGCAGCCGGATCTGCCCGCGGCATCACGCCGGTCGCGCAGGGGAGGAGATTGTATTTTTTATGGGGCTGTGGCTGCGGCAGAAGGGTTGCTGCTGGCGGTTTTTGGAAGATTTAGTAGAAAAATCTATTTCTGGGCACATCTTTTATTTAATATTCACAATTTGTTAAAGATATTCACGAAAAAATATGATATGATGAGACAAGCGAAAAAGAGGCATGAATGATAAAGCGTAGTAGTTCTGGTGCCAAACAGGGGGGATTTTACGTACAGAGTCAGTAAAGGGGAAGCAGAGTGAAAGTAAAAATATACAGCAGACTTTTTAGGGAGCAGAGCGAATATCTCTACCGGATTGCGTATTTTTACCTGGGGGAAGAAAAGATGGCCCTGGAGGCAGTTAAAAAGGCTGCCTGCGAGGAATACGGGAAGATTCGAAACCTGGAAGACGGACAGCCTTTTAAGCTCCAGATTACCCGGGGAATGCTGGCGGACAGTACCATCAATCAGAAACCAAACCGGTATCTGACCGCTTTGTATCTGCGTCATATGCAGAAAATGGAGATTTCAGAAATCGCTTATGCCATGGACATTCCGGAGGGTTCGGTAAAGGCCTATCTGAACCGGGCGAAGACAGAGATGCGTCAGGATACAGCGGGGATCGGACTGGAAGTCCGCCGCGTCACGGGAATTGAAATTCCGGAAACCCTTCCCGCGGCAGTGGAGGAAGGGCTGGAGGCGTTGGACAGCCGGGAACTGGCATCTGCCAGGAGAAAAAAATGGAAGCTTTGTATCTCCGGAGCGGCTTTGGCTGTTTTGGCGGGGCTTTTGATCCTGGGGATCTATTCCGGCTTGAGGAAAAGTCCGGAGGACAGTCAGAGTCAGCTGACTGTCCATATGGAGTCACAGATAGAGGAGTAAAAAAACAGGAGCAGACAGAAAATGGTCTGCTCCTGTTTTGTCATCCCTGTGTTCAGGGTTCAGGAGGGAGCGAACTGGCTGTTGTAGAGTTCCGCGTAGAAGCCGCCCTGCTTCAGCAGAGTTTCATGATCCCCCTGTTCCAGGATATGTCCGTCTTTCATAACCAGGATCACATCCGCCTCTCGGATGGTGGAAAGACGGTGAGCCACAATAAAGCTGGTGCGGCCCTTCATCATTTCCGCGAAAGCCTTCTGAATGCGGATCTCCGTCATAGTGTCAATGGAAGAGGTGGCTTCGTCCAGAATCAGCATAGGAGGAAGCCGCAGCATAACACGGGCAATGCACAGCAGCTGCTTCTGTCCCTGGGAAAGGCTGCCGCCCTCCTCGCCGATCACCGTGTCGTAACCCTCCGGGAGACGCATAATGAAACTGTGGGCGTGCGCCTTTTTAGCGGCCCGGATTATGTCTTCTTCCGCGGCGCCGGGACAGCCGTAAGTGATATTTTCCCGGATTGTGGCGGATTTCAGCCAGGTTTCCTGGAGAACCATTCCATAATTGGACCGAAGGCTCTGACGGCTCACTTTTCGGATATCTTGTCCCTCTACGCGGATCGCGCCGCTGTCTGTGTCGTAGAAACGCATCAGCAGATTGATGAGAGTTGTTTTTCCGCAGCCGGTAGGACCGACCACGGCGATCCGCTGGCCGGGCTTTACATGGAGATTGAAATCCTCGATCAGTTTTTTGTCCGGAGTATAGGAAAAGAAAACGTGTTCCAGATCCACCTGGCCTCTGACCTGTCCCAGAGAAGCTTGGGCTTCGTCATCCGGGAGAATTTCCTGATCCAGCAGCTCAAAGACCCGGCCCGCGGAGGCCAGAGAGTTCTGGAATTCCGTAATTACCCCTGTGATCTCATTAAAGGGCTTCGTGTACTGGTTGGTGTAGGAGAGAAAGCTGGAAAGCTGTCCCACGGACAGGCCTCCTCCGATGACAGTAAAACATCCGGCAATGGTAACCCCGGCATAGATGGCGGAGTACATGAATCGTGTGGCCGGATTGGTCAGAGAGGAGAAAAAAGTTGCTTTCAGGCTGTACCCGGCCAGGCGACCGTTGATTTCCTCAAATTCTTTCCGGGCTTCCTCCTGATGGTCAAAAGCAATAACAGTTTTCAGATTCCCCAGCATTTCATCCGTCAGGGCTGTAAGCTCCCCTCTGGTTTCAGACTGTTTCCGGAACATGGAAAAGGTTCTTTTGGAGATAAAGCCCGCGATGAGAAAGGACAGGGGGCTTAAAACCACCACCACAAGCGTAATCAGCGGGTGGATGGAGAGCATAAACAGGATGGTTCCCGCTATTGTAACCACTCCGGTAAACAGCTGGGTAAAGCCCATGAGAAGTCCGTCGGAAAATTGTTCGATGTCGGTAATGACCCGGCTGATCAGATCTCCGGCCGGATGCGCATCGATATAGGAAAGAGGAAGCTTTTGCAGATGTCGGAAGGCGCGGATCCGCAGATCCTGGACAATATGGTAGGTAATCTTGTTGTTGATATGGTTCATCAGCCACTGGGATCCCGCGGTCAGCAGAATGCAGACCAGAATATTCCGGATGATTTCCAGCAGTCCCTCAAAATCCACCAATCCCCGGTCAATAATCCGGTCAACACCCCGGCCGGTGAGAATGGGGATATAGAGAGTCAGCACGACAGAAATCACCGCCAGAAGCAGGGAGAGAACTACCAGCAGGCGGTAGGGGCGGATGCTTTTTAAAATCTTTCCCAGAATTTTGCGGGTATCCATGCCGGAGCCCGCCGATTTTTCAGAAGTCCGTTTTTTTGCCATCTTTTTCCATCTCCTCTCTGGTCAGCTGGGATTCGCAGATTTCCCGGTAGACCGCGCTGGTGTTTAACAGTTCGCTGTGAGTGCCGCTGGCGGCCAGACGCCCGTCGTCCAGCACCAGGATCCTGTCCGCGTTTTTAACGGTAGATACCCGCTGGGAAACCAGGAACACGGTAGTTCCCTCTGTGTTTTCCCGGATGGCCCGCCGCAGCCTGGCGTCCGTGGCGAAATCCAGGGCGGAAGCGCTGTCGTCCAGAATCAGAATCCGCGGCTTCCGAACCAGGGCCCGGGCGATAGTCAGGCGCTGCTTCTGCCCGCCGGAAAGATTCCGGCCTCCCTGTTCAATGGAAAGATCCAGGCCCTGGCCTTTGCTGTCCACAAATTCTTTGGCCTGAGCTGTTTCCAGGGCGCGCCAGAGTTCTTCATCGGAAGCATCCTTTCTGCCCCATAGAAGATTGTCCCGGAGGGTTCCCCGGAACAGGGCAGCCCGCTGAGGAACCACACCGATGGCGGACCGCAGGCTTTCGGAGCAAAGCGTCCGCACATCCTTTCCCTGGACCTCCACAGAACCGGAGGTGACGTCATAGAACCGGGGGATCAGATTTACCAGAGTTGTTTTGCCGGAACCGGTGCCTCCGATTACACCGATGGTTTCCCCGGGGCCGGCCTCAAAGCTGATCCCGGAAAGAGAAGGTTCTCCCGCGTCTCCATAGCAGAAGGCTGCGTTTCGGAAAGCAACCATAGGAACGCCCGGTTCGGGAGCGGAAGGAAGCGGACTGCTCCCCTCCCCCAGGCTGGAGTGGATTTCAAAAATGCTGTTCACCCTGCTTAAGCTGGCGCTGGCTCTGGATAAAAGGATGATCAGGTTGGCCAGTTTGATCAGTTCCACCAGAATCTGTGACATATAGTTAATAAGGGCGATTACCTCTCCCTGAGAAAGCCGGCCCAGATTTACCTGGCCGCCTCCCAGCCATAGAATGGCAATAATGCCCAGATTGATAATCACGTAGGTAACCGGATTCAGAAGGGCAGAAATTTTTCCTACATGGATCTGCCGGCGGTACAGGCTGCGGCAGTCCGAGGAAAATTCATCCATTTCGCTTTGCTGCCGGTTAAACGCCCGTACCACCCGGACGCCCAGGAGATTTTCCCGGGTGGAAAGCAGGATCCGGTCCAGCTGCTTCTGGACTTTCCGGTAGAGGGGCATACTTACCAGCAGAATGGCAAATACCACCGCGAAAAGAATGGGAATAGAAACCCCGAAAGCGGATGCGGTGCGCACATCCACGGTGTAAGCCATAACCATCGCCCCCAGCACCACAAAAGGAGAGCGCAGGAAAAGACGCAGGAACATATTCACTCCGTTCTGCACCTGATTGATATCGCTGGTCATGCGGGTGATCAGGGTGGATGTGCCGATGGCATCAATTTCCCGGTAAGAAAGATCCTGAATATGAGAAAAAAGATCATTCCGCATGGCCGTTCCGGCGGATACAGCGGCTTTCGCCGCGAAGTACTGGGCGGTGACAGAGCTGGCGAAGCCCACGATTCCCAGCAGGATCATCAGTCCCCCCATCTTGAGAATATAGCCGGAATCCCGGTTCCCGATGCCGGTATCGATGATCCGGGCTACAATCAGAGGGATGATCAGCTCAAAACTGGCTTCCAGCATTTTAAATAAAGGGGCCAGAATGGCTTCCCTGCGGTTTTTCTTCAGATAATGGAGCAGTCGTTTCATGGTAAGACCTCCCAAAATATTGATTCATCGGCCTATTATAGCATAAAGTATTCATGAGTTAAAAGATGCATGTTTGGATAATGACCACTTATCATGTGAAAAATATCTGGGCCGCGGCTGGGGTTTGCTGCGTCCTGATTCTAAGCGGCGTCTTATCCGGCTGTTTTCCCACAGAGAAACGAAATACAGCGGATCTGGAGACGGAAATTTTGTCCGGTTCCCAGGAGTTGGCAGGAGAAAAGCCTGTTACCCGGCTGAGGGAAATTCCGGAAACCGTTTCAGAAGAATCCGAAGAGGTTTCCATTCAGGCGCGGGTGGACATTGGAAACAGAGAAGCTGTTCTGGAACCATTTACCGCAGTAAAAAAGCCGTTTCAATTTGATGACATCGTAAAGATTCTGCCGGAAGAGGAAACCTTTACCCTGAATACGGAAAATCCGGATCCTCTCCTGGATATTTATCAGGGGAGCAGCGGCGGATCATTGACGATTCAGGATGGGCGGATCTACTACATCTCCGGAAGAAGCAGTGATAAGTCCTACAACGTTCTGATCGGCTCTCCGATGCAGTTGGACGACCGGCAGATTGTGAACGAAGCTTTTGTCAGCGACAGCATTCCAGGACTGGACAAACAGCAGGTAATTCAGCAGGCCGGTCAGTGGATGGAAACCATCGGGATACAGGGCCTCGGAGAACCGCAAGTCGCTGCTTTGGATTACGCTACCCTGCAGGAGGAATATGAAAAAATTGCCGGAGACCTGCCAAAAGGCGGGGAGACTCCCTTTGAACCGGAGGATGAAGGCTACTATTTGCTGTTCCGAAGTGAGGAGGACGGTATTCCGTATCTGGCGCAGGATTACTTTCTTCAGGATAAAGTGTACTGTTTTGGAAGTGTTGTAGAGATGATTGTCACAAAAAATGGTCTGCAGTATTTTATGGCATCCGGCATGTATGACCGGCAGGAAGAATCGGAGCCGGCAGAGGAACTGTATGATTTCCGGAAAATTCTCAGCAGAATCCGGACAAAGTATAAAGACGTAATGCTGGAGGAGCCTGTGGTCATCGACCGGATCGAATTGATTTACGCGCCGGATGTGATTTCGGACAGTCCCCAGATCTACGAACTGTCACCCTGTTGGGCGGTTTATGCCCGGTCCAGCAGCCAGAGTCCGGGGTGCGATCTGTTTTTTTATTATTCGGCCATTACAGGGGAGGAATTAGGAATTGAGTAAAGTACATTCTTTTGCAGGGTGTCTGAAAGCAGAATTTCTCCGGCTGATTCTGTCTCCGAAAACCTATCTGTCTGTCTTGCTGGTAGCCTTTGCCTTTGGGCTCAGCGTCCGGATCAGCGGTTTCGACATCAGCTGGGGAGATGGGGTGTATTTTCTGGGATTGGCTATGAATCAGTCCAACACCCATTTGCTGCTGATTCTCAGCGTGGGGATTTCCTTTTCTACTGCTTTTCTGGAAGACTGGAAGCACCGATACACATTGGCGCAGGTTATCCGGGCCGGAACAGGAAGCTATGCGGGAGCCAGAGTAATAGTCTGTTTCGTCGGAGCATGGACGGCGGCTTTTCTTGGAATCCATCTGTTTCTGGGGTTGATTTCCCTGAAAATCCCTGTTATGAGCGAGACGTTTTATGAGATGTACGCCTATGCGCCCTACGGAGCTTTGGCTTATTCCCGGTTTCCTTACCTGTATGTGCTGGTGATTGCGGCCATTATTTCTGCGGGGCTTGCGTTCTGGGCAGTGGCGGGTTTGCTTGTATCCGTCTGCATTCCAAACGTATTCGTAGCGGCAGGCCTGCCGGTGATGCTTTCTTTTTATATCACGGTGTTTGCCGGGGATCTGCCGCAGCCGGTAAATCTGTCCTTAATGGGAAGGTATGGAGATGTGGGATTTGGACTCTGGGGCAGTTTCCTTTATACCCTCTTTTTCTTTCTGGCCCTGACAGCGCTTATGGGTGTTTTTTTTCTATAAAATAGTAAAAGGGAGGGTGTCCGGTGAAAGAATTTCTTGCGGCGGGCAATATAAAGATAAACGCCTGTGTTCCGCTGTTTCTCTTCGAGTTCAGCGCCAATAAATTTTTTTTGTTTCTGTTTTTAATCCTCCTTCTGTGCGACGCTCCCTTCAGGGATCGGACCCAGCAGATGACGATTCTCCGTTCCGGCAGAATCAGCTGGGGCGTTGGAAAGATTTTTTATATGGCGGGAAGCTGTATGCTGTATTTTTTTCTGTTTACCTGTTCAGCTGGATGGTTCTGTTTCCCTATATTGAATTTTCCAATCAGTGGGGGAAGGGGATTATGACCTTGGCGAAAACGGACGCCGCGGCCCGGTATCAGATCGTAAATGTATTTTTTTCGGAGAAAATCGTAGATTATTTTACCCCGGGGCAGGCGGCGTTCTTTTCTCTGCTTCTCTGCTTTGCCGCGGCTTTGCTGCTGGGTCTGATTCTGTTTGTGGGAAATTTTCTCAGCGGTTCTCTGCGCCTGGGGCTGGCAGCGGCGCTGGCGCTGGTCATTATGGACACAGCTCTTTTCTCTTCAGAAGTGATGTCGGAACATCCGATCCTGTACGGATCCCCGGTGACCTGGTGCAGCCTCAGCACCATCAATATCGCGGGATTCGGACGAACGCCGGATATTACCTTTATCAGCCGGGCCTATACGGTTCTCCTGGCGGGGCTTTCGGCGGGAGCAGTTCTGTGCAGCGCGAGAAAACAGCTGGATTAGATGACAGAAGGGGGAGAAAAATGGAGACGATGATTGAAGTAACAGACCTGGTGAAAAATATCAGGATCAGGAAGTATTAAAAAAGATTTCCTGCACCTTTGAAAAAGGAAAAATCACCGGGCTCATCGGCAGAAACGGTGCCGGCAAAACGGTACTGATGAAATGCATCTGCGGATTTGTGATTCCCACGGAAGGGGAAATCCGCATTGACGGCAGAAAACTGCGGGGAAGGAAAGAGGCAGACCTGACGAAAATCGGCATGATTATTGAAAATCCGGCATTTCTGGAAGCTTATACCGGATATCAGAACCTGGCTTTCCTGGCACGGATTAACGGAATCATAGGCAAAGAAAAAATTCGTAAAACCCTGAGAATGGTGGGACTGGATCCTGACAGCCGAAAAAAAGTGGGAAAATATTCTATGGGCATGCGGCAGCGGCTGGCGTTGGCCCAGGCGGTTATGGAAGATCAGGAAATCCTCATATTAGACGAGCCTATGAACGGGTTGGATAACCGAGGTGTGGAAGAAATGCGGAAGCTGCTGCTGGAATTTCGCGGTCAGGGAAAAACCATTCTTCTGGCAAGCCACAGCCAGGAAGATATCCGGGTATTGTGCGACAAAATCTATGAAATGGATCAGGGAGAAATCATTGGAACCCAATGGAAGAACCAGGAAGGTTCGGAATAAAACAGTTGACAAATCTTGCTTCCGGATGGTATCCTTATACACAGATACCGCAAATGCGTGGACGAGGAAGAGTACACTTTTTTCCTGATTGCAGAGAGCTGCTGGCTGGTGGAAAGCGGCGGAAGGAAGCTGTGGAACTGACCTCTGAGCGGCTGTCCGAAATTTTCCGAGAGTAGGCGCAGACGGATTCCCACCGTTACAGGGGAGAGGATATAAGGTTTTCAGAACCCGTATCCGGTGAGTGTGCGGCCCGGGCCGCAAAAAAGGAGTGGTACCGCGTAGGGACTGTATATACAGCCTTTCGTCTCCTGCAGAAGATGCAGGGGATGAAGGGCTTTTTAATTTTTCAGAATCATACATTCATTTGAAGGAGGAGCGCAAATCATGATGAATTGCAGCAAGTATCACAAGCAGTATTACATGCCGCCGGTGGAATGCCTGGACTGGGCGAGAAAGGACAGCGTGGAGAAGGCGCCGGTGTGGTGCAGCGTGGATCTGCGGGACGGAAACCAGGCTCTGGTAATCCCTATGTCCCTGGAGCAGAAGATTGATTTTTTCAAGCTGCTGGTAAAAATCGGTTTTAAAGAAATAGAAGTGGGATTTCCCGCCGCTTCCGAGACAGAGTATGAATTTTTAAGGGCCCTGATCGAGCAGGATCTGATTCCGGAGGATGTGACGGTCCAGGTGCTGACCCAGGCCAGGGAGCATATCATCCGCAAAACCTTTGAGTCTCTGAAGGGCTGCAAAAACGCCATTGTCCACGTATATAATTCCACCTCTTTCGCCCAGAGGCAGCAAGTGTTCCGCAAATCAAAAGAAGAGATTTTAAAGATTGCTGTGGAGGGGGCGAAGCTTCTGAAGGAGCTTACGGAGGAGTGCGGGGAAAAATACCGCTTTGAGTACAGTCCGGAAAGTTTTACCGGCACAGAGCCGGAATATGCCCTGGAAGTCTGCAACGCGGTGCTGGATGTGTGGCAGCCCGCGGCGGACCGGAAGGCTGTGATCAACCTGCCCAGCACGGTACAGCTTTCTATGCCCCATGATTACGCCAGCCAGATTGAGTATATGAGCAAAAATCTGAAATACCGGGAAAATGTGGTACTCTCTCTTCATCCCCATAACGACCGGGGAACCGGCGTGGCGGACGCGGAGCTGGGACTGCTGGCGGGAGCGGACCGGATTGAGGGAACCCTTTTCGGAAACGGGGAGCGCACCGGCAATGTAGATATTGTGACACTGGCCATGAACATGTATTCCCAGGGCGTGGATCCCCGGCTTGATTTTTCCAATATGCCGGATATCTGCGAGCAGTATGAGAAGTATACGGGTATGCAGGTGGATGAGAGATGCCCCTACAGCGGGGCGCTGGTCTTCGCGGCTTTCTCCGGCTCCCATCAGGACGCCATTGCCAAAGGCATGCACTGGAGAGTGGAAAATGATATGGACCACTGGACGGTACCCTATCTGCCCATTGATCCCACAGATGTGGGACGCAACTACGACGCGGATGTAATCCGTATCAACAGCCAGTCAGGAAAGGGCGGCGTAGGCTATATCCTGGAGAAGAATTACGGCCTGAACCTTCCGCCTAAGATGCGGGAGGCCATGGGATACGCGGCCAAGGATCTCTCCGACCATCTGCACAAGGAACTGCATCCGGATGAGATCTACAGCCTCTTCAAACAGACCTTTGAGAATATCAACAAGCCCTACACCATCGACGGCGTTCACTTTAAACAGCTGGCAGAGGGACGCATTGAGGCGGAGATCAATACCAAATACGACGGCGGAGAATTTCATAAAGTATACGCCGAGGGCAACGGCCGTCTCAACGCGGTGAGCAACGCCATCAAGAAGGCATACAATCTGAAATTTGACCTGATGACCTATCAGGAGCACGCCCTGAGCCAGAGCTCCAGTTCCAAGGCAATCGCCTATGTGGGGCTGAAGAAGCCCGATGGAAGCCTTTCCTGGGGAGCCGGGGTGGATCCGGATATTATCCGTGCCAGCATCGACGCGCTGCTGACCGCGGTCAATAATATGTAAGACGTCAGAAAAAGGGACCGAAAAGGTCCCTTTTTCACGATATCCGGCGGATTCCGCGGGAAAGAGAATACAGTGGAATCTTCCCTGTTTTAGTGCTATAATGGCCTGGTATCGCAGCGAGGTGCGGAGCAATCCGTGTCTCATGCCCATTTGTCGGGCAACTCTTAATATAAAAGGAGACATAAAAACATGCTGCAGATCAAAAATATCTGTAAGGAATACCGCACCGGGAATCTGGTGCAGAAGGCGCTGGATCATGTGAGCCTGAATCTTCGGGACAGCGAGTTTGTGGCAATCCTCGGCCCCAGCGGTTCGGGAAAGACTACACTGCTCAATGTCATCGGCGGACTGGACAGCTACGACAGCGGCGATCTGATCATTAACGGAGTGTCTACAAAAAAATATAGATCCAGGGACTGGGACGCTTACCGGAATCATACCATCGGATTTGTGTTTCAGAGTTATAATCTGATCCCACATCAGACAATTCTGGCCAATGTGGAATTGACCCTGACCATCTCCGGCATCAGCAAGGCAGAGAGGAGAAAGCGGTCCGTGGAGGCCCTGGCGAGGGTGGGTCTGGCGGATCAGCTCCACAAAAAGCCCAGCCAGCTTTCCGGCGGACAGATGCAGCGGGTAGCCATTGCCAGAGCTCTGGTCAATAACCCGGATATTCTCCTGGCGGATGAGCCTACCGGGGCGCTGGACAGCGAGACCAGCGTGCAGGTTATGGAACTTCTCCGGGAAGTGGCAAGGGACCGGCTGGTGGTTATGGTGACCCACAATCCGGAACTGGCGGAGGAATACGCCACCAGGATCGTCCGTCTCCGGGACGGAAAGATCCAGTCCGACAGCCGCCCGTTTCAGCCTGAGACCGGGCAGGAGGCTCCGCCGGTTCACAAAAAGATGGGAAAGGCTTCCATGTCCTTTCTGACAGCCCTTTCTCTGAGCTTCAACAATCTGAGAACCAAAAAAGCCAGGACCCTGCTGACCTCTTTTGCAGGTTCCATCGGTATCATCGGCATCGCGTTGATTCTGGCTGTGTCTACCGGCGCCAACGCCTATATCGATGGTCTGGAGGAGGAAACCCTGGCGGAATATCCGGTGCAGATCCAGAGCACGGGCCTGGACTTTGCCTCGATGATGAATATAGGCGCCGGGGGAGGCGGAGAGAAAGCGGCGGGAGATCAGGAGGTAGGAGTATTTGAAATCCTCAAAAATCTGGTTTCTTCTACCAATTCCAATGATCTGGCATCTTTAAAGAAGTATCTGGACAGCGGAAACAGCGGCATCCGTGACTGCACCAGCGCCATCGAGTATACCTACAGCGCGGCGCCCCACATTTACAGGGAGAGCGGCGGCAGTATCCGCCAGGTTCATCCGGATGTGTCCTTTCAGGAACTGGGACTGGGTTCCGGCAGCAGTTCCAACAGCCTCATGTCCACGATGATGAGCACGGATGTGTTTTATCAGATGCCGGAGGAAGCCTCCCTGTATGAAGAGCAGTATGAGGTGAAGGCGGGACGCTGGCCGGAAAATTATCAGGAATGTGTGGTGGTGCTGACGGAGGACGGCAGCATCAGCGATTTTATGCTCTACACCCTGGGACTGCGGGACGCCCTGGAGCTGGATGAAATGATCCAGGAATTCATAGATGAAAAACCGGTGGAGACACCGGAGGACTATGGAACCTATTCCTATGAGGACGTGCTGGGAACTTCTTTTAAACTGGTAAATCCGGCAGACTGCTACCAGTACGACAGCCAGTATCAGGTATGGGTCGACAAATCTCAGGATGCCGATTATATGAAAGGGCTGGTGCGGCAAGGGGAAGACATTTCCGTAGTGGGTGTGGTTCAGCCGGCAAAGGACGCCAATGGGTTTGTGCTGACTTCCGGGATCGCTTATCCCGCTTCCCTTACCGCCCATGTGGCGGAGAAAGCGGCGGAAAGCCGGATCGTGCAGGATCAGCTGGCACGGCCGGATGTGGATGTGCTTACCGGGGACGCCTTTGGCGAAGAGAAGACGGATACAGAATTTGACATGGATTCTCTGCTTACCGTGGACACAGAAGCTCTGGAAGAACTTTTTCAGGTAGACCAGGATGCTCTAGCGGAAGAACTGGCCGGCTCCCTGGATCTTTCCGGCACCTTCAGCCAGGCGGGAGAGTCCCTGGATCTCTCCGGTCTGGTGGATCTGGGCGCTGTGCAGGTGGAGGTTCCCGGCATGCCGTCTCTCAGCCTGAGCGGTCTTATGGAAAATCTTGAGATCCGGATTTCAGAAGATTCCCTGAGACAGCTGGCGCAGGGTCTGCTGGATGGGTACGGCGAATATGCCGCGGAGCATCCGGAAGCGGACTATTCCGGTCTGGGTGAAAATCTGCTGGAATATCTCCGTACAGAAGAGGCGGGAGATATTCTGTCCCGGCATATCCAGGCCATCATTGACAGCAACGGGGATTACCGGGTTACCAAAGAAGAGCTGCAGGATCTTTTTGGCCGGGTTCTGGCCGGATACGGAGAATACGCGGCGGCCAATGGCTGGACGGACCCGGACCGGCTGGAAGAATACCTGCTGGAATATCTCCGGACGGAGGAAGCCGGAGAGATCCTGGATCAGTGGTCCTCGGAAGTATTTCCGGAAGGAGAAATCACCGTTCCCCCGGAGCAGCTGGAAGCCCTGGCGGCAGATCTGTACGGGGGCTATCGAGAATATGCCAGTTCCAACGGACTGCCGGACGTAAGCCGCATGGGAGAATATTTCGCCGACTATCTCGGTACTCCAAAGGCCCGGGAACTTCTGGCCCGGGGCATGGCGTCCATGGTGGATACGCAGGCCCTGGAACAGCAGATCGCCGGTTCTCTGGAGACTTATATGGGCCAGACTATGAACGCTTACGGGGAAGCCCTGGGAGAAAATCTGGAGAGCGGGATCCGCTCTGCCCTGGGCCAGATGATGGATCAGATGGCCTCGGGAATGGAAGCGGCCATGGCCGGGGCGTTCAGCCGCCTGGGAGAAGAACTGGAAGCGGCCATGAGTATCGATGGAGAAGCCTTTGCGGACGCTTTCCATTTTAATATGGACGGGGAGGAACTGGAGGCGCTGATGATGTCCATGGGTTCCGCGGAAAACGCCACTTATGAAGGCAACCTGGCGAAATTCGGGTACGCGGATTTTGAAGATCCCAGCAGCATCGACATTTACCCTCTGGATTTTGAGAGCAAAGAAAAAATTACCGGCATTCTGGACGATTACAACAGCCGCATGGAGGCGGAGGGCAGAGAGGATCAGGTAATCTCTTACACTGATATGGTGGGATCGCTTATGTCCTCTGTCACCGAGATCATCAATATCATCAGCTATGTACTCATTGCCTTTGTGGGCATTTCTCTGGTGGTATCCTCCATCATGATCGGGGTTATCACCTACATCAGCGTTCTGGAGCGGCGCAAGGAGATCGGTATCCTCCGGGCGATCGGAGCTTCCCGGCGGAATGTGTCTCAGGTATTCAACGCGGAGACCTTCATCATCGGAGCCTGCGCCGGGCTTCTGGGCATCGGCGTGACCCTGCTGCTGCTGATCCCGGGCAACGCGGCCATTCACTATTTTGCCAAAACCGATGAGATCAGCGGAAGCCTGCCTCCTGCGGGAGCGGCGGTACTGGTGATTCTCAGCATTGTCCTTACCCTGATCAGCGGTCTGCTGCCTGCCAAAAAAGCCGCCAAAAGCGATCCGGTGACAGCTTTGCGGGTGGAATAAAAAAACAGTTGACGGAATAAAATTTTAATGCTATAATCATCTCTGTTGTTCGGGATATTTCCCGGGCGGCAGAAAATGCGGAAGTGTCGGAACTGGCAGACGAGCAAGACTAAGGATCTTGTGGCAGCAATGTCGTGTGGGTTCAAGTCCCATCTTCCGCA
>ERZ1090866.164-NODE-164-length-28774-cov-45.354225_pt1 | contig 28774 bp, 39 predicted proteins | sample MGYA00478477_ERZ1090866 | MGnify/ENA primary metagenome ERZ1090866 (study PRJEB33644, sample SAMEA5815737) | chicken gut metagenome | biome: Chicken; feature: Gastrointestinal Tract; material: Caecum | place: Ireland | collected 2019-01-01 | study: A study of the... | reverse complement strand
GCCGGTGTTGGTAGCCGCAGAGCAGTAGCCGGTGTTGGTAGCCGCAGAGCGGTCGCCGGTGTTGTATTCTCGTGCACTATCAGATTTTATGTGATCCAAAATGAATTTTACTCCGGCAGAAATAAGGCCGTTAATACCAATTTCCGCTTCAATGTGGATCTTACGCCCAACTCGCTTTGAGTCATTAGATGTATCACCGTTTGCGTCCAAATCAACCAGGCAAAAACGCGAATTTGCGGGATCGTAATATTGCAAAACATCGAGAGGATTTTCGCAAGCATGAAAACCGAGTTCGCAAATTTTAGCTTCGTCTGTTTCGTATGCGCCGCCAATCTCATACTGGAATCCACGGCATTTCATATTTTTATCGAATCCTTTATACATTTTCATTTCAAATCACTCCATTTATCATACGCAAGTTTGCTTTCATCCCAGTTTGGATGCTTGCTTTTGAGATATTCGCGCAGCTCGTCGCGGATTTCCTGCCGGTGGTAGCCCTGATCGTATTCGTTGTGACACTTAAAGCACAGGGTTACAACGTTTTCCTCTATCCCTTTGCCGCCTTGTGCACGACTGATATAATGTGCATTAGGGATACCGCAGGGAGAGCCGCAGAGGACGCAACAACCGCCGTCGCGGGCGTATACGGCATCCTTAACCGCTTTGCTGATTGCTAGTGCTTTTGTCCGTTTGTGCATTCGTCCATTCCTCCATCATTGCCGCGATCTTTTGGGGTTGTAACACTTCGATGCCCTGTGCAATGCAATCCTGTACCACCAGATCAATCAACCGGGACATTTGTGCGGTGTCGTATGTGGATGAACCGTAATACAAAATTACATTGCGGCATCCGGGTATTTTTGATGTCATTTCATCCGTCACCCAGCCAAGGCCGTTGTGCTCCCATCCCTTGCGCAGTTTTTCAACGGCCTTGTCTACCACGCACACGGTTTCACAGTTCCCGCCGATCTCTTTAATGTACTGCCGGTAGATATCAGTTTTCGGGATTCGGGTAACCTCTGCCAGTTTTCCGCACAGTGCCCAGAAATACGCGTTAGCGTCAAGGCTACGGCGTTCCCTGTGTAATTTAATGTCTGCGTCGTAAAATGCAGCACGCGCCGTCTGAGCGAAATTACGAGCCATCGGGCGGGATTCGGTGGGAATCCGCAGGCAGAGCCAAAATTGACCGTCTTTGAATTCCCACCGGGGCGCGTCAAACTTGATTTTCACCGCTTCTCACCCTGTTGTATTCCTTTTGGATGGTTTCAAAATGCCATTTCAGGCGTTCGAGGTCGTCTGCATCCGGCTTTACATCCTTGTCGTATCGAGTGGAAGCGGAAGTCTTATCCTTGCCGGAGATAGCGAACAACATACGCTTGATTGCGTCACGGTACTTCTCACGCTCTTTTTCGTCCAGTTCTGCGCTGGATACCTTGTCTGGATCTTCACCCGTGGGGATGGAGAACGAGCGAAGCATCATGTACTTATAGGCGTATGTCATTGCCTTTCCTGCGCCTTTATCCTGACTATCTGCGCCGTCACCGGAAGAAACCACGATTACAAAATCATCAGGGTCTTCGATATTCTGGATACGGTACTTGGTATCAACGGATGTGATTTGACCGATTCTTTCCCGGTGCTGCTCGACCGGTAGGATAACCAAACCGACTTCCACCATAGCGGTACGGACAGCCGTTGTAACCTTTTCCTCACTGATTGCGCGGTAGTTGGTGGATTTGAATTCCACCTTATCGTCTTTGCTGAGGTATTGCACGCGCTTCATAACCTCTGCGATTTTCTGGTATACGTTCATGTTTCACACCTCACTTGATTTGAAGATTCATTTTAGTTTCAAGTTCTGCGCCGGGTACAGATCCGCCGGACTTCAACAGTTTGCCGATCTCGGTCTTGTTCGGCTCCTTCTTTACGGTAACCTTAAACAGTTCATCCGGGATGGATTCGTCATCGGTGATCTTGACAGATACCGACTTGCGGAAGCTCAGCGCGGCGCGTGCGGTTTCGATCTTGGTCTTACCAACAGCCGCCATACTCTGCGACAGGTGCTCTTTCAGCTTGTCAGCTTTCGCCTTTGCCGCCTTTGCTCTTGAGTTCATGTTGTCGGCCTCTGTCTTTGCGCTGTCAGCGAACGCAAGCAGGTTTTTGATTGCAAGGGCATATCCCTCTGCCTTATCATCAAACGCGATATCAAGCGCGTCTACAGCCTCGAATCCGGTAGCTTCTCCGGTTTCCGGGTCAATCACGATGTTTTCCATTGCGTTCTGCAACTCTGTGGTCAGTTCAAACAAATTCATTTTCATATCTCCTATCTGCATAAAGTTGATAAATTTCGTCGTCCCAGTCGTAGGAATCCGGCGGGCCTAAATTCTCGGGCGGCTCCAATGCCCGTTCGGGGCATCCGGTGTAGGGGTCAGTCATGGGGTTCGCCCCCTCCCGGCAGATTTAGGTCGATGCTCGTGACCGTTATCCCGCGGATCGTGGCCGTATAATGTACATCGCCATTGAACAGCTCTCCCGACGCGCGCGGGAACAGCATGCGGAATGTATCCAGGTCTACCAGCACGCGTCCAGGCGCAATGCTGTACACGCGAGCCTGTCCCATCAAATCCCGCGCCATCTCCACGGCCGGGCCGAGCGATTGCAGAATTTTTTTCCGCTGCTGCTCCTGCGCCTTGTGTTCGATTGCCCTGTCCTGGGCCAGCATGTGGACTGCGCCCCAGGTCGCCGCGTGGACGGTAGATTTGCGTTTTGCCATGCTTATCGCCCCTTTCTCGCAAGCTGCGCGCCGATGTATGCTATAGCCCCTACCGCAAGCAGTGCCGTGCGCGTGTCCTGCGGGAGGCTCCACAACACAACCTCCCCGGCCACCACCGCCGCCGTGAGGAATCCCAACGCCGTCCAGCGCAGGGAGAGTCTGGTCATTTTATCCATTGCAAAATCCTCCTTACAGTCTCAGCAGTTCGATGGGTACATTATATGCCGAGCACATGGTTTTGATTGCGTCGAACGGGATTGCACGTTTTCCTCTCTCCCATTCGTATAACGTGCGCTCGGTGATTCCCAGCAGTTGCGCGGCCTGCTGCATGCTGAGGTCAGCATTGACGCGAGCGGCTTTGATAGATACCTGATACACTGTATCACCTCCCTTGCTGTGATTATATGATATCACATACTTGTAAGAATGTCAACAGGTTTTGGAAAAATATTTCTGATTTTAGAAAGAGAGGGTAAAAGAAAACCGCCCCCATTGCTGAGGGCGGTGTGATTACTTCTTGTACATTTCGTGTTTTTCTTTGACGTCGGTAATCATGCGTGCCTGCGTCGACTTGTCGCGGCTGATGACCTTGGAAAGAATCGAATGCGATTTTGCGTCGGACTCTTTGAGCTTGGCCATCATGCGGTCAATGTTGCCTTGCAGCACACCGGCGTGCTGCAATTCTTGAGCAGACAGCGCAACCATGTTGTCTGCCGCCTGCTTGTCATGGGGTTTATGTAGCATGGCCTTATCAATGTACTCATCTGCGCCGTTGATCTCGTGGTAAACAGAATCGCGGGTGTCGAGGATGTCATTGATAATGTCGTAGTCGTCCATGTGCATCACCTCGTAGTTCATTGGCTGTCCCATTTAATCACCGTCCTTTATGCCGAGCTTATCCATGATTTTGCGTATCACGGTTTTCCACCATTCACAGCTTCCAAGCCAGCGTTTCAACGCCGCCGATGATGACATTGCCTGCGGTCGTGGTTGCAACCAGAGTGATGATGCTAGAGCCGTTGCATGCGACTCTCGGGCCGAGGTTGAGAGTGACGGGTGCTGGGTCGTTTGCTGCCGCAATGGTGACAGCCTGCGGAACGCCGAATGCTACGCCGTCCTGATATGCCTGTAAGGTGATAGTAGCGGGTGCAGAAGCGGTCACGGTAGCGGAAATGACAATGCCGTACATGCCGTTCTCTCTGATTGTAAGATTATTCCCAGAAACGTCAATAGCTTTCTGGCAACAGCCGCAGCCGGTGTTACCAAAACCGTGTACAGGGTTGCCAAGATCGACGGAACCGCCGCCGGTAAGGGTCTGCTGGGTGCTGTTAATTGCATAGAGTGCAGATTTAGACATTTTTGATTACTCCTTTCAAATAAAAAAGGGAAGCCGCCAGGGCTTCCCTTGATTGCCTGGCTCAATTAGCCTTAATATGCGCAGCTGTTGCCGCAGGGGTTGCAAGCCTGGTATGCGTAGATACCATAGCCGTACGGATTGGTACGCGGGATGCCACAAAGGGCCTGCTGGAGTTCCAGAGACTGAACGCGAGCCTGGAGAGCTGCCTTTTCATTCTCGCACATCTTGTCCAGAATCTTCTGGGTGCCTGCGGTGATAGCAGCATTCGTCGAAGCCGAATAGTTAGCCATATCAAACCTGACGGAATCAATGCCGCGCTGAGTAGTACAGCAGCAGTCTGCAATCTGCGAGGAAAGCGTGTTAGTGTTCTGCAAATTCTGATAGCCAAGCTGGCAAATCGCATTGTCAGTCTGACGGGCAATAGCAGCTTGCTGATCGTTCATGCGGCCTACGCTGTTTTTCAGTTCGCTAAAGCTGTTAGCGTTGCAAAGGTCAGCTTCTGTTACGAAGTTGCCTTCACGATTGCCCCAGCCGCCAAAGCCGCCAAAGCCGCCGCCCAGCAGAGCAAAAATCAGAATCCAAGACAGCCAACCGCCGCCCATTCCGCAGCCATAGCCATCGCCGTAGCCGCAGTTGCTACCGTCAACAGCGGCCCGGATATCGGACAAACTGTAGGAAGAATCCATAATTATGTTTCCTTTCAAAAGTTTATTTATAAACGCGTGTGCACCCGCGCTTACATCATGTTTTTTAACTGAGACAGGTCAATTCCGTTTTCCTTTGCCACCTGTTCGGGACTTTTCCCCTTGTTCCGCTCCATGAACTGTCTAAACTGCGGATTGCTCTGCATCATCTGTTGTGCAATCAGTTCCGGGTTTCCAGATTTAAGCATCTGCATTACGCCTGCAATCTGCTGCATTCTCCCCATGTTCCCGCCGTTCATTGCCTGAAATAAAGGATTCATTCCGTTTTATCCTCCTTTTTCGGTGCCATTACATCAAGGATTTGCTGAACAACCTGTTGCAACTGGTTAAGCTCTGTTTTTGTGGCGTATTCCGTGGAGGGTTGCGCCATCTGGTCAGCCGTCACAGGCTCGATTTTGTACAGGCTGGTTTGTACCATACCCATAGCGTCCGCAGCTTTAAATGCAATGTACGGCTCGTTCTGTGCCATCAGCAGCGCACGCCGTCCGGGCTGGATAGTAACGGTATCGAATTCTTTGACCGATGCAACCGGCAGGACATACGTCATTTCGCTCTGAGGTGAGTTCTGTTGCATTTGAGCGGGTTGGGGCTGGTAGTTATACCCCATCTGGTTAAACTGAGGGTTAGAGGGCATCTGAGGGGGAATACCAATGGTATATGGGTTGTACATCATCCGAGTACCTCCGCAACGCATTCTTTAGTGCTGATGTAATTTTCAAGCCCGGCGTATTCGTCACGCTTGAGAAATTCATCGACCGTGCGCTCTGCACAACACAACAGCATGCCGATATCTGTCAGGCGTTTTACATATTCATTTCTGCTCATTCGATCACGCCCTTTCTATAAGATAATCATAGGACGTTTTGACCGGATCCACCACCAACTGAGGACATAAAAAAGCCGCCCTATTCGGACGGCTGTACATTGAATTTTCAGTTTTTAAGAAGTGCTTTACTTTCCAGTTTTGCCTTGTACCACTCTAACCGGCGTTTACGATCTTCGTAATCAGGGGTGGAAATGAGAAGCCCGATATCTGCTTTCTGTAAGGCGTTCATCATTCGGATTTGTTTATCAGTCAGATGTGGTCTGATCGTCTCGCCTCTTTTGAGTCCGTGGGATTCTCTAAACTGCTTCGCAGTCATACCGGTTACAAGTCGGTTAATCATGTCGCATTCGTTAGAGAAGTGGTAAGGCTTCGGGTTATCGTGCAACAGTTTGATGTTTTCCGTGAGTTCCGGGAAGTCTCTGCGGGTTTCTACGAAGGTTCGGATGAACTCTTCCATTTCGTTGAAACGCTTGATGTACGCTTCTTTGAATTGAGCCGCTTTCTTTCCTCTGTATCCCATGACAAGGAAAACGAATCCGTCTCTTGTCATGTTCACGCAAGGCTGTTTCTTCCCTTGATCGTTTGTATACTTGGACTCCTCAAAATTGAGGTGTCGGAAATCATCCGAACAATCAAGATTCTGAATGTCTCTCAGTACGTTGTCGTGTCTTTTGTTAAACACCATGGCCACCATCAAACTGTTTACCCGTGCGGTGTCTTTCTTGTCAATGAATAGGCCGTATCCATCGGTTTGTAATAACTGGCTCATTAGTTCGCCTCGCTTTCCTTTCTGTTCATTTCACTGGCAATGATTGCATTTACCACACTGGACACGGTGCATCCCTCTTGATCTGCGATTCCTTTTAGGTAATCCCAAACATCCTCAGACGTTCGGAATGCTACCGAATGAGTGCGGTTTCTTCTGATATACTGTTTCATCATTTTGAATCACTCCTTTATATTATTGTAGCATATTTGTGTAAACATTGCAATGTTAAAATAAAAGCTACCCATTACTGAGTAGCTTTTAAAATTTCCTGTATGAACAGCAGTTTGTCCCATGCTTCCGCGCATGTTTTCAGCGCCGCATATTCTCTCTTTTGCAGTCCATTGACACTAAGCCGCAACTCCTCTGCGGCTTCTTCCTGCGTGTGTCCGCGCATGTAGCGCAGAATCAACAGGTTTATGTCTCGGTCTGATAGGTTGACATAGGATAGGGCGCACAGCGCAAGCGGTTTATATGGGGCCCTGAGTACGGTTTTGACTTCTTCATTCGTCATCACATATATTTACCGCAAGTCGGACAGCGTTTCTTCTGACTGGTGGTTTTAGACGTGGTCTTGGGTTTGATCGTCACAGTGGTTTTCTTCTTCGTGACTGTCTGTGTAGCTTTTGCCATTATTCACCACCACCATTCTGTGCATCGTCGTTATACTGTTCACCATCAACATTATTGATCGTTGCAGAATCTCCATCAACCGTCTGCGTCGTGGTCGATTCCTCGTGAACGACTTCCATTTCTCCGACGGTTTTTAACGCCTGTAAAACCGCATCATTTGCGATTGTCTGAGCGTTTACGACAGCCCAGATACAGCAGCCGACCATGATAAAAAAGCCGAACGCAAGCGCGATTACCGCACGTACCAGCAGCTTATACTTCTGCGCCACCTCTGCCGCCGCCCGAATTGCTGTCGTTTCATCTACAACGTCGTGCTTACAATCACAAGCCATTTAGACACCCCCAAAAAACATTTTGACTAACATTGTGATAACACCGCCGCCGACCGCCGCAAGCAACCAAAGGTTGATTCTCTGGTATGTTTCAATGACCGCAAGCCGCTTGTCATCGTTGGCGAATTTCCGGTTCTGATGGTCTACGGTGTTGTTACATTCCTCGCGCGTGATGAAAATTTCTCTGAGGCGGCTAATGTCCTTTTCTTCGAGCATCGTCCACCTCAGTCATACAGTCCGGCGCGGTCGTTGATGACAAGCACCTTTAAGGTAGCCTCGGTGAGGTTGAGCACGCCGCCACCCTCGCCCTTGAGATAGCCTTTTTTTACAAGCTTAGACACGGTCGGCTTAGCCCAATCGGGCATGTCGTCATAATATTTGTATCGCACAGAATCATCCTCCATTTGCGTCAGGGATTGTTGGAACGCCGCCCAAAGCGCCGGATCGTCGACCATCGGGCCGGGGCAATGCTTGCCAGTCACGTCATAGTGACGGAGCACATTTTCCTTTGCGATGTGGTATTTGTCCATCAGCAAGCGTACCAATTGTGCCGCACGGTCGATGCTGCCCTGGCGCACATTGCCCTGTCCATCGTTCATACAGATCTCCACCCCGATCGAATTGGCGTTGCGGCAATCCGGGTGCCGGTAGGTCTTTGCCCCGCAGTGCCAAGCCACACAGTCCTCAGGCACGCTCGACCAGATCTCGGTTTCATCGACAAAAAAGTGTGCGCTGGCTCCGACTTCCTCCCGCGCAAAATAGTCCGTGTTGTTCTTGGCCGTGTCGCCCTGATTGGACGTGTAGTGAATGACAATGAATCGGGTCACCTCCCGCTTTCCCCCATAATTTGCCGCGTTGCAGCATTTCTCTTGCAAGATCACGGCGATGCATCCTCCTTTCTGGTAAAGTAGTAAGTGACAATCGCGGTCACGATGGACGCCACAAATTCAGATGGCATCTGCACATTTTGCCGGATGGCCTGGATGCACACGACGGCAATGAGCGCAAATGTCACGAACGACTTGACATCCAGCAGCCGCAGCAGTCGCTCTTTCATCGGTCTCCCTCCCTTCTGTCTACCTTTTGCTCCAAATCAGCGATCCGATGGTTCGCCACCAGGATCTTTTCCTCCAGGACCGGCATCCGCCGGGCAAACCCATTGTGCTCCTGAACGGCCTGTTCCAACCGGGCCAGCCGGTCATTCAAGAGCTTCTGAGCGACTAAAATGCCGCCAAACGTGCCGGACAGCGTGCCGATCAAGCTCATCAAACTGGTCAATACTTCGGTTTCCATGCCGTCAGATCACCTTCTCCTCAAACTGGTCTCCGTCCTGCACGCCGCGGTAAAACAGATAATCGCCCGAGGCCAGGCTCGCCCAGGAGACGTACTCGGCCTGGCCGCCCGCAATCTGCTCCACATCATTGATGGTCTCAAAAAAGGCGATGCCGTCGAGCGGCGCGACGCCCTGGTAAATTGGGATGGCATGGGCGGCGCCCGTGAGGTCATACAGCGTACAGGTCCCGATCACGGCCTGGGCGCCTGCTCCGGCTGTGCCGCCGGACAAGATAGGATTGACGATCACAGCCCCTGCACCTCCACATCAAACGTCAAATCACACTCTGGTTTTTCTAGGTACGCGGTAAAGGCCAGGGTGTTGTCGCCCTGCGCGGTTGCGAGCACCCGGCAGGCAGCTACCGCCTCCACCTGCTCCCCGTCCGCCCAGGTGGGACATACGGTCAGGATACTCCGTGACGGGTCGGCCGTCGCCCCCGGACAGGCTGCCGTCTGTGTATACGGGGCTTGGCTGCCGCTCCATCCGGCGGCGGCCAGCGTAACCCGGACGAACGTCGGGCAATCCAGTTTGCCCGGCAGTTGGGCCAGCGCAGCGTAAAACGACTGTGCATCCCCTTCAAAGCCGCCCTGCCTGGCGGCTTCATAGGCGCTCATGCCGTCTGCGCCCGGTTCCCCTTGCGGCCCTGGCTGTCCGGCCGCGCCCGGTTCCCCTTTTTCCCCCTGTGGCCCTGGCTCCCCTTGCGGTCCTTTCAGCCGTCCCAGGTCCTGCCATGTGCCAAATTCTGCCGACCAGTTATAGATCGTGTTTTCCTCAGCCGTTCCTACAGCGTAGGCTTGGCCTGGCGTGCCAGTTGGGTGGGCCTGCAGCAGCGCCTGCAGGCTGTCAAATCGCGCGCCAATGGTAAATGATGCGCCATCGGCGCCATCCTTTCCCGGTGTCCCCGGATCGCCCTTGTCGCCCTTTGCGCCCTTTTCACCAGGTTCACCTTTCAGTCCGGAGAACGAAAACGCGAAGTTTTTCGCCGTGTTGTCTCCGGTTGCCGTGACAGTTACCGAAGGGGTTCCGCTTGTGTTGCTGATGGTTGCGGTGACTTCGCCAAATCCGGCGGGGGTTCCGGGGTCGCCTTTCTCACCGGGCGCGCCGTCTGCGCCTGCGGGGCCCTGCGGACCCTGTGCGCCATCTGCGCCGGCAGCGCCCTGTGGCCCTTGTTCGCCTGTGTCGCCCTTTTCTCCGGTGTCACCCTTGGGACCTTTAATGTTTACAGGGGAGGGGTTCGGTAAGCTCCCATTATTCGACCACGACAGTTTACCGTCAGCGGATACAGACGGGGTAAACGTTGCGCCGTTCTTTCCATCTGCGCCAGCGGGTCCGGTTTCACCGGGGATTCCCTGCGGGCCTTGCGGACCGGTTGCGCCCTGGATAGGTCCGTTGTTCACCCATGCATTTTCTACGCCGTCCCAAATGTAGATATCATACGGTTCTGCCGTTCCCACTCCGTAAGCGTCGCCAGCCGTAGCAGTCGGGTGCGCGCTCTGTAATGCTCCAAGACTATCATAGTATCCCATGATAACAAAACCGCGTCCCTGCTCACCTTGCGGTCCCTGCGGACCTGTATCGCCGGTATCACCTTTGTCGCCCTTATCACCTTTTTCTCCTTTCGGGCCAACTTCACCCTGTGGGCCAATCTCACCCCGTGGGCCAGTGTCACCCTTGTCACCCTTGGGGCCTGTTGCACCGGTATCTCCCTTGGGTCCTTGTTCTCCAGCGTCTCCCTTTTCACCCCGAGGTCCGGTTGCACCTACAGGGCCTGTCTCGCCTTGAATACCCTGCGGGCCCTGTGCGCCGGTATCTCCCTTGGGGCCAGTTGCGCCGGTTGCGCCGGTATCTCCCTTGGGGCCTTGCGGACCTACGGGGCCAACTTCGCCCTGTGGTCCCTGCGGTCCGGTTGCACCTGTGTCTCCCTTTGCCTGCATTCCGGTATCTACATACGCGCTTTGTTCAAAGTCGTATACCCACCAAGTTCCGTTTTGGATTTTCGGGGGATTTACTACGGCGTTTTCCGCGCGTTCTGCTGCATCGTCGGCTCTGTCTGCCGCTGCAACGGTGTCCGCCTTAATCTGTGTAAGGTTCTGTTCCATCTGCTCGAACTCGTTCGGGGGGAGCGGATCAAGCTCGTCTGTCGCGCCTACGCTGTCGCCAATGCGCAGATGGAAGATGTTCGACTTCTTTTCCGTCTCGCCTTTCAACGCTCTAACTTGAGCGTCTACAACACCGGGAACGGCCAGGTGTGCGCGTTCGAGAGTTGCAACAATGTCGTTGCCGTCTGCCATCATGTCAAACGTGAACTTCTCTTTGGTGCTGACTCGTTCAAGGTCAAGTTTGTACTGCCAGCCGTCAATCTCGTCAACATGGATGACAATTTCGCGGGATTCGTTTTCGCCCTCGTATCCAATCAGCTCGTCGCGCTGGCTGGGGACTCGGACTTGGAAGTCTCGCATTTCAATCAAGGTGTATCACTCCTTTTTATTGAATGGGCAGAATGGTTACTGCCCATATTTATTATACATCTCTTGGTACTCAGATTTTACCTTTTCCGGGGACATTTCTCGCACTTTCTTTCCGACGTTCAGAACGTCATACATGTAGGAACGCTGCGAAGGGGTGAGGGACGTTTCGGTCAAGAGATAGTACGCCTTGCGAACGCTGGAAGAATTGGTGACGGTTTCTCCGTTTTCATCCTTGTACCCGGAAAGACCGGAGGTCTGACTTCTGATAAGAACAAAGTCAGGAATTTTGATACCAGCGTCAACCGCTCCCTTTGCGTATGCCATCCATCCGTCAAGTTGATAGTCTGATACTTCGGTTTTAGCAAGAGCGTTTGAAAGATCAATAATGTCAGAAATTACACTTGCCTTATCCGTATCATCTAGGTTCTTGTAAGAATCGCTTCCTGTAAGTTCAGAAAGGTTCGAGTACATAAGAGAACCACGGGTATAAGAGAACTTTTCATACTCTTCTGCGGTAAGGTCTTTGCGTTCTCCGTTGACGTTGAAATATTTCGCGGGCATACTAGGAAGTGCTCCTGAGTCTCCCGTGTCCTGATAAACGCGAATCAGTTCGGATTCCATTGATCCAATCTTTTCCTCGCTGAAATAACCGGGGCTGATGAAGTTTTTTAGCGCGCGTGACAACATGCTTGTGTCCTTTTCAGCGCGACCGAATACATCACGATAAGCGATAGACTGTTGAGAAAGTCCGGGGAGCTTGTTTCGGTTCTTCTGCAATGCTCGCTGGACAGAATCCGGTAAACCACCGTTCTTCTCGATGTAAGTTGTTCTCGCTGTATCATCAAGTGTTCTGGAAATCTGTCCAAATAGAGTTGGAACAGCCTGGCCGATATAGCTGATAACCGCGTTTGTTGCCATATCGCTGAGAGGGTCATCTCCATAACGGACAGAAGAAATAGAAGTGTTCAAGCCGTCGAGCATGCTCATTTTGGTCATAGGCTCGGCAAGGTTAAGAATCGAATCATAAACCACACGCCCGTCAATTCCGTCAAAGGTGTCTGCAAGATTCTGAATCTCAGCTCCTACAAACAACGGCATAGAGGCAGGCGCAAGCCAGTCGATTGTATATGTGGTGTCTCCGAGCTTGATTGCATAAGACTGAGCGCCCAAAGAGTCTCGGAACTCTGCTTCCTTATCGTCTCCTGGCCCTCCAACAAGCAAGCCGGACTTAAACAAAAGCATGCCAAGATAGGAAATAGCTGTACCGGTCATTCCAGCGGAAAGACGGTCGATGAACTCATTTGCGCTGATCTCTCCTTTTCTCAACTGGTTTGTTCCGATTGTCATAGCTTGCAGCAATCCGGCTGGACTATATTCAATACCGCGCTTTAACACGTTGATCGGGGTTTTCTTGAACGGTAAAACGCCCTCAATCAGAATACTTGCGGCGCTTCCTGCGTTTCTGGAAGCGTTACTAATTGCTTGCGCGACTCTGGAAAAATCTCTGTAAGTAGCCTTTTGCGCTTCTTTGATTGCATAGTCTCTCGCCTTTTGCAGTGTCACTGCGTCTTTCTGGTTTCCATCAGGGTTAAAAGAATCAAGGTTGATTTTATTTGCCTGAAAATACTGAACCATGGAACGAACGTAGTGCTGCTTTAAGAAAATTCCGTCCTCGGCTTCCAAAGCATTGAAGTTTAGTTTTCTTAAAGATTCAAGAGGTTTAAACTTGAAAACAGCCTGCTTTTCCCGGACAATATCGGATGGATTCATTTTACCTCCACCCTTGATAATGTCTTGTACTTTGGAAAAATCATCAATTGCGAACGATCTTGCTTTTCCACCAGTAAGAGGAATGGTTCCTCGTATTGTTTTTGTTCGTTCGATTCCTTCTTTTCCGGCAATCTTTTGTGCATTATATACGCCAGATTCAATTATAGCGCCTACTGCATTTTTTACGCCAACAACTGGTGCAAACATTGCGTTTCCGGCAACATTTCTGATGTGAGTTCTTGGGTTTCCGAGCATTGAGAGATAACGCCATGCGTTCCATTTATCGGACCATTTTCTAGGCATTTGCTGTGCAAGGTTATCATAGATCTTGTCCATCGCCTTGTCTATCTGATCCTGGCCTTTAGCCTTTACAAGTTCATCTCTCAAATTGTCAGGAACTTTGAGGAATACGCCAGATTTTCCCCTGTCCAAGTCTCCTTGCATCTTTTTCAGCATTGCGTCAAGGGCGATTGACTGACCAACACCGTCAAGGCGTTTCAGCATGCTCATAGCCTGCACGATCTGACCGGCTCTTGTTCCCTCTGCCGCAATCTGTGCAGTCAGTTCAACGACTCTTTGCGTATCCCCTGCTTCTGCTGCTTGCTTCAACAAGTATTCGCCAACTGCGATATCATTCTTGGATGCAGGGCGAGTGTTATTGACCACTCTATCCCATGCGTCCTGCGCGTATTGTTCGCCGCGTGAAAGGATATCCTCTGCATGTGCTCTCGCGGCATTATTCGGGATAGGTTCATAGTTAAATCTACCTTCTGCGACAGCCTTTCCGATCTCACCGGCCTGCTCGTCTGTCAAGATAGAAGATTCTGCGGCGGTTCGTGCAAACCGTCTGACACGGGTTGTATCATCCATCTGTGTCGGTAACTGAACGTCGCGCGCTGGCATTTCTCCACGTTCGATTGTTCCATATCTGTTCGACGCTCTGAGAAGCGCGTCGGCTTCCTGAGTGTATCCAGCATCACGCAACAGTTTGTCGAAACTGGAACCGGTTGAGTACTCAGGGGATGAATACATATACTTCTCTGCGGGAATGTTTCTATATATGATTTCTGGATCATATACAACGGCTCCATCATCTGTCTTCACTCCGGTTATTCCGTTCGGCTCGAGAACATTATCATAAAGCCAAGAGATTAAAACGTCGTTATCATAAGCCCCAGCGGAATCAACTATATCGGATGGGTTAAACATTGCAAAGAACTCTTCGTCGCTTAGGTCTGCAAAATCATCCAAATCAAAAGACTCTTCCTGAGTTTTATTTCTAGCAGATAAAATTGAATCTTTTAGATCGTTTATATCGTAAAGATCATTTTCCGACACGGAAAATATTTGTTCTCCACGGTAACTTGAAAGATTTTCCAATCCGTTTTTGTCAACAAACATAGCATGGCCGAAATCAGACATGCCGTCTGTTTTTTCGGAAGACCTATAATACAGTCCGATTTGATTATCTAAAAGAATAGAAGCATCTTGATAAGACAAGTTTTCTTTCTCGGAATCAATTTTAGGATCGTTGGTTTTAAATAACCCGTAATCAGAACCGGAAATAGAATACTGAGTCTTTCCAGTTTCCCGCGCTCCAGTTGTATTCTTCAAAGCCTTAATGTATTTCTTCTCAGCTTCCAGAAGTGCCTTTTCCTGACGCGTTCCCTTGAACTTGACAACCATGCCATGAATCCAGTCTTTAATTCTCTGCGCAAGACTTCGGTTCTGATTTGCCAATCTTTGAATAGATGATTCGTCAGTAAACAAATAACTTTCTGCATACTTTGCCACAAGCTCACGGTTTGCGCCGTCATCGTCAAGCTCTACGCCGCGTTCAGAATACTCGGATTTGATTTGGTCTTTCAAAGACTGCGTATCAATTCCGTCAGTTCTCAAATTCTTTTCAATCACGCTGACAAGGTCGCTGTATCCCTTGGACTGCTCCAAGTGGTGAGTCAGCTCATGCACAAAAATCTGCTGTACAGGATTATCGGAATTTGCATTGATCCGGATAACGCCGTCGCGGTATTCGCCGGATGTAGATACATTATCTGTGATTTCGACAGACACTCCGACTTTCTTTGCAATAGAGTCAATCGACTTTGCCGTGCTTTCGCTCACAGATTCCGTGTAATCGTTTTGAACTAGTCCGGGTGTATAAGTTGTAGGCGTGGTGGTTTCCTTTGATTGTGGCTCGTTATAAACCGCCTGATATCCGTCGTCTGTTTTTTCAATTCGGCTGAATCCTTTTCGGTTGAGGACGTTGTTTACAATTTCCCTGTAATCTTCAAGCGTGTTCATGCTATCAGCAGAGAATCCGAACATAGTTCCACTTCGATCTTCCTTGACAAGCTGTTCTGCAAGCGCGGGAATATCGGACGAATTAGGCTTTCTGCCGTTCTTCTGGTAGAAATCACTGTACCACTTTTCATTGTTGGACACTCTGTATCCACCTTGACCAGTGGTCGAATCTCTTCCAACAACAGAAACGCCCTGCGGCTGGTATCCCTTGATATATTCAGTCGCCGCGTTGATTGCATTCTGGTACTGGTTTTCGTAAGTCTGCAATAGAGACTTTGCAACTTCCTGTTCGCTTCTCCCAGTTCTTTTTGCAATATCTTGAATTTTGGATAATGCGCGAGCGGAAGAGTCAGAAAAAGTAGTTTCAGGAATTCCAGATTCATCAACGGTAGAGAGAGAAACAACGGTTTCTTTCGGTTCTGCGGACTTAGACGTTTTCTGTGTTACCGTAGCCTGTGCGGCCTGTCGTGCGTTGTAGTCGTTCATACCAGCCGCGTGTGCCGCATAAGCTCTAGACATCCCGATTCCTGTTGTATCTGCATTCACTTGGTCGAAAGGGATTCCGGCGTTTCCGGCGTCATTATACTGTTTCCACTGTTTTTCAAATCCTCTTGTAGTGCCGCCGTCTCTCTCCATCTGCGCAATGTAATTCTTTCGGCTGTTCTCTCCAAGAGAATTTACATCAATTCCCTGGCCGGCGGAACGGTTTGCGATACGTCCAGCAATACCTGAGCCGCCCTGCATGATTCCAGACAGTGCAACACCGGAAATGAAGTTTTCTAGAAGTTCGTCGTTGCTCGCAAGCTCTGCCTGCTCATTGTACGTCAGCCTTTGCAGATACGGGGTGACATAACCGGAAATAACTTCCTCTACGCCCTCACCCAAGATATCAGCAACCTTGCTGACCGCCGGACTTTTCGTAGCCTTTGCAATGATATTCTGAAGCGCCTGTGACACTCTGCCGCCTGCAATTCCGGGGATACCAGCAAACAAGGATTCGGTTGCAGTTTCCAGTCCGCCGGAAAGTGCGCCATAAGCAAGTGCGCTGTCTACGTTCGCTCCCTCTTGGATGGCCTGTCTTGTGCTCGATCCCGCAACCTGTGGGAACATAGTAGCAAGTCCGATTCCTCTGGAAATGTCCCGTGCGGCTCTTGCGCCGGCCGCAGTCATGGACGCGCCTTTTCCGATTGCAGCAGCATTAGATAATCCGCCGGTGGCAATAGAGGCTGCAATGGAAGGAAGCATTGCGCCGGCCGCCTCGTAAAGTCCACCAAGTTTCTGTTGAAATTCCGTGGGCTGGTATCTTTCGTCAATGCTCTGTCTCCATCGGTCTACATAGCTACCGGACAGCGTGTTTTCTGCGGTCTGTGCAAGGGAATCAGAAAGGGGATTGTCTGCCAGGCCACCAAGGGAGGTAATGCCAGACAAGAGCTTGTTTCCGTAGCCGGATGCAAAACGTAAAGCGTCCTCAACCGCACCCGCCGCACCTGCAAGGGTTTTTTCCGTGCCGTATGCCAAACTTTTCGCAAAGTCCTGCGCGGCGGTGGATTCGTATTTTCCGGTAGTGAGATCAAGGGCGGCAGAATAAACCGGGTCGTTCTGACGAGCAGCCGCGTAGGGAATAGACGGGGTGTTAATAGCACCGCGCAGATAGGAAGATGCAGGAGTAGTTAAAGTTCTGCGTGTCGGAGTGGTAGTGAACGTGGTGTAATGTTCAGGCTTGTAATACAGCTCTACGTCCTTTGGGTTCCAGATTTTTGCATTCTGCATAACCGTCTTAGAGTTGACGGTCCTCTTAATCGGTCCAAAGATTCGGTCGTATGTCTTTCCGCTGTCTTCGTCATATTCCCATCCCTGTTCAGCGCGAATCTTATTTGCCTGCCGATGGGCCTCTGCCATTCCCTCTGTATCACCGCGTCTCTTAGCGGCATTATACACATATCCCCATCCGTTTAATTCTGCTTGACTCTGTTCAGAAGTCTTTGCAGTGCCCATTTCCTCGCGGATTTTATTCGCGGCTTCGTGGGCGTTTTCCATAGCCTTTTTATTTCCGCGCTTTTTTGCACTGTTATAGACTGTTTGCCAGCCTTTCAGCTCGGCTTCAAGCTGTTCTCTTGTCTTGGCCATTGTTCCTCCTTAGATGTACAACCCCTGAGCATTCATGTACTTTCGGATGTACTCGTATCGGTCAAGGAGCTGTTGCAGAGTATACCCAGTGTTCTCAGCGTCCTTTTCAGTCGGCTTGTATCCCATCATCATCATGTTCTCAAGCATCTGCCGGTTGAACTGCTGATTCTGCAAGCGTCGGTCTGCTTCGGTGTTATACTGGTTTCGGTCAACCTCACTCTGCTGGAAATCTCTGTTCCAGAGTTCGCTTCCAACCGTGAAATCAGACTGCCACTTGTTATAGTCTCTATTATACAACGTATCCGAGGCATTGCGCAATGCGTCGTACTGAGATTGAGTAAGACCGAGGTTCGCGCTCCACTGGTTCAGTGCGTCGCTTGCCGCTCCACGGATTGCGCCAAGGTCGTTGATGTTCTGTGCGGCGTTGCTCATGTACATGTCAAACGCCTGCTGATACAGCGCAGGGATAACGTCTGCCATCTGTGCATTGTAGTAGTTCTGCGCCTGCTCTGCCGCCGCCGTAGCCGCCGTAGACGGCATTCCACCAGTCATAGCCGCATAACTTCCAAGCGTGTCCTCTCGCGCTCTGTTACCTTCTCTGAGATACGTTTCTCGATAGTTCTGATAGATAGGGTCTGTGTCAGGATCATAGGAAAAATCCTCTCTTCCAGAAACCTTATCAACAAGGTTATCGATTTCCTCTTGATACGGATTTTCAAATTTACCATACCCAAGTAGTTCGTCTAGCTTGTCGTTGAGCGCGTCTGCATACGGGTCTGTAAAGTTGAAGTATGTGTTATCCTTGATAAATTCGGAACCGTCCTTGCCCCCGAGATAACTGCCGTACTGCTGACGAATCGCGTTCGCCTGCTTGTTTGCGGCTGTGCGTTCTTCGTCAGTTTTTGCATTCAAGTAGTCCTTCTTTGCAGTAAAGATAGACAGGCCTGCGTCCGGGTCTCTCTTTGCGAGTTCCTTGTCGTAGTCTGACCAATACTGCCCAGACTCCTGAACACGTTTCATCAGTTCATCATATGTCGTGTATGCCATTATTTACACCCCCAATTCATTCAGTTTCTTTTCCAAGTATGTCATTCTGGCAAGATTGATATAGATGAAATCTTTCTTTTCTCCGGTGTACTCGTCCGACCGCTGCCGAATCTCAAAGGTGGAAACGATGGAATAATCAGTGTAAATCTTCACTGTGGAATTATTTTCCAGAATTTCCATCTTCGAGGTGTTTGAAGGGATGAAAGAATCATACACCGTGTTAATGTCGTTTCCTTCTCGCGGGATGGTCAGCATGACAGCTTCTCTTGTGGAGCCGGACACGGTGGCGCGGGATTCTCTGGAATCGTACAACGTATATTCTGTTCCGTTTAACAGCTTAACCGTAGTCAATCGATCACCTCCAAAAATTCAAGCGCAAACATCATTTCCTCTACGGTGAGTTCCGGAGCGTTGTCCGGGATGTGGATTTTGATTTTCTCAACCGGAAAGTCGATATCCTGATTCAGCATGGATTCGATTTCCTTTACTGCCACTGCCTTTGCTTCCGGATCACCAGTGAAAGTCGTTCCGTTTTCACTTGTCAGCCCGTGAGACATTACGATTTTACGCTGTTCCTCTGCGGCTGTGTTGACGACGACTGACATTTCTTTCAGCAACCGAGCGAGGGAAAGAGTCTCAGCGAATCCGGAAAGACGGCAGGATTTGATTTTGGATAGAGCCTTGTAAGCTCCTGTGATAATGTAAAGTTTCATTGTTCCTCCTTACGCGGACTCGATTACGCATTTACTGACGTATGTTCCGTCATCCTCGCAGTAATACACTCCGCCGCGCCCGAATGTCCAATATCTTGAACCGCTGACCCAGATTCTTGTGCATTCATCTCCTGCGTCAATGTCGATAAAGTCACCGGCGTTTATGACTACAGAATGTCCGGGGGATTCGATTGTAAGGTCTCCGCCGCCGGCATAAAGCTGTATATCACTTCCTCCTCCGAGATAAAGCAAATCAGATGCCCATATTTCAAAGTGAGAACGGCTCATTGCAGTAAGCGACGCAACATCATAATCATTGTAAACAAAATTGATAGAAGCAATTCCATCTTGCAAATATGTGTTAACTTCACCCGCAATATCAATAGAATCAACAGTTTGTTTGATGCTGGTATATTTACCATCCAGATCGGATACTGTACTTTCAAGCCCGTCTGCCGTCTGCGTAAGGGATGAAATATCGCCTTCTGCATTTGATACTCTGGTGGTAAGTCTGCTTGCGGTCTGCTCAAGGGATGAAATGTCACCTTGCGCATTGCTAATCTGTGAGCTAAGACTACTTGCAGTTTGTTGAAGTGTGGAGATATTAGCGTTTGCGTCTCCGATCTGGCTTGTAAGGCTGCTTGCGGTCTGTTGCAAAGTGGAGATATTACCCTCTGCATCCATGATACGGGTGGTGAGGGATTGCGCCGTGAGTTCCAGTGTGGAGATATCTCCCTCTGCCGTAGTGATACGAGCCGCAAGTCCTTGTGCTGTGAGCTGCAAAGAGGCAATGTTGTCCTCGTTGTCCTTGACCTGTGCGGCGATTCCCGTCGCGTCAACGACAATGTTTGTGATGTTGCCCTCTGCGTCTGTCAGTCGCTTTTTGATTTCTGCCAGCTCCGGCACGTTGTCCTCGTCCAGATTGGAGAAAAGAAACATCATCTGTTCAGACAGATTGAACGTGTAATTGCGCAAATCCTTTACGGTTTTCGGAATGTCGTTTTCTCTGTACTTAGGAACAGCGTCATTTTGAAACGTAGCCATTACAGATCACTTCCTTCTCTGGTTTTGCGCACGATGGAGCGGATGACCACTTTACCGTGCCCGGACAGTCTAATGGAAAAATACATGCACCTTACAGGAATGATGGGAATCCTTCTGTGCCCCGGCTCCCTATGATGAGAAACGGCTTTCCACTCTCCGCCGTCTGTCTGAATCTCTACCAGAATATCAGAATCAGGCTCCATGTCTGCAAGGACATACAAGCGGGAAATGATTTTCTTTTCGCCGTAAATCTCCTCAAACTTTCCAAGCTGAACCGACCATTCTACCGGCTCAGTGCCGCCAGTAGCCGCCCATACTTCATTGCCAGACAGCCAGTATAGTTCGCCAAGATACGGTGAGAACTCCTTTACCAGTGTGTCGTCTTCTCGCATCCATACGCCAATGGACGTATCATAGACGAAAATGTTTGCAATCCCGTCTTTCTTTGCACTCAGGTATAGACGGTCTCCAATGTACCCGGCTGCGGCATCAGAAAGGCCACCACCAAGCGGCTCTGAAATCATATCAGGGATACCGCCTTGATACGCCATAACGCCGGAGCGTGACAAATAGAACAGGGTTTCGTTGAGATTTACGATGGACTTTTCACAGCCGGTTTGCACACCGTCAAGGTTCACCGTCTGAATCTGGAAGTTTGTCGGCTTCTGGCCGTATACCTTGTGCATGGTGTGCTCCTTGAAAGCCACAATGTGACTACCATACGCCGCAATACCAGTCCACGCGCCGTCAGTACCAACGGCAGACTCCCAGCTATCCGTCGAAAGCTGTGCAAACACATTCCAGTTGAGCGGATCACCCAGCTTTGTGCAGGCGATTGCATTGTCGTACACGCCCCAAAGTCTGTTGTCCTTCTGGCATACAAATTCGAGTTCCGGTGCTTTGCGTTCAAGGGCAATGTTGGTTTCCTCCCAGCCGTCCTCCGGCTGTTCGTCTCCCGGTTCGCCGTATTGGAATGTGTCACGCAGTACGGTAATCTTGTTACCCTCTACTTCCTCGATAACTACAAATCGGTTGTTTTGCTCCTCTTTGCAGCCGGTAATTTGTACGCCGTCGCCTTTCTTAAACTTGACTTCACTGTCAAGCGTCAACGTGGAGTTGGTGAAAGTAGCAGTCGCAGAGGTTTGTGTGATATCCATCTCAAGGAATTCATCAGACGCGGTATCATAGTACACCTTGTCAGGCCATACTAGCACCTTTGTCTGCATTGCGACCATCTGTTTCTTTCCGGCTGTGACCGTGCCCTTTTGGACTCCATCCACCAGAAAACTTGTACCGTCCACGACAATCATCTTGTCTCCCTTGTGGAATAGGGCAGTCGGAGAAGTGAAAGACTTTACCAGTTTTCGTGGCTGTCTCGGAGTGATACACGGGAAGGCATCATGCGAAAGATTCAGCATTTCACGGGAAGCGCCGTCCGAGATACGCGCCCTGCTGTCATATCCCGTAAACTGATAAATAGCTTGTCGTTCCTGCGCATACGGCGTGAGATATGGCATATCAAACAATGTTCCATCCCTCCAAGCCGTTAACTTGGTCACCCTGCGGCGGAAGATTGTTCCGACGATACCATGCCGCATACTCTGTATACTGTGAGTTGTACACAATAACGTCTGTGTTGTATCGGTCAATTTCACCGTCTGCAAGGTCGATTTGCGACATGAGCCATTGTTCATAGAGTGCGGCGTACTGAATCGGGACGGACAGCTCCGAATCCATTGTAAGCTCGCTAGGCGGGTCTGTGTGCTGTACTTCGTCACAGATCATCGTTTCCAGTCTCAACAGGCTATTGAGAAGCCATGTTTCATCATGCTGGTGAGGGCGTACCTCGTTTACCCTCTGAAAAATGTCGTAAGGGGTCATTTGTTGCCCTCCTTAAAAAGAATAAAGGAGGCGGGGATATCCCGCCCCCTTGGGGTTTACTGTGCGTTCTCAGCGTCAAATGCGGCTGCGCGTTCGAGCATGCGGCTTCTGTGTTCCAGAACTTCCGCAACAGACTTGGGAACGCTCACGCGCTGATTTACCGGTACAAGATAACGGTATCCGTTGATAGTTACCGGAATTGGCGTCTTGTCCTTCATGTCGTTACCCGGCACGAATACATCAACCATTTCCTGTACGTCACTTACCTTTGCAGGCATTGTGTGTCCTCCTTAGTTTGCTACATGGTCGTTGAACGTGGACGCGGTTTCAATGCGCACCATTGCGTCCTGATTCAGAATAACGGCGGTCTGGGTGGCCTTCCAACCTACGGTAGAACGCTGGTCGAGCGGGTCAGCAGTACCAGCAGAACCCTTCTGTTTAACAATGATTTCCATTCCGCCGCCTTCTACGTCTACAACGCCGTAGGCACCAGCGCCCAGAACAAGAGTGGAATATACATCCTGCTTCTGAGAATCTCCGGCGTTATTTGCTCCGGCCTTTACGAACTTCGGCGCCTCGGTGGACTCAACAAACCGAACACCAGCAATTCGGCCAATCTCTCCGCGATACCAGTCTTCGGGGTCGTAAACCTTGACGGCCTCCCACGCCGGGTCATTCATCAGGTCGTACGCTACATCAGGGTGAATGATTGCGACAAAATAGCCATCGTCTCGCGGGTCGGTGTTTGCGTTTTTGAGGGTACGAACAGCGCGCCGGATGCAGTCAACAGTCATCTTGTTGTCTGCGGTGATATTAGCGCGGCCAGTGATAGAACCATCTGCATACTGTACATTGGTTCCGGCGTGCACGATATCACGGACAACTGTATCCATCGTCATGCCGCCCTGCTTGCCGATCTTGCGGGTTGCCTCTACGATTACATTGTCGATTGCGGACAGCTCCAGAACATCAGTCAGGGTGACGTAATCACCATACTGGTTTACAGTTGCCTCGATGTTCTTGACGGTCATTTTCTTTCCGTCAGGGGTAACGCCCTCGGTAAGAGCGGTCAAGTTCTTGGGCAGATCATCGAACTTACGGAACTCGATCTTTCTGCCGCCGTTTTTCGGAATGGGGTACATCTCGCCGAACTGATGATGAACGAGATTCGGCTCTGCGGTCTGAAGGAGCGTCTTCTCGTAATAGGTCTTCATTTCGATCGTCAGGTCAGTAGTGGTAGTGACCTGCTGTGCGAACATCTGAAGGTTGGTCTTATTGATATAGAACATCTGTTTTCCTCCGATTAAGTGAACGTGATTCGCTCACCCCGTTTTGCTCGGTCTGCGTATTCGCGAATCTGCTTCGGGGTCAGCTTGCTTACATCGATCTTACCCGGATTATCAACGCCCTCACCAGCGCCGCCGCTTTCCTTCGGGCGGCTACCATTAGCTCGCACAGTCGATGCAACGCGCTCTGACTCTCTCTGCGCTGCCTGCTGGGCTGCTCTCGAGATAAGCTCCTGCGCGTGTACTGCTTGGTATGCAGCTTTAAGGGACATCCTAGGCAGGCCATTTTTGCCAACGGACACGAGCGAACGAAAATTGTCGTCAGCCATTTCCGTTTCGAGGTCAAAGTCGGGATATTCTCCTTTAAGCTGCTCGGCCTCTTCTCTCCATGCCTGCACCTGTCTCTGTGCCTGCATGTGCGCCTCATATTCCGCTGCCTGTCGCTGAAACTGGCGCTGACGCATGATGAGGTTTTGCCGCTCTTGATACTGCTGTACGGTCAGCCCTTCACGGTCTGCTGCCTGTTCCCAATATTCTGTGTCGCTGTCGATTGCGCTTCTAAGCGCCGAAAAATCTCCCTCATTGATTCCATAGCGCGCGAATAACGGGGCTACAGCCTCATTCATCGCCGCCATCTGGTTGTTCATTCGGGTTTCGTTTGCTTTCGACGATTTCAGGCGCTTTTTTACAATGTCCTGTACTCTCTGGTCGTCCAAGTCCTTGTACTTGGCGAGCATTTCATGGTATTCTGCGTTTCGATCCGGGGTCTGCTCAGTGGCGGGCTGAGCCGTTTCGCCGTTGTTGTCCTGCTGGCTGGGGGCAGGTGTTGCAGCCTGTGCGCCCTCTCCGGAAGCCGGCGCGCCACTTGCGCCGCCGTCTCCATCGAATAGGTGCAAATTGGTTTTGAAGATTTCGAACATTTCTGTTCCTTTCTGCGGTCTACCGCGATTATTTATGATAAGGCGTGCGCCCTGTCATCAAATTGAACGTGATGGGGATATGTCTTTGCGAGCTGTGCCAAACCTACCGCAACAATACGCAAATAGTCTCGCTCAGTCTCGCTATATTTGGAAAATGCAATCACAGCACCGCCGGCGCGGGTCTTGCATCTGTTGCTGGGGATGAGATTGCAAACTGCACTTGTGAGAATCGACACGGCAGAACACACGATATCCTGCCCGTTAGGTGCATAGTTCGCATGACCGTCCAATCTCAGGACAATAAGCCGACCGGATTCCTTTGTGCTTGCTTTAATCACTTACGCTTGCCCTCGCTCTCTCCTGCGCCTTTTGTGCGTAGGGTGTCATGGCTTCTGTTGCCGCGTCCTGTGCGGCCTTACCAATGGTTCTGCCGCCGCCTTCCCCGGGCTGTCCGCTCTCTGCTCCTGCCGCTACTCCCTGCACCAGCGCCATCAGGTCTTGCCCTGTCTGCTGCTGCACAACAAGCGCCATTTTTTGCATAAGCGCCTGCATCTGCTGTACCTGCTGATACAGTGTGCCGTTTTGCTGTACGGTCTGTACTACCTGCTGCTTGCCCTCGAACTCCATCATCTGAAGCATTGCAAGCGCCTGATCCGAATTCTGAGGCAGGAATGCGCCAAGCTGGTACAACTCTTTTGCTGTCTCATTCTGGGATAACTGGCTGTACGGGTTTGACTTCTGCGCCTTGACTCGTACATCGAATATGGGCTTGCGGTATGCTTGCCGGTAGTCCTCCATCATTTCCTGCTGCGGGAAGGACGGGGGAATTGCTTGCGGGGCGATATTCGCATTGGAGTATTTGACAAACTCCGTCATCCCGTTGGGCTGTGTAATGCGGAACTCTCTTTCGATTGTGTAGAACTGCCGCATGAGTTCAATGCACAGTTCCATGATATGACGGAACGCTCTATAACTGCCCTTTAACATATCACGGCTCAGCTTGTTCCCTGCCTCCTGTAATGCAGCGATAGCAGCCGCCGCCGTTACGCCGGAAGTCGTGCCGCCCTGTGCAAAGTCTCTGTTTCCGCTTGTCTCCTTGAGTTCGTCGATCTTTGCAAGCTGGTGAGACTGTACAAACGACGGAATCTGCTGCACCTCAATCTGCCGGATATCTTCATCCGTGAGTCTGCCGGTGACATGGACAAAATCATTATCCCAGTTTGCAAACTCTGACTGGTTGATTCCTGCCGAGTCTCTCACAAACCATCTGGGCTTGCTGGCGAACTTGGCGTTTTCCAGAATGTATTTATCCAGCTTATCAATGTACAGCTGGGGACTTTTCATGATGTCCAGATACCCAAAACCGCACGGGCTTCCCTCAATGGGAAACAGTGAATCAAATACAAAAGGGTATTTCCCGTGCTCATAGTATCCGGTCTCTGCGAGTTCTGGGTCGTTTTCTGAGCTGTATAGGATGGTGTCGCCACAGTATTTACAATAATGCAGGATTTGCTTGCCCTCTGCGTTTGTGGTCTTGTAGTACCAGTCTACGACCTCGCTCTTGTCCTGCTCATCAATCTGGTCGTCTGTTTGGTACTGGTCTAACGTATGCCCACCGCTGCGTGGTTTTAGGTCCGGGTATGCTCTATCCAGTGCATCATTATCAACCATAGACAACGCGAAAAACTGCGGGCTGTCCTGAATGTCCTCTACTCCCGGTTCCCAAAACAGATTCAGAAGATTTGACCGCTTGATAGCAATATCACCGAGACCATTTTCGGCTCTGCTATCCCACGGCACAAAATACACAGACGTTCCGCTCTTGATCTTGTCCCACATACCCTCTGACCAGACATGCTCAAAATCATTATATTCGCAAATAACCGGCAGGATTTGGGTCAAAATCTGTGCGTCGTTGCTGTCTGACTGCTCACGGGGCAATACAACAGGTTCAGGCGTGTTGTCCATTGCATCACCGTGTTTATTGGCCAGGGAGTTAAACAGCCATGCAGACGCGGGCGCAGGGTCTTTTGTGCCTACTACATCCCAATGCCGCAATCTGTACCACTGATCGTTATCAATAATGCGTTTATCGAGCGACTGTTTTCCTCGTGCGTATTTCTGCAAAGTCTCCTGCGCGGTTGTGATATGTGATTTATCAATCATGGGCATCACCTCCTGAAATATCTAACAGTGCTGTCCGGATTGTCGTAGTGTTCGAGCGGGCTATAAGGTTTAGGCGGCTCGGTTACACGTTCCGGCGGATTTATTGGGTATTCCATGCAAATATATCTGCACTCATCATAAATATGATCTTCCGTGTCCGTGTCAATGTCCTCTACATTGGTTTCATCATACACCAGTGCGGGGATCGTGCGGATAAAGTTCCGACATGTATCGAATACATACAGCATAGGAAAACCGTTCTCGTCGAATGCTAGCCGGTTGTGTAATTGCATTTTACCCGGTATACGCTTGTTATCGGCTTTGTCGAAATACACGCCCTCACGCTCCATCATGGCCGCTACGCTCTCGCCTCGGCTCTCGTCATAGATTGACGGGTCTGCAATGCCGTGCACTGTGCGCCCTACAAGGTTTGGGTCATCCTGTTCTATCGCTGCAATCTCTCTTGCGATTCGAGCGGGTTCCCACTTTACGCCCTCATTAGGTGTGCCTGTACAGCCGTATAGCTCGCGGAATCTGTACAGCCTGTTGTCATGATCCACGGCGTACCAGCCCACCGAAAACGGGCGAGAATAGCCGAAATCGAACCCACGATAGATTTTCCAGCTCTTTGGAATTGGGAACGGCTCTATAACGTGAGTGTATGTCCTATCTGGGTTTGGATTGTTTCGCCACTCGGTGAACACCTGCCCGCTAAAGCTGTCCCAGTCACCATACAGTAATGCGCGCTTGTCTGCCTCTGGTAGAGACGCCAGGCGTGCCGCGTACTGCGGATCGTTTTGCATTAGGATTTTGTTATCAAATACCGCAGCAGGGACAAATATGCGCGTCTGTGTGGCCGTTACAATATCACCCTCCGGCGTTTTGTACTGCACGTCCTCCCTGATCGGTGTCATAGGTGGAGCCGGTACAATAAACCGCTCTTTGACCCATCCATGACCAACGCCACCGGGGTTTGCCGTAGCTCTCATATACACCCGCGTGCCCGGGCCATTTGGTCTGTTACGGCTCTTTAAATACCTGTACTGCTCATAGGTAAAATGGGTCAGCTCGTCGAATGCGATAAAATCAAACGCTCGACCCTGATACTTGTACATATCAGCCGTGTTTTGCATCTGTCCGAATGTAATACGCGCGCCGCTCGGGAATGTCCATGCGTGTTTGCTCTCGTTGTACTTTGCCCTCGGGTATGCTCTGGGGTAATACAGACGGCTCTTGTCTATCAGCTCTGTAAGCTCCGGAAACGTCTTACGCAAGATAAGCGCGCGGTAATGCGGGATGTGCACCTGTCGTAACGCCTCGATAACAAGCGCCTCGGATTTACCCCCGCCTAGCCTGCTGCACCACCGTAAAGTGCTTCATCCTCCGGCCTACTCATAAATGCGACCTGTCTCGGTTGTGGTGACCATACAATATTACGGGTTCGCAGCTTCATCACCCCCAATTTCCGGCATCATAATAACGCCGCTGTCCTCTGTTTTCTCTGTGAGGTTTCGCATCATCGTGAATTTATCTATCAGCGTACCCAACGCGGTTGTGATCTGAGCCGGTGTTGCATCCGCAAGCTTCTCCGGGCTGTTCAGTGCATTTAATCCCTTCTGTATGATCTCACACACTAAACTACGTTGGCTTTCCATGTATGCGAGTATGTCAGCGTCGTTCTGTTCTTTTTTCGCCTTGAACTTTTCAGTGATATTCTGAGATTCTTCAATTACGCGCCTAACTGTCTGCCCGCATACACCGTTTTTCTTGGCGGTGGCGTTGTAGCTCTCGGTTTCCAGATAGTCCGCAATGATTTTCTTCTTTCTCTTGTCTGTCAATCGTGCAGCCACGCGCCGCCCTCCTTTCTGTTTTACAGTGCGTTCGCCTCTCCCCACGCCTTATAGATTTTCTCGCCCTGAAATGCAAACCAATCCACCATTTCTTCATTGGTTGCCCATGGTTCTTCACAGTGCAAAGAATTCCCGTGTAAACCACTCTCAAAGAAGAACGCGTGCACGATCTCATGCCGTGTAACCTTGCGCATGTATGCTTCCAAGTCCTCGACGGAATCATCCGTCGGTTCTGCCTTGATTACCACAATTCTACGGGTGGTAAAGTCTGCGTATCCGTCGGCGTGTTTTAGTCCGGGGTCTTCATCCTGTTTCAGTCTTACGACTTCCCATTCAGCCCCAAGGATATTTACTTTCATTCGTTACCTCTTGATATGGCTTTAGCCGGGATTCCTCCCGGCCTCTGCCCTCAGTTAAAGTCTCACCCGCACGGGTGGTCGAAAGCCCCAGGAGTCGAACCCGGCGCGGCCCTGT
>ERZ1090866.162-NODE-162-length-28880-cov-11.453218_pt1 | contig 28880 bp, 35 predicted proteins | sample MGYA00478477_ERZ1090866 | MGnify/ENA primary metagenome ERZ1090866 (study PRJEB33644, sample SAMEA5815737) | chicken gut metagenome | biome: Chicken; feature: Gastrointestinal Tract; material: Caecum | place: Ireland | collected 2019-01-01 | study: A study of the... | reverse complement strand
TTCCATGTTCATAGTCATTCCTCCATATCATGCGCCTGTTTGTTCAGGTGCTTTTCAATCTTATTAATTGCTTCTGTCACCGGACCATTACAGCCCTGTTCCTTGAGTCCTTTCAGGCAGGCGAGAAGCCCGTAGGTGATCAGACACTGTTCTTCATTAATCTTCCGGATATCCTCTTCATGGGTTTTGCGTATCTTTTCGGTCTTCTCCTCAAGTTCTTCCGGCTTTTTGAAGAATTTATACGCCGCGATCAGCACTCCTCCGATCACTCCCAGCGCACCGATCAGGCTGCCTGCCGTGATAATTGTCCCTATGCTTATGTACACGGGTTCTACCTCCATACTATTTTATACATAAAAATAAGACCTGTTACGGTCTGTCTCTGATGCTCATATGTATCACCTGCCTTTATGCGACTTCCCACGCCTGCGGATATTCCTCCGGGCTGAAATTGGTATCCTGCTTGCACAGATATACTTTATTGTCCGTCCAGATCATGTACTCGCCTGCCTTGTACATGTCGTGCGCCCCTGTGGGCTGTTCCCACGGAAGGGCATATTCCGCTTTCCGGGAGTGCCACGGTTTCCAGAGTGTCCGATTCTTGATGGTGTAGTCCTCTCCAGTATTTATGATGCTGTCATGCGGTGTTATGCACTCATACGGGTAACCAGTGTCGGGGTCCGTTGTTACGCCTCCAACTATGTAATTTCCTCGCACCCATGTCGGGAAAATCCCCTTGCATGCAATTCCGAAGGTCTTGTCATCATCGTCTGAAATTTTTTCTTTTGTCGCCTCGATTGCTGTTTTATAATCGTTTATCTTCTTTATGGACGCAGAATCTCCAAGCACGGATATCAGCGTATCATTAATAGCGTCTGTCACATCAGGAACCTGCGCAATAACCTGCTTCAGAACATCAGCCGGTATATCATCCGTTATGGGAACCGTAATGCGATATTCACTGAACGCATATCCGCCTTCTTCAGCCTCGTTCTCGCCAACATCGAATGGCAGATATAGAGTCCCGAAATCAATATGTGCATATGGTTTTTCATTTGAAGTTCTCTCAGATATATAATATCCACCATCAATTACCATTTCTGTACCTCCTTAATTCTTTTAGTTTGTTTTCGTAGTATCTGAATATTGAATGATCTGTGCAATACATTGCATGATTCTTCCATGAACGATATGAGTCCTCCAACACACTCAAATCTTTCTCACCAGAAAGAACCTTTTTGTACAATTTATTGAACTTTCTTCTATACTCGCGCTTCTTTCCGTTATCGAGCCGAATATCCATCTTCCCGTTACGAATATAAAAATGGAACCCCATAAAAGAGATTCCATTTTTAAAAGGTATAATCTGGCTTTTCGGATTTAATTTCAATCCTAAAGTATCAAGATATTCTTTAATGCAATATTCGCAGTACTTCAAATATTCCTTGCTCTCGTGAATCAAACAGAAATTATCTGCATACCGTCCGTAATGCCGGATACCAAGCTCTCCGGTAATAAACTTATCCAGCCCATCCAGATACAAATTCGATACCACTGTATTGATCTGATTTCCTAATGCGATCCCAACATCTCCAGCAGTTGAATTAATGAACTTTTCAACCAGCCAGTGTGTATCTTCCGGAAAGCAATATTCCATAATATCAATAGCTTTTTCGTGATCAATATTGTAGTAATATTTCGAAATATCGCCACTGTAGAAGTATCCATTCATTCCATTTGAGAAATAGAACATCTCCATTTTCTTTTTGATACGTTCTCTGGCAAGTCCAGTTCCCTTGCCTCGCTGTCCTGCGTAATTATCTGTGACGCAAATATCAGGCAACATAGATACAAGAATGTTATCGCACAATACATGCTGAACAACCTTATCGCGGAACTTACACGCCTTGACTTCTCGCCGCTTCGGATACACTACTTCAAATGTTGTATAACCTGAGACTTTATATGTATGGGATTTCAGCTCATTTTGAAGCTTTCGAATTTCTGAAATCGCATTTAACTGAAAGTATATAGCGGACTTCTTATAGCTTCTGTTATTTTTGCTCTTTAAGAATGCCCGATACAAGTAATTAAAATCTGTTATTATTTCTTCACTATTCAAATGGTTTATCCTTTCGGAAAGGTTATGCACTCTTTTGATGGTGGTGCACTGCTTTGGCATGATATACATATTGCTACTCGTTCTCGCGTTCCACCGAAACGGGCGCACCGCATTGTTGTTGGCGGTATTGTTGTTGGCAGTACCGTTGGAGTTCACATTCCGAACGTTGGACGCTTCAGCGCATAACCTATATGTTTTATATTAATTTCTTTGTATATTCTTTCCAGTTTCTCAACTGTTTCTCAATGTTGTCAATCAGCTTATCCCAATATGATACGCTGCATTTTGGATGCAGAACTTCAAGCACCATTCGCGTATACATTTTCATCTTACGGCATGACGATATTCCTCTTTGAATGAGATCTACACGTTCAGACATATCAAATGTATTGTTTGCATCACAAATATAATCATGGATATCGAACGATATTCTAAGCACGCGATCCACTAAAGTGAATCGGTACTTTGTCGGGAAATTGTCCAGATTATTTGTGATAATCAATGTGTGTTTGCACAATTTTTCTGCATCTTTTTGAACTGGTAATGTTTCGCTTTTAGCCATAAATTATCTTCCTTTATGTTGCCGAATGGTTCCGCTGACTATCGTCAGCGAAGATATATGCCTCGTCGCTATCGCTCCAAGTCATATAAGCAGAAGTGGGAAGCTGGCAAAACGGGCGCACCGCAATGCTGCCGTTGGCGGCATAGTTGACGTTGGCAGAACCGCTGGAGCCCACAAACCGAACGCTGGACGGTGATTCTGCACCATTAATACTTCTCAGCCAATAATTGCTCTGATATGACCTTGATGCGTTATCAGTATACTTCTCGTAAATATGGTCATCTTCAAGCGGCTGGATCACTCCTAGTCCCATCGCATAATATGACGGGAACCAGAACTTATCTTGCACGGTTTCTGTCCCGCCACCGTCATCGTTCGGTATGATACATTTATTTATCTTTGTGACAACGATGTTCTTTTCATATGCAGTAAAATCCTTCATGAATCCCGGTATCTGCGATGCATAACTCGGTTCGGCATCATATTCATACTGTGCTGTCCACCATGCGTCTGTATCTGCTTCAGAATTAAGTAACCGCCTAACTGCCGAATAAGCCCATCTGTTATTGCCCTGCGTTTTTCTGTTGGAAATTGGGCTATTAGGTTCCGGCGCATCAAACTGCCTATTGCCAAGATTCTGATCTGCCGCAACTGTCACGAATCCACTTGCCTTATCCTGCGTATCCACAATCTCCCAGAAATAATCCGCGCCTGAATACTGGCCAAACTTTATTTTTGAACCAAGCGGGAGATCACCAAGCAGAGTTTCACCAGTTCTATCTTTGTAGTCTACCATAGCAACTGCACCGTCTTCCAGCGACTGATACTGATTCTTGCTGTTCCTCGGGAATATGCGGTAGTAATATACCTTACCTTTCTGTACACCAGTATCGGTATATCCATCAGCAGCATAAGTGCCGTTGTATACAATATCACCGTCAGCAGAAGTAGCAGGCATTGCGTTCTCTTTCCGCAGAACAAGATATCCGCTGGCGTTGACGTCAGACCAGTTCAGCTTGATCCCGACAGACTCCTGCAATCCAGAGGCTGAAAGATTTGTCTGTTCCGGTAACGTCTCAGCCGGATATACATCATTCGGAATTGCTGAAATCCGTGTAGCGTAATCATTAAGGCTGTCATCCGGTTCCACGCTTCCGCCTTTATTAATAATTGCGCTTGCAATAGCAGGCTTTGCTACATTCATGTATTCTTTTAGTTCTGCATCCACGTTTATTGTGTCACCTCCCGTTGGTGCGTCCACCCACTCTGTATCGTAATCTGTATCTGTCTTCTTGCTTAATATCTGACCAGAAGTCCCTCCTTTCGGAACTCCTTCTCCTGCCGTTCCCTGTGGTCCGATTTCTCCCTGCGGACCTGCTGGACCCCGTGCCCCTGTTTCACCTTGTGGGCCAGTGTCTCCGGTATCTCCCTTGTCGCCTTTATCTCCTTTGTCTCCCTTGTCGCCCTTTTCTCCTTTAGCTCCATTCGTAACGGTGAATGTATAGGTACTCTCATCTGTTAGATAGATTGTGTATGTATCGACAAGTCCTTGCGTATTCGTTTTCTCTATCCTGTCAATTCCAACTCCATCTTTTCCGGGAGTTCCGCCGCCACCACCGTTTTCTTCCAGATCATCCAGCCGAGCAAGAATCTGTTCGATAATGTCCGGATTTTCTGCCACAACTGCTTCTGTGGTTTCCAATCCCTCCAGTACTGTCAGCTGTGCCACAGTGGTATTAAATTCCTGCTGCACTGCGCCTTCCGCGTCTACCTTCTTAAGACATACGACAAAACGGATATCCCCACGGTACGCAAGGGCATTCCTGCCGACCAGCCACGAGAATGTGATGTTATCCCCAGTGACCTGCTTATCTGTGACTGCATATACATCGCCCTGATTATTTGCGTTCATGAAATTGATGCGGATATCAAATTCGGATAAATCCACTTCATGGTACTGCTTCGGCATCTGGAAATACAACCGCCGCACATCTTCATCAGATTCAACGCCGACATTCTGGATGTCAGAAGGAATCGTGATAGTCCTCAGGTCATTGTCAATCACGCAAATTTCTTCCGGATCTGCAGCATACATCTCCGGATTATTTTTCATCTGCTCAAGTATTTCATCTGCTGTCGCCATACTACACCTCCTGCTCCACTTTCACCCTATTGGTCGTAATCCGATAGCTATCGCGGATCCCGACAAGTGACACCTCAAATTCCCGGTAATCCGTCACGCTGTCTGGAATCATGCAAGTGCCACTGATCACTGGTGCTGCATCAATCTCTTTATCGTAATGCCAAAACGATGCTGCTACTTTGCAGCCCTTCCATTCCTTTGAGAGGCTGAAGCCACATTTCAGAAACCCTTTGCTGCCGCGGATAATTCCTGTAAAATCTGATTCCGAATCCCGCTGAAGTTTCTGTCCGTCAACGCAAAATCTTAATATACGCATTTTTATCCTACATCCTCCTATAGCATATAACCATAACTTGTCCACTCATCGCATGTGTTTCTCCTGACACATTTCTATATACCTGACTTACTGTAATAGTTTTACCGCTTGCAGATATATTTGGCGCAGCAATCGGAACACCATAATTATTAAATATAGGGATTGCAATAAAACTGCAGTCTGACAAATCCATATCGCTCGATGCTCTTCCAGAACAGGTATGTGTAGCTAAATGCGAATCAGCTGTTCCATACGCTATAGTGCATTGCAAAATATCAACAATCTGAATACTGTTGCTGATAGCTGCTAATATGGCAATGAGATCATATGTCGCCTGCTTATATACATCATATACTTCAATATTGCCACTCTGAATTCGTACGCCATCATCTCGCGATACAACGACTGCATTTGCCATATTTGCGCCGCTCACGTTCCCGGGTATCGGCGATATTCGAACATTATCACCAATCAAGGAAAAACCTGCTGCGTCTCCATCCGGATCATATGCCTTGATCTGTCCAGATCCTCCGCATAGCATTACAGCAGAATCCTTGTTGTTTTCTCCGAGACTCACTTCTGTTGAAGAAAATCGAGACAAAACTGTTGTTCCATTCCGAATCATTACAGTGGATCCATCTATATATACGTTCAGCCCTGCCGGATTACCTATGGTTGCTGTATTTGCATATACCGGTTCTGATGCCGTCCGCCAATATGTACCATCAAACACAAATACTACCGTAGCATTTGCAGCCCAGTATGCGTATCTTACTCCCTGTGTGTATATAGCTCTTGCTCCAGTTCCGGCAATATTCAGTGTTGGATTGATCGATGTATTGGAATATGTAAATCTAACTGATACCGTAACTCCTGCTTTTAATGTAATTTCTCCTGCACTTAACTCCGCTACTTTTGCAGCTGTATCCGCGGGTGTAGAACAAGTGGCATATAACATCTGACCGTCTTCTCCGTCAGAGCCATCTTCTCCAGAAGGACCAGTTTCACCCGGAGGACCTTCTGGCCCCTGTGGTCCTTGTGGCCCTTCAGGCCCCTGTTCGCCTTGTATTCCCTGCGGGCCCCTGAAAAGTGACCATGTATAATCTTCAGGATCATTACTTTCTGTAGGCGTCTCTTTGTTATATGCAAGGCCTATATAGTCCTTGCCTTCCGGGTTGTCAGAAATCCCGTTACCTTGCGCATCGTTGGCATATCGCACCCAAGTATATAGAGTCTTTCCATCTTCCCCATCCGCTCCGGGTACACCCTCTCCGGTAATAAGAGACCATGTGTAATCACTGTAATTCGTACTTTCTACGGGCGTCTCTTTGTTGTATGCAATACCCATGTACTGCTTCCCGTCTGGATTATCAGACATGCCGGAAGTAGGGCTATCAGCATATTTAATCCAAGTATATAATGACTTCCCGTCTTCGCCCTTGATTTTTGTCCATTTATAATCATCGGGATTATCACTGTCATCCGCTGTATAGTCCGTATATTGACCGATGTATGACTTTCCGTCACTCTCAGTCGTAGAAAACCCTGTATGCCCGTCTGCACTGTCAGCATATGCAATATGGAAATATGGTGTACGTCCATCCTCGCCCGGTTTTCCAGGGATTCCCTGTGATCCGTCTGCGCCTTTGATTTTACTCCATGCGTAATCCGAAGGGTCAGTGCTGTCTATCTCCTCGAAGTCAACATACATTCCAATATAGTCGCGTTCACTATCAGATACGGAAAAATCCACAGTTCCGTCTGCGCTATTCGAATAAGCAATATGCGTATACTGCGTTTTCCCATCTTCTCCGTCTTTCCCGGGGATTCCTTGTTCACCTTCTGGTCCTTGCAATCCATCTAATCCCGGAGGACCCTGTTCTCCCGGTGGCCCTTCCGGACCAGTTTCGCCCTGAGGCCCTTGGATCAAGGACCACTTAAATGCGGAGGGATCTGATATATCAACCGTGGCCGACAGCTTTCCGGTTGCGATTCCCATATATTTCTTTCCTTCCGGATCCAAGCTGATCCCATTACCTTGAGCATCATCAGCATAGGAAATCCATGTAAAGAATTCCCTGCCGGCTGCAAGATTGGCGAACTGCTCTGCAAGTTGCTCTATTTTCTCCGATATTCCCGATCCTTTAATGATGTAATCTCCGAGCGTCGCTTTCCGGCTTCTTCCGGTGACAGATGTCTCGAGCTTCAAAATCCTTGACGATACATATACCTCGCCGTTATCATCTACGATATCTGCCCGGTCTCCAATCTTTAGATTTTCTGGGAACTCGCTAATTTCAATCTCATAATTCACTTCGACTTTGCTGAGGTTTTTCAGCTCTGTCACTGCATGCGCACAAAGCTCAGACTGACTTGTGGTATCGTATGAATATCTCCTTATGATGTGCCCGGTATATCCTTCTACTTTTCCCGGCTCCTTATCCCATACATAACGGGACCATTTTGCAAGCGCCTCGCGGCTAAGGAGTTTTGTCCCAAAAACATACATATCGCCGTCATCATATGTATATCCGCTAAGAGTTATTGCGGTCTCCTGATCCTCCGGAATCCCGCCGGTTACTTCAAGACCGGTGGCAAGGTTGGCGATGCTCTTGCTGACAATAACGCGGTCAATTTCCCGGTTCAGCCTCAGCTGGATTCCGGAATCTTTCCCGCGCTTTTTGTGTATATTGATATATTTATGAGTAATAATGAGTCCTTTGGTCTCAAAAGAATAAGAGATCTCCGCATTATCAAACTGAGTCGCGACGGATGCGATCCTTTCCGTTGCTGTAGCATCCCCATCCCACGACAGTGTTCTTGTCAGATCCGGGATCTCATTAATACCGATCTCAAATCCGCTGTCGATTGCAAATTTATTGATGTAGTACTTGATATCGTACGCTTTGTCTGCTGCATATGGCCCAACAACCTCATTCAGCAGGTCCATTCCCGCATCCTCAGCATAGATGTAGATCGTCTGATCTTTTGTATCGCGCTCCGACTCAATGATAGTGTAAAATTCCTTTTCCCCATCATTTGACCGCAGAATATAATTCCCCACCTCCATGCACTGATCCAGATCCTGCAAGGTAGCGCTATTATATCCGATAGTACACTCAAAAATAGCGACCCCTGTCTCTACATCTTCTGTTTTGTTATCATCCTGAATGATATATCCTTTTTTCAACCTATCCGATGCATACCCGAGAATATTCATTTTTCTGTCTGCAAAATATATAATCACAGAAATGCCTCCCTGTACTTAATTTTGAACGTCGGGTTGTTAGTCGTCCAGTCTGACCATGCAACTCCGATTTGGTTTGTTCCCGGCTTTAAATAGAAATTATCCCAATCATTCCCCAGCGCTCCCAGTTCCGGAGTCTCGATATCGTTAAGATAAATCTGTGCACTCTCACAATCCACTACGAGGACATCATTTGCGCTGAATTTATTCGGAATATCCTGCCATGTATTACAGTTGTCTTTGACAAACTTTGCATAAATCAGTCCATTTGCATAAAGCGGAGTGGTTGTTCCATACTGACCAAACCAAAATGTCATTTGATGTACTTCCATATTCGCCGCAGCCGGAGATGTAAAAGTTCTTTTAATTCCCGCTATATTAAATATTACAGTATCTCCTTTTTTCTGAATTGTGGACGTTCTTATCGGAACCGGTCTAGTGCTTCCGGGATTCGTATCTGTCCACCCAAAGTACTGATTAAACCAGCTTATATCAATTGGAACATCTACTGTTTTCTGTCCATGCACATAAAATCTGATTGTCGCTTTGTTTCCCGTTGCACTCTTCCAGACCGCAACCGCTGCAACTGTCGTGATCGTTGACCCGCTCACATTATTCAAAAGGCATTGGAATACCCCTTTTTCCTTGCTTCCATTCGTATTTTGGCTGATAGACATAAGCTGTTTCCATGATGCCTGCCAGTTTATTGCCCCCTGTTCTCCGGATGCGTCTGCTGGGATTGTCCGTGTTACTGTTGGGCCATGCCATGCATTATTGTATGATCCGAATGAATTTGCCGTAATTGCTTTGTAGCTGCCGTACGTCGTAAGCTTGATGGAACCCATTTGCTTATGCACATCAGGATTCGTGTTTGATCCTGTATTCACCGCCCAGTTTTTCGTAACCGAGGAATCCCATTTATTAAATGTTTGGTTCACAAGTGTCTGTGACTTCTCATATGTTTCTCCGTCTGTTTCATCAGGCTCCCCAACCTGTATTACTTTCTGATCTTCGTTCATAAATACGACAAATCCGCAGTCCCCATTCCCGGTTAATGTACCTTCTGACTCATCTTGATCGGCAAAAGATACTTCAAATGTTGGATACGATTTCTGGGTTCCTTCATATTCAATCACGAATGTCGTGCCATCATCAGCTACAGGCGACGCCTCGTATTCCTGCACGGAATACTTGAATGGATCTGTGCAGATAAACTCTATTTCACTCGTGACAGCATTCTTCCCCGGATCCACGTCACCAGCTCCGGAAGGCGTGCCGCGGAAGAACTTGTCCGGTTCATCCGCAAATATCATCTCCGCATCCTCAACATCAAGCAGGGCGTTCAGTTTGTTATATGCCTCTCGAAATGACTCATTATCTTCTGCTATTAGCTGATAGCCAACTGTTATAGTCCGGGACGGATACCGCCGATATGATAGATTTGATCCATCTCTGACTCCCGTCTCATATGTCGTTAACTCCTGCGACAGTATTTCTCTTCCTGCAACATACAGGGTTCGGTATCCCTCTATCTGATTTTCGATATATTCTCCATTTAGCTTCAAGGCTTCAGAGGGCAGATCTGCACTGCCCTGAGACTCTATTGTGTCTATGAAACTGTACATCATGCCCTCCTATCTTTTTCCTCGTTTCCGATCATTTCTAGTCCGTATCTTATTCTGCTCATCTTCCATGTACTCAGCGGATGCCTTCGCAATTTCCCGTCCCTCAAGATTTACAGGTACTTCAATTCGGATATACCGGGAACGGCCATAATCATAATCATCGTTCAGATCCATTGTTCCTCCGGATGTGCTGTACGCCAAGTCAAATGTTGGAATAGATATATTCGGAATGCTGATCAACTCCATAGCTGCTTTTCTGGAATCGCGGACTTTTGCCAAAATTCCATTGACCCATCCTTCGCCCCAGTATTCGCCATCTGCCTCGGACACCTTTGAAGGACTGTGGATCTTCGCTTTTGCCCGGATTGCTGCATCTGCTGCCGAGGCAAGCTGTGCCGCTACACTTCTGACGGTTCCAAGGGCGGATCTCATGCCATTTGCAAGCCCCTGTCCGATATAGGCTCCACTGCTGTATGCGCTTCCCTGCACAGACCGGAAAGCAGATATTATTGAATTTCCCATACTTCGTGCAGTTGATACAGCTCTATTCTTTCCGGAATTTAACCCTGAATTGAATTTATTCATGGCCGTTTTTACTGTACTCGGCAGTTTATCCAATCCAGATTTAGCACCTGCATTAACTGCATCTCCTAGTGCTTTTCCGGATGATTTTGCCTTTCCATTGGCGTTTGAAAACGAACTAATAAACGAATTCACTGCGGATTTTGCTTTGCTCCCCAGAGCATCCAAGCCAGAATTAACAACATCAAGAGACGTTTCCATACTGGCGATCGATTCCTGCGCGCTCTTCGCGTTTTTAGATATCGACTTCATACTGCTGTTTACAGTAAGAAGCGCTACCGACATTAGCAGCGCTCCTGCTGCTCCTGACGTCATTGCAAGAGCAAATGCAGCCATACTAAGAGCAGATGCCGCAGACACTACTCCAAATGCCGTGAATGCTGCTGTATCAGCCAGCATGATAGCGCTCAATGCCGTTGCGGATGCCAGAAGTGCCATAAATGCAGCAGCACTCGTTGTAGCTCCTGCAGCCACAAGCGGGAGCGCCACTCCTGCGACGGTTAAAGATGTCGCAACAAGAGTCATTCCGGCTCCAAGCGTTACTGCTCCGGCTGCCAAAACAAGCACTCCAGCCGCAGTTACCAGCACTGCCGCACCAACTAAGGCAAGCCCTGCAGCCACAACAACCAAACCTGCACCAAGCGCCAGAGAAGCAACGCCTGCTGCTGCAGCTCCTGCTGAATAAGCAAGTAGCCCAGCTCCAAGCAAAGCAATCGCCGCTGCTCCTGATGCCCCATTTGCTGCAATCTGCGGCAAAACAAGAGACATCACCGCAAGAGCAGCCGAAGCCACAAGTGCTCCTACAGAAAGCACAGTAATTGCTGCGCCGAGTGCTGCTACTCCGACTGCAGCTACAGTAAGACCGGCTCCCAATGCAAGAGAAGCCACTCCTGCCGCTGTAGCGCCTGCGGCAAAAATAAGCATTGACGCTCCGAGTGCCGCAATCGCAACTGCTCCGGTAGTCCCGTTTTCTGCAATAATCGGCAGTACTGCAGATAACATGGTCAATGCAGTTACCACCATTAATGATCCCGTTCCAAGCACAAGCATAGAAGCAGACAGTACTGCAAATGCTGCGGCTGTTACTGTCGATGCCGCTCCTAAAGCAGCCATTGGAATCGAGCATGCTGCGGCCCCCGCAGTAAGCGACAGTAATGCAACACCTGCCTGAGCCCCGTTGGATGCGATGCCCGGGAGCGACGCAGCAAGAAGTGTAGCTCCAGTTCCTGCAAGGATAAGTCCGGTACCGAGAAGCACTGCCCCCGCCGCTAACAGGCCAACGCCAACTGCAGCTGCAAGAGCGCCGATACTGACAACCGCCAGACCGGCTCCGAGTATAACGGAAGCTGCTCCTGCCAAAGCGGCTCCTGCGGCAAATACAACCATCGATGCTCCTAAAGCAGCTATCGCCACAGCTCCCTGCAGCCCATATTCAGATATCGTCGGTAGGACACTGGCTACAATAGCAAGCGCCGCACTCGCAAGAAGTGCGCCAGCACCAACCAGTGCAATTGCTGCCCCAAATGCGATAAATCCAACTGCGCCCGCTGTAAGCGCGGGCCCTAATACAGCTGCCAACGCCATCAGACCCGCAAGAGCTATTACCATTCCGGCCATCACAGCTATTGCCGGAGCCCCGGCGTTGGTAAGGCTGATTGCTGCCGCAGAAAGCACATACATTCCAGATCCGGCAAGAAGGACAGCGCCTCCAAATGCAATCATACCAACAGATGCCGCGGTCAGTTGCTTACCAACAACAGAGGCGACAACCATCAATGCGCCTATTGCGACCACCATTCCAAACATTGTGGCTATCGCGGGAGCCCCAGCACTTGCGAGCGCTATGGAAGACTGCGCCAAAATACCAAATCCAGCGCTAATCATAAGTACAGCCGCACCAAGCGACAGCATAGCAGTACTTAATGCTTTTAATTTTGCTGGACTGGTGCTTACGCTTTTTAGCATTACCATCATTCCTGCACCAAGAGCTGCTACTGCAGCAACCAAACCGAACATAACCGCAATGGCTGGTCCCCCTGCATCTGAGAGAGCTACTGCCGACTGCGCCAAAAGGTAAAATCCCCCACTAATCAGCGCAACGCCAGCGCCGAGCATCATAAACGCCTTTGCAGATGACAGTATCTTTTTTGAGCTTCCTGAACTGGACTTTCCGACCGCTTCTTGACCTTTTGATACGCCAAAAAGTTTTGAGCCGAGCTTTCCTACTCCGGACTTTACTAGTCCCCCGATTGCACTTCCGAAAGAGAGGACTCCCGGAGCCACAGCTTTTACAGTCTTGAATGCCATATACGCTGCCAGCAACTTCGGAAGATTCTTGATCAAAAATGCAATTGTGTCCGCATGATCCTCAGCAAATCCGGCAAAAGTTTTTAAAGCATCTCCAGCCACTCCAATTGCGTCGCCAAAACTCTCCACGCTCTCTGTAGATCCAAACTCTCCGTTCAGCTCAGCTAATTCTCCGGATATTGCAGAAACCGCATCACCGAACGCAGCGCCTACTTCACTTGCGACGCCAACGATTTTATCCCAATATGGCTTTATCTTATCCAAGCCAGAAGTCAGCTTCGCCGCAATCTGTTCGCCATCCAGCTGCCCCATCTTATCAACGAGCCTACTGATTGCCCCGATACCGACAGCCGACAAAACATCGAACGCAGGCTGTAGTTTGTTTGACATCGTCTCTTGCAGTCCATCCATCGCTTGATCAACCGTCTTGTATTCCGTGGCCAGTTTCGTAAATGAATCATTCGTCCCAACTGCAGCTATAGCATCAAAGAAATCTTCCGTCGCAAGCTGACCATCTTTCACCTTCGCAACCATTTCAGTCGCCGACATTCCCATTTGTTTTGCGACTGCCGCAATACCGGCTGGAGTCTGTTCCAGCATAAAGCGAAAATCTTCCCATGCCACTGTAGGTTTTGCCGCCATCTGAGTCGCCTGCTGGCTTAAAGTCTTCATCGCCTGCATTGGATTTTCTGCAGCAGCAGCCAGACCGCCGAAACCTTTAACCAGCTTTGTCGTATTCTTTGTTCCGACCGCTTCCAACTGAGCAAATGTAGACGCCATATCCGAAGAACTGTAGATTGTCGCCTCGGCAAATGCCTGCAGTTCATCTTTAATTGCCTTAATCTCCGATGCCGACTTCCCGTTCATCTCCATGTTACCCTGAAACGTCTTCCACGCCGCACTGGCATCGTTCATATCACCGATCAGGCCGGTCACGCCGTTGCTGACTACATCGAACGCTTTCTGTCCGGCAGCCATCATCACACCGAATCCCAGACCGCTTGTGAGCGTGCTCTTCAGGTTGTCCGCATATCCGGATGCAGACTTCATGGCTGAAGTAAATCCTTTATCCGCTGCGGATAATATCGCTTTTACGCTAAATGATTCTGCCATGCGCTCACCTTCCTTTCTTCAGCAACTTCCCGATTCCCGAGAAACGTCCCTCGATTTTCTTTTTCCTGCTCTTAATCTTCTTAAGCTCCGTGTCATAATCAAAGAACTGACGGAATTTACGATATACAGGTCTGGTTTTCCCTTTACCGGCTTTTTTCTCCGCCTGCACAGCAAAATTCAGAAAAGCTTGACGATGCTCATGGAGATCCTGATCCAACATTCTCAGCTCCAGAGCCTCCATCATCACTTCGTATTGAGCAATCGTCAGCCGATCCACCTGATCAAACGTGGTGAATCCCAGATACCGAAAGCAGTTTATTGCCATCTCACGGTACTGTTCTTCGAAGGTCAGCTCTGATTCTGCTGTGCCTTTGCTTCCTCGATCCTCTTTTTCAGCCTCTCCACGATTTTCCTTGTAGCATTTGCTTTCTCTAAAAAATCCAACGTGTCCTCAAAAAGCTGATCGATATCTGTATCAGGATTGTCGATATAGCTGTCCAGTAACGCTTTTGTCACTCTCGGGCTCTCTCCTTTGTTTGCCAGATCCAGTGCATTTACAAGATCCTCCGCATCTCCGTCCATAATCCCTGCGATCATGTACGCTGCTCCACTGTTTTTCTTTGCCCCGGAATCCCCGATTTTCTCAGTCACTGTTTTATTGGCCTCCCTCAGGAATCCCATACCGAAATTGAACTGATATACCTGTCCGTTAATTGTTAATTCCATCATGTTTCATATTCTCCTTTCCCGTCGTAAGGTCTTACGCCCCTGTCTTTTTTGTATCCTTGAATACATACGCTGCCATCTCCTGCTGCTCGGCGGATACTGTAACATCACCTTTTGCCCCATCTCCGTTGATTCCGAATGTAAGCGACACCTCCACGAAGTCCTCGGCAGAAGAGCTGCGACTGATTTCTGTAAGATAACCCTGAAAATATGTTCCTTTAAACTTGTTTTCTCCGGCATCTGCAGGTTCATCCAGATTTGCCTCCCAGATCTCGATGAGGTCATCACTGTCCATCGCTTCCTCAAGCTCGTCGATTATTTCATCACCCTTTGCGAGAATTGACGTTGCCGTAATCTCTACTTCCGCGGTTCCCGGAGTGCGGATACTGCCGTCTTTTGTTGCTGTTGAATCTGCATCCTTGCTCTTTGTCCTCTCGTTTTCCGTTGTAAACGCAATCTGTGTACCATTTTTCGTGGCCGCATTTTTTTCTACTCTGTACAGATAAACGATCTTTTTTCCCTGCACAGCCTCTTTTGCTCCTTCTGTAAACAACTGCAGAGCCCTCTGCGTAAACTCCGGCACAGGATATCTTGCCGCAAGTTTCTCTTTAATCCCTCTTGATAATTTCTCTAAAATCATCTCTTGCCTCCTATGAAAATTTAAACTCCACTTCCAACAGTCCATGCAGAAGCGGAGTCTTTGTTGTGTTGTCCGGAAGAATCCGCTGGTTGACATTCTGTATCATCCATGCGTAATTCTCCGTATGTTCAAATTTATAGCAAACTTTCTTGATATCCAGCAGCATCCCTGATACCGTGCCTCGCTGCCGTGGATTGTTATGCCAGACATGGATCGTCTGATACACATTTCCCATCACAGCACTTTTGGTCTTGATATCTGTCTGCTGGTTGTCTGCCAGATAAATAAAGGGATACGGCGTATCCTCCGGTGGAAGGAAGGTATCATACACATCATATCCCAGTTCCTTAAGTTTCAATAATAATCCCGTGAAAAGTTCCTGCTGCGGATCCACTGTACCACCTCACTCCACCAGCTTATTCATGTCTTTCTTAAACCGCTCCTTCTGATCATCAAATGCAGGCTTTAAATAAGGCTGAGCTTCCATGAAGCGTGTCCCAAATTCAGGATAAGGAGCATATTCTGCAGTCGGCTCAACCTCGGCAGACATGCCGCTGTCTGTGATTTCAAGCCCTATGCTCCGTTTTAGATGTCCAGTGTCAACCGGAGCATTCTGTTGCGCTTTCGCCTGCATCTCCGCCCCATTATGTCTGACTACTCGCTTCACGTCATCCATGCGGACATTCTTCTTCAACTTCCTCTGGAGCTTTTCCATGCCGACAATCTTGATATCCCCCATCACTGCACCTCCGACACCACAAAAGTATGCTTCGTCCGAAGTTTGCGGGAGAAGTCCACACTGTAAACCTTCTTTCCCACTCTGATCCGGTCAAATGGATCTGTGTAATGAGTCTGGAGCTGGATTGTAAGGCTCCCCTGTTTTGGTCCGTCATAGACCAATTTCAGCATATCGGTGCCGGTGTCCATGACTGACGCATACCGCAGAGTCTCCTCTACGGTATCATCGCCATAGTTTCCCGTGGAAGGATCGTACTCTCCAGAAGCGATCTTCTGAAAATATACCGGAGTGTCATATCTCATAGAAACCTCACCCGCCCCTTCTTCGCCTCTTTCTGATTATTCAGCCATGTCTGAATATCATCTTTGTATCCGGCAAAATCATCCTCAGAAAAAGACTGGCTCTCACCTTCTACAGTGTGAGACGAGAGCCCTTCAGATCCGATTTTGTTGAACCGGATCACCGCCACTCCTGTAATGATATAATCCAATTCTTCCGGTGGATCTTGCCCGCCGAGCAGCGCTTTCAGTCGTTTTCTCGCATCTGACAGAATAAGATTTAGTTTCGGATCAAGTGATTCATCTGTCTCTGGTATACCCAGAAGTATCTTTACATCTTTCAGCATGAGACCAGCTCCTTTATTCCGCAGCCGCTTTCGTCGTAGTCTTCTTGGACGATGTCTTGCCTGAAGACGACTTTTCAGTAGCTTTCTTCGCAGTCGCTTCCTCCTCAACCAGCTCGATCAGCGGAACTCCCTGCTTATTCCCTTCTCCGGCCAGCTCTTCCAGCCGCTCTTCGGATACATCCATACCTTTGCGGGGGAATTTATCCCCCACATTGTACTCATGATATATCATGCCGTTCTTTGTCTTTGTTGCGTCCTGCAAATCATGGAACTTTTTAATTACCTTATACATACAATCTACCTCCTACTTCTGGAATGTTGCCTTCTCGAAGTTAAACGTTACCACGGATGCGCCATCAACGATCACCTCAAAGGTGTCTGTCTTAGTGATCCGGAATACATTATCTGCTTCCCATGCAATATCCTTCTTTGTTTCTTCTCCATTCTTCTTGAACGTCATACTGGTACCGGTCTTTGACAGCCGGAACGGGAAGAAATACCCTTCCTGTTCTCCCGGATTGGCTTCATTGAATCCGGTGTATCCAGTTACGTGTTTGAACGTTCCGGTAACAGTTCCATCTTCATATACCTTTACATCGTCCCCGATAAGCGAAGAGACTCGCTTACCGTAAAGCGTCTGACCCTGGGACGGGATAGTCAGAATGTCAGACGCTATTATTCCCCCGATATCGTACCAACGAATACGCCGTCCTGAAATTCCGGGAAGAACTTCACGCATGACATCAGAAGAGTGTCAACCGTTGCATTCCCTGTTTTTGCAGAGTGGGTCATACCAACAAGACCGGTTTCGTCTGCGATGAGATTGAATGTCTGAGCTACGTCCCCAGACATCGGCACATATGCCCCTCTCAGGTTCTCCTTCGCTGTCGCGATCGGTTTCTTTGCAGTCACCTGCGGCGATACAATAGCGGTACCCAGACCGAGGAAGTTCTCAATATAGGTAAATCCGAATGCCGTCTGCATCATGATCTGAGCGGTACCCAGATAATCGGCCACATCCTGCGGATTTACAAAATAAACCGGGCTTACATCTTCGTCTTCATAATATGTCTGCATTGCCGCCCAGAGATTCGCAAGGACTTTCTGCAGGTTTGCTCCGGTTGCAGAACCTGATCCACCTTTCAGGACAGTATAAAGGGATCCTTTGATGCCCTTCTGCACCTTCTGGATCAGCTTTTCATCACTCTGGTTGATCGCGATATCCCTGCCCACTTTCTGGATTGCTTCAGCAGGTGTATTCCTGCGATATTTATCCAGATCCAGAGTAATTGTGTCTGCCAGTTCTCTCTTTACATGAGTAAGCTTAATATCTTCACCTTCGCCTACCTGATCCGCCAGATCATCCACTGTCCATTTATAGATCTTGATATCCGTCCCGGCAGTCATTGGTACCAGATCTGTGATGCCAAGAAGCTGCTGAAGCTCCACAATGTTCTGGGCAATCCGGCTTGTAAAGTCTACAGAAATAGCCGGCGCAAGGTCTGTAGACATTGTCGTTCCTGTTTCCGCTGCGAATAACTGCAGCGCCCTGAATGCTTTATTTTTCATATCATACCTCCGTTATTTAAATAAGCTCATATTTTCCTGTATCAGTTTCTGGCGTTCTGTGCGGTCTTTTACTTTCATGATCTGTTCCTTTGTCAGCTTTGAAGCACCGCCTTTTCTTGGAGTTTCTCCTTTCAATGCATCTTTTACTGCCTTCGTCACCGCATCCTGAAATGCTGTAATGAAAGAATCTACCGCACTCTTTGTGGCATCTGCATCCTCAGAAATCAGCATCCCGACAAGATCATCCCCAACCGTGATACCTTTTGCTGACAGCATTGATCTTGCTGTAGAAGACATCTTCGACATTGTCTCTTTCTTCTGGAGAGCACTCACCTGTTTCCTGAGCTCTTCCATCTCATGGTCTTTCCGCTCCTGATCAGACATGTTTTTCAACCGCTCCGCTTCATCCAGCTTCGCCTGCTGTTTTTCGTGCTTTTTCTGCCATTCGGCAAACTTTCTCTCGATCAGGGCATTCACTTCTTCGTCAGTGTACTTTTTTTCTTCCGGATCATCGTTCTTATCTTCAGGATCGATTTCCGGGTCCTTATCTTCAGGATCTTTACCGTCCTCTCCTTCTCCTTCCGCAAATAACTGCAGGCCGTATTTCAAATCCTTGTTATCTGCGTTATTCCGTGCCGTCAGTACCTTTACAATTCTGTTTCTCATTATCTGTTACCTCCGTTTTATAGATTTTCTGCTATCTCCCGTAGCTTATAGTCTCCACGCCTGACTCTCTCCGTAGTTTAAGGACGCCACGCCTGTCCACCGTAGCTTTGAGCGGTTCCACGCCTGCCGCATATTCAACAAATCCGGACATGATCCGGGAATTCATCGGCAATCTGACAGATACCAATGAAAAAGGAATCCACCAGAAGTCTTCCTTCTTCCGACAGATTCCTATAATGTATATCAGCCCTCCCGGGCGATATCTCATATTCAATCTCATCTCTGGTCAACGCCTCTATAGACCCGATCAGAGTCTGCGTCAGCGCAGTCACACCAGCACAGACAATATCTTTTCCGACCTCTGCATAATTTGCATGGCCGGTTATCTCAATTCCGTCCTTCCGGACGCTTACTGCAATCAATCACATCACTCCTTTGCTGTTCCGGGCATTCCCCGCCGGTGGGAGATGCTGGATCACCGCCTTTCTACTGATAGCCGCTTGCCATCAAATGATATCGTGTCACCGATTTTTGCAATCTGGCCATCTATCCTCACTCCCTTCAACTTTTCAGCTCCGTCTATAATGCAATAGACAAATTTTATACTACAATAATTAATGCGGGCAGCCAGCCACTCCGGTGCCAGCATGTCCGCGTATTCAGTCACGGTATAAAATTGCTTCATAAGCAATCAGCATCTTTAAATGCTTTCAAAATCTTCGGAAACTGTATGGCAATCCAGTCGATCATCGTTTCCTCATGTCCATATTGAGAATGTTCGAAATTAGGCCCCAGTCCACTTTCAAAGAGAAAAGCGTGAACAATCTCATGCCGCAGACACCTTTTCTGAATTTCCTTAAAATCAAGAACATCATCGTCTTTTCGCTTATTCGCTATCACGATTAGATTTGCTGATGGATCAGTGTATCCACCTCTCCCATCAAGCCCCGGATCAGCATCAGCATTGCGATATTCAATATTCCACTCTACTCCTAAAATATTTGTTTTCACTCTTTCCTCCGTTTGTTCCACTCTTCTGTGGTACCTCCCTTGTCCAGAAAATCCAGCCATTCCTCATAGTCTTCGCTGTTCTCGTAGGCGCTGGTACTGCATTTGCAACGCGGATGCATCGGCGGAGCATTCGTTCCCGGCAGCATCTTCTTTATCTTGAAATGTTTTCCATCCAAAGCACGGCAGATAGGGCAGGCTGTTCCCAGCGCAAGAAAGGTGTACTCCTCAAATCCGTTCCGCTCAAAGGACTGCTTCTGCGCCTCCGTCTGCACTCTCGCCAGTTCCGTGATCATCAGCCGCTCCGCGTTACTCTGGCTGACCCCGAAGCGCTTCCGGAGATGCGTTGCCAGCCTCCTCGGGTTCTGTCCCTGTATCAGCCCGGTCTGTAGCAGACTGTTCAACTCATTTTTGAGCATATCCTGATACATCCAGATCCGATCTGAGTATGTAGCGTTTTGGAAGGACGCATTTACAATAGCTTCGGCGGCCTTTGCATTGTTCTGGATCGTCTTCCCGAGAATGCCGGCCTGCCGCTCAAACTCTGAGATTGTCCGTTCTGTCAGGATCTCATCGTAATACTTCTGAAGTTCATCAAACCCCGAAACCATCTCCAGCCCGATCTGCGCTTTCAGGAGCTCCAGTCGGTTCACTTTCATTGTCATGTTGTACAACCGCATCTCATCATTTGCCTGTTTCGAGAAATCCTTCGTTTTCACATATCGGGCGGCCTTCCGGCCAAGAGCTTCAATATCAACTTTGGCAGCACGTTTCTTCGCCTCTGCCATTGTGATACCTTCCTTCTTGGCATATCGGCCATAAAAGCCATTGATTTCCTTCTCGATCTCATCGATCATGTTCTGATAGATCTCTCGGATATGCTTCTGATACTCTGCTTCATCCCGGATATTATGCTTCCTCTGCTCCGTCTCCCGATTCTTCCAGTACGTCTGACTGTCCATCCTCCACACCTCCAAATATCTGCCTTATGATTGCATCTTCCTGACTCACGCCCTCCTCTTCTGCAATCCTGTCAAGCTCCTCCTGCACATTATCAACAACTGACAATACTTTAAGCTGTGTCTCATGTGACGTGATTCCTGCGAGGTTTCCTGCGATCTGTGACTCTTCCAGAATATTTGCCGGATAGTTCTGAGTAAATATAGGTTCAATGCCCACCCATGCATCTTTCTGCATTCCTGATACCGGATTGCTGAAGATCAGTTTGTACCGTCGATTCATCCCAGACTTAAATTTCATAGCTTTTGTTTTTGCCAGATTACTCATAGCTTGCAATTTATATTTCAGCGCTATTCCAGAAGATGCCCCGAAGTTCTCGTCTGAGATATTCGCCACCATGCTGATCTGGAATATGAGCTTTTCCAGACGGTTGATCAAATTCTCCTGTGTCGTATCGCCATTCGGTTTCTGGAGAAATTCCACGACCAGAGAAGAGGCATCTTCTCCGTCAAAATTAATAATCCGCCTCTGCCGAAGCTGCTCCAGTTCCTCTTTCTCCAACGCGGCTCCCAGTATTTTCAGATAGGCATCCGCAAAGTAATCCACATCATTCGCTTTTTCACTGATTGCCTTATTGTAAGCATCAATCATCGGAAGAGCACTCTCGAAGATTCCCATGCGCTCCTCATTTTCAACGAATTCTACTGCAGGAACGCCTTCGAAGCCGTGTATTTTAGGTTCGTCTGTCCACTTATAGGTTCCACGGTTCACGAAATGCTGCACAACACGTCCATCCGACCAGCTCCCCCATTCTACATTATCAGCATCTTTGTAATGTCGAACGAAGAATAGAGGGCGCTCAAGAATGCTGTCATCATAGATCATGAAGGCATCCATTGGTGTCAGGTAAGTGATTCCGATATTGCCCTGTTCATCCACATAGTACATTTCATATCCTTTTCCGTAGATGCTGCATATCTTCGACAGTTCTGCATTATTGTCATCCTGATCATTGTACTGATCCAGGAATTCCAGATACGCCGCTACAGCCTCGTCATCGCAAGTCGTCTTAACCGGAATCCCAATGAAGAAGCCATTCATCGTATCGGTAATGTATTTCGCAAAGTTTACTGGGATGCGATTGTCTGGTTTCCAATCCGGTTTTTTCGCAAGTCCGCTGATTTCATACTTGTTTTCATACGCATCATGCAGCCGCTGATAACGGCTATTGATCTCTGTCTTATGTTTTGTCATATACTCCGCCAGAAGCTCCGGCGTCATCTCTGTGCCTGCCGCCACTCGAAACATTCTATATTCCTCCTCTCAAACTGCTGTTGTAATGAGTTCTTGGTTTTCTCCATCCTTCCACGCCGTATCGCAGCGCAGCCATTGCATCATCCTGAAACGGGACAGGTTCATCCAGATATTCCCCTGTCCGTTCATCCTTTTTCCACTTCCACTGCTGCAGTTCCTTGATTGTATTCACACAGGACGGATGCACATATATCATACGATGAATCACCCGCTCCTTGCTGACAATGCCTTTCAGCCAGTCGATCTGAGCAGACTGATATTTCTTTTCCGTCGTATGCTCTTTACTTACCGCTCTAGCCCGAAATCCAGCCGTTCTCCATGCTTTGATTCGATCCGGCTCCGCAGAGTCGCACCACATCGTCCTGTTCGATGGAATCCCCGCTTTAATTGCAAGCGGTATAATCTCGGCAGTCTCCTTTTCAAACGCATATACTTCCTGAAGAATATAGATATTATCATCTTTCAGTCCCAGCAGTAGAATTGCATTTGCATGGTTGAATCCAAAGTCCTGCCCGATTGCAATATCATCGTAATCATCAAGATTCTGGCTGATCTCTTCGACAGACCAGTTATGCAGAATCAGTCCGCCAACTTCGCCCCATTCTCCCAATCCGTAAATCTGATACCCTTCCGGATCCACTTCTTTACGGCGGGCCATTCTGGCATGATATGCAGCATCAATAAAACGATTGTCCAGATATGTGCTATGATGCGTCAGCACGTTTGGATCTGGTACATCAAAAAAGACCTTCTTGATCCAGTGATTCCTATTCACCGGATTGAAGGTCATCCGTATTTGATAAAATTGTCCCGGAGGAAGTTCTCCTCTGAGACGGTCATCTATAATTTCAAAGTCTGCCTGCGTGATTTCCGTTGCTTCTTCGATCCATACATCAGTCAGTTTTCCTCGCTGAAATGTAATGGATTTCAACTTTTCTCGTTGCTTCTCATCGTTCACACCGCGGAAGATAATCTGGTTCCCGTTATGTCGGCAGGTAAGCGACAATGGACTCTGCTTAATGTTCCAGTATCTGTCCGCTTGCTCGCCGAACATGCGGTAAATGGCTCCTGTCAGCTCCGCATAGGTGCTGTCACGGTTTGTAATATCTGACTTTCGGATGCAGACCAAATTCCTGCCCTTATCCTGCATTAATCGCAGGAGATAGTTCTGCGCCGTATCTACGCTCTTCCCTGATCCGGCAGACCCTTTCATCACAATATAACGCTTGTGACTTCTGTCCACTTCCCTGAAGCAAGGATTTGCCTCTACCGTGATATTCATCCGGTATCATCCTCGCCGTAGTCAACAGTAATATGCAGATCCATATCTCCGTTAAGCTCCACTTTATCCTTGAATAATCCAAGGTGCTTACCGAGATCTACTAAAGCTGACTTCTTATCGCACAGCCTTACTTCTCTCTCGGTACCGAATTCATTCGGCTTGATCTTAATTGACTGGATGCAGGCAAGATCATCGTCAGAAGCGTCTGGCCGGATTTTTGCCGTTTCCGGATCTACGACATCCGTGATCTTTGCAAAGCCGATTCGTGCCAGCTCCTGCAAAACACGGTCCTGATTTATGCCGGTCCGTCTGGATCTCTCAGCCATCGCCTGTGAAATAGCCGCTGCAATGTTGGGTTTTGCTAAGTTTTCACACCCGATATCTTTCGCTGTATGCGGAGAATATCCTGCTCTGATGGCAGCCTGAGTGGCATTCAGGTCGATCAAATACTCTTCCACAAATCTCTTTTGTTTTTTTGTCATTCAGGCTCACCTCTCTTTCTGCATAGAAAAAGCACCCAGCTATCTGGATGCTCTTCCTGATTAAATAAAAATTTGAGACCGGGTTGAGGAATCCCGGTAACTGTATTCTAACACATTCTCCTACCATGATGATAAAATGACAGGAATTATTGCATTTTTGAGGGTTTCCCCACGATGCGAATCACCCGGAGTCGAACCGGGACACAGGGCGCGACCCTGCACATCTACCGTTGGTGATATGCCCGCATATGTCTAGGGGACTTGAACCCCTAGACACTAAGTATCTGTATACAAGAAAAAGACGCCCATCGGACGTCTTATACCTGCCTGTTCTTCGGCTCCACCGCTTCAGATCGAACGTTATGTCCTTGATTCTGATTCTCCGGCTTCACCTTCTCAGTTACACTGTTGAACTTGTTCAGGTTCTTCTGCCTGTTCTTCGGCTCCTGCTGCTTTTTGTTCATGCTATCACCTCGGGGGATAGTATGTATATGCTAAAAAGAATTATGCATCACGAATTCAAAAAAATGTAAAACGCATTGTTGCATTATGTCACAAAATTTAACACTATACTCATTGCATTTTTGAATAATGCATTATATAATAACCATACAATATATTAACAGCTAGCTGTGAGATAACTCCCGTCCGGTTTGTCCGGGGAGTTATCTTTTTTGTTATAATCTAACGCCCAAACCTTTATGTAAGCCCTGATGAGTTATAAAATGTTGATAATAATCTATTCTGGCTGTAGGGTTTCTATACTTAAAAATAACTGATCTTTTTTTATCTTTGCCAGATGAAACCAATTGGCCTATATACCCTGCTTCAAATAAGTACATCATCAACATTTTAGTATCATCTATTGTAATTTCTTTTCCAGGACATTGTTCATTAGAAAGTTTATTGAACTCTGATAAATCAAATTCTCTTCCCCCTAATCTTCTAAATATTGATGGGATTGATACAATTATTTCATCTTCCACAAATCCTGCTAATTCATTTTTCATTTCTTCGATAAAGTACTGATTAGAATATTCTTTTAATACGTTTTGCGTTTCAGATAAAGATAACTTTGAATTATCAGGATATGCATTTTGACAATATTTTAAAAACTGTAAAATGTCTCTTGGCTTATACAGCGTATGATCAAGAGCATAATCCCATGAATTCTTGCCTTTTATTTTGCTTGGGAATATATTATCCCAGCACTTCTCTGCTTCTGAAATGGGTAATCCGGCCATGCTAAAACGTAAATCTACAAGATATTTTAAATCTTTCAATCTATTCGCCCAGTTCAATACGATGGCTCCATCTTGGATGATTTTATTCAAATCTGGATCAGTAACCATAGTAATCAAATCTTCACGGATAAGAAGTAATATTTTTATTTTTTTCCCGCTCTGTAGTAACTTATCATTAATATAATCAGCACTGCGAATTAAACTAGCGACAATTTCCATTTTATGCTTTTTATATCTCAATATGTCATCAAATCCATCAATGATTACAGATATTTGTCTTCCATTCAATTCTGTATTGCACAAAACATCTAGCATTTTTTCTGTCATAACAGTAATGCGCTCCAAGTATGTGCTTGGTTTTATCGAGAATTCTTTTTCAAATTCCGCATCAAATTTAAGAATGGCTACACCTACTTTTAATTTCGACAGACGAGTTACATCAGCTTTGAACCCTGAATCAAGACCAAACCCCATTTGATCCAAGAGAAATATTATATTATTAATTTCATCTATCTCCGTAATTTGTAACTCATTAAACAGTATTTTGTAAATAGAAAGCATTAATAAAAAATCCCAAGATGCTTTATATTTTTGCGTACCTGAAACTTCACTATCTATACTAGTTTTAGAAAATGTTGAAAATTCAAAATCATTCAGGTTCATTGGTATTGCATATAAATAGTTGCTTTTTTGTGCGAGTGATTGAATTTTTGAACTAAAAGCAGACTTTCCTACACCCTTTCTGCCTATTAACAGAAATTCATATGAATTTAATAGTTTATCAATAATATGTCTAGGATCGCAAAATGCTTCTTCAAAGATTTTGGGTACACGTGTATATTCTTTTGTTGCGTCTGCGAACCCAAATTCAAAGTCGGAAAATTTCATCTAATATCCCCCTTATGTACCCTGTTTCTAAACACCCTATGTTATATTACACCTAACTCTGTCATATTTCAACATAACAAGAAAAACGCCCCGCATATGCAGAGCGTCTTCCACCTTTGGTTTGTTTGGGGGAAAAGTTGTCCGAGCCATCCGGCGATCCGCCTTCCGGCTCATAAGAAGAGGTCTTACCCACTTCTTTCAGCTTATAGTATAGCAGGCTAAAAACGAAAAATCCGAAATAAACGAAATAACTTTATTTTTCTTTCATCCAATTCTGAAATTCCATCCTTACGCTGTCTCCTGTGCAGTTCCCTCCCATCTGCTCAGCCACTTCACTCCACTTTAAGTCCTCCATGATCCTGAATCGGATGATCCGCTGCATCCGCACTGGCGCCGCGTTAATCGCCTTCTCAGCCCTCACCTTCAACCGCTTTGCATTCAGCTTCCGTTCCTGAAGGATCTTCTCCTCTTCATCGTCCAAGTCTTCTTCAATAATTCCTTGCACCGAGAAGCTCTGCGGCTGATAAGGAAAATCTGGATTGCTCCCCCTCACCTTATCGTACACCGCTAAAGCTTTCCGGTTATTCTGTATATCTTCCTCAGTCTCTTTTACCAGAGCTTTCGCATCTACGTAATCGTAGATTGCTTTTTTGTCCATCCGCATCACCCCTTATCCCGTATTTTCTCGCCACGTACTCTGCCGGATCCTCCCTGATCTGCTCTGCCTGAACCCGGATCAGCTTACCTGCCATACTCGTATTATGTGTATGGCTGTACTCATTTTCTGGATATCGCCTCATTCAATCCCGCCTTTCTCGACAATAGCCAAAGCATATGTGTACGCCATTGCGGCATCATCATTCATGTTTAATGATTCAGTTTCTTCTAATGCTTCAAGATCCTCAATCACACTTTCTTTGTCAAAGGCTGTCGGCATCCGCGCCACCTCATCCTCCAGTTCTGTGGTTACGCCAATCAGCACATTACACCTAAGTCGCATCATCAGTTCGTCAGCATCAATCAATCTCATTGTCTGCCCTCCTGTTCCATGCCGCAGCTGCATCTTTTCTTCCGTCTCCAGTTATTATGATGCAACCTTCCGCATCCAATTTAACCGACAACGAATATTCTTGTGGTAATCTCGTATAGCACCCTTGGCATTGTATTGTAAAATTAAATCCAGCATCATAATGTGAACTTTTGTATGACTTAGTAATAAATTGCGCCTCACCACCGCAGAACGGACACGGCTTTAATTTAATCTCGCTCATACTTTTTTCTCCTTGCACTCTTTTTTCCACCTTTGCTCTGCCTTTTCTTTCTACACTCCGGGCACAAGAACGCATACTTTCCTGCCAAAAACACTTTTCCGCAGTCCTCACAAATTTCTTTCGCACTCATTTGTATCCTCCTTATCGTCAATACGCTCTCCCTTTACTCCGAGTGCCCATCCGAGAACAATCGGAGCCAACCGACCAAGTGGAATATTCCACACAATCCACATTAATATTTTACTCATTCTCCCTCGCTCATTTCCGGGCGGTATGGCTCTGGTGGGTTTTTATAATCCCATATTCCATACTGATTCTTCACTTTATCTGGATGTCTCCTGTTATTTGCTTGCGTAACATCGTCTGCCCATCTGCAATTATCAGGACTGTAATTTCCATTTGTATCAATTCTGTCAATGGACAAATATTCTCTATATCCATTTTCAATCGACCATCTTAGGAAATTAAAGAAGCCCTGATCACCGCACCATTCATCACAGATTTTTATTCCTCGACCTCCGTAAATATCGTAGTTCTTATGATTTGGATTTTCGCATCTGGCGCGCATTCCCTTCCAGATACGGTAAATTCTGGTTGTGTGCAGACCTTTATATTTTGATTTTTCACGTCTATTTTTGTTTAAAATGCATCCGCATGATTTGCAATGTCCGTTAGTAAGACTTCTTCCATGAGTGATTATCTCATTTCCACAATCGCATTTACATCTCCATAAGATTTTACCGTATTTATCCTTTCCGGCTTGTTCAATGACGGTAAGCATATTAAACTTCATATCTGTTAAATCCTTAAAGTTTCCCATCCATATCACTTCTTTCTCCGCCGAATGTCTCTTTCAGTCTGTTGTAGATTCTCATTGCCTGCTCTCCTTCGACGCACGCTTCTTCAAATAAAATATTCCATAATCTTTCATCCTCCACCGGGATCCAGCCGTCATTCATATGCTTTCGGATAAATCCCTCTATCCATTCCATAAACGGTATTTCTTTCGGTTCGCTCGAATATCCATCTGTGCCCCACGGAAGATATCGAGACATAAACCATGTAAAACCTCCCGGCTTATATTTTGCATAATACATGTTCTGTACTCTCTGGCCGAGATAATAATCGTCCTCGGATTCACAGTAGTAGAATTTTAAAATGTCTTCCTCGTTTTTCATGCATTTGCGGATGATGTCTTTCGCCCATCCAACGCTTATATAATCATCCGATGTACCAAATATCTCAAACTCTATCGCATGAGCATCTATCTCTTCCAGGATCTTCTCTAATTCCTGCATGTCAGTTCGTCTAACCTCCTTCTTACTTCTTCCGGTCCGCAATAGGAGATTAGTTCGTCCAGTATGGTGTCAAAAAAGTATACTGGCGTTTCTTTCTCCGGATCCTCCCACTCGTCTGCGGAACAGTCAAATACTATTGCGAATTTGTACC
>ERZ1090866.157-NODE-157-length-29686-cov-25.030846_pt1 | contig 29686 bp, 48 predicted proteins | sample MGYA00478477_ERZ1090866 | MGnify/ENA primary metagenome ERZ1090866 (study PRJEB33644, sample SAMEA5815737) | chicken gut metagenome | biome: Chicken; feature: Gastrointestinal Tract; material: Caecum | place: Ireland | collected 2019-01-01 | study: A study of the... | reverse complement strand
CACCTATTAAGTCGTCGGCAGCGTCAGATGTGTATAAGAGACAGGTGTAGGTGTGGTGCAGAAAACGGGAGGTGGGAGTGAGTCATGGCAAGCAAAATGCCGGGGCTGTGTACGATCTATGCAAAAAAGCGGGAATTCCGCGAACTGCAGAAAGACCTGCTGGACGACCTGACTGCTCGGGGGCTGATTAGCCGTCCCTACATGGATAAGGTGGAGGAATACATGGGGCTGTGGTGTCTGCGCCGTATGCTGGAAGAAGACATCGCCGCCCGGGGCGTCTATGTGGAATACCAGAACGGCGCTAACCAGCGGGGCACCACCGACAACAAAAGTGTGGAGAAGCTGGTGCGGGTATCGTCCCAAATGCTGAGCATCTGGGCGGCCCTGGGGTTTAAGGAACAGGCCGCCAACGCGAAACCGTCGGACGGTGACGACGATGAGCTGTAAGGTCCCCGCAGAGGTACAAAACTATATCAACCTGGTGGAATCCGGGCCGCATCGCTGCTGTAAAGAGCAGCACAGCCTGGTGGACTATATCCGAAAAGTTTTTGAGGGCGAGGACCTCTATGTAGACGAAGAACAGCTGCGGCACTACCTGAGCCTGGCGAAGTACTTCCCCTTCAAAAAGCTCTTTCCGTGGCAGGAATGCTTGATCGCCTTGTGGGACTGCACCTACAAGGCTGACGGTACCCCGCGGTGGAAGACGCTGTTTTGTATGCTGGGCCGGGGAGCGGGCAAGGATGGCACCATCGGCTTTGATGCGTTTGCCGCAGTCTCGCCCTATAACCCGGTGGGCCACTACGATGTGGACATCTGCGCCAACAACGAGGAACAGGCCATGCGCCCGGTGCTGGATATTATCGAGACGCTGGAAACGCCGGGGACCGAGACAAAGCTGAACAAATTCTACTACCACACGAAAGAGGTCGTGCAGGGGCGCCGAAACAAGGGCTGCATCAAGGGGCGCACCAACAACCCCAAGGGCCGGGACGGTATGCGGTCCGGCAAGACCATCTTCAACGAGGTGCACGCCTACCAGAATTACGACAACATCAAAGTATTCATCACCGGCCAGGGCAAGGTAGCACAGCCGCGTGTCGGAATCTTCACTTCAAATGGTGAAGTCAATGACGGACCTCTGGACGACTACCTGGCCAGGGGCCGCCGCATTCTTTTTGAGGGGGAAGCTGACAATGGTTTTCTGCCGTTCATCTGCTGTCTCGAATCGAAGGATCAGGTACACGATCCTGAAAACTGGTACATGGCGAACCCCTCCCTAGCTTACATGCCGCACCTGCGGCAGGAGATCGAGGACGAATACCGCGACTGGTGCGACCACCCGGAACAAAACAGCGACTTCTTAACAAAGCGCATGGGCGTCCGGGCGGGGTTCAAGGAAGTTTCGGTAACGGACTACGAGAAAGTGCTTGCCACCAAAAAGGCGCTGCCCGATCTGTCCGGGTGGTCCTGCACGGTGGGGCTTGACTATGCTGAGCTGTCAGACTGGGCGTCGGTCAACATGCATTTCCGGCGCGGGGAGGAACGATACGACCTCAACCACGCCTGGATCTGCGCCCAGTCCAAGACCCTGAGCCGGGTGAAAGCACCCTGGCAGCAGTGGGCAAGGGACGGCATCGTGACCGTGGTGCAGGATGTGAGCATCAGCCCCGATTTGCTGGCCCAGTATATCGCCGAGGCGGCCACTCGCTACAGCATCCGAATGATGGCGCTGGACCATTTCCGTTGGACTATGGTGGCCGAGGCCATGCGGCGTATTGGCTTCGACGCAGCAGACAAAAGCCGTGTGAAGCTGGTGCGGCCCTCCGACATCATGCAGGTGGACCCCATCATCCAGAACTGCTTTGACCGGGGGCTTTTCCACTGGGGCGACAACCCTTGCCTGCGGTGGGCGGTGAACAACACCAAGCGGGTGCGCAGCAGCCGCAGCGCCGGGGTGGACACCGGCAATTTCATCTATGCAAAAATCGAGGCCAAGAGCCGGAAAACCGACCCCTTCATGGCGCTGGTGGCGTCTATGGTCGTTGAGCCGGTTTTGGGCAACGGCCAGACCGTGAGCCTGCCTCCGGTGGGGGCGTTTATTTTTTGAGGTGCAAAAATGACAGTTGACTTCAAGCATCGTTTTGGTTCAAAGGGGAAGCCCTTGTATCCGGGTTACGTAATAGCATATGTTACGCACTACGTAGCAATCCCAGAGGATACCGAGCATTTTAGCCGGACGGAAATCGAGGAGCTGATTGAAAATCTTTTGCGGTCTAGCGTCGATCACTCGATGAAAGATCTTCGCCGTGCAGAGATCACTGTGGACGGAAAAGGGATGGTGTTCAAAGATGAAAAGAAAGACCTTCACAAAGCGGCTCATGGCGTTTGGCATCCAGCGCAATGAGGCGAGCGCGCTATCAAGGAAAATCAAAGCCGCTTACCCCGTTATGAAGGAATCTGACGCAATTGGCACTTGCGCAACGGCGTACATTATGACTCCGGCGAAAGCAAGAATTGACATTTGTTGCGGGTATTATTTTGGAGTAAAAAATGAGCTCAAAAAGCAAGGATTAAAGGAAACAAAAGAAAATGCGTTTTTGTCCGCGTTCTCTGCTGCAAATAACTTGCTGTACTATGCCGCAATGAATCTGGCGGAGTGTGAGATTTTTTACGGCGACGATCAAGAGGAAATTGTCGCAGACCCAAAAAAATACCCCGACCTTATGATGTGCGCTAAAGTCGGAGATGCTTTAGAAGAACGGTGGAAACGAATTAGCGGTTTTGTGGAGGAACCATGCTGAAAGAGATCAACGGCAAAGTCTGGTTTTGCTGCCCCAAATGCGGGAAGAAAATCCACCCGGTAGCGCCTGGCGCGCGCGGCGTGTTTGTGGTATGTAAGCAACGCAGAGCCGACGGTACGCGCTGTAACTGGCGCGGCGAATGCAGGTGGCCGAAAGACGCCAAGCCTGCATAAAACAAAATATTCGTGAGCCATTGAGCCTGTATTTTTCGGAATCGCCCGAAAAGTACAGGCTCTTTTTTTGTGCCGCAAAGGGGGTGAAGTATGGCAATCAACTTTTTCAAGTGGCTGGTCGAAAAGACCGCCAAAACAACCATCGTGGATTGCGCCGACCTCTTTTGTGCGGCGCAGGACTACCTTGTGCGCGACCTGTGCTTTCATGCGTGCGTGGATATGATCGCGAACGCTATCGGCCGCTGCGAGTTCCGCACCTACAAGCGAGGCAAAGAGGTGCGGGAACGTGAGTACTATATGCTCAACGTGGAGCCGAACACCAACCAGAACAGCACGGATTTTTGGCATAAGGTGATTTGGCAGTTGTACACGACCAACGAAGCCTTGATTATTTCCACGCGCTCGCGCACCGGCATTGAGGGGCTGGCGTGTGCGGACAGCTGGACGATGAACGGCGGATACCCGCAGCGGCAAAACGAATACACGAACGTACAAGTGGGCGAAATGAGCTATACAAAGACGTTCCGCGAAAATGACGTTATTCACCTGCGACTGAATGCAAAAGACATCCGCCCGGTGCTTAATGCAATGGCCGCCAGCTATGCAAACCTGCTGAACGCCGCGCAGACGTTTTACACAACGCGCAATGGCGCGCACCTCAAGCTGCATATCGCGACCATTGAATCGCAAAAAGAGGGGTTCAAAGAAGCGCTGGCCGAGCGAATCCAGCAAGAGGTAGTGCCGTACCTGAGAAGCGCCACCGGCATTTTGCCGGAGTTTGACGGGTACGACTACACCGTGCAGGAATTTGGCGGCGGCAGTGGGGCAACATCTGACGAAATCCGCAAGCTTGTGGAAGATGTGTTCAACATGACGGCACGGGCGTTCGGCATTCCGTCGGTGCTCATCAATGGCTCGGTGGAAGGGACGGCGGACGCGAACAAGAGGTTTTTGACCTATGTCATCGACCCGCTGTGCGACCAAATCCAGGAAGAGATCAACCGCAAGCGATACGGGTACGAGGCATGGCAAGGCGGCAGCTACGTCCGCGTAGACAGCAGCAGCATCATCCACTTTGACATCTTCGAGAACGCCGTCAACATCGAAAAGGTGGTCGGCAGCGGCATTTTCTCCCTTAACGATGTGTTAAGGGCAGCCAACCAGGAACCCATCGACGAGGAATGGGCCGACGCCCACTATATGACGCTGAATATCTCGACGATGGGCGAACAGACGAGAACACTCGGAGGGGGGTGAAACAGATGAAAAACAAGCAGTTTTTTGCGATCCAGCAGCTGGACCGCGGCGCCGACATCTACATCTTCGGGGATATTGTCAGCTATCCCTGGACCGAACATGGTGAGGCGTCCGGCATGAGCATCGTGAACCAGATCAAAAACCTGGACGTGGACGAGATCCGCGTACACGTCGACAGCTATGGCGGCTCGGTATCGGAGGGTTGGGCAATCTACAACGCCCTGCGCCAGCACCCGGCCAAAGTGGTGAGCTACGGCGACGGATTTGTCGCAAGCGCTGCGCTGTATCCGTTCCTGGCGGGCGATGAAAGAATTGCATCGAACCTTTCGGCGTATTTCCTCCATCAGGTCATCGTGTCGGTGGACGGAAACGCGGACGACCTGCGCGCGGCGGCGGACGAGGCGGAAATGATGACCGAAATCGGCATCAACGCTTTTGTCGACCGCACCGGTATGACCGCCGACGAGGTTCGCGCGTTGATGAAGGTGGATACCTGGTTGACGCCCGCGCAGGCGCTGGACTACGGCATCGCCACTTCCATCACGCAGGACGCCGCCCTGCCGGTTGCGCAGGACGCGAAGAAAGCCATCATGCAGCGGGTGTTGAATCCGCCCGATGAAACCCAACCCAAAGAAAAACCCAAAGAAGAGCCTGCCGAAAAAACCTTGATGCAGGCCCTTGCAGAAATCATCTGAAGGAGGCAAAAAGATGAAAAGCAATGACATGAAAATGACCGTGCAGCAGGCGCGGCAGGAAGCCCGCCAGAAAATGGTGGAGGCGCTGAAGAACAACGACAGCGAGGCGTTCAGCGAAGCGTTCGACCAGATGTTTGAGGCCATCGCGCAGGGCGTCCGGGAAGAGTACGACCAGAAGCTTGAGGATATGCGCGAGAGCCGCGACACCCAGGTTCTGGCCGCGCGCGGCGTCCGCCAGCTGACCAGCAAGGAGCGCGACTACTATCAGAAGCTGGCCGAGTGCATGAAGGCCGCCGACGTCAAGCAGGCGCTGGTCAACGCTGACCTGGCTATGCCCAAAACTATCATGAACGCCGTGTTTGACGAACTGCAGACCAGCCACCCGCTGCTGTCGCACATCCAGTTCCTGCCGACCGGCGGCGTGGTCGAAATGCTGATGAGCCAGAACGGCCAGCAGAGCGCTCTGTGGGGCAAGCTGTGCGACCCCATCGTGCAGGAACTGCTCGCGGGCTTCACGGTCGTGGACATGACCCTCAAAAAGCTGTCGGCGTTCGTTCCCGTGTGCAAGGCCATGCTGGACCTGGGCCCCGAATGGATGGACAGCTTTGTCCGCCAGGTGCTGTATGAGGCGCTGGCGAACGGCCTTGAGGTCGGCTGCGTTACCGGTGACGGCAAGGACGGCCCCATCGGCATGAATCGCCAGGTCGGCGAGGGCGTGTCCGTCACTAATGGCGCGTACCCGGAGAAATCGCAGATCGAGGTGGATTCCTTCGACCCCGCCACCATCGGCAATCTGCTGTCCATGCTGGCCGTTGACCCGGCTGGCAAGCCGCGCACGCTGCGTGACGTCATCCTCATCGTCAACCCGCAGGACTACTACCAGCTGGTCATGCCCGCTACCACAATCATGGGCGGCGACGGCACCTACCGCAACAATATCCTGCCCTATCCCATCACCATCATTCCCAGCATTGCGCTGACCGATCGCGGCGACGCCATTATCGGTATCGGCTACAAGTATTTCGCCGGTGCCGGTATGCAGCGCGAAGGCCGCATCGAGTACAGCGACCACTACCGCTTCGCGGAGGATGAGCGCGTCTACCTCATCAAGCTGTACGCGAACGGATTCCCGATGGACAACAACGCGTTCCTGCGCCTGAACATCGCGAACCTGCGCCCGGCCACTCTCCAGGTCACCACGCTGACCCCGCCCGCCGCGTCCGACAATGACGACCTGGCGAGCCTGCGTCTTGGCGCGCTGACCCTGTCCCCGGCGTTCGCGGCGGGCACCACCAGCTACACCGCCAGCACCACCAACGCCAGCAACACCATCATGGCGATTCCGGCCGACGCTGGCGCAACTATCGAAATCACCAACACCCACGACACCGACCAGACCGATACCTACAGCAACGGCGCGGCCATCAAGTGGGCGAACGGCACCAACACCGTTAAGGTCAAGGTCACGGCTGCCAACGGCACGACCACCCAGACCTATACCATCACCGTGACCAAGGCGGGGGAATGACGCCCCCGGCCGAACGCGGCCTTATCGGCTCGGGGGAAATCGGGAAGGCCAGAATCGAGGTGTAAGACATGGCTTATACGCCGACACAGTGGAATTACGGCGACAAGATCACCGCCGAAAAAATGAACAAGCTGGAGCAGGGCGTCCAGAATGAACAGGTCGGGCCCCAGGGGCCTGCTGGTCCCAAGGGAGAAACTGGGCCGCAAGGCCCGGCCGGTCCCAAGGGGGATCCGGGCGAAACCGGCCCAGCAGGTCAGACGGGAAAAACCGGGGAACAAGGCCCGGCGGGTGCTGACGGCAAGTACGTGACCGCCATTGCGCTCACTACTACCGGCGGCGCGGTGACCGGCGGGACTGCGACTTTTAACGACAAGAGCACGCTCCCCATCACGGTCACTACATCGGAGGGTGACGCATGACCCGGCAGGATATTCCCGCCGGGCTGCTGACCGATATTGAGAACTATCTCAATATCACATGGAGCGACCCGTCGACAGACGAAAAAGTCCGGGGGATGATCGGCAGCGGCATGGCGTACCTGAACACCAAGCTGGGCGCGGTGGCGGACTACACGGTGGATGGTATGCCGCTTACCCTACTGAAAGAGTACTGCCGCTACATGCGGGACAGCGCGCTGGATGTGTTTGAGAGCAACTATCTGCCGCTGATCCTGACCGCGCAGCTGGAGGTGACCCCGGATGGCATGGAAAGCACCGTTTCGACCGAGAACTGACAACGGTGTAACGCAGGGGTACAATGATGGGCTTGTCATGATCTACTCTGTCACGGATTCCGCCGCCCCGGGCTACGAGCCGAAACCGCAGCTTACCAAAAAGCTGGCGCTGCGGTACGAGGAGCGCAGCCTGGGCATCCGGCGGTATTACGAGGCCATGCAAAATCAGATCAGCGTTGAGCGCGTTGTGCGGTGCCCCAGGGTTGCGGGCGTGACAAACCAGGATGTGGCGCAGACCGAGGACGGGACGTATTACCGCATTGATCTTGTGCAGGCCGTGACTGACGTGTACCCGCCCAGCATGGACCTGACGCTGGCGAAATACATCCAGAACCCGGAGGTGATAGTGTGACCTGGCAAGAGAAAATCATTGCAGTGCACACCTCTGTGACCGACGCCGTGAGCCACCTGCGCCGGATGAAGTCTGACCGCTATTTTGTATGGGCGGAGGATTCCCGCAACGATTTTGAAGCGAGCGACAAGCACGCCGAAAAAGTGGTGGAGGGCACCACCGATCTGTGGACAAAACAGGAATTTGACCCGTGGGCGCAGCAGTTTGAGGCGGCACTGGACGCCGCGGACGTGATTGCCTGGTATTGCAACGTCGAGAATGACTACGACGAGGAAACGGGCTTTCATCACTATGAATGGGTATGGCAGATTCCTGTGGGGGTGTATCCGGATGGCTAAATGGATCATCGGCAAGGGACTCAATGATTATATTGCGTATTTGCAAAAGCTCAATGTGATCACCGATGAGGCAATCAGCAAGGCAGTCTGTGAGATGGCAAAACCTGTTGCCGATGCAGTCCGTGCCAATATTCAGGCGCTTTCCACTGTATCAAACCGGGCGAACATCGCGACCTATCGCAAGGGCTATTCCCGGCTTTCCGAAGAGGAAAAGCAGGGGCTGCTGGACGGGTTTGGTATCTCGCCGATGCAGAATGACAGCGGGTACATCAACGTAAAGCTGGGCTTTGACGGGTACAACTCGATCAAAACCAAAAAATATCCGAACGGCGAACCGAATGCGCTGATTGCCCGTGTGACAGAAAGCGGCAGCCCATACCGCGAGAAAACCCCATTTATCCGCCCTGCTGTGAACGCGACCCAAAAGGAAGCAGTCCAGCGCGGGCAAATGTCGATTGATGAATCGATCGCAGCTATAACACCAAAATAATTTTTTTGCGGATACGGCCCGGACTTCCGGGCGCGTCCGCATTTTTTTGAAAGGAGACCTATATGGCAGTTACTACTGGCTTTTCCGAGCCGTACATCGCCAAATACAGCAACACCGGCACGACCGTATCTTACTCAGGCGGCATGAAGCTGGGGCGCGGTGTGAGTATGTCCATCGAAGTGGAATCAGCCGACGATAACAACTTTTACGCGGATGATATTGTCGCCGAAACCGAAACCGGAACCATGACTAGCGCAAGCGCCACCGTTACGGTGGACGGCATGGAGCCGAACGTGGCCGCTTTTGCGCTGGGGCTGCCCGCTGCAACGGAGGAATCTATTGGTGACGATACGGTGGAGGTTTACGACTACGATGATCGCATGAATCCGCCGTTCCTGGGCCTGGGCGTCCTGCGGCGCGTTATGCTGAACGGCGTACAGTACTGGGTGCCCATCGTTTTCACGAAAGTCAAGATGAATATCCCCAGCGACGAGGCCAACACGCAGGAGGATCAGATCGACTGGCAGACGCAGGAACTTGAAATGACCATCCTGCGTGATGACAGCGCAAACCGCCGGTGGAAGCGGGTTTTTGAGCGGCAGACCACAAAAGCCGCTGCGCTGAATATCATCACTACCTACCTGAAAGTGTCTGCTGGTTAAAGGGAGGGAGAAATGGAAATTACGATTGCCGGGGCAAAATACCCCGTTGAATACACCGTGCTTGCGGAAGAGTACATTGACAAAAAGTATGGCGGGGTTGAAAAGATGGGCAGTGCAATCGATGAGCTGCCCGGCCACCAGAAAGTGGTGGAATTTTCTGCCCTGCTGGCCATGCTGATTGATTGCGGCATTTCCCGGCAGCGCAAGGTCGCCGAACTGCTGCACAATGACTATAACGGCCCAGAGCCGCTGGACGCGGATGCCATCCAGGTGCTTATGCATCCCGGCGAGATTGTCGGCACGGTGTATGCCGCCATGAAAGAGGGCAACGCCAGCACCATCAAGCTGGAGGCACCGAAGGGAAAAAACGCGGGCGCAGCCACACCGTAAAAATTACAACGGCGTGGATGAAAGCCACCGGCCTGCACTGCGGCCTGACGCTGGATGAAGTCCGCCTATCCACTCCAGGGGAAATAATTGACTTACACAACTGTGAGGCGATCCGGCATGGAGCCAAGCAAAAGCACGAAATTACCACCCTGGACGAATTTTTAAAGTTGAGGTGAGACTATGGCGGTAAACATTGGGCCGCAGATTGGCCTGAACGGTGAGGCTGCATACACAAAATCCCTAAAAAACATCATTGCCCAGTCGAAAGCATTGCAGGCCGAAATGAAGGCTGTGACTTCGGCGTTTGATGCCAACGACAGCAGCCAGAAAAAGCTGGAGTCGCAGATCAATGTGCTGAACAAGCAAATTGAGACGCAGCAGCAGCGCGTGAAGCTGCTTGGTGATGCTTATACCCAAAGCTCTGACAAGGTGGACAAGCTCAACCAGGAACTGCAGGATGCTGTGTCGAAGTACGGCGCAACGTCCACAGAGGCACAGAAAGCGGCTAATGCGCTTGACAAGCAGCAGCAGGCGGCGCAGCGCGCCCGGACAGAATACCTGAACGCAACCACTGCGCTAAATAAGATGACGTCTGAGCTTGGCAGCCTTACCAGCGAGACAAACCAAGTTGCCACTCCGATGGAGCGGCTGACCGACACCATTGCGCAGCAGCAACGTGAGCTAGAACAGCTTCAAAGCGAATACTCCAATGCGGTGCTTGAGTTTGGCAAGGGCAGCAGCAGCGCCCAGCGGCTGGCGCGAGAGATCGACAGCCTTTCCGGCGACTTGCAGGAAAACCAAAAGCGCGCGGATGATGCCACCTACCAGATAGACGATTTGGGGGACAGTTTTAACGATGCCGGAGATAAGGCTGCCAGCCTTGGCGACATTATCGGCGGAACGTTTTTGGGCAATGTCCTGTCTGATCTGGCATCCAATGCAGCGCAGGCGATCGGAGAGCTTGCAGGGGAGGCGCTGGACGCATCCGACAGCCTGCTGAAGTTTGAATCCACGATGGATTTCGCTGGATTTGACAGCAAAACCATCCAGGAGACCGAGGCGGCCATGCAGGACTACGCTGCCCGCACGGTGTATGACCTGGAAACCGTGTCCAACACGGTGGCCCAGCTGGGCGCCAACGGCGTGGACAATTTCGAGGCACTGACCGAGGCCGCCGGCAACCTGAACGCCGTGGCCGGCGGCAATGCCGACACATTCCAGAGCGTCGCGCAGGTACTGACGCAGACGGCCGGCGCCGGAAAGCTGACCACGGAAAACTGGAACCAGCTGACCGACGCGATCCCCGGAGCATCCGGCGTTCTGCAGCAAGCCATGCTGGACGCCGGCGCATACACCGGCAATTTCCGTGAGGCTATGGAGGACGGCGAGATCTCCGCCGAGGAATTCAACGCCGCTATCATGGAGCTGGGCAACAGCGACGCAGCCAAGCAGGCGGCCACATCCGTCAGCACGGTAGAAGGTGCGGTCGGCAACCTGGAGGCCACCATCACCGACATGATCACCGGTCTGCTTGCCGACGGCGGGACGGAAATGATCACAGGCATGATCAATCAGGTCACGGCTGGATTTCAAGCGCTCGGTGAATGGGTATCTGCAAATAAAGAGCAGATTTTGCAGTTTTTCCAGGGCATTTTCGACGGAATCAGCCAGTTTGGCACGTTTGTAGTTGATCATTGGGAGATTATCGTTTCTGGCATTGCTGCCGTTGGCGGCGCTATCGTGGCGCTGAAACTTGCAGACTTTGCGTCCAAAATTTCTGGCGTTATAACTGGTGTAACTAGCCTTGCAAGTGCATTTCCAGCGCTCGGCAGCGCCATTTCAGTACTGACTAACCCGGTAGCACTGGTGGGCGCTGCTGTGGTTGGCCTGGTAACACTGATCGCTACAAAAGGCGATGAAATCCAAGCGATTTTGCAAAGTGTGGATGACTTTTTGCAAGGCGTTTTTGCAACAGACTGGACAGAGAGCTTCGGCGTGCTGGGCAATGTGCTTAACGGCTTTTTTGCTGGCCTTAAAAATATCTGGGATTCAATTATGGATATTTTTAATGGCGTAATTGATTTTATTCGCGGCGTTTTCACTGGTGACTGGGAACGTGCTTGGAACGGTGTGAAGGAAATCTTCAGCGGAATATTTAATGGACTTGTGAATATTGTTCGCGTGCCGTTGAACGGCATCATTGGCATCCTGAACGGCGTTATTGGCGGAATCAATATGCTGATTGATGGGCTTAACAGCATTAGCGTTGATATCCCGAGCTGGGTGCCCGGAATCGGAGGCAAAACCTTTGGATTTAACATCGGACATATTGGCTCCATTCCGTATTTGGCGTCTGGCGGCATTGTCCGCAGCGGTTCCGCCATCGTTGGAGAGGCTGGTCCCGAGCTTATGACGGTGTTTGGCAACCGCACGGTTGTTCAGCCGCTTCCGGCGTCCTACTCTATGCCATCTACACAGGCAAGCGCAACGCAGGACAAAGCGATCATTAACGCGATCACCGCAGCCACCCGCAGTATTGTGCAGGCGGTGCAAGAGAGCGGAGGCGAGGTTGTCATCGGTGACGATGTGATTTATCGCAGCTACAACCGCGAGCGGTCATCCCGCGCAATTGTGACGGGAGGTGCTTACTGATGCTTCGGACTTTGGATGCGTTCAAAATTGACGGACAACCGCTTTACGAGCCGTCCACCACCCCGACCATCACGTTTACAGACGTAGAAAGCCCGGACAGCGGCACCGACGAGATGGGCGTCTACCATCGCGAGGTCTTACGGTTTGGTGTGCTTTCGTGTTCCATCACGTGGAACGTGCTTTCAAATACGGAGTGCGCCTATCTGCTGGGGCTGATCCAAAACAAAACCACGTTTCAGTTTACGTGCCCGATTTCCAGCAACTCAACCGATGTGACGCAGACAACGACACGGACGTGCTATTGCTCAAACTATGGCGCGGCCATTCAAAAACTGCAACGCGGAATCTGGAGAAATATGACCCTGGAAATCCAAGAATGCTAAAGGGGGGTGCCGAAAATCTACAAAAGCGTTTTAGTCCTGGGAGACGGCACCGAGATTGCCGCAGGCGATGCCAACGACAGCGCGGTTTTCAGCCTGACATACACGGCGACAGTTTCCAGCACAACAGACCTGTGCCCCGGCGCAGCCTGCGCAAATAAAATCGAGTTTGAAATCTGGGTGCAGCCGGGCGAAAGTCTGACAATCACATCCGGAACACAAATTTCGTACTACCGGCAGGATTTAAGCACCAATGACAGGACACTGGTGGGCACTTTCTGGGCTGTCAAGCCGACCCGCGCCAGCCGCAACACATACAAGGTGTACGCCTATGACGCAGTCAGCAAACTGGACGGCATCCAATCCACCTGGCTGCGCTCAATCCAGGACAATTTCCCCATGACCCTGTGGAGCTTTGCCCAGCTGGTGGCACAGAGATGCAGTCTGACCATCTCAAACACAGTTTTGCCGCGCAATGGAGACTACCAGGTACAGGCATTTTACGCCGACAACCTGACCGGCCGGCAGCTGCTGTCCTGGGTGGCAGAGGCAAGTGGAACCTTCCTGCGTGCTACGCCAGATGGCAAGCTGGGATTTGCCTGGTACACGCCAGACAGCCATGACACAGGCATTATGGCGGGGGATCAAGGTGTCCGTGCTATCGTCCGGCTGTCCGGCGATGTGCTGCGCACGTCTCAAGATGAGATTTATCGTATCGGCATAAGTGGCAGATTTTACTATCAGTCCAGTCTCACATATGAGGATTACCAGACAGAAAAAATCGACAAGGTGCAGATCAAGCAGACCGACGATGATGTGGGCGTGATCTACCCGCCGGACGAAACCGGCACCAACGCCCTTGTGATCAGCGGCAATCTGCTGCTGACTACCTCCACCGCAGAAACCTTGCAGCCGGTGGCGCAATCGCTCTACGGCCTCATGGCCGACGTGACATATACGCCATGTGAAATCGAAATTCAGGACGATGGGCAGACCCATGCCGGTGATATTGTAGAGGTCACGGATTCGCGCGGTAACTCCTTTACGGCCTATATCATGGAGGCGGTGTCCTCCGGCGGACGGCTGAAGCTGACTTGTACCGGCAACGCCAGCCGGGACGGCACGGCAGCCGTCAACGAGCAGAGCTATACAAACCTGCAAGGCCGAGTGCTGGAGATCAGCGCCAGCGTGGACGGCCTGAAAATCACAAACCGGGATTTGCAAGGAAGCCTGGCCTCTCTCAAACTGACGGTGGACGGTATCGAGACCAACGTGCAAAAGCAGATCGACGACCTGACCGACTATGTGGATACCGAAACCGGTCAAATCAAGGACGAGGCTGTGAACGAGGCGGTGCAGCAGGCGGTCCAGCAGGTGGATCAGAACCTGGCGTTTTACCCCACCAAGGTGGAGATGAACTCCGCCATTGAGCAGAGCGCCAGCCAGATCAATCTGTCTGTGAGCCAGAAGCTGACCGGCTACTCCACCACGACCCAGATGCAGCAGTATGTCAACGGGCAGACAAGCGGCATTTTGCAGGATGCACAAGACTATACCGACAGCGAGCTGGAACGGTATCCGACCACGATTGAAATGAACTCGGCCATTAAGCAGAGCGCCAGCAATATCAATTTGTCGGTTGACAGCAAGCTGACGATGTATCCCACAAATAGTGAGATGCAAGACTATGTGGACGACCAAACTGCCAATCTGCCAACCACCAGTACTGTGCAGAACATGATCGACGTGGGCATCAAGGGCATCACGCTTTCCGCTACAACCAACGGGAATACCAGCACCATCACGCTGCGGCATGACGGCGCGCAGATTTCCAGCGCAAACATTACATTTACCGGCTTTGTCACCTTCTCCGACCTGTCCGGCTCCGGGAAATCCACCATCAACGGCGACAACATCACCACCGGCACTATTGGCAGCGAGGCAGGCAATACCGTCTATGACCTGGACGCCGGGACGCTGCGCACCGGCCGGTCGAACGGGAACCATGTCAACGTCAATGACCGGGGCATTACCTGGTATGTGCTCAACGGCAGCACCAGCTACCTGACCGGCGTTTTGTACAGCGTCTACGGCGAAAGCTGGATCGGCGCCAACAGCAATTATGTCAACTATGGATGGGTCAACAGCGCCACGCCGAACAGCTACCGCGGGATGCGCGTGGATAATACCGGCAGCCGGGTGTCCTTTAACACCAGCCATGTGGACGTGGAAAGCGGCGATCTGGGTGTGTCCGGCGGAATCAATACCCGCGACCTGAACGCCTGGGGCAGCAAGCACCGAATCGTGCGCACGCATTTGGGCAATCTCGCTTTTGCGGCGATGGAAAGCCCGGAACCGTCGTTTTGCGATTGGGGCGGCGGTGAGATCGGCGAGGAAGGCATCTGTCCCATCGTGCTGACGCCGGAATATGCAGCGGCCATCACGGGGCAGGCGCTGCGCTGGCTGGTGACCCCGGTCGGCGGCGATGGGGGCCTGTGGGTGGAGCGTACTGACTGCGGCGCGCTGGTCCATGGTACGCCAGGCAGCCGTTTTGACTGGCTGTGCATTGGGGTGCAGCGAGATATGGCAGGGCTGTACGCGCCGGTGAGCGGCACCGCGCCGCCGCCGGAGCGAGACGAGACTGCCGAGCTGGCAAAGACCGCCAGCATGGCCGAAGAAATATCCGAGCATGACTACTACAAGGAGGCAGATATCGCATGAAAATCATCACGAGCATTACCGCAATGCAGACCCAGGAAGGCACCCGCGTGGCCTACACATACAGCGAGCTGGATGACGCGGGAAACATCGTCAGCCGCCATAACACCGGCGCATTTGTGGCCCTTGACGCCGACGCGCAGGCCGCTGTGCAGACGCTGATGGACGCCGCCAAGTCGCGGCTGGATACATGAGAGGCTGCGGGGTCGTGGCCATCGCGCTTGCCGCAGTGCTGCTGTTGTGCGGCGCACTGTATGCCCCCGGCGGCGACGAGCAGCCACGGCCGGAGTTTAGGGAGGTGAACACCAATGAAAGCGCACACACCTGAACAGCCCAAGCGGACGCTGAACCAGGCCAGCCGCGAGCTGGACAGAGCCTTGCTGGCAGCGGTCAACGGCAGTGGATTGCCGCTGCGCATGGTGGAGCTGCAAGTCCTAAATCTGCTGCGAGCCGTGCAGGACAAGCTCGCGCAGGAGGAGTCCGCGGAACAGAAGTTGGGAGAGGACGGTGACGCCGATGCCTGACCAATATTATGACAGTACCTTAACTGGGAAGCAGCTGGATGCGGCATTTGCCAAAATGGCAAACATCGATACCTATGTGAGCCAGGCCGCATCCAGCGCCAGCGAGGCAAACGGGTATGCCGAAACAGCCACGAGCGCGGCCGGCCAGGCGCAGACCTATGCAAGCCAGGCCAATACGGCCAAAAACAATGCCCAGACATACGCAGGGCAGGCATCGGATTCCGCCGACAGTGCGCAGACCTATGCCGGGCAGGCATCCGGCAGCGCCAGCGCAGCGGCTGCCAGCGCGGCAAGCATAGAGGGAGATGTGGAGGCGGCGGCCAACAGCGCCAGCCAGGCGGCCACCTCGGCCAGCCAGGCAGCTGAAAGCGCCAGCGATGCGGCCGATGCGGCGCAGACGGCAGAAGACGCAAAATCGACAGTGCAGCAAAGCGCCTCTGCGGCGGCCAACAGCGCCAGCCAGGCCGCCCAGAGTGCGCAGGACGCCAAAAGCGCGGCAACACAGGCGTCCGGCAGCGCAAGCACCGCGCAGTCTGCCGCTACCCTGATCGAGGACAATCTGGAGGCCATCCAGGCAGCACCGTCCAATGCCCAGGCGGCACAGCAAGCGGCCGTACAGGCCGAAGCGAGCGCGGCCGCAGCGGAGGCCGCTGCGGACCGGGCCGAGCAGATCGCAGACTTTGACCCCGCTGACTTTGCCACTGCCGCCCAGGGCGCGCTGGCGGAATCGGCCGTGCAGAGCGTGAACGGGAAATCCGGCACGGCGGTGACCCTGACCCCCGCCGACATTGGGGCTGCTACCGCTGCCCAGGGGGCAAAAGCGGACACCGCTGTGCAGCCCGCCACGCTGGCCAGCTATGCGCTGAAAAGCGAAGTCCCGACCACGCCCGCCGATATCGGCGCGGCGACCGCCGCCCAGGGGGCCAAGGCGGACACCGCTGTGCAGAGCGTCAACGGCGCGAAGCCTGACAGCTCCGGAAATGTGCAGCTGGACTTGACCACCGGCACCGTCCGCAGCGTCAACGGCAAGGACCCGGACGGCTCCGGCAACGTGCAGCTGTCGGCGGGGGATGTGGGGGCGGCCACCGCCGCGCAGGGCACGAAGGCCGATACCGCGGTGCAGCCGGCGGCGTTAGATGGGTATGCGAAAACGAGCGATATCCCAACCGAGCTGCCGAACCCGCAGGCCCTTGGGATTCGGCTTGGCAGCGGCGGCAACGTGACAGCCTACGATGGAAGCGTTTCGCGCACCGTAACCATCACGCCGGAAGCCATCGGGGCGCAGCCTGCCGGGGCAGCTGCCGGCGGCGGGAAAATGACATTAATTCGCGACACTGGATGGGATAGCTGTAATATGGGGAAAACCATTAGCTTGCCTGATCTTTCAGGATATGATGCAATCGGCATTCAAGTTGTTCCTGACGCACAGAAATCTGCGACAGAGCGTAGCCAAATGAACATTTTCCCAATTCCAGCATCTGGAAGTTCTGAGTGTATGCTCTGCGCATCTGAAATAGATAGTGGCACAAGCTCGGCGAAGCTTGTTGCCAGAAGACTCACCATATCCGGGACAACGCTTACAATTAGCACGCTCGGTTACTTCCTAAATTTGCCCGGCGGCCCTCCATCTGCACAATTGTGCGTGCCGCGAACCATCTACGGAATCAAGTTTTGAAAATGAGGAATAGCACATGAGACTGAGCAACGGAGAGGTACTTTTCACTTGGCCGCTGGCCGCGCATACCATCACCGCCGGCTGGTATTACAGCGACGGGAAGCTGCACCGGGCCATCGACCTGCGGGCGGCCGTGGGCACGCCGGTCTATGCGGCCGAGGACGGCACGGTGGACTGGGTGCAGGCCTGGTACGGCCACAGCACCAGCGGCGACCAGAGCTACGGCAACCTGGTGCGCATCCGCCACGCCGACTACAACGGCGGCAAATTGCAGACGCTGTATGCTCACCTGAAGGAGAGCAAGGTCAAGTATGGCCAGACGGTCAAGGAGGGCGAGCTGATCGGCTACAGCGGCAATACCGGCAACTCCACCGGCCCGCACCTGCACTTTGAGGTTCGGCTGAATGGCACCCGGTACAACCCCTTGAACTGGCTGGACGATGACTTCAGCTGCGCATACAGTACCGTTCGGCTGGGCAGTTACACCAGTGTTGTGCGCCCGGTTGAGGACAACCGGGAGTATGTCTACGGCATCGACGTGTCCAGGTATCAGGGTGATATCGACTGGGCACAGGTGGCGGCCAGCGGCGTGAAATTCGCCATTCTGCGCGCCGGCAGCCAGAACAGCGGCGGCCCGTACATCGACCCGTACTTTGAGCAGAACTACGCCGGCGCAAAGGCTGCGGGCATCGCGGTGGGCGCGTACATCTACACCTATGCCGAGACCGAAGCCGAGCAGAACGACGAGATTCTTACCATCCTGCCGGCGCTGGAAGGTAAGACCTTCGAGTATCCCGTCTTTGTGGATGTGGAGGACAAGAGCCTGACCGGCATCGGAAAAACCGCTCTGACCCAGCTGGTGAAGCGGTACATGGATATCATCGACCAGAAGGGCTTTGTCCCCGGCTGGTACAGCTACACCAACTACATCAACAGCTATCTGTGCCCGGAAGTGCTGGAGGATTATCCGCTGTGGGTGGCGGACTATCGCAGCAGCCTGGGCTACACCGGCGATTACCACATCTGGCAGTATACCAGCAAGGGCGCGGTGCCCGGCATCAGCGGCGCGGTCGATCTCAACCGGGACTACCACCACTACATTGCCAGCACTGGCGCGCCTGCGGAGGAACAGCCGGAAACGCCGGAGCTGCACAAGCTGAGCATTTCGCTGCCCGGCGCAGACGCTGACAAAGCCGCCGAGATCATCCGCAAGGCCGCTGACCTTGGGCTTGCCCCGGACGTGACGGTGGAGACCCTGCCCGCATCTGCCGGGGATATTAAGACCCTGACGGAGATGGCAGACGCCGCCGGCGGCGTTGCGGCGAAGGTGTAATGTGGGGGTGATGCCAATGGATAACGACATCATCGCCCAGCTTTCCGCCGCCCTGGTGCCGCTGCTGGGGGCCGTCTGCGGCTACCTGGCCGGCAAGCTGCGGGCGGCAGCCAAACGGGCCAAGGAAAAAGACGCCGCCGACCAGAAGCAGCAGGCCGCGCTGGTGGACGGCGTGAAAAGCCTGCTGCGGGGCCAGATCATCGACGACGGCCTGACCTACCTGGAGGAGGGGGCGATCCCGCCCTTTGCCCTGGAAACGATGGAACACCAAAACGATGCCTACGTCCGCCTGGGCGATGGCGACAAGAGCGTCAACGACATTGTGGACCGCTGCCGCCGCCTACCGATCCGCAGCGGGAACGAACACGAATAGTAGACAGGAGGAAACGACTATGGACAAAACGAAAATTCTCGCCTGGCTGCACGCGGCCGGCATCCGCGCCATCAAGACCGTGGCACAGACCGCCGTGGCGACCATCGGCACCGCCGCCGTGCTCGGTGACGTCAACTGGGTCATGGTCGGCAGCGCCGCTGTGCTGGCCGGTGTGCTGTCCCTGCTGACCAGCGTGGCCGGCCTGCCGGAGCTGCCCGACGCCGACGGCGACGGCATCCCCGACAGCGCGGACGATAACCAGTAATACATAGAGCAAGCCCCCAACCTGTCGGGATCTCCGACGGGTTGGGGGCTGTTTTTATTGCCAAATAGCGTCCATCGTAGTGCCTAGGGCTTTTGCTAGTGCCGCGAGCACGTCCGCTCGCGGGTTGCTTTGCCCATTTTCGATCAGCGACACCGTGTTTGCCGATACTCCAGCCTTTTCTGCCAGCTGGCGCATGCTCAGCCCGGCGGATTCGCGGACCAGCTTGAGCGCATCCCCTCGCTTCTCGCCGGTGCGGTGCAGCCATACGATCCCGGCCGAGCTTATGGCCGCCACGCCAGAGCCTTGCACAAAAAGGTCACAGCCTTCGCCGCGGTCGGTAAAAATCATGTCCTCGCCGGCCCGGTTTTTGCCGACCGTCCAGCCGTCAGGCAAGTCATACAGGGCAGGCTGGGCATCCTCATACTGGTGCAGCAGTGCTGCGTCATGGCGGGTCGGATCGCGATACTCGGCGCGCCAGATATAGATGGTTACTGTCATGGTGTGCCTCCTTACTTTTCAAAGGCCGGAGCCAGGTAAACCTTGTCATCCGGATGCACGGTGTTCCACCGGCGGGCAAACTCGGTGATGGGCATCTCGATGCCGTAAATCTTGATTGCCGAAAACGGGTCGGCATCGACCAGGGCGTTGCACATTGCAAGCGCGGCGTCTTTGCTGATGGCGCGCATGGCACCGTCCAGGGCCAGACCGGAGAGCTGACCCTGCATCAGCGTGGCGGCGGCTGCCATTTCCTCGTCGCTGTCGGATTCGCGGCTCTTGGTGTCAAACAGATCGCTGATCGCATCCCCGCTTGTCAAAAAGCTATCGCCGGCGTCCCACGCCGCCTGGACGTTATCGATGATAGCATGCGCTTTGGCAGCATCCTCCTCCAACGCGGCCCGCAGGATGCTGGGGTTTACTCTAAACTCGATTTTCATTGTTTTGGTTCCTCCCTTTGTCTCAAGCCGCCACAAACGTGCCGGTCAGGTTATCAACATAGCCGATTTTCTCGGTGCCCTTACGGTTCCAGGCGTTGGTGTAGATGGCCACCTCAACATAGGTGCGGTTGTATTTGCCCTTGGCCCAGTCGTTGACGCGGACTTTGGCATTCCAGCTGCTGCTGGCAGCAACTTCCTCGGCCTTGTTGATGGCCTTAGAAAGAGCCCAGGCGGCCTTGAGAGCTACGCTCATGCTGACGCCGGCGGTGCGGCGGATGTTCCAGGCGTTGGTCATGATCTCGTGGCGGTTATACATTTTAGTGTCCTCCTTTGGGGTGTCTCCCTTGCTGTGATTATATATTACCACATATTTAGTACAATGTCAATAGTTTAGGACAAAATAAATTAAATAATTTTGCGCGGTCAAGGTGTGTACTAAAGTGTGTACCAACAACAAAAAGCAGCGTTGAAACTTTACGTTTCGACGCTGCTTTTTTGTGGTGCCGGTGATGGGGTTGTTTCCAAAATGGAAATAACCTGCAGGTCACTGGCCGGGGCTTTCGTCCCCGGCGTTTTTTATTTGCGCGTCCGCGTCAAGGATGAACTGCCGCACGGCCGCTTTGGCGTTGTCCGGCAGCTTCCAGTAAGCGCGGATAATGGCGCGGATGGTCGGGTCGGTGCTCATGTGGATTTGGTCGAAGATGAGTTCCAACTCTTCATCTTCCGAAAGCTGGCGCAGCATTTCGCCCTCGCCGGTCAAAAGCCATTCACGGTTAACGCTAAATTTTTCGCAAATTGCAGACAAAATTGCATTTGAAGGGTTGCGCAGCCCGGTTTCCCAGCTTGTAACCGTTCCTTCTTTTACGCCAAACAGCGCACCAAATTCGGCTTGCTTTATCCCTGCATTTCGGCGAATCTCTTTCATGCGCTCACCGAGCGTCATACAATCACCTCCTTTGATTATATTATAGCACAAATCTTTACAAAGTCAAGATTTTTTTAAAAAAGGGTTGACATCTTTACAAAGTAGGGGTATAATATAGTCACAGTAAAGGAAAGCACAACCCACAGGGCAGGAGGAAATGAAGCTGAATGACGGTGAATAAGATGAACATTAAGATTAAGGCGTGGTTTGGCGACTGGCAAGACGCCACCCGGGAACAAGGCCGGCGGTTCTGGCTGACATGGAGCCGGGGCGCGCAAGGGCTGAAAGAAGAAGAAAAAGCCGCCATATTTGAGCAAAAGCACCTGAGCGGTGCTACGGTGGTGGAATTGATGGAAGGGTGAAAAATATGAAACCGTATGTTGTAGAGATGAAATTGCCGGATGCCAGCTGGTGTCCTGTGCCCGGGTATGCGTTTGACACGCTGGACGAAGCTGTAGAAGCGTGGCGCAGCATCCCGGACGATGACAAGGCCAGGCACCGCGTATCGATGCTTGTATCCCGCTATGAGCCGGTGCCGGAGGGACTGCTCTAACCCGCCTGATGATGGCCGGACGGCAACCGGCCGAAACGCCGCAGGGCGTCGCGGGAAGCCGCAGAAGGGAGGTGAGACGATGCCCGACAAAGAGAAGATCGCCGAGGTTCAGGCCCTGGTGGACAACTTGCACATCTTGCCGGAGACCGCACAGCAGCGGATTCTCGGCATGGTGGAAGGCATCCAGCTGGCCCGCGCCGCGGATGCCGCAGATAAAAAAGAAAAGGAGGAGTAGGGAGCATGAGCGCAGAGACCGCAACGCGGACGGGGCGCTTGGCCTTCCGTGGCCTGTGCCTGCAGCACGGCTACAACTCCAAGCGCCTGGCCGAGGAAATCGGCATGCCGGAGCCGATGCTGTCGGACCGCATCCGGCGGCGGACGCCCTGGCGCTGGAGCGAGGTCGTGGCCGTCTGCAAGACACTGGAGATTTCACTGGATGAGTTCGCCCGGTATTATCCGGGCTGAAAGGGTGAGTAAAACGCAAGCAAAAAGAAACGCCGCCCCCGTGGTGACGCACGGAAAGCGGCAGGTACAAGAACCAAAATACATTATACACATCTGTCAGGACATTTGCAACGGTGTGGCCGCTGGATTCCTGGGCATGGCAATGGGGCTGCTGGTATGCGGCAGCGGGCTGATGTTTCTGCTGATGCTGGCGGTCTCGGTGCTGCTGGCGGTGGCTGCGGAGGTGCTGGAATGAACAGTAACGCACACATGTGGAGTGAGGCGGAACTTATGGAAATGTTCCGGCTTCGCATTGAGGGCCGGTCGCTCCAGGAAATCGGAGACCGGTTCGGCATCACACGGGAGCGCGCCCGGCAGATTCTGAACAAGCCGCACGCCGGTGGCATCGCGACCCGCTGTGTGTATCCTGCGATCCGCCGGTATCTTGAAACCAACGTAATCAGCCAAAAGGATTTTGCGGAACGCATCGGGGTTTCCAACAGCGGGCTGACCAGTGTTCTGCTGGGGAAGCGCCTGCCCAACAAGCGCATGATCGACAAAATCCTGCACGAGACGGGGCTGACATACGAGGAGGCGTTTTCCACCAAGTGAAAGCGAGAATGCACCTGACCGGCCCCATGAAGAAAGTAATCGAGGAATACGCTAACGAGATCGTGGAGCAGCGGCAGAAGGACATAGCCACCAGGGCGCAGTATCAATGGGGCATGGCGATGTATCAGGCGGGGTTATCGCCCCGGACCATCAACCGGGTTATCGACCTGCTGCCTGCCGTTGCCGACAAATACCGCGACCTCAAAACCGACCAGCTGGCAGACGAGTTTTTCCAGCTGACACTTGCAGACCGGGGCGTGAATCTCCCGGAAACAGAAAGGAAGCAATGATATGAAACTGGTATGCAACAAACAGATCACCGCAGTTTGCGACATCTACAACACGGGCAATGGCTTTTTGGTTCAGCTGGACGGCAAAAACCTGGAAACCATCGCCGGGAAAATGAGCGGGCTGAACAAGGGCCACAGCCGGAAGTTCCCGGCGCGGGTGACGCTTGTCATCCAAGACATTTCCGGCGACCAGAAGTACATCCCCGATATGGACGAGCTGGCCGAGAAAATCGGCGGCATGGCCTCCATGATGATGAACGATGCGAGTATCGATTGAACCCTGGCGGCGGGCAGAGCCGCCGGATGATGAGTATCCGCAGTGCGGTGCCTGCGATGAATGCGGCCGGCCAATCATGTGCTGGCAGTGCATCCACGACGGGCACTGCGCGCTGCAACCGTTTGATATGGAGGATGATGATGGAGACGAATAAAAGCGTGTTCGATACGCTGTTTGCCGTCAACGTGAACGAGCACACCGAGACCAAAAAAAGCGACGGCACCGAACTGACTTACCTGTCCTGGCCATTTGCGTGGGCGGAAGTCAAAAAGCGCTACCCCGGCGCGACGTATGAAATCATCAAGCAGGAAAACGGCCTTCCCTATGTGTACGACGAAAACACCGGCTATATGGTCAGCACCCGCGTCACGATCAACGGCGTTTCGCATGAGATGTGGCTGCCTGTGATGGACGGGGCAAACAAAGCTATGAAATCTGCACCATACATCTACAAGGTGAAAAACAAAAACTTTCGCTACGCCAAGAAATGCGAGGACGGCGTGTACCGCGATGGCTACGGAAAAGAACAGCCAGAATTTTTTGAAAAGACAGTGAACGCCGCCACGATGTTTGACGTGAACAAAGCAATCATGCGCTGCCTGGTAAAGAATCTGGCAATGTTCGGCTTGGGGCTGTACATCTACGCCGGCGAGGATTTGCCGGAAAGTGAGCAGCCGGAACCGGCACAACCCGTCACGCCTGACAGCCCAGATGTGGAAATCGCTGTTGCAAAGGGCATGTGCCAAACGGCCATGAAAGCCTATGCACAGCGCAGCGGAAAGGGCAACAAGGAGGTCAACGACGCTGTCCGCGAGTACATCGGTAAAAACTACAAGGATTTTACGGTGGATGACTGGCGCAGTGCAGCACAGGCAGTGGAGGGCTGGAAATGAGCATCCTGCTTGACTTCACGGACGCCAAGTTTGACGCACTGACCGGCACACTGTGCATCAAGCCGGTCAACCTACCGATGGTGCGGCAATGGCTGCTGCGAGAGTACAAGGACGGCGCAACCTATACCGCCGAGATCAAGCGGTTCCGTAAGCGCCGCAGCAAGAACGCCAACGACCTGTGCTGGACGATGTGCGAACAGCTTGCTGACGCTATCCGCAGCACGAAAGAGGAAGTCTACCGCGACCAAATCCGCAAGGTGGGCGTTTACAAGGATTTCCACCTTCCACCGGATGAAGTGAAAACCTTCCGCGCAGCGTGGGCGCAGCTGGGCACCGGCTGGCTGACCGAACAGGTAGACGATGACGGCCCGTTGCTTGTTATCCGTGCCTACTACGGCAGCAGCCGCTACAACACAAAGCAGATGTCCCGACTGATCGACAGCCTGATGGAGGACTGCGAGGCCGTGGGCATTGTGACTGTCAGTGAGAAAGACAAGGCGTTGCTGCTGGACGACTGGGAGAAACGGCAGTTTACGCCGAGATCGGAGGCGTGCACATGAAAGTGTTGGTAGCCTGTGAAGAATCGCAGGCGGTGTGCATCGCGTTCCGCGAGCTCGGCCACGAGGCTTACAGCTGCGACATCCAGCCATGCAGCGGCGGGCACCCGGAGTGGCACTTGCAATGCGACGCGCTGGAACTGCTGAAACTGAAATGGGATATGATCATTGCGCACCCGCCTTGCACCTATTTGACAAAGGGTGGCGCCAACAATTTGTTCAACAAGGATCACTCGATAAAAGACCCGGAACGTGAGGAGAAAGGATGGGCGGCCAAAGAGTTCTTTCTTGCGTTTTGGCAATGCGGACCAGCCCACATTGCAATCGAAAACCCTGTGCCTATCAAGTATTTTGGTCTTCCGCCATACAGCCAGATTATAGAGCCTTACATGTTTGGAGACCCGTGGAGGAAAAAGACCTGCCTGTGGCTGAAAGGGCTGCCGCTGCTGTATGCCACGGATATTGTCGTGCCGCGAGGATGCTGGGTTGGAACAAAAAGTAGAAACATGTGCAATTATGAGTGGGTAGGAAAACGCAGCGCAAAGGATCGGAGCAAAACTTTCCCCGGAATCGCTCGGGCGATGGCTGAACAGTGGGGAGGCAAAGCATGACCAACGAATATGGCGCAGAACTTGACCGCAACGGATATGCGCCCAGCATCGTGCAGGGCGACACAGACTGCTGCTACATCTGCTACGGCTGCCGGGAAAATCTGGACAGGCACGAGATTTTCGGCGGGGCAAACCGACAGAAAAGCAAGCGCCTGGGGCTGTGGGTAACGCTGTGCCACAGTGAGCACCACATCTTTGGCCCCGGCGCTGTGCACCAGAACCACGAAGTTGACCTTGCGCTGAAGCAGTCCGGGCAGATGGCGGCAATGGAGCACTACGACTGGACCGAGTGCGATTTTATACGAGAGTTTGGGAGGAACTACTTATGAGTTTGAACGTAGTAGCCATTATGGGTCGCCTTGCGGCGGACCCGCAGATGCGCCAGACGCAGGCGGGGAAAAGCGTTTGCTCTTTTCGTATCGCTTGCGACCGTGGCCGCAAGGATGCCAACGGCCAGAACCAGACCGACTGGCTGGACGTGGTGGCATGGGACAAGACAGCTGACTTTGTGAGCCGCTACTTTAGCAAGGGCAGCATGATCGCCGTGACTGGACGGCTGCAAAGCCGGAACTACCAGGACAAGAACGGCAACAACCGCACCGCAATTGAAATTGTGGCAAACCAGGTCAGTTTCTGCGGCGAGAAGAAGCAGGACACGAAGTCTTTCCCGCCGGCCAACGAGAATGCGCTGAACTTTGCGCAGGGCGGCAACGACGATTTCGCGCCGGTCGATGACGCGGATGATTTGCCTTGGTAATTTAATAAAAAGGGAGTGACTTTTTATCACCTTTATGGTATAATATCCATAGAGGTGATTTTTTATGGAAATCTGGAAGCCGATACCAGAATATGAGGGCTTATATGAAGCAAGCTCTTACGGCAGAATCCGGTCTGCTGAAGGCAAAACGACATACAGCGTAAGGCACGGAAAGAGAATCTGGAAGCAAAGAATTATAAAACCGAAAGGATGCTCGGATTTTCTGAAAACAGGTTACAGAGTCACTTTGTGGAAAGACAAAAAGCCTAAAGACTTTCTTGTTGCAAGATTGGTTTGCACGACATTCCACGAAAACCTTATTAACACAAAAATGACTGTGAACCATAAAGACGGAAACAGGTTAAACAACAGAATAGAAAATTTGGAATGGCTGACTCTTGCAGACAATATTAAAGACGGATTCAGAACCGGTCTTTATAAATCAACCCAAAAGCCGGTTTTTTTGATTAGTTCGGATGGGAAAAATCAAAAGTTTGATTCTATGAGTTCTTGCAGCACATTTCTTGAAAGAAACAAAGGATATATAAGTAATTGCCTATCACGCGGAACGAAAGCCGTTTCTGCTACAGGTGAGCAATACAAGGTGTTTAAAACTAAATAATATATCACTCAGCCCGGGAAACCGGGCTTTTCTGTTGCATTGATATTGACAAAGTATTTATTTTTGTGGTATAATAGTGGAAACAAAACACAAGGAGGTTAGATATGAATTACACTGTAAGCGCAAAGAAAGAGTTTGTCGAACGTCTGCGGAAAGAGGCGGACAAGGCAGGCATGACCATCAGCGAATACATCCGCTATTGCATCACGCGGAATTGGGAACAGAATCAGAAACGGAGGGATTAAATGGCGATATTGAGAAACCCGAATAGAGGCAAGTTTACCGTTGTAGACAATTGCGCATTGCGAGATGATAACTTATCTCTTAAAGCTCGCGGCCTTTTGGTGACTATGCTTTCACTTCCTGATAGTTGGCAGTTTTCCGAAAATGGACTGTGCTCCATATTCAAAAAAGACGGCCAAGCGTCTATCAGAAGCGGATTGAAAGAGCTTGAAGAATTCGGTTATCTTGTAAGAACCAGAACCCGTGATAACTTGGGTAGAGTTTCAAGCGTTGATTGGACTATTTACGATTACCCACACTTGGAAAAACGCAACGTGGTAAATCCAAGTTTGGATTACAAACCCCAATTAAATATTAATCAATCTAAGACTAAAGAATCAAATACTGAGAGAGAGAAGCGCAAGCGCTTCACGCCCCCAACTGTCGAAGAAGTCCGTGCCTATTGTCAGGAACGAAACAACGGCATAGACCCGCAACGGTTTGTTGACTTCTACACTGCCAATGGCTGGACGCAGGGGCGCGGCAAGCAGATCAAAGACTGGCGGGCTGCCGTGAGAACATGGGAGGCCAGGGACAAGCAGACAGCGCCTGTGCAGAGGCCGGTGTTGACCGATGACGACTATGACCTGGACAAATTCTTTTGACGTGGGGTGAATCATGAACGACTGGACAAACCGCCTTGGGAATCCGCAGGCACCGGGCGATTACATGGACGCGAAAAGCGGCCTGCTTATGTGCGGCACGTGCGGAGAACCGAAGCAGCACGTTATTGACCTTGCCGGGACAAAGATGATTGTGCCGTGTGCCTGCCGGTGCACGAGAGAACAAGACAAGGCCCGCAAGGAAGCGCTGGAACGACAGCGCGCGGAATACGAGCTATCCTGCCGCCGGTGCGAGTGCTTTGGTGACGATCTGAAAAAAGCCGGGTACACGTTTGATGCCGACGACAGGCGCAGTGCTGCAGTGTCCGACACGGCACGTGGGTACGCCAACGACTTTGCCGAGCAGCGTAAGCAAGGCAAGGGGCTTTTATTCCTGGGTGCGGTAGGGACGGGAAAAACCTTTTACGCCTGCTGCATTGCAAACGCCGTCATAGACGCCGGGTACAGCGCCATCGTCACCAACTTTGCGGAGATTGCAAACGACCTGCAGGCGACGTTTGACAAAGGCAGCGTGCACAAACGCCTTTTGCGCACCGACTTGCTTGTGCTGGACGATCTGGCCGCCGAGCGTGACACGTCATTCATGCAGGAAATCGTATTTCAAGTCATCGAGGAACGCAGCGCGGCGGGCAAGCCCATGATCCTGACAAGCAACTTGTCCCCGCAAGAGTTCCTGCACCCGGCGGATCTGTCCCGGAGCCGCGTATTTTCCAGGGTGGCAGAGGTTTGCACCATCGTTTCCGTGACAGGTGCCGACCGGCGCATGGAACGCCGCAAGATGGAGCAGCGAGAGGACAGAAACCGATTGACGGCAGCCGCAAACGTGTGACGCACCGCCACGCAGCGAGAAACGCGGCAATTTTAAGCGATTGCAGAGCGAGGCGTACAGGGATATGCCTAAAGTGAAAATCAAAATTTGGGCCGTTTCTGACGGGAAGCGGAAACTGAATTGACAGGTAAGGACACGAACGTCCTTACCAGACAGGGAGGAAACTATGGAAAGACTGACTGAAAGACTGGAAAACGGGGTAATCAATGTCAAATATGCAAGCCAGCATGAAACTGCTATCCATCGCCTCGCCTCCATCGAGGACATCCTCGGCGACACATACGACCTTAACCGGCTTAAAGAGGCAATTAAATTGATTGACAAGGCCGGGTATAAATGATATAATTACATTGTTGGTGGGCTTGCCGGAGCCTGACAACAAGGAAAACCAAATAGTCTACCAACAAACGCTTTGCATTAAAGGCCGGCACCTTTTTTGCGAAGCGTTTTTTAGTAAAAAAATGGGAAAACATATGAAATCTGGTTGACTTTGATCTGCACCGCTGGCGGGAGATGGAGACCCGGTACGAATGACTTATCAAATCGTATTCTACAACCGCACCACCGGCAACATCAGCCGGAAACACAATTACAAGCGCCAGCTTGATGCCGTTGCCGATCTGCGGAAGAACGGGTTTGCCGAGAACGCAGGAATTTGGGCGGCGGACAACTGGCTGGCAAAGATTAGGGAGGATAACGAAAATGAAAATGTACAAGGGGTTTGACAAAAATCTGAAATGCAGAGATTTCCAGTATGAGATCGGCAAAACCTACACAGAGGACAAAGCCGAACTGTGCGAAATGGGGTTCCATGCCTGCGAGCATCCGCTCGACTGCCTGAGTTACTATAAGCCAGGAGAAAGCCGATACTGTGACGTGGATTTGGACGACGTTGCGGATGAGCACGGCGACGACAGCAAGCGTGTCGGCAAGAAAATCACCGTTCGGGGCGAAATTGGGATTGCAGGGCTGGTTAAGGCCGCGGTAAATATCGGCATTGAGGAGGCTAAAAGCAAAACCACCGGCAACGGGGCACACGCTGCCACCACCGGCAACGGGGCACACGCTGCCACCACCGGCTACGGGGCACACGCTGCCACCACCGGCTACGGGGCACACGCCGCCACCACCGGCTAC
>ERZ1090866.154-NODE-154-length-29895-cov-13.561260_pt1 | contig 29895 bp, 64 predicted proteins | sample MGYA00478477_ERZ1090866 | MGnify/ENA primary metagenome ERZ1090866 (study PRJEB33644, sample SAMEA5815737) | chicken gut metagenome | biome: Chicken; feature: Gastrointestinal Tract; material: Caecum | place: Ireland | collected 2019-01-01 | study: A study of the... | reverse complement strand
ATCAAGGGGGCGGAATAATGGCTGATCTTATGAATCCTGGTGGAGGGTTGACGAAAAGCAAGCTTCTTCTGGCTAACGCTGTTCCGGGGGATGTGGTGGCACCCAAGCATTTTTACGCCGGCGGCGACAAAAACCTGAAAACCGGCACCTTGGCAGAGCGGCCGGCCACCACGACGGCAACCTCTATCAGTTCGGCACGAACTGGCCAGCCATATTTCCGCTTTCCGCAGGGGGCATACAGGACCAACGCATCATCGGGATACCCGGAACTTACAGCATCGCGGGCTAATATCCTGACAGCTATGAACCTGAGTTTTTCAGGAAACTGGGAGTGCATTGCTTTTGGCGGGCATATGGTCGGTGATATGGGAAACAACGTATACAATGCCCAACAATATTTGACCTGGGCGAATGGTTGGAGTGCAAATTTGCCGTCTGGAACTTATCGCGTATTAGTATGTTTTGGCCAGGGTTCAGAGGGTGCCGTTGACTTGTCGATTACGCTAGGAGGTTCGCAAAAATCACACGCTTATGGGACTTACTGGAATTGCGACGATGTTACGTTTTCCGGAAGTGGCGCGCTTGTAATATCTTTTGCCGCAGGCTATGCTTACCGAAACCCCTCTGGCGTCGTTATGGTCGTACTACACCAGAGATAAAGGAGATGAACGTATGAAAATCTACGACGAAGTCACGCTCAAAGAGATGGATTCTTACGATCCTGATCTTGGGCGTATTTATGAGACTAGACGTTTTGTAGCACACCATGATGCCGTGGAACCTGTGTACGATTACCGTGTCATGCCGGGAACCGAAGAGATGAATGGCGGAAAAGGGCTAAAAGAACGCTATGTTGTAACGCCTGGTCAAGCGGCATATGATGAGTATGAAGATTGCTACTTCTATCACGCATATACTGAAGAAGAGCTAAAAGATCACGAAGAAACCCCGGTAGATCCTTGTTCCCCTAGCGATCTCGCAAGAAACCAGGTATGGGACGAGTTTGCAAATGCGTTTTCTGAAGGGGTGAACAGCATATGACAAACCGTGAAATGCTGCTTGAAGCGATTAGAGCTCTTGGTCGCTATCAGGCGAATATTTTGCGAACAGAATCTTCCGCTATGACCGATACAGAGATCATTGATATGGAGTATGCAGCACCCGCCTTTAATAAAAATAAGGACTACTCTAGCACTCCTGCAGGTTCTCCTGTTTCTTATAAAGGCCAGGTCTATAAGCTGATTACTCCTCATAACGCCTCTAGTTATGAAGGAAACCCTGCAACACTTCCTGCTCTTTGGAGTTTGCTTCATACCAAAAATCCTCTAAAAGCAAAACCGTATGCCGCACCAAATGGCACGTCTGGCATGTATATGAAAGACGAGTGTTATCTTGGCGATGACGGCCATGTCTACAAATGCAAGATTGACAACTGTGTTTGGGACTATCCGTCTTATTCAGCTGCTTGGGAGGATTTGGGTCTTTTGTCTAATCTGAAAGGAGTGAACTAAGTTATGCGATATTCTGATGGGACAGTTTTGCTTCATTGGCCTCTCAATGAGCACGTTCTGACAGCTGGTTGGACGTATTCGGATGGTTCTGCACATAACGCGATTGACCTCAGGGCGGCTACTGGTACGCCCGTCTTTGCCGCAGAACCTGGTACTGTGAATATGGTACAGTATTGGGATGGAAAAACGATCTCAGGTAACCAGAGTTATGGCAACCTGATTAGAATTCGGCATAGCGACTACAAAGGTCGTAGCCAGCTTGAGACTTACTATGCGCACTTGTCCAAGATTCTTGTCTCTAACGGTCAGACGGTTTCTGAAGGTCAGCTGATTGGATATTCTGGCAACAGTGGCCATTCGACTGGTCCTCATCTTCACTTCGAGGTTCGCCTTAATCGGGGTCGCTATAACCCTCTTAACTGGCTGGATGACGACTTCACTTGCGCAAACACTACTGTCGAAGCCCATCTTGGCGATTATACGAGTGTTGAGCGAGTTTCCAGTGGCGAAGAGAACCAAGATGGATATTTGGGTGTTGACGTTTCGAAATACCAGGGCGATATCGACTGGCAGAAGGTTGCAAAAGATGGTGTAAAGTTCGCCATCATTCGTGCTGGTAGTCAGGATAATAACGGACCGTATGTTGATCCATATTTCGAGAAAAACTACCAAGGCGCTAAGGCAGCAGGTCTTAAAGTCGGCGCTTATATTTTCACTTACGGTAATACAGAAGAAGAGCAAAACGACGAGCTTGCCGCGTGGCTTCCTGCTCTTGAGGGGAAGACTTTCGAGTATCCGGTATTTGTCGACGTTGAGGCAAATCAGCTCGCGGGTCTTTCTAACCTTACCGCTCTCACCAAGCGCATGATGGATATTCTCGATCAGAAGGGCTTTATTCCTGGCTGGTACTCGTATACCAATTTTATCAATGCGAATCTGGATGCTAATGCTCTTAAGGCCTATCCTTTGTGGGTTGCTGACTACCGGGAAAATCTTGGCTATAAAGGCGACTACATGATGTGGCAGTATACGAGTTCTGGTAGAGTCAACGGTATTGACGGTAATGTCGACCTTAATATTGACTACAGCGGCATTTGCGATGATAGCGAAGCCGACGAGCCTACTCCGACGCCTCCTATCGAGCTTAAGAAGCTGTGTGTTGTCAACGCGACCAATGGCATTATCGCAAAAGCAAAAGAGCTGGGTCTTGGCGTTGAGACTAGAACCGCTTATATTATCGGTCCCGCTTCAAATGGCGACGTCGCAACGATTAAATCGATGGCTGATGAATCTGGATGCCCGGTTTTGGAAGAAATGTAATTCTCGGCATAAAGAAAGGAGATCTTATTATGCCTGGCTATGGAACAAATGGATTTAATGGGTTTTATGGTCCTTACGGTCAACCTATGAATATCCCAAGCTATCCAGCACCGTATCAAGGAAATCAGATGGGTTATACCCCGTTCCAACCTATGACCGCTCAGCAGCAGAATACTCAGCAAATTCAGCCTCAACCCCAGATTGTTCAGATTTCTGGTAGAATGGTGAACTCTGCGGATGATATTTTGCCGAATGAGGTTCAAATGGACGGTAGGAACTACTATTTCCCGTCGTTCGATGGCTCTTGTATCTATGTGAAGACCTGGAATAAAAACGGCAAACTTGACATGGTGAAGTATATCCCTGATACTGTCGAACAGACTCCAAAGGAAAGTCAGCTCGAATTGATGCTTAATTCCATCAACGAGCGGCTTTCCAAGATCGAGAAGACCTTGATGGAATAAGGAGGGCTAGGCTATGATTTCTCCTATGCAGTTTCTGATGTCGCAAATTCAGCAAAATCCTAACATCGCAAACAATCCGCAAGCGCAAAGCTATATCCAAATCATTCAGTCCGGAGATCAAAAGAAAGGCGAAGAGATCGCTCAGAACCTTTTGAAGTCTTACGGTATGACCAAAGAACAGGGTATGACACAAGTCAAGCGCTTTTTCCATTTTTAAAACAAGTAAAGTGAGAGGTGATCACTTGTGATAGGCTTACGCGCAGTCCTACAAAGTAGATTACTAGACCACTTTATATAATAGTCCGACACGTAACCTTCTAAGATCTTCTTATAAAAAAGGAGGAAGCACTATGTTCGGTGGTTCTTATGCTCCTAGTGTTGCGGACATCGCGGCTATTGACTGCAATCGCAACAATGGTTATGATGGATTTGGAGGCGGCTGGTGGGCCTGGATTATTCTGCTGGCTCTGTTTGGCGGTTTTGGTAATCGTGGGTTTGGCTGGGGTAACGGCTTTAACGGTTGTAACTCCTGCTGCACTCCTGCGACCTGTGCCGAAGTTCAAAATGGTTTCAACAATGCCAACGTTCAGAGCATGCTCAACGGTATTGAGAACGGCATCTGCTCGCTCGGCTATGATCAGCTGAACCAGATGAACGGCATTAATCAGAATATTATGCAGACGGGCTTTGGCTTGCAGCAGGCGATTAATAACATGGGCGTTGCTCAGATTCAGGATACAAACGCTCTGTCTCGTCAGCTGGCAGACTGCTGCTGCGAAAACCGTGAGGCGATTTCGAACGTTCGTTTTGATCTGTCCACGGGCTTCTGCAACGTTAGTAATGCCATTAACCAGGCTGCTCAGACGATCGTTCAGAACGACAATGCAAACTTCCGTGCGCTGCATGATGAACTGGTTGCTTATCGTATGCAAGATAAGGACGAGACCATTGCTGAGCTGCGTAGTCAAGTGAGCGCTTTGAATCTGGGCATTTCTCAGCGCAATCAGAACGATTATCTGGTTGGTCAGCTGCGTCCGTGCCCGGTTCCGGCGTATAATGTCCCGAACCCGTATGCCTATTACAATGGTTGCGGCTGCAATTCTGGTTGCAACCCCTGCTGCGGCTAACCGAACATAAATTCAAAATGGAGGTATGTTTAGTATGATTGTGCTGTCTAATTCGACTGAGCAAACCCTTTCTCCGGGTCAGTCTCTTACCTTCGATCTTGTAAAGCTTCATACTGGTTGCGCCGAGTGTCATCGTGCAGGAACCGGTAGCGTAAAACTGCGTTGCAATGGCGTGTATGAAGTCTACTTTGGTGGTAATATTGGCGGAACGGCTTCTGGTCCTGTCCAGCTTGTTATTGAGCTGGGTGGTGATCCGCTGCTTGAAACTACAATGAAGAGTGTTGTCGGTGCTCCTGGCGACTTCAATAGTGTTTCTAGGGGCACGTATGTCAAAAACTGCTGCGGTGATTACGACCGCATCACGGTGACAAATAACAGCACCTCTACTGTTGTGGTTGATGCGAATGCGGTTCTCATGATCGGTCGTCGTTCTGGCTGATATTTAAGAAAGGAGACTACGGATTATGCACGATAAAGAAATGAAAGCTGCTTCTTATGAAGAAATCTGCGATCTTAAGAAGCGGCTCATCGAGTATGTGAGCTCTGCTATGGCGAGTGGCATGGATAAGATCGATACCCATGAGCTGGGCGAAGCGATCGACATGATTAAAGACCTCTCCGAAGCAGAAGAGAAGTGCCAAAAGGCTTGCTATTATTCTTCGATTACAAAAGCTATGCGCGAAGCTGAGGAATACGAAGGTAAAATGGGCTACGGTAGGCATCACGTTCGTATGAATCCTATGAACCCCGAATGGCGAGACGACGATGATATTTACCGCGGTCCTTATCCCGAAATGTCCAACATGCGGATGGGTTATCCCATGGACAAAGATATGTGGAATCGTGGCAAGGATGGCCGTTTCCGTGAGCAAGAAATGGAAGATCCTCGTTACGGCAAAGCATACAATGAATTCCGCAAAGCTCGTCGGCATTATACCGAAACGAAATCCGTCTCTGATAAACAGATGATGGAAGAACATGCAAACGAGCATCTTTCCGATAGCATGCAGAGTTTGAAGGAGATCTGGGAGGCCTCTGATCCCACGTTGCGTAAAAAGATGAAGGCTGACCTCCAGAAATTCGCAAACGATTTGCCTGCTTAAAAGTCCAAGATGAACTTCTACATGCGAGGGACATGGCATGTAGTGTTCGTTAGGCCAGACAGTGACCTGCTCGTGGATCGTACCGGGAAATTAACGGTGGCAACAACAGACCCTGAAACAAGATGTGTCTACTTGTCCACAAATCTCAATGGAGACTTTCTAAACCGTGTACTGATCCACGAGCTAGGGCACTGTGCTATGATAAGTTATGGACTACTCGATGATATTCATAGGATGGTAAAGCCAGAATACTGGATCGAAGCCGAGGAATGGGTCTGTAATTTCATAGCAGACTATGGGGTAAAGATATTTTCTGAGGCCTATAGGATACTTGGTGACGACGCTTGGCTGGTGGTTCCATATGAACTTGAACGATTAATCGCATAGGGGGAGTTTGGATTGGAGGATTGGGCTCAGATTATCGTAACCGCGCTTATTTCTGTCTTTGGTGCGGTTATGGGTTCCACAGGATTTTGGGCTTTTATGCAGAAGAGAGCTGAAAAAGAAGCCAAAGATAAAGAAAAAGACAGTGCTAGTAACAGAATGCTCAGAGGTCTTGGTCATGTGAAAATCATGGAACGAGGGCTTAGGTTCATTGAGCGGGGCTGGATCACAAAAGACGAATATGAGGATTTGTACGTATATTTATACGAGCCTTATACTGAACTTGGTGGAAACGGTTCTGCGAAAAAGATTATGGACGAAGTAAAGAAGCTTCCGATCAGATCTGCTGGCTATAAAGAAAGGACTTGATATTTATGAATCTGGTTCTGCCTGATAAGGTGTACGACATTCTCAAGTGGATTGCCATGGTTGTTCTGCCTGCGATTGGTACTTTGTATTTTGCACTGGCGGGCATCTGGGGTTTTCCGTTTGGCGAAGAGGTTGTCGGGACCATTACGGCGGTTGACACCTTCCTGGGTGCGCTGCTTGGTATCTCCACCGCTCAATACAACAAAACGAAAGTTTATACTCCCGAAAAGAAGAGTTAAGCTTTCAAGGAACGAAGAGGCGTCATTTCAGCAGGCCCTCTTCGTTTTTCTCCCGTACTTCGCGAAATTTGCATGGTGCTTTATGAAGAGATATAGCTCAGATGGGAGAGCGTTAGATTACATCTAAAGGCTGTTGGTTCAAGTCCAACTATCTCTTTTCTTTTTCGCAGCATTTACATCTCCCTTTATGAAAGGATGGTGTTCAAAATGAACCAAAACGAATCTATTAGAGAAAAGCGGTTTCAGATTGACAGAGAGATCAAGGAGATGCTTGACACGATCCGTGTTATGGAAGTCTTGTATCCTTCCGTTGAGAAATTACTCAAGGAGGAAGACAAGAAGAATTACGCGGAGATGAAAGACAAAACTATCTCCCTGATGGCTGTCAGAAAGGCAATCGGAGATTTGTATTTTATGACAACTGGAGAAATCATCGTCCCGTGTTGGGAAAAGTGAAAAGAGCGAGGGTCGCAAGGCCCTTTCTCTTTTTGAAATCCAAAATTTCCCCGGGTGGAATTTTCTGAAAAAATGCGCGAAATTTACACGCCATATTATGAACCGAATAACTACGTGTGAAAGGAGTTATAAAATGGACGAAATGGTTATTCAGTCTTTGTTTACCAGAAAGCTTGTGTCTATGATAATTGGACGAGCAATCAAAAAGAAAACCGGGAAAGACGTTAAGGTCGATCTCGGAAACTTTACGATGAAGATCTCGGACAAGACAGCGACGCTGCATCTGGAAACGGACATCGAGATGACTACGGACGAACTGAGATCGTTAGTGATGTCGGTTATGTAAGAGTTTAAGGGATCGCAAGGTCCCTTATCTCTTTTATATTTTAAGGAGGTTTTAATATGTTAAATGACTATGCCGCTTTATTCCTTTGTTTTCTTGGATGCTTCCTTGTCTCTCTGGGGATTGGAGTGGTTATCGGGGTTTATTTTGCAAACAAACATCACAAAAAGATCGGGAGAATCAACATCGATCATTCAGATAACGGGAACACTTTTCTATTTCTTGAAATCGATCAAGGATGCACCCCTTATATTCATCCAGGTAACACTGTTTTGCTTGATATTACAGAAAAGAATTATTTGGATGATACGCCGAATTAACAAGTTCTATTATGGATACCAAACCAAATCTGAAAGGAGAAAACCACTATGGATCAAATCATGAAAAAGCTGAGGGAAAACGTAAGTGAAGGTCTTGATAACATCATGGCCATTCCTCCGGCAAGTGACGAGAAGAAGAAGGAGGTAGAGTCGGTTGATATTCTGATGAGACAACTGGTCGAACAGCAAAAGATTGAGCTTGAAAACGAAAAGATGAAAATCGAAGAGAAGAAAGCGAAAAAACAAATGCTGATCGGCTGGGGACAGATCGGATTACAGCTTACTTTGCAGGTCCTTATGATCGCATCGGTAACTTACTGGCAGAAGAGTGGTCAGAAGTTTGAGGTGGACGGTTACGAACGTAGCCCTTACTTGAAAGGATTGATCAACAGAATGATTCCAAGGATCTGGTAAGGATCAGAGAGTGAGAGTTCTTGATATTCGCAAGGGCTTTCACTCTTTTACTCGCGGTTGGTCGGTTTGATTCACGCGAAAAATACACGATATTTAATGAAGAAAGGAGACGATTGTATGATCGGATTTATTAAGAAACATATTCGGAATATTCTTTTGGTAGCTACTTGCGTAGCATATATCGTATTGATGTGCACGCTACCCTACCCTGGAATTCCGGCTATTGGACTGATATTTACGGTTCCAATGTTCTTCTACAACGAGGACGAGCCCTAAATGGGCTTTTCCTTTTTTCTTTTCGCGAAAAATGCACTTTATATTACGAAGTATAGAAAGGAGATGCTTATTCTATGAAGTACAAACATATTGAAGCAGCTAGAGAAGCGAGGCTTTGGATTGGGCAGATCATCGTACCGACATTTACACTGTTGGCGACGACCATGGCTATTCCGGAGGTTCGTAACGTGGTTGCAACCAAAGCAAAAGAGTTCACGGATAAGCACAAGAAAAAAGACTAAAGAGTTTAAGGGATCACAAGGTCCCTTATCTCTTTTATATTTTGAAAGGAGTATACGTATGAGTCTAATAGCAAACGTCCTAAATGCATTTAAGAAAGAATCTCCGATGATTCTTGGAATCCTTGGAGCAGCAGGAGTCGTGGTTACAGCAGTATCTGTTGCAAACGCTACGCCAAAAGCAACAGCGAAGCTCGACGAGCTCAAAGCAAAAGCCATCGCAAATACCGAAGAAGTCAAAACGGCCGATAAAGTTAAAGTGCTTGCTCCCGTTTATGCACCAAGCATTGCAATCGGCGCTGCGACCATTGCTTGCATTATTGGATCCACGGTTCTTAACAATAAGCAGCGTATTGCATTGACCAGTGCTTATGTTATGCTTGATCAGGGCTATAAGCAGTACAAAGACAAAGTGGACGAATTCTTTGGTGTTGGATCCGCGAAACAAATCGACCATGAACTCACCAAAGAAAAACTCGAGAAAGCCCCTGAACCGTTTGATGGAGATACTTGTATTTTCTACGAAAAGCATCAGGACAAGTTCTTTGAACGAAGTATGCTCGAAGTTCAAGACGCCATGTATCATCTTAACCGTAAACTTGCACAAGATGGCGAAGTAAGTCTTAACGACCTTTTTGATCTTTTGAATCTCGATCGAAAGGAAGAAGGAGATGTTCTTGGCTGGAGCTCGTATCTCTTGAGTGAGAAGAATCCTCTTACCTGGATTGACTATGAGCTTGATCTCGTCAAAGCCGATGACGGAATGGAATGCTATGAAATCGTTCTCATCACAGAGCCGTCTGCGGATTATTATATTCCGTTTTGATATTTAAAAGCAGTAAAGGAGAAATGAATTATGAAACTTGTCAAAGTTGATCCGTCCATCGTTAAGGTTGCTCATCATGAAAAGTATGGGAATTTCAACATCCTGACTGATTTCATTGAAAGCGGAAATGAATGCTGCGAGGTCGTTGATTTCCCTCAGAAGGATGCAATGAACTGTGCTGCTAGTTTGCTCAAATCGGCAAAGCACTTCCGTTTGGATCATACGGTTAAGGTGGCCTATCGCGGTGATCGAGTGTTTCTTCTGAGAGTTCACAATTGATTCGCGAAAAATGCATGATATTTAATGAAGAAAGGAGAGTGAGTTTTAATGAAACTCGACAAATGGAATCTTATCGCTTTGGCGGGTACGGCTATCGTATTGATTGGTAATCTGATGAAGAGCCAAGCAAACGATGCCCAGCTCGACAAAAAGATGAGAAACATCGCAGAGGAAGTTTACAATTCACACGATTCTGAAAATGAGGAGGAGGCCTAAAGAGGCTTCCTCTTTATTTTTTTTTAGGAGGTGACGCTACGGTTACAACTCAAAGAAAAGAATCCGTTATCGAATGGATGAATGAGTTTATTTACGATAATTTGTTTGAGCCAAACGCGCATTGGCCAAAAGAAGAATTTGACCGAAAATCTTCTGAGCGTTGGGCAGCAAATGAAATCATCGAAAGAATCAAAAAGTCCAATGACGATCCCGTCTTGGTCGTTTTATATTTTTGGGCCGAGATGGAAGATTACGCTAGCAAAGACGAGATCTCGAAAGAAAATGCAAAAAATTTTAAATATGCTGCCGAAATTGCGTACGAAATCGGTGGCATGCTCGTGTAAGGAGAACCTATTATGAAACTGTCAGTCGACTCAGTGAAAGAAATTACAAAAACTGTACTCAAAGCAGCAGAAGACCATTCCTCTGAAATTCTTATTGCGATCGGTATTGGTGGAATGGCAACGAGTGCCGTGTTAGCCGTTACCGCGACTCCAAAAGCACTAAAGAAGATCGAAGAAGATGAGGCAAAGACGAAGAAAGAAGTGATTAAGTCCTGCTGGAAGTTTTATATTCCGTCTTTGGCGGTTTTTGTTGGTTCCGCGGCTTGCATAATCGGAGCAGAGCGAATTAATCTGCAAAAGAATGCCGCTTTGGCTACGGCTTATACCCTGACAGACACGTTTGCAAAAGAGTATAAGGAAGTAGTAAACGATACAGTTACCGATAAACAGAACGCGGAAATTCGTGAGAAGGTTGCAAAGAATCGAATGAAAGACCATCCGCTTATTAAGGAAAATATTACAATAGAGGATGGGTCTGCAATTTTCTATGAGCCTTATTCCAATAGATATTTCCCGTCCAGCATGGCAAAAATGCAGAAGATCGACAATGAACTAAATCGTCTTCTGATCGATGAGAATTATATTTCGATGAACGACTTCTATTACAAAGCGGGGCTTCCGACGTGTAAACTTGGAGATCAGTTAGGATGGGACTGTGGAAAAGGCGCTGTGCATTTCCGTTATACTCCGGCTCTGAGTGAGGAGATCGATGATGCAGGAAACCAAATCCCGGTACTTTCAATCGATTTTACGGTGGATCCGTCTCCTCTTTGGTAATGGGTACGCGAAAATTGCATGATATTTAATGAAGGGGAAACCCTAAACTAATATTGGAGGTATATTACAATGGAAGAGAACATGATGAACGAGATGCAGAATCAGACCGTTGATGCTGTTGAGGAGGTTCAGAAGGCCACTGGCCCGAACGCTACGGGTGTAATTCTTCTGCTGGGTGCCGGCTTTGTTATCGGCTTCGGCGTGAAGAAATTCATCGATTGGCGCAAGGCCAAGAAGGCTTCTGCTTCAAAAGAGAAGACATCTGATCCTATCAAAGGCGAAGTGATCGACGAAAAGTAAGACCTCGGGTAAATTAGGTTAGACCCGGAAAGGAGTGAGTCTCAGAGAAATCTGGGGCTCTTCCTTTTTATTTTTCAAGAGGTGAGTTATATGAGCTTTCATGATATTCTGGTGAGAATCATTAATAAGTTCTTCAGGTGTTCTCCGTATCTTGAAGATCTCTCTAAGAAAAAAGCGAAGAGGTGATATTTTGGAAGAAGCGAAGAAGATTCCGGCAAAAGTTTCTCCTAAACCTGAAGGAAAGGAGAAAAAGCCGGAGCCGAAGAAAGTAACCACAGGAGACGTCTCCATTCAAAAGAAAAGCATCGGACAAAAGCTGGCTCAAACCTTTGTCCCCGGTGATCTTAAGAGCGTCGCAAAATGGGCTTGGAAAGAAATCGCAGTCCCAATGGTAAAAAGGACCCTTGATGAATTGATATCTCAAGGTGTTCATATGATGCTGTATCCTGGCGATACATCGACCAGAAGAGACCGTCGTCCCGGTGATATTCAGGCAACGTTCGATTATGGTAGACAGTATCGTTCAAGGTCAAGAGAGTCCGAGAGTCCTAGACCTACTTCTAGATGGGCAGAAGATTTCGAGCTTGACAGAATTAAGTTTAGCAGCAGAACCGACGCCGACATGGTTTTGAGGTCTATGGATGACCAGCTTGCAGACTATCCGTTTGTAAGAGTTTCCGATTTCTACGAGTACGCTGGTGTTACGACAGATAATTATCAGCTTCCGAATTGGGGCTGGACGAGCCTTCGTGATGCAACCGTAGAAAGAAACTTTGACGGGACCTATTACATCCGTTTTCCCCGTCCCATGCCGATTGATTAAAGAAAGGATTGATATTTTATGAAAAACGAATTGATGACAAAAATCACTCAAAATATTGGTAAAGTTAAACTGAATCTTAAAAAGGTGAGTCCTGAAATCTGCCTTGTCGCTGGTATCGGTCTTGGGGTGGCAGCGACCGTTACTGCCTGTATGGCGACTCTCAAAGTAAACAATGTTGTAGAAGAGGCAAAAGATACGGTCGATAAGATTCATGAATCCGCAGAGCATGGCGCAAATCCTGCTGGGATTCCTTATTCTGAAGAGGACAAAAATCGTGATCTCGTGATCGTTTATACTCAGACTGCGGTTAAGTTCCTGCGTTTGTATGGTCCTTCGATTATTCTTGGTGGCGCTAGTATCGCTTGTCTTATCGGCGGGCACAATATTCTTCAGAAGCGTAACGTGGCACTTGCTGCGACTTGCACGGCTATCGAGAAGGCATTTTCTGAGTATCGCAAGCGTGTCGTTGATCGGTATGGCGAAGAGGTCGATAAAGAACTTCAGTATGGCTTTAAAAAGAAGACTGTTACTGAAACCGTTACGGATGAAGACGGAAACGAGAAACAGGTCGAAAAGGAAGTCGTTGTAAAAGATGACAAGTCCACTTCGCCTTATTCAGTCATGTTTGATTCGGTGAGTCGCGAATGGCAGAAAGATGCTCAGTATAATCTGATGTTTCTGAAACGCATTCAGGCAATGGCGAATGACCGTCTTCGCGCCAATGGATATTTGTTCATGAACGACGTTCTGTATATGCTGGACCTTCCGGAATCCAAAATCGGACAGGTTGTCGGTTGGGTGTACGACCAGAACAATCCGAGTTTGAATAACTTCGTCGACCTCGGTCTTAGCCAATACATCAAGATGCGGCCTCAGGATTTGGAGCGAGACATCGAGATTACCTTCAATGTTGATGGTAACATCTTCGATGCATTCGAGTCCTATGATACGACTCACTAAGGAGTGATATTTTTATGAAACTCGAAACAATTGCTGGATTTGGTATTGGAGTGGCCCTTGGCGGGGCCATCTCCTTTATATTTTGCAAAAAGTGGGCAGATTCCGAAATCGAGAAGGCATACGAGAAAATAAAAGCCGATTTTCAGAAGCCTCAGGTCATTAATTACTTCCAAGGAAAAACCAAGGATGGTGAAAAAGAGGAAAAAACTGAAGAAAAGCCTAAAGTAACAAAAGAGGAGGTCGATACTTATATGAAAAAAGTGCAAGACCTTGGATATTCTAATTATGAAGACGAGGATGATCCCTCTGACGAAGAGATCGAGCCTGTTGCATATGAGCTTAACGGAGATCCTGACGCAATTCCTGTGATTATTCCTCCCGATGAATTTGGCGATGAGGAAACCTACGCGCAGATCAGTCTTGTTTACTATGCGGATGGAATCCTTGCAGATGACACGGATCACGTGTTTGGAAACCGTACTGATATTCCTAGAGACTTTGAAGATCATTTTGGAGAGTATGAGGACGATGCCGTCTATGTTCGAAACGATCGTCTTCGTATCTATTACGAAATCCTTCGAAGTCTTAAGAGCTATGAGGAATTGCTCGAGCAGCGTCCGTACTTGAGAGAGGAGAACGATGATAGTTGACAAAAGCCCAAGCGAATCAGGAATACTTCTACTGGATGCTTGGTAAAGTTTGTGTCGGACAAGAGTATAAGGAGGATGATTACCATGAGCTTCTTTTATATTTATATGGGGAAGAATTCAAATGGGAACATCCGATGGACTCAAACCGTGCAACTGATGGAGAAGACTTGCGGTATCAGTTCGGAAGAGAGAACGGCTATAGTGACGCAATGATTTCGGCTCTTCTGGACGACAGACCGTGTAGTATTCTTGAGATGATGGCTGCTTTGGCTATTCGGTGCGAATTCCAGTATGCCTCCAATCCAGAAATAGGAGATCGGACTGGAGTTTGGTTTTGGCAAATGATCGACAGTCTTGGCCTTACGAGGATGCAAGATCCATACTTTGATGTAGAAGAAGTACAGGATATTCTTGATACATTTCAAGATCGTCGATATGAACCAAATGGTCGGGGTGGCCTTTTTACTTTGAGGCATCCAAAAGTAGATATGCGAACCGTTGATATTTGGTATCAGATGTGCTATTATCTGAATGAGAATCTGTAAAGGAGTTTACCATGAGCGAAATCTTTAGATATGCATTTAATTCGATCGATCGTCACGAAGAGGCAATCCATAAGCTGGCAAAATCCAATCGAAGCATGAAACTCATGATTGTATGTTTGGCCGGGTACACCATCTATCAGGCGATTAAGATGAATGATCTTTCTTTTGACATGATGCAGATGAAGAAAAGAGAACGAGATCGAATGGAAGAAGAGGCCGAGAGTAGTTGCATCTAATCTTTCATTGATATTTTGTAGGAAAGGAGGTTCTTTATTGCGTGGTCGATTTTATGATTATCTCCACTAAAGCTAAGGACGGAAAACTCGAGATTCGTCCAAAGTTTATCATCAAGAAATCAAAAGATTTGATGATACGTGGTGGGGATTTCTATGCGATATGGTTGGAGGAAAAAGGAATCTGGTCACAAGAAGAGGACGACGCTCTAGATCTTATCGACCAAGAACTAAAGGCCTTCAAAAAAGAAAAAGAGAAAAGTTTCGAAGGAGTCATTGACACCGCCTACATTAGGGATGCGGAAAGTGGGATCATCGACAAATGGCATAAGTATTGTCAAAAGCAGATGCGGGATAACTATCATATGCTTGATGAGAAATTGATATTTGCCAATGACCCAATTAAGAAGTCTGATTATGCTAGCAAAAGACTTTCTTATCCGTTAATCCCTTGTGCGATTCCAAACTACGAGAAATTAATCTCTACTTTATATTCCCCGAGCGAAAGAAGAAAAATTGAATGGGCGATCGGGGCGATTATTACTGGAGATTCCAAGAAGATTCAGAAATTTCTAGTTCTCTATGGCGCCATGGGAACTGGCAAGTCGACGATTCTTAACATTATTCAACAGCTTTTTGACGGATATTACAGTGTATTTGATGCAAAAGCTTTGGGCAGTTCAAATAATGTTTTTGCGCTGGAAGCTTTCAAATCAAATCCTCTTGTAGCCATTCAACATGATGGAGACCTTTCGAAAATCGAGGATAATACCAGACTAAACTCCCTTGTATCCCATGAGCTTATGACAGTAAACGAGAAGTTTAAATCAACATATTCAAACCGATTTAAATGCTTTCTGTTCATGGGAACAAACAAACCTGTTAAAATCACAGACGCAAAATCCGGGCTTATTCGAAGACTGATTGATGTTTCTCCTAGTGGTGAAAAGCTTTCGATTTCTGAGTATAGGGACTGTGTTCAGGGTATCCCTTTTGAACTTGGTGGTATTGCTTGCCATTGCAGAGATGTCTACTTGGAAGATCCAAACCTGTACGATGACTATATTCCGGTTTCCATGCTCGGTGCCTCCAACGACTTCTATAACTTTGTTCTTGATTCTTATTATATTTTCAAAAAAGATGATGGAACAACTGCGTCTATTGCCTGGGAGATGTACAAGCAGTATAATGATTCTGCTAGGGTTCAGTATCCTTATTCTTATCGGATATTTAAAGAAGAGCTTAAAAACTACTTCAGAGAGTATCACGATGAGGCGGATAATGATGCAGGAAAAATTAAAAGCTTTTATAACGGATTCAGAGCAGAGAAATTCGAAATAGAGCCCATCGAAAAGAAGGAAGAAAAGAAGAAGCAGGGATGGATTGAACTAAATGAGCAGAGCAGCATCTTTGATGATATTTGCAAAGACTATCCTGCTCAATACGCAAACCAGAATGAAACGCCGAATAAAGCCTGGGATAGTGTTACAACCACACTTAAAGACCTGGACACTTCAAAGCTTCATTATGTCAAAGTTCCTGAGAATCACATTGTCATCGACTTTGATATTCGTGGGAAAGATGGCGAAAAGAGCTTTGAAGAAAACTTAAAGCAGGCAGAGAAATGGCCGAAGACTTATGCAGAGCTCTCTAAGTCTGGTAAGGGCGTTCACCTTCATTATATTTACACTGGCGATCCAAGTAAGCTAAGTAGAGTTTACGATGACCAGATTGAAGTGAAAGTCTTTACTGGAAAGAGTGCGCTACGTCGGAAGCTTACAAAATGTAATGATATTCCGATTGCGACCATTTCTTCTGGTTTGCCGCTGAAAGGAGATGATAAAGTGGTAGACTGGGAAGGAATCCAAAACGAAAAGATGCTCAGAACGATGATTAAGAAAAATCTTCGAAAAGAGTATCATACAGCGACGAAACCAAGTGTCGATTATATTTACGATCTCTTGGAAGACGCCTACAAACGAGGGATTCCTTATGATGTAAGCGATATGAGAGGAGCCATCGTAGCGTTTGCAGCTCAAAGCACCAATCAAGCGGACTACTGCCTTAAACTTGTTGGCAAAATGAAGTTTAAGAGTGAAGAGGAATCGAAACAAGTGGACTCTAAGGATGATATTTTGGTCTTCTTTGACTGCGAAGTCTTTCCGAACCTATTCCTTGTGAACTGGAAACCCGCAGGAAAAGACCAGAAAGTCGTCAGGATGATTAATCCTAGTTCTGCTGATATTCAGGATCTTCTTCGGTATAAGCTGATTGGATTCAATAACCGCCGTTATGATAACCATATGCTTTATGCAAGAATTCTCGGGTATACAGAATACCAACTCTACGAACTTTCTCAAGAGATCATCAATGCTCCGAAAGGCGAAAGTCGTCAGATTTTGTTTAGGGAAGCTTATAACCTTTCTTATACGGATGTCTATGATTTCTGCTCGAAGAAGCAATCTCTGAAGAAATGGGAAATCGAGCTGGGAATTCATCACAAAGAGCTTGGGCTTCCTTGGGATCAACCTGTTCCGGAAGAACGCTGGGAAGAAGTTTCTGCATACTGCGATAACGACGTCCTTGCTACAGAAGCAGTTTGGAATGCTCGTCAAGCAGACTTTGTTGCACGAGAGATTCAGGTGGAGCTCGTTAAGAAGTTGCACGGTATTACAAATGTCAGTGTCAACAATACCACAAACGAGCTTTCTACTCTGATTATATTTGGCAGTAACAAGACGCCCCAAAGTGAGTTTAACTACCGTGATCTTTCTAAGCCGGTTGGAAGCGATCAGTATTTTGAGTATAAGCGTAAATTCGGTTCTGATTACGAATTCCACATCTTTGATCAAAATGGTCTTCCTACTTTTAAGAAGTATAACGGTGAAGACTTGCCAGAGGGATATTCTATTCTGCCGTTCTTCCCTGGGTACGAATTTAAGAGAGGCGTCAGCACTTACTTGGGAGAAACCATCGGAGAAGGTGGAAAAGTATATTCTGAGCCTGGCATGTATGTGAACGTTTGGGATGGTGATGTTGCCAGCATGCACCCGTCCACAATCGAAATGGAAATGCTCTTCGGCCCACATTATACGAAGGTTTTCTCCGAGATCAAACAAGCTCGTGTTGCGATCAAGCATAAGGATTTTGACAGAGCTTCCAAACTTCTGAATGGTGCTTTGAGTCTATTCCTAAACGAAAGCCAAGCGAAAGATCTTTCGCAAGCTCTGAAGATCGTCATTAACTCGATTTACGGTTTGACTAGCGCTAAGTTCCCGAATGCTTTCCGAGATCCTAGGAACATTGACAACATCGTTGCAAAGCGCGGCGCACTCTTTATGACACTTCTTAAGTCTCAGGTGCAAAAGCTCGGTTATCAAGTTTGCCATATTAAGACAGACTCGATTAAGATTCCGAATGCGACTCCTGAAATCATGGATTTTGTTGTTAAATTCGGTCACGAGTATGGGTATGATTTTGAGACAGAAGCAGAGTATGTAAAATACTGTCTTGTAAACGATGCTGTTTATATTGCAAAGGACAAAGAAGGAAAATGGACTGCCGTTGGTACTCAGTTCCAAATCCCTTATGTCTATAAGACGCTTTTCTCGAAAGAGCCCATCGAGTTCGACGATATTTGCGAGACAAAGACGGTGACTTCTGCTTTGTATCTTGACATGAACGAGGACCTTCCGGATGTTACCGAGTTCGAAGCGCAGAGAGAAAAAGCGTTCAAGAAAGATCCAAACTATGATCCGACAGAGATTGATTTGGAGATCGCAAAAGGTCACAATTATATTTTCGTCGGACGAGTTGGGTCTTTCTGTCCCATGAAAGCTGGAGCTGGTGGTGGATGGCTTTGTAGAGAAGCTGTTGATAATAGGACCGGGAATAAGAAATATGTTTCTGCGACTGGGGCAAAAGGCTATCGATGGATGGAATCCGAAATGGTTAGAGAGCTCGGTAAAGAATCTGAGATTGATATTTCTTATTACACAAGTCTTGTTGATGAAGCGGTGGACACTATTTCCCAATACGGTGACTTCGAGTGGTTTGTTTCGGATGAGGCGATGGATCCTTGGCAGAAAGCTGGAAGCCCTTGGGAAATGGAAACTACCGCCTTTGATGTGCGATGAAAGGAGGCTATTGATATTATGAAAGAAAATGAGTACGCTCAACTTCTTGTTGAATATGTAAAAGAGGTTGGGAAATTCTTGCAGGAAAATGCTGATAACATCGTTCCGGATTGTCCTTGGATTACTGACTACGGCATCGCGATCGATTTTGATCAGGAAGACCTGCGTTCTTTCCCTGTAATAACAGTGCATTCTGGAACATTTGGCATGGACCCTAAAAGAATGAATGAAATTAATGACTATATTGATCAGCAATATCGAAAGGAGAAATAATTATGGCACGTCGTGTAGCACCTTTGACTATTCGTAACGCACAGATCATCTTTAAGAACTTTTCTGGTAAGCCGGATCGTTATCATCCGAAAGGGGAGAGCCGTTCTTTCTGTGTGATTATCTCCGACCCTGAGGTGGCGCAGGAAATGGCGAACGATGGCTGGAACATTCGTGCGCTTCGACCCAGGGAAGATGCAGAGGATGATGGCCCTGTTTCCTATATCTCTGTTAAGGTGAGCTTTGACAACTATCCGCCGAATATTTATATGATCTCTGGTCATCGTAAGACCCTTTTGAATGAGGATACTGTTGGTGAGCTCGATCATTGTCGGTTTATTAAGGCCGATGTTCGCATCTCGCCTTATACCTATATTGACCGCGAGACTGGTAATGAACGTCTGGCGGCTTATTGCCGTGACCTTTATGCAACTGTTGAAGTAGATGAACTGGCAGAGGAGTATGCTGATTATGAATGAGATGAATATGCAGATGGACTATTACAAGAGCAAAGAGACTGACCGAATTCTCTTGCGCCAAGACCTCGAGATTGCAAAAGAGATCTACGGTGATATGGCCGATATGGATATTTTCGAGAAGATCGATCCGCCCAGTGTGATCGACTGCATTACTCATGCAAGAAACTTTGTGGCTGTTTACCGCTATCGGGAAATGAATGGCTGCTCGCTTCCTCAGGCAAAAGATGCCATCAGGAAGATGAAGTACGACATGCGTAAGGCAAACCGCAAGAAGCAGTAATCTTGTGGCAGGGGTTCTTAGGAAATGCGGCGCCTAAGGACTCCTTTATTAAGGGCGCATAGCTCAATCGGCAGAGCAACTGGCTCATAACCGGACGGTTCTCGGTTCAAACCCGGGTGTGCCCACCACGCTGTAATCTTTTATTTTCTTTTTAAAGAAGGTGACGAAAATTATAGAGCTAAAAGATTTCCAAATAAAGGCAATTGAGAAACTTCATACTGGCTGCATTCTAAATGGCGGAGTCGGATCCGGAAAAAGTCTAACCGCCATTGGGTATTATTATTTGCAAAATGGAGGAAGCAAAGAGTTTCTCCTTGGCGGAAGATACAAGAAGATGAAGAACCCAAAAGACCTTTATATTTTAACTACTGCTCTAAAAAGAGACAAACAAGAATGGGACAAAGAGCTTGCAAAATTCTTGATCTCAAAAATCCCGGGGGAAGACTTTTACAAAAACATTGTGGTTATTGACTCTTGGAATAACATCAAAAAATACGTAAACGTCACTGAAGCTTTCTTTATATTTGATGAGGATCATGTAACAGGATACGGCGCTTGGGTTAAGGCTTTTCTAAAAATAGCAAAAAAGAATGACTGGATTATTCTAAGCGCAACTCCTGGAGATAAATGGGAAGATTATATTCCAGTGTTTATCGCAAACGGATTTTATAGAAACAAAACAGAATTTTCTGACGAGCATCTTGTCTATGACTATAGAGTGAAATTTCCAAAAGTTAAAAAGTATCTGAACGTGGGAAGACTCGTCCGATTAAGAAAGCGAATTCTAGTCGATATGGACTTTGAAAGACCTACTATTCCGCATCATGAGAGTGTATTTGTTCGATATGATATTGATGAGTATAAGTATGTGATGAAATATCGCTGGAATAAATTCAAAAACCAACCAATTACATCTGCTAGTGACCTATGCTATACTTTAAGGAAAATTGTAAACTCTGATGTTTCAAGGCAAATTGCTCTCTTAGAGATCTTTGAAGATCATCCTAAGATGATCATTTTCTACAATTTCGACTACGAGCTTGATATTTTAAAAGGAACTTTTGAGAAGATCGACGAAGTGGACGTCGGAGAATGGAATAGCCATGCGCATAACCCGGTTCCTTCTTCTACCTCTTGGGTATATTTGGTTCAGTACAATGCCGGAGCGGAAGGATGGAACTGCATAACGACTGACACCATCGTATTCTATTCTCAAAACTATTCTTACAAAACTCTCATGCAAGCTTGTGGAAGAATTGACAGGATGAATACACCGTTTATCGATTTATATTACTATCATCTGAGATCTAGATCTGGGATCGACCTTGGAATTTATCAAGCTCTTTCTAAGAAAAAAGATTTCAATGAAGGTAAATTCGCGAAATTTGCATAATGTATTATGAAGAGGAGAGCCTTTATGAGCTCTCTTTTTCTTTTATATTTTGGAAAGGAGAAAAGTATTATGTTCGTTACTGTTGAATTCTGGAGTATTGTTCAGGCGGTTTGTCTATCGTTTGGGCTTGGTGTTGCGGTCGGGGTCGGACTTATTGTTTTTGTCAGCCTTCGATTTGCTAAAAAGAAAGGAGAAACAAAATGAAAGCAAAAGAATACGTCGAAAAGTATTGTGACAAGATCGCATCGGGTGACAATTCTGCAATGAGAGAGCTGTTTTTGGATCTTTCCCAGGAGGTTGTCTCTCTTTGTAAATCTCGTAATGTCCAGTTTGCAAAAGGGCAGATCTCGGTAATCAAAGAAGTCAATGAGAAATGGAACGCAATCGCAAGAAAGATGAAGAAAGAGAAAGGCGAGGATATTCTTCGAGAAGATGGTTTTATTCTTCTCTGGAGACAAAGACTGCCTGAACTTTCTATGGTTGAGAAATCTATCGCCGATGAGAATCTTCGGATCCTTCAGTAAATACACAAAAAGTTTATCGCACTTCGTTTAATAAAGAAAGGAGAAAAGTATTATGTACGCTGTCACTGGTAAGTTTTTGGGTAACTTCCCGGTCTTTTTCAAGGAGGAAATCACGAAGGATTATAGGCGTAATATTACTCCTTGTGCAGACATCGAAGAAGCAAGCCTTTATTCGACTCTTAAGGATGCAAAGGATCTGGCCTCTGGGCTTTCTACTTACCTTTCCATTCACAAAGAGTTTGGCGATTACCGTGATATTCATGTGATTAAGGTAAAAGTTACAGTGGTTGAGAACTGGAGGGAGGAAAATGACTATGAAACCAAGCGTGATATTTGAAATGCGGTGCACAAAATGCGAGAAAAAGTTTATCTCAAAAATCCAAAAGCTTGCACCTTGTCCTTATTGTGGGAAATTAAACGATAACGTAACAAGAGTTGTCTTTGATTATGTAGAAAAAGACGGTCACGTGTACGTCGATGCGCTTACTGGTAAATTCTTAAAGCCGAAAACAGGCCCTAAAAAGATGAGGAGTTAAGTATGGATATTTTGGAAATTTTGTTTGCATTCGTAGCGACCTGTCTTACGGCCTGCACGATATTTCTCTTCGTTCTCTTTATATTTTTAATCGTGGCGATCATTAGAGACGAGGTGAAATACAATGGCAAAAAGTAAATACTACTATGTCATGGCGAAGTTTCAAGACGGGCCAAGGTTTGTAGCCAAAGCTTTGCTAGCTCATGATATTTTCACAAATTCCATCTTCACTGACAATTACCACGATGCTTTTGCCTCTAAAGATCGATCCGATGCGATTGCCATGAGAAATAAGATGGAAGTATCGAACTACACCTACTTTGATCCCATCGGCAAAATGCGTTACTCGGTTAAATGGGATATTGTTGAAAGAGAGGTGAACGCCAGTGACTCGGTATATCGTTAAACTCTATGATGAGCTGCATCATCATAATGTTCGTTGGCTCTATGCACATAGAAACGGGCAATGGTATAAAGACGTTGACTCGATTGATGGCGCAACCAGATTTTATACAGAAGAACAAGCTGAGGAATACGTTAACAAAATTAGAAAGAATCCAGGCTATATGTTCTTCTTTCCTGAAATCATTAAGATCAATGATGACGTCTTAAGCCCCACAAAAGAAACCTATGAGAATTTGCCAAGGAGTGTATGATATTTATGAAGTGTCCGTTTAGAAAATATGAAGCAGTAGTTGATGCAAGAAAAGAAGTTATATTTGGCAATTGCTATATGGAAAACTGTATGGCATATCGGCTACTGATGTGGCTAAAAACGAGTCTGTATGCTACTGTGCTTTAATGGCTACTCCGCCTATTCCTTATGTATTTGGAGGTTGTTACGATGGAAACAATTGAAAAAGAAGTATATTTTGGAAAATATTGTCCTACTTGCAAATACGAGAAAGTTTCTGAGCAGGACGATCCTTGCTATGACTGTCTAAACCAATTCACGAACACTTATTCGCATAAACCGATTAACTGGGAGGAGAAGGAATAATGTCGAAAGATTTTGGTGAATTTTGCGCGAAGGTTCAGTATCTCATGAACAAACTTACCTGTGAGCATGAAAACGTTCCGGTAAAAGTTACAAATCCTGCCCATCTTGCTTGTTGGCAAGTTTCGTATGCGCTAAGCATTGAGCTCGATGATGCAAAACCCATGGAGGCAATGGTTACAGTAAGGTGGTTTGATCCTTATGACTATGGGGAGGTCCATGAAACCACTATCTCCGTTTGGGACATTGACATTGTGGAATGGGAGGTTAAAAAGATGAAGAAAGAGAAAGACGTAAGAAGCGCTTATCCTGGTCTACCTGAATACCTTGAGAATGATTTGGCGGCTATTAATCGAATGGTTAAGAGCACACTTAATTCTAAATCGGAAAATGTTTTCGGCCTCTATCCAAATCGTATTTACTACTACGATAACAACTATACTACGGTTCTTTGGAATGATGGCACAAGGACGACCGTAAAGCTTTCGGACGATGATATTTACAATGAGTATTCGGCATTCTGCGCAGCTTTGGCAAAACGGATCTATGGTTCTAACTCTAGAATTAAGAAAATCATCAAAACTCAAGGCCGGACTCCTCTTTCGAAAGAAGATAAAAAGCGTAGAAAGGAAGAAAGGCAGATGAGGGCTGAAATGAAAGCTACGCAGGATTTGATCAACAATTTTGCCGCGCGTTTCCGTGATATTTTTGGCTCTGAGGAGGAATGAACGATGTATTCTGCAAAACTAAAAAAGATCGAATGGCTCACAGAAGAGCTTAAGAAGGAGGTTGATGAAAAGAAGACTTTGCAGATTGATATTTCGAAAACCCAGAAGTACAAAGGGCTTTCTATGGGTGTTTGGGAGGATTCTCTTAGCATGCTTGAAGCTCATGGCTACAGGATTAGTTACGATCGTTTAAAGAAAATTGCTAAGATTATGGCAGTATGAGTCACGAGGTGGCGCTTCGAATCAAAGGAATGTGGGAGACTGTTTCTGAAAAAGAAGGAAGGCCTACTAAGCTCATACTTAGCTTTAGAATGGTCTGCCCATCCTTTGATATTTTTAGAAAAGCTTTAAAAGAGCTCGAAGCAGATGGATTTAAAGTAAAAGAGACACTTACAGGAGATTTTTTAGTGATGAAAGGAGAATAATTATGATTTCTACTCGTTGGTTATATTCTGAACGTTCTTTATATGATGGGGTCCAAAGACTTTATCGCTTTGAAAACGGATATGGAGCAAGTGTTGTAAGACATTCTGGCTCTTATGGCGGTCCTAAAGGTCTTTGGGAAATTGCCGTTATTGAGTGGATCGATCAATATGAATTCGGGTTTCCTTGGCATCTTTGTTATTCTACTCCGATTACCGATGATGTAATTGGATATTTGGAGGAAGATCAGGTTAATACTGTTCTTTCTTTTATTGAGAAACTCAACGGGTCTGGAAATTTTAGTAATGATGAAGATGCCCAAGCATGGGAAAAATTTTCTGATGAGCTTGGACCGGGGCATGCGAATATTCCTGCGTTATTCCTGTGAATAAAACCTATGATATTTATGAAGACCGCGAGATTGTGGAAAAGATTATCCGAGACGAATTCTACAAATGGAAAGCAGAAAAGGAGGGAATTTGAAGATGAGTCTATTTTTTGTTTTTGCTCCGAATGAAAAAGTTAAGCTTGTCGACGAACTTGGGATTTGCGGTTGTGGATGCCCTTCTAGCGTTTATGCGACGATTCATGAAGTTATAAAAGATATCAACTTCGCGGGGCCTAGAACGGATCAATCTGATTATTACAACTACATGATCTATCAGCTGAACGAGCAGGGTTTTCTGGAGCATGGGTCTAGCATCTTTGGCTCTTGGGTCACTGAAAAGGGTGAGAAACTCATTGAGGCCTTGGATGAAATGGCTAAGTACGATTATGAGTATGATGACTTTTTCGAGGCCAATTTGGTTCCTGAAGAGCGGTAGGATTTTGGAGGGAAAAACGATGAAAACGCCACTTATATGGAAAATCCGTGCAAAACTCGTAGAAATTATTAAGCTCTTTACAGGACATGAGTACGGCTGTTGTGACAATGCGTTCAAACGTTGCAGTAATTGTGAGTATTTGAAAGGAGAAAATGATGTCTCCTGAATTTGACAGATCATTCGGGATTATTGAGCCAGAGCAAATGAAGATTGTTAAGTCCGAATACGGGAATCGGTATGTATCAATAACGCTCGAAGATATTTTAGCGCTCATTACTGGTAAAGTCCTGTTTGTTGAAGATGGCGAATATACAACATTCGTTAAGCTTACTGAATGAAAGGAGAAAAAAGATGAAAGTTAAAGACATAATTGATAAAATCACTAAGATTGATTCGCTTATTGATAAACTCGAAAATAGCGATCTGGACTATGCGCAAGATATTATTTGGGAATTCACATGCTATGAATGTATTCTGAAAAATGCAACGGTTGCAAAGGAGATTCAATAAAATGATCATGCAGAGCATCAGCGATAAAAGTCCTTGTAAAACTTGTAAAGAAGACAGACAAATTGGAAATCCAGATGTCTGGCAATCCCCTTGTTACTACTGTTCGAAGAAGACGGAATGGGAAGTAGAGGTGCTCACAAGACTTAAATTATTGGAAAAAAATACTTGGATCTGAGTATGATCCAGATCGTTTGAAAGAGCTATTAGAAATGAAAGGAGAATTAAATAATGCTTAAACTTATCAAAATGCTTTTCTTTAAGCATCGCTATAAAATAAATAAGTCAAAACTAAAGGGACGTCTTCTTTGCACTGATTATGATGGAGATTTAGAATGATTAACTTCGATATGCGAGCACAAGCAGATGTATGGGATGCTGCTATAAATATTTTGGCGGTGGAATTTCTTGTGAAAGAGAATAATCCTCAAAAATACTCAGAAAATCATGATATTCTTTCCTCATTCGACGATATCGACATGGACGGTTTGCGAATTGATCTTTCTTTGAATATGCATATTCAAAACCTTGGTGAAATGATTACTCAAGGAGATTATAACGAACAGAAAGAAATCTTGTTTCGTGGATTGAAAACTAAAAAAGAAAAGGGGTCTTATTGTGAGTATTAAAATCGAAAACACTGAAGTCCTGGGCTGGGAGCATGCAATCCGGGGTATGAGAAATCCCTATAGCATTGAAGGCGCTGAAAATAACTCTTGGGATAAGAGTGATAGTGCATGGACAATTAATGATTTCGAAGATGCTGATGAAGAATCTGGAGATGTTGGACGTGTTCTTTATAAAGATCCGTTTACAACTAACATTCATTATGAACTTGGAAAAAATGATGCTGACCTCATGATGCGACTGGCCAAGGGTGGGCCTGTTCATGCGAAATACCGGCGAATGATCGCTGTGTATGTTGATATTACTGCTCCACTCTATTGGTGGAAGGAATTTTCGACTCATAAGGTCGGCACCGTTGCAAACTCTTGCTCCACGATGCATAAGATTGCAGCGAAGGAATTCACTCTTGATGATTTCAGTCATGAACATTTGGAGGAAGCAAGTGAACGACAGTTATATTCAGTTATTCTTTTAATGAATTACTGGAGAACCGTTTATCTAAATGGTGGAATGGTGGATGGACTCACTGAAGATGGGTGTCCGATTGTATGGGATAAAAAAGACAAACGAGCCTGGTGGCAACTTATTCAGCTTCTTCCCTGTTCTTACAACCAGAAGCGGACGGTCATGCTTAATTATGAAGTTCTCGCTAATATTTACAAATCTCGTAAGGATCATCGCCTGGATGAATGGCGAGAGTTCTGCAAATGGATCGAGGGGTTGCCGTATTCGGAGATTGTTACTGGAAAAGAATGTGAGGTTTGAACTATGACTGTTATAGTTGAATTTACTAACCCTAAGCTGCAGGATTTCGTTATGGAGGGGCCAAGCGTTGACTATCGGATTCACCAAGGTTTTCTCGTAGTCACCACCGATCCACATACGCCTACGCCTGAAAAAAGGGTCACATTCCCGATTCGTGAGGTTCATGCGATTTTTGAGTACCATAACAAGGAGTGATATTTGTGTGTAAGACTGTACGACATTTTGAGCTTGATGGTTATGATCTTTTGAATTTAATCAATGGTCACGCACTTAGATTCGGAAGAATTGAAATTGTTGAGATCAAACTTAATCCAAATGCCATTCCAAACCTCATTGATATTTTAAAGAAGGAGTGATATTTGATGAAAGACGAGTTTTGTTATCTTTGCGATCGAAAGATGTGCGAGTTTTGCAATCCTGAGTGTTATCATACCCAGGATCTTGCTCATGCTATTAACTTTACCCATGAGCCGACAGAGGAAGAGAAACGAGATCGGTTTGTGCTCATTAAATCAGATCCTGTGAATCTTATAAACGGATATTTTGAAAGGATGGAATACGTAAAATGAGTCGGAAACTTAAATATCACGAAAACCGATATCGCAATTTTATTTACGAAAATACCACTAAAGCTTCTCAGTACGAACAAGTAGCTGAAGAAGCCGTTGAGCTTGCACATGCTGCTCAGAAGATTGCTCGCATTCTTCGTGGTGAACAGCCTGTTGCAGAAGGTGTTACCTTTGAATCGGAATTTGAGAAGTTTATCGAAGAGTATGCAGATGTGGAACTCGCGGTATTTATCACCGAAACCATCGTCGGTGGGCACAACGATATTGATCAAAAATTCCTTGATATTTACGATGAAAAGCTTCTTCGTTGGTGTGAACAAATTGAAGAGAAAATTGGGAAAACTATTGAGGGATACGAGCAGGAAGAAAGAGAAGCCTTGTTCGGAAAGGAGACTTAAGAAGATGGGCAATCTTGCTGAAGACATCATTAATTTAAAAGTTGGAGATAAAGTATATCTTAAGCCTTACGAACAGGTAAAACTGAATACTTGTCTCTCCGAAAATAGTTGGAATCAGTTTTGTAATAAAATCTTTCTAGTAACAGATCGGACTAGCAATAGCATAAATAACTCTGATGACGACTTTTGTACATTATTTGACGAAGAGAATCATGATTGCATAGAAGTTCCAATATATATGATATCCGCTGTCTATAAGAAAGGCTCTTCCAAAGTCCATTATCCTAATCACTACAACCAGAATGGCATGGAAGTTTGGGATGTAATTGATGCATTCACAAAAGATCTTGAAGGTGCTGAGGCTTTTTATGCTGGAAATGTCATTAAGTACGTTCTTCGTTGGAATCATAAGAATGGAACTGAAGATCTCGAGAAAGCGAAAGTTTATATTGACAAGCTGATTGAATCTAGGAAGGGAGAAGATATATGAGGAGAAGATATATGAAGATTAAACTTATCTCTGGCAATGATAGAAAACGAGTAGAAGATATGGTGAATACGTTTATTGGTGAGATTGGAGATAACCATATTGCCGGGGTTCAGTTTTCTACTTCTCAAGGTCCTACATTTATGAAAAAAGGAGGGACTGAAACGATTACTAGATACGACGTTATGATCTCATATTATGGAAGTGAGGAATGATATTTGATGAATCGTAAATATGTTAGACGTGGAGAAGAATTTCTATACCATCATGGTATTAAAGGCCAGAAATGGGGCATCAGACGCTATCAGAATAAAGATGGAAGTTATACAGCGCTTGGAAAAGCAAGAAGAAAAGAGGGAGAAAAGTTAAAAGATTTTGACCTTAAGAAATCACAAGTAATGCTCGGAAAAACCCCGGCAACAAAATACGAATATCGAGATAAAGACGGAAAATTAGCAGCCGAGTTTAAAACCTGGGATTGGTGGGATGGAATAAACATAAGTGACCTTGAAATTTATGAACCTCATAAAGGGCAACGGTTATCCTATCAGATTTTAGATTATGCAACCAAAGAACTTGGCGTCAAAAATCTAGCCGTAAGAAAAAATAATACGATTGCGAAGCATGTTTATGACGTATATGGATTTAAAATTACTGATCAAGATAACGAGATGTATTACATGAGTTTGGAGGACGATAAGGAGGAATGATATTTGATGAAAGAAGAATTTCTCTACTTGTGCGATAGAAACGCGTGTGAGATTTGCAATCCCGAATGCTATCATACCTTTGACTTAAACCACGCTCTTAATTTTGATCGCAAGCCTACCGAAGAAGAGAAACGAGATCGGTTTATACTCATTAAATCAGATCCTGTGAATCTTGTAAACGGATATTTTGAAAGGATGGAATACGTAAAATGAATCTAATCGAAGAAATTGCTGATAAATCAAGCGAAGCGAGTCTTTATGAAATGCTAGCAGAAGAAGCGGCGGAACTTTCTGCTGCAGCTAGTAAGTATGCAAGGTTTTTGCGTGGGGAACAGCCTGTGAAAGAAGGGCTCACGAAAGAAATTTTGCTCGAGCATGTGATTGAAGAATATGCTGATGTAGATATTTCTATGACGGCAGCCGCTGCAAAAACTGAAGATGAATTTGAGGCTCCGTTTGTATGGGGGAAAATCAACCATACGGTAATGAAGAAGATTGAAAGATGGCGTGATAGGCTTGATGAGAAAAAGGAGGAAGCAAAATGATTGATATTCCTGGTATTTATGTTGGACGGTTTAAAGACGATCCCAATCAAAGTACAATGCTTACGCAAATTGGTGATACGCCGGCTTATACAGATGATAACTGGGCAAATGTTGAATCTACTGGTACCATTTGGCGTTATAGTTCTGAAGCTGGCGAGTGGGTAGATACAGGCCTTGAAG
>ERZ1090866.147-NODE-147-length-31068-cov-7.823042_pt1 | contig 31068 bp, 16 predicted proteins | sample MGYA00478477_ERZ1090866 | MGnify/ENA primary metagenome ERZ1090866 (study PRJEB33644, sample SAMEA5815737) | chicken gut metagenome | biome: Chicken; feature: Gastrointestinal Tract; material: Caecum | place: Ireland | collected 2019-01-01 | study: A study of the... | reverse complement strand
CGCCCGTCATTGCGTTTGTTTTTGTTAAATTTTGCGGGTTTAAAGCCCGCGCGCCGGCCCGCCGGGGGGGGGCGGCGCACAGGAGAATCATGAATGAGAGCCGTTTAGTCCCGATAGTAATCTTTGGCGGCGCGGAAGAACGCGTCAATGTTCTCCCACGGCGTGCGGGGCGGGATATCGCACCCCGAGGAAAGCACGAAGTTGGGGTACTTTCCGCAGTCGCGCAGCAGCGCGGAAGTGACGTCGTACACCGACTGCTCGGTGCCGTTCAGAAACTCGCCCGCAGGATCGACGTTGCCCATGGCGATGCAGTCCGACGGCATATGCGGCATTAAATCGCGCATATCGATGGCGTTGCCGAAGTGGTACGCCTTGCAGCCCGTGCCGACGATGCCGTCCAGCATACGGATGGTGCCGTTGCCGCAGTTGTGATAGACGATGATGAAGTTCTCGTCCTGACAGGCGTCGACGATACGTTTGACGTACGGGTGCGAAAATTCCGCCGCAAGATCGGGCGAGAGCATGCCCGCGAGCGGCTCGGCGATGACGACGCCGTCCGCGCCGACTTCCTTGTACTTTCTGATATAATCGACAAGGAACTGCGTGCATTTTTCCAGCACCGTTTTGAGCATATTGGGGTCTTCAAAGCACAGGATCATCGCCTCGGTCACGTCGACGAGCCGCCCCGCAAGGGAGAACGGTCCGATGACGCCCGCAAACACGGGGCGGTCGGTGATGAGCTTTTTCGCCTCGGCGATTGCGTCGAGGTAGATCCCCGTGCGCCCGCTCCCGACGGCGGGAACTTGGAGCGCCTCCGCCTCTTCGGGCGTCGTGGCGATCGCGCCCACGACGGTGGGGACTTCGTCCTCCGTCATTTTGACCTGCGAGCCGAAGCACTCCGCCTCGACCGAAAGATCCATCAGGCTGACCGAAGCGAGCGCGTCCGTGCGGTCCGCAACGAGTTTCATGCCGCGCGCCTGCGCCTCCGCCGAGAAGCTCAGCTCCCTGACGTTGACGCCCGTCATCTGAATGGCGGGATAGGAAAGCACGGGCATCGGCTTCTTTTTGGGATTATTTCTGACTGCTTCCAGCCATTTGTACATATTCACGATTTATACCTCCTCGAATACGGCGAGCGAAAGCCCGTCCATCGTCAGTTCTCCGTTCTCAAAATGCGCCGTGCCGATGCTCTCGCGGAGACGGTAGTTCCCCTTCGCGGCGATCTGCGCGGACGCGCCCTCCGAACGGGGATTGACGGCGATCAGGAACTTTCCGCGGCGGAACACGAAGGGATATTCCCCCTCTTCCGCATACACGAGGTCGAGATTGTCCACCGCCTGCAACTCCTCTTCCGCGGCGCGCAGGTGCGCAAATTTTCTGACGGTGTTCAGCAGGGAATTTGCGTCCGCCTGCTGGCTCTCCACGTCGGGAGACTTCGGCGAAGGATCGACGGGCAGGTAGAGCGCGCCGCTCGCCTGCGAGAAGCCCCTGTTCTTCCCGCCGTTCCACTGCATGGGCGTGCGCGAGCCGGTACGGAAGAATCCGCCCTCTTTGGAGGTCAGCCCCTCCATGTAGGGAAGTCCGATCTCGTCGCCGTAATACACGAAGGGTATGGAGGGCATGAGCATGATGAACGCCGATGCGACCTTCATCTCCTCCTGCGTGCGGCGGTGGGAATAGCGGATCATATCGTGATTGCCCGTCGGCATACACATATGCCCGCGCCCCGAGATGTAGGCGAGATTTTCCATAAATTCGTCGGTAAAGGCGCGGATATTGCCGCCGCCCTCGCGGTTGAAGAAGCACTTCACCTCTTCCCCGCGGTCGACGTAATCGTAGCTGTCCGTCTGGAAGAGCGCGTTATAGCCCTTGGAACGGAAGTGAATGTAGAAGTCGAGGTGGAAGCCCGCGTCGATCGCGTCCTTCGCGTACGACCACTCGGAGAGGATCGCCGCGTCGGGATACTCTTTATCGAGCATGGCGCGCACGTTCTGCCACAGACGCTTGATACCCGTGCGGTTATCGTCGTTCTTGACGAGGGAATACGCCATATCCACGCGGAAGCCGTCGCAGCCCATATCCAGCCAGAAACGCATCACGTTCTTCATCTCTTCGAGCGTCGCAACGCAGGCGGGATGATCGGGCGGGAGCTGCCAAGGGTAATCCTGACGCTCGAACCCGTAGTTGAGCGCGGGCTGCGAGCTGAAAAAGTTGACGACGTAGTTTCCGTTGCGGTCGGAAAGTCCGCTTTGCAGACGGAAACCTTCGGGGTAGTCGAACACGTCGTTCGTCCAGATATAGCGGTCGGAATATTTGTTGCGGTCGGGTCTGCGCGACGCGCGGAACCACTTGTGCTTATCCGACGTATGCCCGGGAACGAGATCGAGCAGGACGCGGATCCCGCGCTTGTGCGCCTCTTCAAAGAGCACGCGCGCGTCGTCGTTCGTCCCGTAGCGGGGCGCGATCTTGTAGTAGTCTTTTACGTCGTACCCCGCGTCCATGAACGGGGAATCGAAACAGGGATTGATCCAGAGCGCGTTGAAGCCGAGATCTTTGATATAGTCGAGCTTTTCCACGATGCCGGGCAGATCGCCGATGCCGTCGCCGTTGGAGTCGTAAAAGCTCTGCGGATAGATCTCGTAAAAGATCGCTTCTTTCAGCCATGCAGGCATATTCATATTCTTTCTCCTTTCCGCTTAATTTGCGCCTTCCTCTTTGAGCGCGTCCGCCACTGCCAGAAGGTTTTCGGGCGGCGTGTCGCGCGGGACTTCGCACCCTGCCGACGAAATGTAGTTGGTCGGAACGGCGGCGCGGCAGGCAAGCACCAATCCGCCCTCATCGGGCTGCGCGCCCGAAACGCGCCCCTCCAAAAGCTTCACCTTACACTTTCCGCAGGTGCCGTTTCCGCCGCAACGCATGGGGATATGGATTCCGTGCATGGAAAAGAGGCGTCCCAGACTCTTCCCCCGTTCCGCCTCGAACACAACCGTCCTTTCACCCGTCAGAACCGTGAGTTTCATCTGTACGCCTCTCTCTTGATTATTTTCAGTTGAAGTACGATCTTGCGACCTCCGCCGCCGTCGCCGCGTCGGGCGTGTAAGCGTCCGCGCCGATCTCGTCGGCAAACGCCTGCGTCACGGGCGCGCCGCCGACCATGACTTTGACCTGATCGCGCAGCCCCGCCTCTTTGAGCGCGTCGATCGTCGCCTTCTGGTTGACCATCGTCGTCGTGAGGAGCGCGGAAAGGCAGACGATGTCGGGCTTGTACTCCTTCACCGCCTCCACAACGCGCTCGGGCGGGCAGTCGATGCCGAGATCGATCACGCTGATGCCCGTGCCTTCGATCATCATTTTTACGAGGTTTTTGCCGATATCGTGCAGATCGCCCTTCACCGTGCAGATGACCGCCTTCCCGATCGGCTCCACGCCCGCCTGCGCGAGCACGGGTTTGAGGATATTCAGCGCGGCGATCTGCGCGGACGCGGTGATCAGCACTTCCGGAACGAAGATCTCGTTCTTTTTAAAACGTTCGCCGACGGCGCTCATGCCCGGGATCAACGCCTTCGTGAGAATATCGTTCGCGGCGGTACCGTCTGCAAGCTCTTCCTGAACAAGCGCGGAAAGCTCGCGCGGTCTCCCCTTTTGCAACAATGCGGAAATTTCATCAAAACGATTCATGGAATTCCTCCCTGCTTTCTGTTATACCTATTATACATGACGCGCAAGGTTTGGGAAAGCCACCGCATTGCCAACTTATAGCACGATTTTGCCATGCAAAAGAGCGCAAAACCGCCCCCCGCAGGGGAGATCTTGCGCTCTTTTCGGCTTATTCCGTCTGTTCAGGCGCGTCGTTCAGCTCCGCCTGCGCGCCGCCCTCTTCCGCGGACGCGCCGCCCGCCGTCTTTTCCGTCGGGAGAGGCTTCTTTGAACGCTTTTCGGCTTCGGATTCGTCCTTGCCTTCGAAGAAGGAAAGAATGGCGAAGCAGGCGAACACGACGATCTTGCCGATCACCACAATGAGGTGATACACGCTGAGGAACCCGCTCATGCCGCCGCCCACAGAATTGATCGCAGAGAACAGCAGCGAAAGCGCTTCCAGCGCCGTGAAAATGAGAACGACGACAAACGCGCGCTTGGAAGTTTCCTTCAATTCGCGGTCGTCGCACTTGACGATGGTATAGCCGCCGACGATCGCATACGCGACGATGCTCAGATACCCGCATACCCAGATCAGCAGTTTTTTCCATCTCTTGGACCAGAGTTCTTTCATATGATGACCTCCTTTTATCATACGCTTTACATTATATGAAATCAACGGCGCGCCGTCAATACCCATTCGGAAAATTTTTCGCAAAAGGCATAAAAAATCCGCTGCAAACGCAGCGGATCTTTTTTTATTCATCCTCTTTGATCTCGTTCAGAGGGTTTTCTTTGTGCTTCTTTTCCTTCTTCGGCTTCGCCTCGTGGAAACCCTCCGCCGCCGCTGCCGCAGCTTCGGCGCGCGCACGGTCGCGTGCGGCGCGCTCCTCCTCCGTCATCTTGCGCCACTTGGCGAACAGAATGAGGTTCTGCTTGGGCATGGAGGTCAGCGTTGCGCGGTCGCGGAACATTTCATCGTAGTACCAGCCGTCAAAGACTTCCTCTTCGCGCTCGGGCAGAGGCAGATCGACCAGCGCGCTCTCTTTGAGCTTCTGCGCAGGCACGCCGCCGTTCACGTAGTTAAGCTCATAGCGGCGCATACTCCGCGCAAGCAGGACGAGAATGACCGCAATCGCCGCGCAGCCGGCAACCGCAACGAGGATCCACCACCATGCAAAGCCGCCCGTGGGCGCGATGTCGAGAACGTCAACCACCGCGTAGAAGCTGAAATGCTCCACAAAGAAGTACATTCTTCCGTCCTCGCCGATATGCGTTGCGATCTCCTCGATCGTGCCGCCGCCGTCGGGAACGTACACCACCGCGTATCTGCCGACCGCGTCTGCAAGTCCCTGCACGGAGATGCCGACCGAGAGCGGCTTATCGATGGAGACGGGCGTGCCGTCCGCCGCAACAAGCTCAATGTCGAAGAGCCGCGCAAGCGTCATATTTTCGGCAAGGCTGCCCGCCGCTTCGGAGAGCGTCGTTTCGTCCGTCACTTCCGTAAAGCGGATGGTCGTGCCGTCGTCGAAGCCGTCGTCCGAAGTGATCGTGACGATCGTTCCGTCCGAAGCCGTTCCCGAAATGACGGAGAGTCTCCACTTCGCATACAGCGTGAGATCGCCCGTCACGGGTGTGCTGAAATCGTACCGCTGCGTGCAAGCCGCGTCGGTGAACCAGCCCATGAACAGATAGTTCTCGCGCGTCGGCTCTTCAAATGCGACCGTGCCGCCCGCAACAACGATCTGTTCCGTGTTCTTCATCGTTCCGCCGTTAAGCACGAAATCCACGATATAGGCGTTCGCCTGCCAGCGTGCGTACAGCGTGATCCTGCCCGTGCCGCCCGCCTTGATTTCGGTAACGCGGTTGCCGTTCTGCTCGGCGTCGTACCAGCCGAGGAAGATGAACCCTTCCCGCGTGGGATCGGCAAGCACGATCGTTCCGTTTTCAATGTTGTAGGAAGCGGGATTGCTGCTTGCGTTCACGCCGCCGCCCAACACGTAATCGATCGAATACGTGCGGGGCAGCCACTTCGCGGTCAGAGTGATGTTATCCCTCACAGGCGTGCCGAAATCGTATTCGCTTCCGTCCAGCATCCAGCCGCCGAAGCTGTATCCGCTTCTTACGGGGTCGGTCGGCTTGGTCGCCTTGAATCCGAAATAGATCGTCTGATCGGCGACGCCCGTCGCGCCGTCCCCGACGGAGAAGCTCACCGTGAACGATTGCAGCGTCCACATTGCCACAAGCGTGATATTTTCCGCCGGCATGGCAGTCCCGGACACCCACAACGCGCCGTTGTAGTACCAGCCCTCAAAGGTGTAGCCGTTGCGCACGGGAGGATCGGAAATCGGTTCGACCGCGTCCCCGTAATGGTGCGTCTGCGTCGTCTGCTCGCCCGAACCGCCGTTGGGGTTGAACGTAACGGTATATTCGATTGCATTCCACGTTGCGGTAAGCGTCAATTCACTCGTTACGATGCTGCCGCCCGTCACGCGCTTATCATCGTCCTTGTACCACCCGACGAACTCGTACCCGTCGCGGGCGGGCGTCTCTTCCCAGCCCTCCGCGCTGTCAAGCGGCTGTCCGTATTCCACTTTCAGTGTAACGGTCTTCTCGTCATATCCGTAGTTCAGGGTTATGTTGTAAGTAATGTGTTCAGCTTTCGCCACGTAGAGGGTCATATCGTTGGTGATCTCTTGCCCGAAGTCGAACTCTGCTCCACCAACGCTTCCGATATGGTATGTGGCGTTGTCATAATCATACCCCTTGGGTACAAGAATGTCTTTTTGGGAGAGACTTTCGCCCGAGGTTACGCCGATTGTCTGCTGCGAGCCGTCCGCATGGACGATCGTGACCGTGAGCGCGCCCTCCGCCGCCTGCCATTTGGCATTCAGCGTAATCTCAGCTTTGTCTTGATCTTCGACCCCTGCCGCAGACGCGAGCATTCCGACCGACACGCTGCCGCGGTAACGCGTTCCTTCATCGTCACCGATATACCAGCCGAGGAAGATAAACCCTGGACGCGTAGGGTCTTTCAGCGTGATTGCGCTGCCGAACGTACCGCTCTCACTTGCAATATTCACACCGTTGCCCTCATATGCAATGGTGTAAGTATTTGCCGCCGCGTTCGCGATAATGGCAATATCTCCCGTAACGGGCGAGCTGATCGTGAGCACGCCGTCCGCGTAAGTGAACTGCACGGACTCCGTGCCATTCATCTCGACGGAAATCCCCTCTTTCGTCAGGGTGTAACCCGTATCGACGGTAAGGCTTGCAGAATACGTATTGCCGTCCACGGCGGACGCCGCGCCGTTACTGCGGACGTGCTCGCCGTCGAATGTGACTTCGTAGACGTTTTCCGTCCACACGGCATGGAGCGTGCCGACAGGCTCTTCCGCTGCCTTCAACCCGTCCGTAAACAACTGTACGGGAACGCTCGCGCCGCCGGTATAGAGAACGCTCTCCCCGCTTGCAGACGTGGACCAGCCGAGGAAGGTATAGCCATCGCGCACCAACTTTTTGACATCGGGAAGCACGAAATCCCCGCCATATGTTCCCGTGATGAAAGCATTGCCTTCCGTAAAGTTGCCGCCGTTCGCTTCAAGTTTTAGCGTATATTCGATTGGCGACCAAACGGCATGGAGCGTTATGGTTGTGCCTTCTATCACACCCTCAAAGTTCTCATCGATTTTAACCGAGCCTTCGTTCTTAATGGAAACTCCCGCGCCAGACGTATATGCCCAACCGAGGAAAGTATAGCCAAGCCTTACGAAGCCGTTTGCCGTCAGTTTTGTCTGGATATTGTACAATACGGTCTGGTTATTCATCGCGCCCGTCACAGATTCTCCGCCGACAAACACAATCGTGTAAGAATCCGCCACGCCGACCGCCGTTATCGTAATGTCGTCCGTCACGTACACGGGCGGGATGACGACTGCACCGCCCGCTCCGACAGCCACGCGATAAGTCTGCTCGCCGACGGTCACAGTGACCGTTGCGGGACGCGAATAACCGCTCTTCGCTGTCAGCGTAAAGGTGTAACTTTGCCCGAACGTTGCCTCAGCATCGCCATCTGTTTTTTCAAGTCCGTCACCCAACTCGAACGTTACGCTGACGGAGTTCGCCTTCCAGCATGCGGTAAGCGTAAGATTGCCGTAGCTTCCCGCGGGAATTGCCGTCACTTTATCCTCGCCGTTATACCAACCGTCGAACGTATAACCCGTGGGCACGGAGGTCGGAGCTTGCAGCACAATCTCGTTACTTTCTATCGTGTACGAAGTCGGATTGCTGTGTTTCGTACCGCGCAAACCGTTATACACGATCGTGTATTCGATTGCAGTCCAATGCGCAGTAAGGGTGTGATTGTCTGCCGTGGTCACCTGCGTGGCGGCATTGACGAGTTCGTCATTCAGATACCACCCGTCGAAGGTGTAGCCGACGCGCGTCGGAACGGGAAGAATGCCGTATACGGAATCGTATATTACCTCTTTATCCGATTCCGCACCGCCTTCGTAATTCGGATCAAACGTAACGGTATAGGTATTCGCGCGCCATACGGCGTACAGCGTGACTTTGCCGCCGTCTGCCGCCGTCAGGTTGATGACGCTTGCGCCGTCCGCAAACTCAATTTCCGTTGCGCCTGCCTTCCTTGCCCAGCCTGCAAACGTATAGCCCGCACGCGTAAAGGCATTTGCAGACAGATTCTGCGCCGTGCCGTACGTGAAGGTCATACCGTCCATTGTGCCTTCGCCGCCGTTCTTGTCAAACGTTACGGTGTAGGCGTTTGCCTCCCATACGGCATAGAGCGTGACTTCGCCCGTGATCGCGTAGTCATCATTCAGCGCGGAAGAAGCGTTGCGATCGGTATTCCAGCCGATAAACTGATAGCCGTCCCGTTTCGGCTCGTCGGGTGCGATAGTGCCAAGCGTGCTGCCGTGCGCAATATCTTCCTTCACACCGCCGCCCGTGCCGCCGTTTGCGTCAAACGTAACGGTGTAGGTGTTCTGCTGCGCGCTCGCCGTAATGGTAATTTCTCCCGTGACGGAAGATTGAATGGTAATCACGCCGTTGTCGTAGGTAAAATCCACCGACTGCGTGCCGCTCATCGTAACGGTAACCGGATCGAGCAAATGGTAGCCCTCTTCCGTAACGCTGAGACGAATTACAACATTTTCCTGCCCGTGGAGAACGCTCTGAACGTCTGCGGAAATTCCACTTCCGCTCACGGAAACGCCGTATGTGTTCGGCTTATATTGCGCGATGAGCGTAATATCACCCATGCTGCCCGCCGTGATTTCGTCGACACGTTTACCCGTCGCCGCATTCATCCAATACAGGAATGTGTACCCCGTGGGCGCGTCCGTCGGCTTATTAAGCTGAACAGTCTGTTCAATCGTATACGTCGTCGGGTTCGGATTTCCGCTGCCGCCGTTCAGGTTGTAGATAATATTGTACTTGATTGCAGTCCAATGCGCGGTCAGCGCAAGGGTGAATACGCCGTTCTGCTCCTCAACTCCGTTTTCCGTGGTAAGAACGTCGTCTTCCCACTTCTTATCGCCGACATACCAGCCGTCGAAAGTATAACCGGGCTTTGTCGGAACAGGCAACTCTGTAAGGACAGAATCATAATCGCCGCCAAAGTCTCCTTCCGCGCCGCTACCGCCCTGTGAATCCAACGTAACGCTGACGTGCATTGCCGTATATGCCGCGGTGAGATCGAGCGAGAAGCCTTCGGTGAAGCGAACGAAATACCCGTCTGCACTGACCTCATCGGAATACAGATATACGCCCCATTCGCCGCCGTTTTCGCCTACCATATAGTAGTTATACGCCGCCGTATCGTCCGCGGAGAGTTTCCAGCCTGCGAAATCGTAACCCGTCTTGCCGTCAAGTTGCGCAAACTCCGTCTTTTCCGACGAGGCGTTCTTCACCGTCACGGTTACAGGGGCTGCCCCTTCGAGCGTGATCTCGTATCCGATCGCCGTATATGCCGCCTGAACGGTAATGGCGACGCGGCCGTCCGCATCGGACGTATAGCCCGCGTATTCCGCCGAGAGGTTGGGCATGGTGCGGAAATCGTCCAGCGTGACATCGATCGGCTCTTTTCCGACTGCCGTCACCTGCCAGATAAACGTGTAGTGCGGGACGTCGCCGCCGACCGAAGAGAGATTGAGCGCGCTGTTATACCCGTCGCTGATGGTGATGGAGTTCTCGCCCTTCAAGCCCCACTTGAATACGATGCTGTACTCGGTCGCCTCCCACTTGGCGTACAGCGTAATATCGTATGCGGGCATGAAAGTCCCTTCCGCCGAATCGGCGAAGTCGGCGTCAAGATACCACCCCTCGAAGGTATAGCCGCCGCGCGCGGGAACGGGAAGCAGTCCACCCTCGCTCCACGTAAGCGTTGTTCCGTATGCAACTTTAATCGGATCGAGGTTCACGCCCTCGCCGCGCAGCGTAACCGTATATTCAACGGCGTTCCAATGCGCGTAGAGATTCGTTTTTTCGGTGATTGGCGTACCAAAGTTGAACGCTTTGCCTTCCGCTGTGAACCACCCGTCGAAGGTGTACCCCGTGCGGGTAGGCTCGGGCAGCTTTCCAATAACCGTACCCGAAGTAATCGTCGTGCTGTAATATACCGTGTCGTAAGTCAGATAGAAGGTGACGGTAACGCCTTCCGCGGGCTTGGCGAACGTACCCGAAACCTCGTAATTGCTTGCGGGCATGAACGTGAGAAGCACGTCGCCGTCCCACGTTCCGCTCAGGCGATAGTCGCCGAACTCGATCGTATTGAGCGCGGAAAGATTGGTTTCGTAAGGTACGGTGATCTTTACCGTGTAGCTGCCATCACCACCTTCAACTTCAACGGCGCTTTCTTCAAGCCCGAGTTTTTTCGCAATCGTTTGGGCGTCCACCGTGCCGCCGTCGATCGTGATATTCAGCGTGAGCGTGTAGGAATTCACTTCCCACTTCGCATACAGCACAAGGTCTTTGGAAGGCATGGTATTGCCGACGGGCTGCTCGCATTTGCTGTCGGTATACCACCCCGTGAAGCGATAGCCCGTGCGCTTGGGGGTCTTATCTGCCAGCAGCACGGACAAATCTGCGCCATAGAGGACGTCCGTAATGTCGCTGACCGCCGTGCCGCCGTTCGTTACAAAGGTGATCGAATATTTCCCCTCCGTCCAATACGCCACAATGGGAGATTGCTCGGAATACTGACCAGCCGACGTGACGACAGTCAGAATCGCGTTATTGGAATCGCGCCAGCCAAGGAAGATAAACCCGTTCTGCTGCGGCGCGTCGAGCGCAACGGGCGGATTGGGAACCGTGCCGTACTGCACTTCCATGGTGAAGTACACGGCGGTATGATTTGCTTCCGTGACTTCGGTTTTGTCCGCCGCGTAGAATTTAATGCCGTAGATCGCTTTTTCGGGAACGGTGAACGTACCGCCGTTCGCAGAGAACCAGACTTCGTACTTTTCCGCAGTCCATGCGGCGATGAGCGAAAGATCGCCCGCGTAGTCCTCTTCATCCAACAACGCCAGCAGCCCTGCGGCGTCTGTGACCGTCCTGTCGCCGAGGCGCGTTCCGTTCGCGTTGTAGACGTTCCATTCAAGCGTATGCCCTGCGCGCTTCGGAACAGGAAGTCCCGGCTCCCAATCCGAACCGCTCGCATGGTATTGTACGGAATCAGCCTCGCCGTATCGGTACTCGCCGACGGGCGTAACGCCTTGGAAACTGCCGCCGTTCGCGTTAAAGCTGATCGAATAAGTCGCCTTCGTCAGCTCCGCGCGCAGCTCGATCGTCCACGTTCCGCTGTTTACCATCTCTTGCGTGATGACGGTATTCGTGTTGACGGAGATCTCTTCCTCATCTGCGTTCCTGAACGACCAGCCGGAAATCTGATAGCCAAGGTATTTTTTGGCGTCCTCTGAGCTCAACTGACCGAGCAGGTCGCTGAGCGTGGGGAATTCCCCGAACGCCGCGCCGAAAGAATAGGTCTTGCCGAACGAGATAGTCTCGCTCTTGCCCACGCCGTCAATGGTAAGAATAAACTGCGGCGTGATCGTCCTCGGCTGCAAATTGGCGTACACGACCATGGACGCGGAAACGGTATCCGTGATTTTAAATGCCTGCCGAACGCCCGAGGCGTCGGTGTAATACCAACTACCGTCAAATACGTAGCCGAAATAACTTTCTGCCTTCGCCTCAATCGCCTCGTACGCCTCGTTCTCTTCCCCGATGGCGGTGTTCTGTCCGATCGTGACCGACCCGAGCAGTTCGCCGTTGAGTCCGACGAAGTTGACGGCGACCTTGTTCTGCTCATACTTCGCCGTGATTTTAAGATCGGAAGTCACGTTATAGATGGGCGCAGGCGCAGATTCGTTGCTTCCCGTAACGACCCACCCAAGGAAGTTCCAGCCGCTTGTTACCTTGATTGCGGAGGCAAGGAGTTCAAGCGCTTCGGAAGCGCTCGACCCGTGCAGAACGCCTGCAAGCGTAAACTCCTTCGCCGTGGCAAGGTTATTGCCTTTCCCCCAATCAAAGCCCGCCGCTTTAAGCGCATCCTCCATAGCGGAATTGACAGGTTCGTCGGGATCGGCGTGATCTCCGAGCGAAATCGTAATTGTGTATGTCGAAGTCTGATAGCCCGCGTAAATCGTCTGCGAACCCGTACCCGAAGCGTCGCCCGTAACGATGAAGTCCTTGGTGATCGCGGAATTTCCCTCCGACGGATTGACGACGGTGTACCATCCGTTAAAGTCTCTGCCCGAGCCCTCGGGAAGCGTCGCCTTCACATGGAACGTTCCGTCCCCGTTGAACAGGAAGGCAAGCGCATTGCTGCCGTTACTATAATAAGGTACAGAGATGTAGTATCTGCCCGAAAGATCGCGCTCCAATCCGTGCGTCTTGAAGTCTTCGATCTCTCCGCCGCGCGCGTCGAGATACAACGTAACATTATTACGCGTCCACTGCGCTTCCAGCACAATGTCGCCGACGGTACCGCTGACAATGCCCGTGAGAATATCTCCGATCACGTAATGTTCTTTGTTGATACTGTCAAGGTCTTCCGTTGCCGTCTTGCCGTCCAGCGAGACGAGTTTCCACCCGTCGAACGTGTAACCCTTCTTCTGCGGTTTTGCAAACGTGAACGAATCGGTGATGGTGTAGCTATCCTTCGCGCCGTTCAGCGTTGCCGCCTCGCTGTCAACGAATTTGTCGGCGGTAAGTCCGCTATAGGTAATCTTATAAGGCTGCGCTTCCCACACGGCGGTAAGATAGAGCTGCTGATTGACGATCGTGTTGAAGGGAACCGTTTCCACATCGCTCCCGCCGCTGTAAAACTCAATATACGGAGTCCCGCTGCTCGGCGCAATTACCCGATAGCTGTCTACCGCCTTGTTGTTGTAAAGCCATCCGCTGAGCGTATATCCGCGGCGGGTCACATTTTCAGCCGTCGGAAGATCCACGCGACTGCCCTCGTCGAGAATACTGAACGTCGCGTCGTGCTCGCCCACGAAGGACGCGCCGCGGCTGGAAAACTCTTCATAAACGAAGGTATAGGTGACCGCCTCCCAGCCTGCGTACACCGTCTTATCGGAAGCGGGAATGCTGTCGAAGGAGAACGGCTCGCGGCACGCCGCGTCCGAATACCAACCCGTAAACCGATAGCCGACGCGCGCGGGATCGTCCGGCTGTTCAAGCTGCGCAAGCTCATCATGCGCCGCTCCGCCGCCGATCTTGTATACGACCTTCGTCTGCCAGAACCCGTCAACCAGATTATAGCGATAGCCGCCCTCCGCGAAGTAATAGCCGTCATCGTCCGATCCTCCTGCGAACGTGAACGCGCCGCCGCCGAGGGAATAGGAAATCTGCACCGAATCGGTATCGGTGATCGGCTTATCGTTCTCGCCCCCGTTTGCAGGAACGGTGACGAGCGTGCTGTTTTTGCTGTGCTCGCCGAGCTCAAAACTCCGCCCGCCGATCGTCACGGTGTTCCCGTCGCCCGCAAAGGCGTTGAGCTGCGGGTAGTGATAGGTCTGCCCCGCCTGACCTTCTTCCGCCTGCCCCGCTTCGTCCGTCGTCTGATCGGCGTAGTAGAGGAAGGACCAATACGTCCCCGAGAAGTCCGTGCCGAAGCCGCTCGGACGGTTGTTCTCGGCAATGACGCTCATCTGCGAAGCCGTTCTGCCGCGGTCGGAGGAGAAGGTGCTCTCCGCAAAGCCGAGCGTCTCCGCCGTATATTCATAGTCGCCGATTTGGCGGAGCGTTTCGTCCGTGAAATGCTCGTAACGCTTATCGGTGTTGTAGTATACGTCGCTGAGGCTCGAACCGATGCTCGTGCCGACGAGCGACCCAAGGAAGGCGCGATAGCTGCCGTCCGACATCAGCATTCCGCCCCCGACCTGTTCGTCGCCCTCAAAATGGAAGCCGTTTGCAAGCACGCTGCCGCCGTTATAGGCGCGGCTGACGGTGGAATAGGCGAAATAGCCCGCAATGCCGCCGACGCTCGCCCACGCCGAAATCGTGCCCGTGTTGTACACGTTGGCGATGGATTTGAGGTCGCCCTCGTTCGCGTCCTTATCGTAGGAAGTGAATCCGACGATGCCGCCCGCGCCGCGCGCGCCGATATATTCGGAATCCGCGGAGGGAAGCGTCACGGAAAGATCGGCATAAACGTACTTGCCCGCGTACTCGCCAGACGTGTTTTTAACGCCCGTCCACGACGCGGTCACTCTGCCCGAATTGAACGCCGTATCGATGGCGCTCGCGCCGACCGCTCTGCCGACAAGTCCGCCGACGTACGCGTTTACGGCTTCCGCAGTCACAACGCCTTCCGAATGCACCGTGGCGTAAAGTCCCGCCGTCGCCGTCACCGCGCCCGTATTGAAGGAGTTCGTGAGCGTGGTATCCGATGTCGTGTTGTTGTTGAGCGAATGCAGGATACCCACAACGCCGCCGACGGCGTAACGCCCCGTAACATCGCCCGTATTGTACCCGCCCGTCAGGCGCATGGTAATGCCGTAGCCGACGATACCGCCGAAGCGGATGCCCTGTACGTCGCTGAGTTTTTGCGTTTCAGACCAACCTGCCTGCTCGGAAAGCGTCGTCGTTTTGTCGTCGAGGCGCGGCGCATAGGAGATCGCACCCGTGTTCACGACGTTGGTAATGACGTACTGCGTTCCGCTCTCGTCCGTGACGAAGTAAGTGCCGACGATACCGCCGACGTCATGCCCGCCCGACGACACCGCCGCCTCGTTATAGATCGAGGAGATCGCAGTATTCACCGCATACCCGACAAGCCCGCCGACGTGCGAATAGCCGTGCACCGAGCCCGTCAGCGTGAGGTTGGAAATCGTCGCCCCCACCGTGTAGCCGAAGAGACCCGCGCCGAGGAGCGTTTCATCGCCGTTTTTCCACGGGAGTTTGTTGTCCGCAGCCGCCAACGCATCCGCATACTGCTTTTCCGTAAGCTGCTGTTTGTTGATTGCAAGCCCGATCAACTTCCCGTTGCCGTTGAACGTACCCGCAAACGGCGTGCCGTTATCCGTAATGCCGTTCTTGCCTGCTGAAACACTCTGCGGAAGCGACGCCGTGATTTCCTCGTCCTGCGTTTTGGCAGCCACGTTTTTGCTGCTCGTTCTGCCGATAACGCCCTTGAACCCCGACAAATCCGCCGTCAGAAGGAAGTAATATCCCTCATAATTTTCCGCAGCGTACGCAACTGCCGCGCCGTCCTCGCTATGCGTGTTGTAATACTCGTTGGGAACCGTGTTGGGATCATTCTCGCTCTCGCCGCTGACGGAAGAGCCGCGCGTACCCATGGTGGTCGCTTCGAGGATATAAAGATCTTTAATTTTGCCGATTTGGAAGGGATTTGCCGACGTACCGACGCCGCCCGAGAACAGGTTCTGCCACACGGCATAGAGCGTAATGGAATACTCCACATAGCCCGCCTTCGTTTCCGTGGCTTCGTGCTCGACGCCGATCACGCCGCCGATCATCGTATCCCAATCATCGGCGCTGAGCTTCTGCTTATCTGTAAACTGCGTGGATGCGTCCGTACCGCGCGTCAGGCTCCAACCCGCAAATAGGAATCCGACCGCCGTATAGTTGTTGACCGTGAGGCGTGCCTCTTGGTTGCTCGTTTCCAGATCGCTGTAATCGACGATCTGCGACTCCATTGTCCCTTCAATGAGCGAAGGCTGCGCGCCGCTTCCAAGCCCCGTGTAGTTGGAATCGAACGTGATATTAAATTGGTTCGGCGTCCAGACCGAGCGCAGCTCGATGGGCGCGCTCGAATTGGTATAGGCGAGCGAAGCGGAATCGCCGATGGCGGAAAGTACGTTGTTTTTACTCGTCTGATGCCATGTGGAGAGCGTCCAGCCCGTTTTCTGCGCAACGCCGTTCAGCCAGCTTAGCCCGAACGCCTCGCTGCTGCCCGAGAACACCGAAACGACGAGCGCGCCGTCACGCACGGCATAACGCTCTGCACCGAATCCGCCGCGTTCTGCCGTCTCGTCGACAAGCTTATCGATCACCTCTTGCGAAAGCTCCGTCGTGCCGTCCGAATAGGTCATGCCGTTTTTCAGCATATCGTTGGAAGTGCCGTCCCCATAGCCGTTGGAATAACGGAAATCAAAGATATATTTGACCGCTTTCTGCACGACGAGCGCGTCTTTGCTGTCTCCTCCATCGCCGGAACCGCGCCGTCCGAACGCATACGAGGAGAGATCCATAGCATACAGCTTGAATGCCTGCTCGGCGTTCTCCGGCGTGTCCGTATTCTTAATATTGACAATGAGATCGCCCGCATTGAGTACGGTATTATATGTAATGCCGATGGGCGAATCGGTTGCAAAATCTGCGTCGACATTGATGACCGCGCCCAGCGTGGCAAGGCGGATCGCGTCCGAAATTGTCACCGCGCCGTTGAGCGTGACCGTGCCGCCTGCCTCGGCATAAATCCCGTACGCGTTGTAAGATACGTCGTCAAGGCTTATCGCGTTGGCTGCGGTATTTCCGGAAATTGTGCCGCCGCTGACGATCATCTCGGCGCCGTTGCCCACATAGACCGCGCCCCATGCACCTTGCGTGCTTTCAATATTACCGCCGTTCATGGTTGCTTTCGCGCCCGAGCCGAGCAGCATAACCGCGCCCGCATTCGCGGACGTGCTGTTGCCTTTCAGCGTAATGCCATCGTTCTGCACGAACGAGCCGCCGTTTGCTATCGTGACGAGTGAAATATTTCCGACGTTCGTGTTGCCCGTAACATAAAGCTCACCCTTCTGCACATCGCTTCCGCCGCCGCCCAGCGTGAGCGTCGCCCCGTTCATAACGTAGAAGAGCGCGGGATCGTTGGAAGTCGTCGTATTGAAGTTATACACGATACTGAGCGTTACGCCGCCCGTCTCCGGTTCGGCAGTTTCGCTCGTAACATACGGCACGATCGTGACATTTTTGTCGACGATGATCGGTTCAGAAAGCGTAGCAGACCGCAAAATCTGAATGGTGTCGTTTTTATTCGCATTGGCGACGGCTTCCGCCAAAGAAGAATAGTCGGTTTTTTTATTTACATTATATGCAACGCTGTTGTCCTTCCCTTCCGCCGCGGCGATCTGCAATGCGTTGCTTGTTTCCGTAAAGGTGTATGTTGCGCTGTCGAGCAAGAACTTATTGCGGTTGACGGTTGCACTTTGGGAGAATACAACAACATCGCTGTTCGTCCAGCCTTTCGTGGCATTTTCATCGCCGAGATATACGAGCGCGGCAAGCGCACTGCCGCTTAATTCATCGGATACCTCTATCGGAGCAAGCGAAAAAGTGAATGGATTGTTATCAAGGTTATCGTTGGCGTTAGCATTCGACCCCCATGATCCCCCGCCCATCAAATATACGTTATTCCAATTAGTTACGCCTGCGCTCAAAAAGTTTGAAAAAAGTTCAGCTGTTATATTGCCGCTTGTGAACGCATCATAATATTCAGCATACGTTCCGCTTGCATGTGATTCCAAAAAATAAATATTATATGTACCGTTGCTTCCGTTCCAGACAGGGGTCGTGGTTGTACTGTAAAACCATCCACTATCATTCCTGTACTCACTACCACGATATACCCGAACATTATAAGTAATTTGAGTCGGAGACGCAGATTTATCGTAATTGAAAGAGATGTCGTTAGAAGTATCGATAGACGCTGTACCGGAAACGGAAAGCATGGGCTTTTCAATCCCGCTGGGATTGATTCCGTCCGAAGTACTGAAAATGTAAACGCCATTCCCGTTGTCCGCAGTATTCCCCGTGATCGTGCCGCCCTTCATAATAAGCATATTGGAATCTGCGCTCTTGGTAGTATAGACTGCCAGACCGCCGCCGTAAACAGCGTGGTTGTATGCGACGCTCGCCGTACCGCTGAACGTTGCGGTCAATCCCGTCAGATATCCGGCTGCCCCCACGCAAATCGCACCGCCGTAGCCGCCGCGGTTCGTTGCGTTGTTGACGTAGGCGACATTGTAGGAAAAATCTCCGCCCGAAACGTCCACGGACGAGTTCTGCGTCATATTGACGCCGCCGCCATACGCCGCGTAATTGCCATTGACCGAGCCGCCCGTCATGGTAAGTTTGGAGTTGTCGTAAAGCAGCATTGCGCCCCCGAATCCGCCCGTGCGGTTGTTGGAGATGCTTCCGCCGCTCATTTCGATCGTTGCGCCGACGCGTCCGATGATCCCACCGCCGTCAGAACCTTGTTCGGCAGAATGTCCCGTCGTACCGTTATTGAAGGAAATCTCGCCGCCGCTCATTACGATCGTTCCGCCGTTCGTTGCAATCCCTGCACCGTCAGCTGAACGTTGACTGTTTACCTCGCCGCCATAATCGGCAAGCGCGTTTCGGGTGATTTTGCCGCCGCCAATTTCGATCTTCCCGCGCTCAGCTATATAAATTCCGCCGCCTGCACTGTTATTAAGACACTGCGTAACGGCATTGTACGAAATTTCGCCGCCATACATATACACAACGGCATCGGAATTGATCTTCATACCGCCGCCGACGCTCTCGCCCGAGCGCGACTCGTTGCGCATGATTTTTACGCCGTCGTACATATAGTTTGCCGTACCCGAAACTGTTACAAGCGGGTAGCCAGAAGTGTGCTTCCCCGTATTGTGATAGTACCCGCTGACGCTGTTTTCCGAAGCGTCGTCGCCGATCAAAAAGCGTAATTGATAATTGCTGCTGCCGTCCGTCGTCCACTTTGCGCCGCCGTCGAAGATGAGTTCGTTCGCGCCCTGCGTGAAATCCCCCGACGCACTGCCGCCGAGGTTGACGTTTGTAAAGGTATAATACGCGTTATCTACGCTGTTTTTCAGCGTCGTTCTGCCGAACGAAAGCAGCGTAACGCCGCTCCAACCGGTCGTACCGCTGTTACCGTTCAAGAGCGTAAGCGCCGTGCCGTCGCCCGCAGGAAGAGCTGTTCCCTCGCCCGTGTCTGGCTTTTCAGGATAGAATACGTATCTGCCGTCGCCGTCTCCTGAAAGCGAGAGAGAGGAAATAAACGTTGCGGGGATCGCTGCTTTGCTATCTTCTCCCAACGAAAAGTTCACTGTGGCAGCGCGCTGATAAATCACGCTGCCCTTGTTGGTAATCGTTCCCGAAACGCCGAGCGCGTTATCCGCAGCCGCTTTCAGGAAGAGCGCGCCGCCCGCGTTCACCGTGAGCGCGGAACCGTCCGATACCGTAATCGTACCGCCACGCGCGCCGTCGTTGTTGAGCGAGCCGTTGACGATCACGCCTTCGCTCTTGATCTCCGAATAGTTGTTCAACGTATTGGAAACGGTCATCACGCCGTTGTTCTCGTAATCCCCGTCTCTCTTCTGATTGAACGCCATGCCGTTGATTTCGAGCGTGCCGTACACCGTAACGCCCGCGCGGAACACAACGTCCGCATTCAGCGTAAGTTTTGCCTCGCTCTGCACCGTGACGGGAACGTCAAACACGACCAGCGAATAAACTTCCTTTCCCTCCAATTCATGTTGTGCGGAGGGCAGCGTTTCGCCTACGACCGCCTGCGCGCCCGTCTTTAAAACGATTTCCTTTAATACGATTCCGTTTTCATCCACCGCATCCGACTCGCCGATGGTCACGACAACGCCGTTATCGCCCGCCCCGTTGCCAACGGTCACGGACGAAACGTTCCCCCACGGCTCCGCGTTATTGATCGCGCCGACAATATCCGCAGCCAACGTATCGGCATACGCTTCCCGCGTTCCGTCGCGCGTGCGGAGAACGCTCCACAGCGCAGTGGAAACCGTCACCGCCAGAATCAGCAGTAAAATTACAAGCGTTCTGAATTTATTCTTAGCCGTAATCCTCATATCCATTTCCCTTCCGATGTTCTGTTTTATGCGGCGCGCCGCAGAATATGCGCCTTCTCCGCCGTGCGGAGTTTTTCGGCTGCGCCGCCTCGATTGGAGCCAAACACCTTCTCACAGACATGAGAAGGTGATACTTTCTTTCTTATTCTTTCGGAGCGAGCGATTCGTCTTCCTGCAAGATGATCGCCCTGCCGCCCGTGAGCAGGATCATTTTCAGCGCGTTTGCGTTGAAAGCGTTCGCCGTGACGACGAGACTGCGTTCCAGCGTATTCTTGCCGACCACGCGGAATCCCGTTGCGTCCTCCGCGACGAGATTTTTGCGTCTGAGCGCCGCGAGGTTGACGCGCACGCCGTCAGCAAAGTGTTCGGAGAGCGTGCTGACCGAAACGGATACGATCTTGCTTTCGCCCTCCTGCGGAGGAACACGCTTGATCTCCGCCATGGAACGCGCTTCCCCGTCGGTGAGCACGCCCACGTCCTGCACGTTGATGCGTTCGACGATCAGCTCGCCCTTTCCCGCCTTCGTGAGCGCGTTTCCGCCGCGTGCAAGCACGTATGTGCGGTAATCGAGCGGCGTATAGCTGCGCTTGGGTTCGATCTCCGCCTTCCGCATGACGTCCTCCGCGAGCCGCATTGCATATTTCCGGCTGCGGTTGCTGCGTACGACAAGTTCAAACGGCGTTTTGACCGCCCATCTCTTTTCGGTGCGGCGGTGATGATATGTAGCCTGTTCGTATGCGTCGGGATCGAGGTTGAAATAAATCCTCAGCGTATTGCCGCGGACGATCGCGCGGAGCAGCTCCTGCTTCTTGTGGCGGAAGAGCGCCTCGCGCCGCGTATAGCGCACGCGCACCCCCCTGAACCCGAGCATATACCCGCAAAGTTCGGTGAACGTCTCTTTATTGGCGTTCGAGCCCTCTTTGAGCTGTTTTAAAAAGCTCTTCGGGTGCGGCACGGACGCCGCCTCGGCAGGCAGGAACACCTGCGGGCGCTTCTCCGCCTCCGGCGTGAAGGGAAGCGGCACGTTCCACTTTGCGTATACCTTCACGTTCTCGCGCGGCATCGTGGAGATGACCGCCGGACGGGTACACGCCTTATCGAAATACCAGCCGCCGAACAGACACCCCGGTTTTTCCGCCTTCGGCATGATCACGAGCTGACTGCGCTTTTTGTGCATCGGTTTGACGGGCGCGCCGCCCTGCGTATCGAATGTGATCGTGTGATAACCGAATAGATTGACGATATGCGCCATGATTGTTTCCTGCCCCCCGCAATAAAAGATTTCCCGCTTGTGTTTCGTTGGCGCTTTTACGCGTACGGACGCGCAGAACGCGCGCGCGTGAAAGGCTTCGCCCTCCGCGCGGCGCATTCGCTGCCTGACGGGATATGCTCCGATCGCCGTAAAATAACTGAACTTTTTAACGGCTTAATCTCATAAGCATACGCCCCCCCCCCGACAAAATGTTAATACCATGATAGAAAAGATTTTGCACAAAAATCACGAAATCTGATCGCCGACGGAAGTATTTTCCGCCTTACACGATATACATTTGTTGGGGGAAGGAGCGTATCCCTCTGCCCGATTTTGCGTACTTTGCTTACAACGCAATTACATTATAGCAACAAAATTTCCCTTTGTGAAGTGCTTTGCGCATTTTTTCGACAATCGTAACCAATTCGTAACCATTGTGAAATAATTTTATTTGTAAATTATTCAGAATGATCGCCGCAGCCGTCCTTTTTCCCCGTCAATTCAATTTTTTGGACAATTCAGGAGCGAACGTATTGCAATTTCCGCAGAGATATGCTATACTGTAAACAAAATATTTCCACACATTTTCAGGCAAGAGGATCACTGTGCACGAAGTTACAAACAAGACGATTATCTTTATTGAGGACGACGCCGTTTTACTCGATCGGATGACGGCGTATTTTGCCGAAAAAAACAATACGGTACACGCGGCGTCCACGCTTGCCGACGCGCGCAGTCTGCTGACGGAGATCAGGCGCGCAGACGCCGTGGTGCTCGACATTATCCTTCCCGACGGGTCGGGGCTGGATCTGCTGCGCGAGTTCGGCCATCTTCCGCCTGTCATTATCCTCTCCGATCTCTCCACAGAGGAATACCTGCTCACGGGATTTGACTCGGGCGCGGTGGATTACATTGTAAAACCCTGTTCCCCGCGTCTTCTGGAAGCGCGCATCGCGCTCCGTCTCCTCCCCGCGCGGCAGGCGGTTTTATCCGCCTCGGGGCTGGAAATCGATTCGGGAAAGCGCACCGTGAACTACTGCCAAAAGTCCGTGCTTCTGACCGCGAGCGAATTCAATATCCTGCACTTTCTCGTCTCCAATGCGGGGAAATATTTCACGGCGCAGGAGATCTATGAAAAAGTCTGGGGCGCGCCGAGCATGCAGACGACGACCATCAAACGCCACCTCTCCACGCTGCGTCAGAAGCTGAAAAGCGTCGCGCCCGATAAAACGCTCATCGTAACCGAATTCGGAAGAGGTTACTCCTTCCCTGCGGAGGAGACGCCTTGAATAAGTCGCACCTGATCCGTTTTTTCGCCGTTTTGCTGACTGCGTTTCTTGCGCTTGCCCTCGGGCTGAGCTTGCGGTTCTGGGTGCGCGGCGTGGCGCACGCCCCGCTCGCCGAGAACGTGACGGGAACGGACGGCGGCGAGCTTGCCGCGGTCTCCATTCTCGACCTCACAGCCTGCTCCGCGATCACGACGGCAAACTATACGCCCGATGAATTTCTTCTGCCCAACGTCGAAATTTCGGGTACGCCCGTATCGTTCAGCGACGGGCATCAGGAAGCGGAGCGCGGCACATATATCTTCGTTCTGCTCAGTCCCGACCCCTTCTCCGAGACGTTCACCGAGGACGCGGAAACGCTCGACGGGTTTCTGCTCGGCGACAGCTGGCAGTTCACGCTGCACATCCCCACCGTCTGGACGTCGTGCGTGGTATATATCGACGACCACGTCGTTGCGCGCGTCGGGGAAATTTCCGATTACAATTTCGTGGAATACAGCGATTACGTCGGCTATACCGAAGACCACGTTTCCCGCTCCGAATCGCTCTTTCTCGATCTCTCTTTTTACGCGAGACGCGAAGCGATCCCGACCGACCCTCTCGCCGCCGCGCAGGTGGTCACCATCCATTTTGAGACCAATTCTTCTTTTTCCGGCATCAGCCGCCCTCCCGTCATCGGCAGCGACACGCTGGTCCGCAGCACGGTCACGCGGGACAGTTCCCTGCTCGCGTCCTTTGCGGCGATCGCAGCCGTCTCCGTCTGCCTGTGCCTCTTTTTCTGCGTCATCAAACACACCGCGGAATTTGTGCCCGAGGCGCTCGTCTCGCTCGGCATCTTCGGCATCATGATTTTCAACTTCGCGCTTGCGGGACAAGCCGCCCTGCCCGCGCTGCTGCAAGGGCTTTCCCTTTCGGCATTTTCCTTCATTGCGGCGATGGCGCTTCTGCCGCTCGGTTTCAAAGTGAAAAAGTTCCCCGTCGCGCTCCCCTTTATCGCGCTCGGGCTATGCGGCTGCATCGCGGGGCTTGTCACGCCCTACGTCTCCATTCCCGCGGCTGCCGTGCTCAACCGCTTCCGTTCGGCGGCGACCGTCATCGACGCAGCCGTCATCCTCGTCCTTGCGCTCCTCTGCCCGCGCTTCTCTTCCTGCCGCCTGCGCAAACTCCTGACGCCGACGGTTGCGGGCGTGACGTCGCTGTGCGGCATCTACTTTACGAACACCGTGCTCGTTCTCGAATCCGCCGTATTCTGGCTGCTTGCCGCCGTTCTTCTGACCGCCTTTTTCGTCAACCTCGGCACGTTCATCGAGATCGAGCGGCGCAACGAATATCTGACGCAGAATCTTGCGACGGAAGTCTCGCGCCAGACGGAGGATCTGAGCGCCGTGCTCGACGAGCGGAACACCATTCTGCGGTTTGTCTCACACGATATGAAAAAGCCCGTCATCAGCATGGAACAGTTTTTAAACACGCTGCGCGAACGGGAAAAGGACGGCGAGCAGATCAAGACGATCGACATCGTCCGCAGGAAAAACGCCGACCTGAAAAACGCCTTCGACGAACTCAATAAATACGCGAAAAACAACTACGTTGCGGAACAGTCCGCCGTGTTCGACATTCGCGAGGCGATCGACGCCGTGTACGAAAGTCTTTCGCCCGACTGCGAGGCAAACGGCATTCTGCTCGTCCGCGAAGACGAGAATCCCGTATATGTATATGCCAAAAAAATGTGTCTGATCAACGTCCTCAACAATCTCGTGATGAACGCGATCGAGCACGCGGAATGCACGCAGATCCGTCTTTCCGCCGTGCGCCGCCGCGGGCGGTGTCTGCTCGCCGTTTCCGACAACGGGAAAGGCATCCGTGCGGAGGACGATCCCTTCGCCGCGTATGTGACGGAGGGCGTCAACGGCGAAAACCTCGGGCTCGGGCTGTATATCTGCCGCAGCCTCGTCGGCTCCATGAGCGGCACGCTCGACTACGACTACCGCGACGGCAACCTCACGTTCACCATCTCCCTCCCCATCTCGTGACCCGCCGCCATGTCTGCGGCATTGCGGGGCGGACATGGTACAGATATGCGCGCCGCTTTCAGACATGGTGCGCAAAAATGCGCCGCTTTCGTGCATGGCGGGCGGGAACGCGCCCCTTCCCGAGACACGGTGCGCGCAGATTACCGCGCTCCGAGACATGGTGCGCGCAGATTTACCGCGCTCCGAGACATGGTACGCATCAATATGCCGCGCGGGCGGAAACGGCATTCAAAAAAAATACGGGCTTCGGAAAATTCCGAAGCCCTTTTTTTGTTGCCGTCCGTCAGCAGTACGCCGCGAGCAGATCGTACAATGTAACGTAAAATTCGCCGAGATACTGCCGCGCGAGCGTATCCTGCGCGTATGCCGCGAGGCGCGCGTCGGGGTCCTCCGTGGACTGCATATAATAGTTGCGCACCACCAGAAACCGCTGCGACGGCGTGAGGTTGTAATTGGGGTTCTCGGGGTAGCGGTACGGTCCGTTTTCGTCCCCCTCCGACCCCAGCGCCTCATACGCGAGCTGATAGTCGAGGTCGTCCTTGACGGCGGCGATCTGCTCCTCCGCGTCCGCGTCGAGCCGCGCCTTCGTGAGCGCGTAGAAGGTGTTGTGCGCCGTATTGTTGGAAACGAGCATGGAGAGGTACTCCTCCTTCTGCTGCTCCGTCTCCGCAAGGATCTTGTTCTTCTTCTCCTGCGCCTCGCGCACCATCGCCATCTGCACGGCGGAAAGATCGCTGTACTCCTCGTCGGTCAGATCGATAATGTCGATGATCATAATCTGTCCTCCTTGCGCACGCACAGCGAGAGCGCGTCGATGCGGAACGTAACGTCGTCCGACGAGATTTCGAGCGAGACCGTTTCGCCCCGCACCGCGGCGGGGAGAACGATGCGCCCGCCCGCGCCGCCCTCTGCGGAAACGGTGATCCCGTCCGCACCCGACGCGCGGATACGGAACGCGCCCTGTCCCTCCACAACGACGCTTTCCAGCCGCTTTTCCCCCTCGCACAGATCGGAGAGCGAGAGCCTGACTGCGAGCGTGCAGTTCTTCCCTTCGGGGATCCCCTTTCCGCCCAGCTCGTACACGTCGCCGTCCCTGAGCAGATACGCCCCTTCCCGCGCCGAGATGAGGGAAAACGCGTTCAGCAGATACCGCCCGCGTTTGCAGGCAGGCTCGTACGCGTAGAGCGCCTTCGCGCCGTCCTTTTTGGTGACGGAGGCGTACAGCGTATTTCCGCGCACGCTCACGCGGATCGGCGACGAAAGATCGATCTCGCCGTCCGCCGCGCCCTCGGCGCGCGCCGCCTTCGTGCCGTCGAACACGCACAGACCGCGCTCGGTGAAAAAGTAGCCGTCGCCGCAGCAGACCGCGCCCGTGCCGCCGATCGCCTTCCCGCAGTCGTACGGCGCGTCCGCAAGGCGGAAATTGTACACGTCGGCGTAGGCGGTCAGAAGGGTCATGCCGTACTCGCGCAGAAAGCACAGTTTCTCGTGCGCGACGAACGCGTCGACGACGTTCCCGCAGGACGGATACAGATCGAACGTGCTCATGCCCTGTTCGGATTCGTCCGCCGTCCAGCCCTCGGCGGTAAAGTCGAGCAGCGCGGAAAAATGCACGGTCAGCCCCTTGGGTGCGTACAGCCGCTCGTGATAGGCGACGACGGCGCAGTCGGAGATAAGTCCGCAATAGACGGATTGCTCCTGCGCGAACGTGTGCGCGTGAACAAGCGAGCCGCTGAACACGTACACATAGTCCGTGCCGTCCGCCGCCCGCGCGCACATGACTTTGTCCGTCTGCAAGGGAACGGCGCAGTGCGCGGACTTGTTCAGGTAGCGCAGTTCGCTACTCTCCGGCAGATAGGACGCGAGATTCCCGCCGAACCCGAAGAGATCGGTCGAACCCAACATGGGCGTGTAGACGTCCGTATCCCCCTCCGCGCAGACGAGCGCGTTTCCTTCCTCGCGCATATGCGCGAGCATACAGCCGAGCACCCTTCCGCCCTCCCGCAGCTCCGAAGCGGGCAGGCGGAGCACGCGGCAGGCGTATGCGGGGGCGGTCATACCCACCTCCTCGAACGGATGGCGCACAGTTTTCTGCGGAACACGCCCGCAGCGCGCAGTCCTTCGCGGAACTTCCCTTCCCACACCTCCGCTTCGGCGTACCGCCCGCAGGTGAGCAGGAACTCGGCGCACACGCCCATGGAGAGCAGCCGCGCCGAAATGCGCGCGGGGAATGCGACGCCGTCCGTCAGCTCCGCCTGCGGCGGGGCGTAGGAATAGGTCACGTTCACCGCGCCGTCCGCGTCGGGAACGGAGAGATAGGAGGCGTACACGGTGAAATTCAGCCGCCTGCCGCCCTCGTCCGCCACGTCGAGAATGTTCACGGGCGTTTCGGTCAGCGTCGTGTACTGTATTCTGCCCGCAAGCGGGAACACGCGGTCCGTCTTTTCAAGCGGGCAGTAATCGAGCGCGACTTCGCTCTCCACGAGGCGGTAACAGCGCAGGAGCGACAGAACGCCGTCGGAGGGCGAAACCGTCTCTTCGCCGTCCGCCGCGAGCGCGGCAAGCTCTGCGGCGAGGTCCTCCCGCGCGATGTTTTCCGCCGAAAGCATGAGAACGTCCCTTACGAGCATAGTCAGAACTCCTTACTTTTCCGTGATTCCCGTGAGCGCTGCCTGCCCGCAGGGGCGGTAACACATAAGCTCCGCATACTTGACGAGCGTCGCCGTGTAGCTCGCCTTGGAAGCCGACTGATGAAGCACCCTGCCGCTCTCCGCTTCCAGCCACTGCCAATCGCATAGCTGATGCAGGCGGAAATCGTCGGTGTTGAGCAGGTACATCGTCTTTTCGGGGCAGAACCGGTCCGCCACCACGGGAATGCCGTTGTAGGACATCGCCTTGAATCCGCCCGTAAGCTCCACGGACTCCATCGACCGCTTGTCTGCCAGAAGCTCGAAGAGCGCGCGGCGCACGCCCCACGAACACACGATGAAGTTGACTCTTCCGCCGCCGTTCGCCTCCACCATGTCGATCGCCTTCTGAATGGCGTTTTCGGTGAGCGTGCCCACGTTCTCGACGGTGTGCGGTTTGAGCCAGCCGTGCGTCGCGCGGTCAAGCCCGTAGAGGGTCTCCGAGTCGGAGAAGATCGCGCCCAGTCCCGTCAGTTCCAGCCCCTTCGAGCCCTGCACGTACAGCTTGCACTCCGCAATGGAGAGGTTGGAGCCGGAGAGCGTGATGGTATTTTCCGCTCTGTCCACGCCCGTGACCGTGCGCCCGAACGCGACCGTCGTTCCCTCCGCACTGACGATATCCAGCACCTGCCCGACGGCGAGGTTGCGCACCGAATCCACCGTATAGACGCCGTTCGTCGCCGCGGAGACGGTGGCAAGCAACCCCGAGCCGTCGCCGTAGAGCATTCTGCCGAGGTTGAAGGACGCGCTCCTGACAAGTCCGTCAAGCTCCGTGCCGAGAAGGTCGATGAACGCCCCCTCGTTGGACTGCGACGCGCGCAGCGCTTTATCGGTGATCTCGATCTGCCCGTAGAGGTTTTTCAGCGTGGCGGTGAGCTGCGCATAGCCGCCGTCCGACGCCGTGGGAAGATTGCCGTCCTCCTTGCCCGCGCCGATGCCGCCGCGCACCCCGTACACGACGGGCTTCTTCACGTCCTTGCCCCAGACGTCCGAAGTCGTGCGTTCGATCGCCGCGAGCAAGGGGTTTGCCGAGAGATTGAGCTGTTCGGTGATCGCTTCCAGATAGTAACTTTTGAGTACGCCGTCCGCACTTTGCGTTGTGATCATATTTTTTCTCCTTTCTTTAAAGTTTCTGATTGCGCAGGTAGCCGAGCGCGAGCCTTCCCGCTTCGCCGATCGATGCAACGCGGCGCGCGGGGGCGCGCACGGGCGCGCCGCCTCCCGCCATCAGCGGAACGCCGCGGACGCGGTCCAGATACTCTCCCACAATGCGCTTACGCACCTCTTCGTGCTGCATTGCGGCGGTATAGATCGCCTCATCGTCGTTCAAAACGCTGTCCTGCGGCGGGATTTCTCTCTCGCTCGTTTCCGAAGAAGGCGGCTGCGACTGCGTCTCCGTCCCGCCCGCGCGGGACGCCTCTTCGAGCGCTTTCAGGCGTTGACTGCGACGGGTAAATTCCGCTTCCAGCTCCCGATAGGCACGCGCGAGGGCTTCCACGTTTTTGAATTTTCCCAGATCGGGCGCGCCCGACGCGGGGTCCGTATGTCTGTTCTCCTCTTCCGTCATGCTTCCTTCTCCTTTCCGCTTTTTTCAAAGGACGGGTTCCGCATTTCAAATTCGCGGTGAGAGGCAATGTGGCGCGCGATCCTCTCCCGCACTTCTCCGTCCTCCTCCCCGCCCGAGAGCAGGGCGCGGACGTGTTCGGCGATGTGCAATCTGTGGTCATCGTAGACCGCCGCTTCCACGTCCGTATGCGCCAGCCGGACGTTTTCCCGCTCCGCCTTTTTCAGGTGCAGATGCGAAACGTCCCGCGCGTTTTCAAACGAGCCGTACCCGAGCGCGTCAAGCACGCGGGCGCGCGTCTCGTCCGAGAGCTTCCCCTCTTCGTCTTGCAGCAGCCCGAGGGAGAGAAGATTGAAGATCTCCTCCCGCCGCTCCGCCGCCGTGCGCTCGTATGCGGGAACGAACTCCACGTCGTCCGCCGAAATGTCGCTCGCGCCGAAGGAGACAAGCTCCGCTTCCCCGCCCACGCCCGTCATGCGCAGAATGCGCTTTTCGCCCGCGAACTGACGGTAGAGGTGCAGGATCTGTTTCCCCGTCTCCCTGACCGCCCGTTCCACGCTCTCCGCGCTCATCTGCATACGGTTCGTGTCCTGATCGATGAGGAGCTGCAACCCGACCGCGGAAGTCACGTTGGTCGGATTCGCCGAGTTGCGCGAAACTTCGCTCATACCCGAAACGAGGACGAACTCGTTCTCGATGCGCTCCTCCTCCTTTTCAAACTCGGCGGGAAGCGTCCCGCAGGGGAGAAATTCCGGCTTTGCCGCGCCTTGGCGGTAGACGAGCACTTTCCCGGGGTACAGCCCCTCCTCCGCCAATTCCTCGGCGTCCACCGAGCCGTCCTCCACCGCGACGACGCCCATCGTCAGGCGATTGAGAAATTCGTGTTTGCGGTTCCTGACGGCGTTGTACGCGCGCTGCAACGGGATCATTCTGTCCACAACCGAAGTCCCGAAGAACGCTCCCGCAAGCGGAATGCACGTCTGCCGCACGAAGGGCAGCGTCCGCTCGCCGCGGTCGCCGTTCTCGTAGGGCAGCTCGCCCTCGTACAAAAGCCTGTCAGCCGCAACGATCTCCAACCGTCCGCGCGGATACGTTCCGCTCGGGCGGGTATAGCGCTCAATGAGCACGACCGCGTTCTCCATCGCGGGGCGGTCGCCTCCGTCCGCCGGGCGTTTCCAGCCGCCCGCGGCGGAATAGGGCAGGAAGGCGAACTCGTCGATCCTGCCGCCCGCAAGCTGCACGCCGAACTTTTCGGCGATCTCGCTCACGGGAACCGCCTTGGCGTGAATGAGGCTCGTCACCTCGTCCATCCCCTCGGCGGCAATGTTGTCGGGATAGATCTCGAAGGGTGAGAGCGCGACAACGTTCGCGTCTCCCTCGCGGACGGGATGTCCCGTCTCGTCCGTGCCGATGACGGTCCCCTCCGCAAAATTCCATACGATCTTGTAAAACGCCGTGCCGCACGTCTCCGACCACTGCGTGGCGCGGGCGATCACGCCGTCCAGATCGACGCGGTTTTTCACCGATTTCAGAATGTTCGAGCACAGCCGCGCCGTGCGCACGTCGTCGTCCGCGTCGGAGAACGCGCGCACTTCCAGCGTAGGGCGCACCTTCGCGAGCCGCGCCAGACGCGTCTCCACGGTGGGCGCAATGTGATTGAAACACCTGCGCGACTGCCAATAGAACGCCGCGTCCTCTTCGGTCAGCTCGCCCGCGCCGTCGATGTCGCAGTACTGATTGCCGCCGATAAAGTTCATGTTGAGCTGCCAGCCGCGTTCAAGGTTCCTGCGCGCCGCGCGGCGCGCCTCGAAATCCGCCGTCACCTCGCGCACGACCGCCGCGCGGCGCGCGGCCTCTGCCCGGCTGTCTGTTTTGGTCATATATCCTCCCTGTCTGCGCCCGTCTTTGCAAGTTCGCGGAGCAGGCGCTCTTTCTCCGCCATGAGTTCTTCGTCCGAAAGTTCGGAAACCTCCGTCCCTTCCATGAGGAGCCTGACCGCCCGCAGATCGGGCGGCACGTCCTTGCGCGTCTCCTTCCGTTTGACGAGTTTCAGCTCGCCGTCCTCCACGCCGTACTCCTCCGTCACCTCCTCCACCGAAAACCCGAGCGCGACTTTGAGTACGGCGTTGCGAATATCATCCTGCATATTTTCCCCTCACCATGTCCGCGTTTGCGGCGTGATTTCACCCCCTGTCTCTTATACACATCTCCGAGCCCACGAGACTAGCGCTCATCTC
>ERZ1090866.144-NODE-144-length-31677-cov-8.037442_pt1 | contig 31677 bp, 18 predicted proteins | sample MGYA00478477_ERZ1090866 | MGnify/ENA primary metagenome ERZ1090866 (study PRJEB33644, sample SAMEA5815737) | chicken gut metagenome | biome: Chicken; feature: Gastrointestinal Tract; material: Caecum | place: Ireland | collected 2019-01-01 | study: A study of the... | reverse complement strand
GAGGAAGCAAGCCGATAAGAACCTGTTCTAAAAAATCTTATAAAAAATTATAATAAAGTGTTTACAGGTGGTATATTTTATGATATAATTATAGTGTAACGAGGGGAGAGATGAAAAACGTAGGGCTTCAAACCATCAATTCCAAGCCACAACCTTTTCAGGATAAAAAGCACATACGAGAATAACGAGGTGAATAAATTCAATGAAAAAGAATGCTATCATTGCCGCCATCGCGTCGCTGGCTCTTGTCTTTGGCGTGACCGGGACAGCCGTTATGCTGAATGGCGACAAATCCATCACTGAAACTTCCACTTCCGTTGTGGAAGGGGATTCTTCTACTGACAACCAGTCGGGCAACACCGAAAAAGCCGGTGACGAAAAGTCCGAAAGTGACAGCGGCGAGGTTGCCAAAAGCGAAGACACCACAGATAAGGATGAAGACCGCGAAGATGCGGATACCACAGAAAAAGATTCCGCATCCACCACAAACAAGAATTCTGGCAAGTCCAGAGTCACCACCGCAGCGTCCACTCCTGCTCCCGCCGAGAGCGATGCCGGTTCCGCCCAGATTAGCGGAGGCACCGATTCCGAGGTGACCACTCCTCACACCGACTCTTCTGAGCAGAATCAGTCGTCCTCCGAAGATACGGCGCAGAATCCTGACGGCGGTTCTGACGGCGGTTCTGACGGCGGTTCTGACGGCGGTTCCGACGGCGAGGAAGACAAGACTCCTCATACGGATATTTCTCCCGCTGATGTCGTTCGTCTGACCAACGATGAGCGAGTCAAAAACGGTCTGGAAGCTCTTGAAACTGAAACTGCAATTCAGGATGCCGCAAACATCCGTGCCAAGGAAATTGCCACCAACTTCAGCCACACCCGTCCTGATGGCACCAGCTTCTCTACCGCCATTTCCGGCAAATATAGCCACACTGGTGAAAACATTGCCTACAGCACCGGGAATGTAACTGCTGAGAAGTTCGTCTCCATGTGGATGGCTTCCAGCGGCCACAAGGCAAATATTCTCGGCGACTATACTGGCATTGCTGTTGGTATCTATTACGACGAGAATTCTGATACCACTTATGCCGTACAGCTTTTCGTCTCTGACGAAGAAGACAGTCAGTACACCTACACTGACACTGTTGTGCCCCCGACTTGTACCGAGCAGGGCTACACTCTGCATACCTGCAACGAGGATGCCAGCAAGTCCTACAAGGACAACTACATCGACGCCCTGGGCCATGACTATGGCGATGGTGTTGTGACTACTCCTGCCACCTGCACCGAAAGCGGCGTCAAGACTTACACCTGCTCTCGCTGTGGTGATACTACCACCGAAATCATCAACGCCACCGGCCATCAGACCGAGGTTCAGAACGCCAAGGAAGCCACCTGCACCGAAGATGGTTATACCGGCGATACCGTCTGCACCGTTTGTGGTGAGACTGTCGCAAAGGGTGAGGTCATCAAAGCCACCGGTCACAAGACCGAGGTTCAGAACGCCAAGGAAGCCACCTGCGCCGAGGATGGTTATACCGGCGATACCGTCTGCACCGTTTGTGGTGAGACTGTTGCTAAGGGTGAAGTCATCAAGGCCACCGGGCACAAGACCGAGGTCCAGAACGCAAAGCCTGCCACCTGCACCGAAGATGGTTATACCGGCGAGACCGTCTGCACTGTCTGTGGCGAGACCGTTACCAAGGGTGAAGTCATCAAGGCCACCGGTCATCAGACCGAGGTTCAGAACGCCAAGGAAGCCACTTGCACCGAGGATGGTTATACCGGCGATACCGTCTGCACCGTCTGTGGCGAGACCGTTACCAAGGGTGAAGTCATCAAGGCCACTGGCCACAACTTTGTGGATGGCTCTTGCACCATTTGCGGTGAGGAAGACCCCGATTACAACCCTGAACCTGAGTACACCTACACCGACACTGTTGTGCCCCCGACCTGTACTGAAAAGGGCTACACTCTGCATACCTGCAACGAGGATGCCAGCAAGTCCTACAAGGACAACTACATCGACGCTCTGGGCCATGACTATGGCGATGGCGTTGTAACCACTCCTGCCACCTGCACCGAAAACGGCGTCAAGACTTATACCTGTTCTCGCTGTGGTGATACCACCACCGAAATCATCAGCGCCACCGGCCACAAGACCGAGGTTCAGAACGCCAAGGAAGCCACCTGCACCGAAGATGGTTATACCGGCGATACCGTCTGCACTGTCTGTGGCGAGACCGTTACCAAGGGTGAAGTCATCAAGGCCACCGGTCATCAGACCGAGGTTCAGAACGCCAAGGAAGCCACCTGCACCGAAGATGGTTATACCGGCGATACTGTCTGCACCGTCTGTGGCGAGGTCGTTACCAAGGGTGAAGTCATCAAGGCCACCGGTCACAACTTTGTGGATGGCTCCTGCACCATTTGCGGCGCAGAAGACCCCGACTATAACCCCGAACCCGAATACACGTACACCGTATCTGTTGTGGAACCGACCTGTACCGAACAGGGCTATACTCTGCATACCTGCAACGAGGATGCAAGCAAGACCTACAAGGATAATTACACCGCTGCCCTGGGCCATGATTGGGATGGCGCAAATCTCGGTGCAACGTGCCGTCGTTGTGGCACTCCGCTGTTCGTTTTCGACCACACTGTTGATGCAACCTGTCAGGATGGTGGCTACGACGTTTACGTTAGCGTCGCTGACCCCAGCCAGACCCGCATGACGAACTTCACCGACCCCATCGACCACATTTATGAGAACGGTTTCTGCATCATGTGTGGCGAAGAGGAACCTGATATTCCGAATTACGACGACAACTACGATAAAAATTACTACAACAACACCATCATTTCTCTGACCAATCAGGCTCGTGAAAATCGTGGTCTGTCCTCTCTGCGTTATGCTTCCGAATATCAGGCAGCCGCCGATATTCGTGCGCAGGAAATCGTCTCCAACTTCAGCCATACTCGTCCGAACGGTTCCGGCCCTGAGACTACACTGGATGAACTGGGATGTGAGTACAGCAGCGTTGGCGAAAACATTGCCTACGTTGCCAGCATGTACAAGCCCAACAAGATTGTTGAGAACTGGCTCGCTTCTCCGGGTCATGCTTCCAACATGCTGAGCAGCACTTTCGACTCTTTCGTGGTTGGCACTGCATGTTCCGATGGTCGTGTATATGCCGTCCAGCTGTTCTTCACTGATGCTTCCGCAGATGCAAACAGTGTTCAGACTATGACTCTGGATGAAGCTGAAGCCATTGATGAAGAGGCCTCCGCTGCTTCTGAATCCGCCGAAGACATTGTCCCGGCACCCACCGAAGAACCCATCGAACTGCCCGAAGAAACCACTGCTCCCGATGAAGAACTGGAAGAAACCGCAGAGGAGACTCCTTCTCCGGAAGAAACCCCGGCGCCTGAAGTTACTCCCTCTCCGGTAGAAACCCCGGCGCCTGAAGTTACTCCCTCTCCGGAGCCTTCGACCGAACCCACTCCTGCACCGACGCCTGAGGCGCCTACTGTCACCGAGGAACCCGCAGTTCCTGAAGAGGTTGCTCCTATCGAAACCCCGGCACCTGAAGCAACTCCAGAACCCACTGAGGAACCGGCTGATGCCGCTCCGGAAGAATCTCCCATCCAGGAGCAGGATGTAATCACTCCTCCTGAAGAAACCGAACTGGTTGTTCCGCAGATGGAAGAGATTCCTGACGACACCCCTGCGGATGCCGCCGAATAATCAGTAATATCCTAACCAAAGCCCGCATGAGCAAGTTGCCCGTGCGGGCTTTTTCCATAGAACTGATACTTTAGTGTTGCGTACCTAACAAAAGTAAATACAGTAAGTTTTGAAAAACTCGTGAATTGCCGGATATTACCAGTTCCGGCCTTACACGAGTTATTTTTTAAGGGAGGAGAATATATGCCAAAAGGAAAACCCGATATAAAAAAAGCGCCAATTCCTTTGCGGCCAACAGTTTGCAATATCTGCGGTGGGAAGGTAATCTTCACATCCAACAGCACAGTTTACGGCAAAGAGTACGGAAGCGGTAAGTGTTATCTTTGCACAAACTGCCATGCGCTTGTCGGCACACATAAACCATGGCCCGACATTGCCCTCGGTATTCTTGCCAACAAGCCTATGCGGGAAGGGAAGAAGTATTGTCATGCATTGTTCGACCCTCTGTGGCAAAAGCAAAAAGGGGACAAAACCGCAAAAAGAAATGCCTTATACAGATGGTTGACCAAGGAAATGGGACTCCCTGAAGACATGGGGCATTTCGGGTACTTCAACATTACGCAGCTGCGGCAGGCGTATCATATCCTCAAGAAAGTTGAGGGAAAGAGGCCTGTGTTTAGCCAGGACAATTCCGAAGTCATCGAATTCGTGCAAAGCCAAGCATAATCAGGAGGTTTCGTATGTATCAGTTTACCGACAAAGAAAAGAACGTTCTGAAGGAAATGGCAGCTCTGCAATTTCCCGGTTCTAAAGCCAACATTTCAACCAGAACACCAATTCATTTCGTACTGGAACAATGCGGCGAATACATTCCGAGCGTCATTGACGCCGATGTTGATGATGCCGATAGCGGCGAATTTTTCTTTTCCCTGAACCATTATGACTCGGGCAGGGGAGAGTGCAATCTTTCCAGCAACACCGCAAGTGGGCTTGTTCTCGACTTCCTCGGAATTTCGGAAAATGAGGTTTCGGAATACAACGAAAAAGCCAAAGAAAAGGAAGACGTTCAGTTCGTTCCCTTTGAGCGGGCCATGCATGAACAAAAAATCCCGGGATGGCTGGAAGATGTCTATGACCTCGAAGACTACTTCAACGCTTATGGCATCGAACTGGATTCCGTCGAAATCACCCGGCGGACAGATAGTTGGTATGTCAGAGACATCTCGTTCACTCATAAAGGCGCTAAAGCTCTCCTGAATGCACTTCATAAAGAGAACCCGAAAGACGTACGTCTTTACGCCTCTACTGAACTGCATGGCAATTACCCCATCATCATGGGGGCGCTGTATGGAATCGGCAAGGCGCTTCTCGACGAAGAAACCGCCAACATGAGCTGGGAAGAACTTTTTCGGGAAGGGCCGAACTCCGTGATGGTAAACTATCATGAATTGCCTTATCAGGAGTTTATTGTCGCCAAATACAAATTGGATGTTCCGAGCGGCCTGCTCGGAAACTCTGGTCCGGCCGTCGCTACCATGGCTGTATTCGCCTCCGGTCATATTGAAGAAAACAATGGATACGAATATCCGGTATGCGACCTTAGAGCCACTCTGGAATGCGGCTCATTCCAAAAGGAATGCGTTTATCCGTTTACATGTGATAGCGTAGGGAAGAGCCTCGGTTCAAAGGATGGCGTCATCACGCTATTCAATTATCTCCGCTTTTGTTGAAGGAGACGTGATTGTTGAGTAACAGTATCAACTTTTCTGAAATCTACTATGTTGGCACTGAAAAGACACACCGTTCAGAAACTCAGGTAAAAATCCAATATGAAGGGTATCCGCCTTTCTTTGGATTTTTCTGGCTGCCGGCGCATCTACGCAAAAAAGTAATACAGCTGGACAAAAAAGCCTCTGGATATGAATTGGTATTGGCAAGGAATCGGGAGGGGAACTGGAGCTTGAGCCATTCATCCTGTCCATCCGTCACATTGATAGAAATTCCCGATAGTGCATTTTCGTCTCTCGAACTCGGATGGCTTATGCCAACAGCAAAAGGATGTCCAGTATATAACGACATCCGTTGCCTGCAAAGCGATAAGAGAAAGACAGAATATGATTTTCTTTGGCTTAAATACCGTGGCTTTACATTCCATAACATTAACGCCAAAAAGATACGCGAAATTATGCGGGGAATCGTAACCGGAAAATTTATTTTCCCTGACGATGAAAGAATTACGGAAGTGTATCGAAATCCGAAAGGATATCTGTACAGCCGTGATGGGATATTGTGGCAGACATGCCCAAATGACATCCGATATCTTTCTTCGCCTCGCCGTTGTATTTTCGCTAAACAAAATCACTAAAAGCAAAAATAGCAGTCCCATCGGGGCTGCTATTTTTTTGTCTGTCAAGGATATACAGTCAACTATAATTTGAAACTTGCTGAAAATGCATTGTGCCTCTAACAAAAGTAACTATGATAAAGTTCACCCATCGAAGCCATACCCATGGCCAGATAGGTGACAAAATTCAGAGTCTTCCAAAAACAATGTGTAGACAACCGGCTATGGCCGGGAATAAATCATGACCACTGCCGTCGTGGCTACCGGACGTATACGGTGAGGTCTCGCCATGCCCATGCAAAAAGATGGCGGGGAGGAAAGCGTTACGCTGTCTAAGCAGCTCCCCCCTAAACAGGACTTCCAGCGATTGAAAACCTGTGCAAAAAGAATCGCGGTGGGGACACTGTTTCAAGAAATCGTGTTTAGTAGTTTGAGTTTTAGTGTATTAAGTGAAACAGTGCCGTTGCGCCTTTGAGACAACTTGTGAGTACATGGGGGGCGCCGTGTACGTAACACATCCTTGGATGATGTTGTATGCAAGAGCGGGTGAAATGCCCGCAACTGGACAGCTGCCCGAAAGCGACCGACGACCGACGAGCGAGTGTTTTTACTCATTTGCTTAAATGGAGTGGGGGAGCGGAAGAGGTACAGGTGCCATGCAGATGCATGGGACAACTGTACCCTCTGCTCCCTCCTCCCTCTGAGCGAATGAGTTTTTTGTTTTTCACTTTTTCTTTTTCCCGTAAGTAGAGAGATAAACAAAAGGTTTATATAAGAGAGTTAAAAGAAAATATTATATATAGGTGATTTTCAAAAAAATTTGAACATTTTGTAAAAAAATCGGTTGTTTACAGTTGAACAGCGTAAAGTTGTAAAAAGTTACGTTTTAATGATTTTGGCGCTGTTATATAATTAAATAAGGAAATTTATCAGGCGGACAGGTTAAATTTCGGTCAGCATAGAGAACAAACAGTTCTGCGTATCAGATTGTATCTCTATCTCAAAAATCATCAAACCGCCCAGAATAATTTTCCAAATGTCAACATTGGGTGGTTTATGCCACAGGTGAAGACATGAACAACAAGATTGAAAAGAGAATGATGAAGGAGCTATATGAGCAGGGGTATTCGCCTTCTATGATTGCAAAGAAGTTCCCTGGAGTCACAAGACAGTATGTAAGACAATGCCTGGTTGCTCAGGGATGCAAGCCGGACTGCCAGAGTAAGAAAATGACAGCTTCTTCCGTTCGTAAAGATGAAATCCAGAAAGATTTCTTGGCTGGGATGACCGTCCAACAGATTGTTGAGAAGTATCAAATGACAGAAAACTTCATTCGAAGATTTCTGAAGCATGCCGAAGAAACAAAAGAACAATACGCCAAGCGAAAATGCAGAAAAGTGCGTAAAGAAAAAGTGAAGGGGATTCGAGAAAGAGATTTGAAAATCAGGCAGCTATATGATGAAGGGAAAACAGTAAAAGACCTTGCCGTCCTGTTCAATACCTCCACAACAAACATTTATAGGATACTTCGAGTCGGAAAACTTAGCTCCGAGAAACATGGTTTGAGTAAGGACAGTGAGGTGTAAGCATGGGAAGAGCCAAATTGTTTGTAAAGTGTGAGTTTTGTAAACGGGAAATGAGTTCGACAGACGAGATATTCCCCGTAAGAGTTTTTGATGGCCCGGATAACAGATATCCCCATTATGTCCCGTGCTGTTGTGGAGATTGTGCAAACGCTTTGATTGAAAAGCAGTTGGACGACCTATTGGCTCAATACAAAATTATTGACGGTCAAAAGGTTACGCCGATTTCTTTCAAGAAATACATTGGCGCCGCTCCTATGCAAACGACCAAAAAAGACATTCAAGAGCCACACAGCTCTTTCTTTTTGTTCGGCGGGAAGCATAAAGAGAAGAAAAGTCAAAACCCAGTTTCCAATGTACCGCATCCGAGCACTCCCGCGTCTCGGCCGGCCAAACCCGTTGCTCCACAGGCAAAAAGAAACCAAGTGCCAAATCCGAAGCCGGAATATCCCTACCAGAGACCTCAGACGCGGCCTGTCCAACAACCCGCCAGTAATTCACTCGCTCAGGCTCATGCACGTCCCGTCCAGGGAACGTCTCAACCACAACGTCAGTCTCGGCCCAAAACAGCCCAACGTCCTGCCATGAATGGGCAGCAACAAAGAAGACCTTCGTCTGTGCCCTCGGCACAGTATCCACAACAACACATGCAAAGACCGGCGCAAAAGTATCAGCAGCGGCCTCAGCCAGAGCATACTGCAAGTAAGCAGCCTTCACACGCAAACCGGCATCTGTGAGTGATGTTATCCCGACATCTGGAACTCAATGTTCCAGATGTTTTTTGTTTGCCTGTAAACAGTATTTGTGATATAATTATAGTGAACAAGAGAGGTGAGTATGTGACTATTACGTTATTTGTACGTGTTATTCTGAGTGAACCTAATGGCAAGCGTTGTGCTCGCCTTGGCAAGGTGCTCGTTACGGATTTTGAGAAAACAACCGATGAAATGTGTGAAACCGCATTAAACGGTATTGCAGAACAGATGCTTCATCAGCATCCGGCTGGGTCTCGAATCGAGGCAAAGGAATTTATCTCGGAAAGCGACTTTAACGCTTATAACCATATTGCCAACGCAACAGCAGGGAACAACGGCAAAAACAAACAGGTTCACACTATCTATATGAAGGCAAGTGGCCTTTTCCCTGACCCTGACAACATTCACAGATTTGGAGTAACTGGGCCGGATATTCCGTTCTATCTCCACTCTTCAATTCCTTATGAAGAACTTGACGAGAACGATAAACAGGAATTGACCAAGCATGCGCAGATTCTTTGTCGCAACAAATTCTCTCGCACTCCCAAAAGCATTACTTTTATCGGGAAGAACGAGTATCTTCGCCTTGTGGATATTATTCAGAACCATCAAGAAAAAGGCCATGACGAAGGCCATGACAAAAAAATCGGGTAATGCTATAGCCATTAGCCGAACCTTCACAGCCCAGCACATCGTGCTGGGCATCTTCTCTGCATTTTTTTCGATATTTGTAAAACCAAACAGATATCTCGTTCGTCTATGTAGTGAAGGGAGGAACAGAAGGTAAAACACAGCTGTTCACACGGATGCAAATATTGTTTACAAGTGAGCAGTAATGTGATATAATTATAGTGTAATATGAAGCAGCTCTTTTTAACGAATATACGAGGTGATAAAAGTGAAGCGAATTCGTACGAAGATTTGTGCGCTGGTTATGGCCTGTGCAATGGCTATGACCGGTTGCAGCTCCAGCATCACTGGTGTGACGTTGGAACTGCCTGATACCATGGAAAAGGGAAGTACCTCCATGGCCACTCCGGAGTACGCTTACAGCGGCGCCACTCCCGAACAGGCCGAAATCGACAAAAAGGTGGAGGCTCTCAAGCTGAGCTACTCTTCCAGTGACCCCAGTGTTGTGATGGTCGATGAACACGGCAATCTGGTAGCTGTGAACGCCGGCACGGCGGAGGTTGCCTTGTCCAGCGAGAACGGCAAGATTTATGACAGTGGTATCATTACCGTTGTCGTTACTCCTACTGGAATTTCCATGCCGGATACTGTGACTCTTTCAATGGGAACCAACATCAACGCTTCCGTTGAAGCAACTGTTGTTCCTGAAGACGCTACCGATGTCGTTATCGAGTACGTCTCTTCTGACGAAGCTGTTGCCACAGTCGACAACACTGGTTACATCACCGCTGTTGCCGCCGGTGAGGCAGACATCACCGCTTCTGTTGTAGATACCGGTTTGGCTGCCACTTGCCATGTTATCGTGACCCCGGCCATCGAATCCTTGGATATCTCCAAGAGTTCCATGACCATGAAGCCTGGAGCAACCAACACTTTGTCGGTAACGGTTTCTCCTGAAGACGCCAACATTTCCGGGATGACCTGGACTTCGAGTGACGAAGCTGTTGCAACTGTTGACCAGGAGGGCAATGTTACCGCTGTTGCAGATGGAACCGCAACGATTACTGCCACTATCGGCGAAACCACTGCGTCGTGTGATGTCACTGTAAGCAGCAAGGCATCCAACAACTCGTCGAAGAACAATTCCAGCTCCTCTGGCGGAAATTCTTCTAACGCTTCTTCCAGTAGCTCTTCAACCGATTCGAACAGTTCTTCTCAGGCCGCAACAAGCACTGCATACGGAGCAATTCCGTTCAGTCTGGCAGCTGGCACTCAAGAGTGGTGGCACATTGATTCGACGGATGATGCTTACTGGGCGACACTCGAAAACATCAACGCATACCGAGCAGCAGTTGGCGCAGCCCCATTGTCTGTTGATAGTGGATTATCGCAAATCGCCTATACTCGAACGCTCGACATGGTACGTGCCGGGACTATGAGCCATGACGGTTATCAGACGCCAGAAATTATTGCGCAGAACTACAATTCTGCACAATCCGTTGTTGATGCTTGGGCAGCAAGCCCCGGCCACTATGCCGCAATGACAGACCCCGGCTATACTGTTTGTGGTATCGCTTGTGAATTTGAAGAAGGCGGCGCCACGTATTGGTGTGTAACCTTCGGCTGATTAGAAGGGCATCATCCAGAATGGTGAGTCTATAAGCAAAGCAATGGCTACGAGACAAAGGTTTCGTAGCCATTGCTTTTTTTGTTACCTCTTTGTAATTTCAAAATCATCAAATACAACTTGTCGCTCTAACAAAAGTAACTATACTCGAATTTGTGTTTGAAACCGTCGTTTTTTATTGAGCTTCTAACAAAAGTAAATATGATAAAGCTGTATGGTTCAAACATATAGTCCGAGGCTAATTTTTTAGCCAAAACACCCATGAGCACAAGAAAGAGGTAATCAAATTGAGAGTAAAAAGTGTTCTCAAACGCCTTTTGGCCTCGTTCCTGTGTGTCGGCATGGTGTTGAGTTACACGCCAGTCACAGCGTTTGCAACTGACACCAGCGAACCGGCATCGTCAGCGGTTACTACTGACAATCAGGAATCCCAAGAGGAAGTCAATGTGCCACAGAAGGATGTCGAGACTCCTGAATCTGCCAATCCGCCTGATTCTGAAGCCTCGGAAGAAGAATCTACGTCAAATCTCAGTGCAGAAGCACAGGCATTTGTCGATGCTGTAAATGCACTGAATAGTGACGAGATTATTCTTGTGGCAAACAACTGGGGTCTTGCTAATAAGGCATGGCTCGAAGACGTCGATAATTCAGAGCTGACACAGGCTCTGGACGAAGCGACAGCAAAGCTGGATGAAGTACAGAATCTGTTCGTTCAGTGCGAAGATTTGTATTTCGCTATTTCCGAAGACGAAAAAAATGTTGAGGAAGTAGCTGCTGCGTATGATGTTTTCAACAACATTTATATGACAGCTATGAACGCAACAATGTATCCTACTGACCCGAACGATTCTACTGACGAATCTGAAGGCCCGTCTTCTGAGGAAATCACAAATGTCCTGTTTGGCGATTTCCCTCATGCCCCCTCCGATTACTACATCGGCAAGGGTGGTCTGCCGGTTCCTGTCGGCGAGACTGTTTTCAGCATTTCCGGCTGGAAAAACGAGCTTTATGATGATTCCGGCAGATTTGATGCTGATGCATTGAACGCCGGCGGCTCCGATGTGACTGTCGCAAAAGTCGACGGACAGGATTATGCAATTGTCCCCATTTTGGTTCAGGTTGAATATCCTGATTCTGAAAGCACCATCCATGTAGACCTGCCAGAAAATGTTGAGGTTGTTTCATACGATTCTCTGTCGGATAAGACAACCCCCATGGATGAAACCGAGAAAAACGAACTGTTGACTCAGACTTTGGATGGGTCTGCTGGTATAGTTTTCGGTTTTTATGTGAAGGCAACACAGGATTTTGATGCTTCCGTGACTTATACTGATGCAGAAGGACAGGCTTCTTCTCATAGTATGCATGTCACTGTTTCGGACTCTCAATCTGATGAGGGCTTGATTACCCTGCAAAGTTCACAAGACCTTGCCAACACGCCATCGCTGCTCACTGTTGCGGGTGGTAACCCCCCATTTTCGAGCGGTAAAATCACAAAAATCGACTACGATACACGCATTGGTACTTGGCTGATTTGGTTCCAAGGAATGGAAGCATATTGCTGCGACCATGGCCTTAACGGTCAGCCAAAAGGCTGTCCTAACTATTCTTTGACGGACACCTCAAAGGTCGATTACGACCAATATGTTCCCGGCGACCATGCAGGAAACCAGGTACGTATCTGGGGTGGTCTGGGCCAGCTGTCTCTGATGTCTGTTGACACCGCAAGCACGTATTCTCTGACTTCTGAAGAGGAAGTTGAAGAAACATTCTATGATGAGACACAACAGTGGATTATCGACAACTATCCCGACAGTGAAGTAGCCCAAATTTACACGCAATCTGCCGCCGAAGCCGTAAACGGCGGAGTCTCTACTTATGCTGGTGGAGATGGAAAGATTGGTTACTACTCTTTCATTTACACTCCCGCTCGTTCTGGTTGGCAGCGTGTTGCTGTTGTGACAGGTGAGGAAATCTCTGGAGATATCGAAATCCCCGACGGTGAAGGTGAAGGCCAGGCTCCCACTTACAACGGAAGTTGGAGCGTGAGCGTAACCGAAAGTGCAACTGCTTCGGATAGCTTCACTTACACCTACACTATCAATGCCAACAAGTACCAGCTCGATATGCTGGATAAAGTCCAGGATGCAGTGCTCTCCATTGAACCCGTCGAAAAAGGCGGAACCATTGATGGCGGCACTTGGAGCATCAACCCTGCTACTGCACAGACCATCACAACCAGCGCCCATGAGATGAACGACAACTTCAACTCTACTGGTGGTCAAGGCACTGTTTCGTTCACTGTGACCTATAATGTTACTAAGAGCGCCACCGCCACTGCAAGTGGTAGCGGAAACTTGGGACCTTTCGCGTCTCAAGAAGAACTCGATGCCGCAAAGCAGCAGGCTGAGCAAAATGCACACAACAATCTGAGCAATCAGGCTAAGCAGGAAGCTCAGAACGATGCCAACAACCAGGTCGCAGCAGCCATCGCCGCAGCCAAGGCACAGCTTCAGACTTTGCAGTTTACCTTCAAGGAAACCAGTGTTCCTTATGGTTATAAGGAGTGGACTGAGGCTCTCGGCAGCAATCAGACCATTACCGTTAATCAGGGTGCGAACGAAGTGTTCGACATGATTAACGATGAGTGGGAAATCAATGTTGTCATCGACAAGGTTGACTCTGAGACCGGCAACCAGATTGCTACAGATACAGAGTGGTCTGTCTACGAGTGGGATAAAGTATCTCAATCGTATGTTATCAGCGACCGTTTCGACATTGTTCGCAATGGCCACCCTGAAGTCTTGAGCAATGGCGAGTTTGATACCAGTCTTGATTATCCGTCGTATACTCCAGGCCAATCCACGGCCGAAGAAATGGCGCAGGCAGGCTACAATCTGCCTGAAGAAGACGGAAAATACTACGCTGTCTGCAAGACCAATGGCGAACCGACCCTTTATTACACGCAACGTAATGAAGGTAAGTTCATCATCGTTGAACAGACTGCTCCTGAGGGGTACTACGGTGACTGGACCGACCTGGAAAATCCGGGCAACCCCAATACGATTCTCGGCAAGCGTGCCTACTACATCGAGATTACTGAAGCCAACGACGAGTCTACTATCAATCTCGACAACAAGGACTACAATGCCGATATCGCTACCAGCTACACTGGTGGAACCAAAATCGTCGATGCCGCAACTGACACAGAAGCAACTGTCACTATCAGCAAGGCAAGTGAAGAACCGGCCGCAGAGATTACCTATCTTGACTCCGGACGCACTTATGTCACGGATAAGTCTGGCAAGGGTTATAATGAAGACTCTTACACGATGACTCCGAAGGACGATGTGTTCCAGAATGACCGTGTTCTTGGCGAAATCTCGATTTCGAAGGTTGACCTTGAAGCTGAACGCTACGTTGATGGAAGTGCCGCACATGGTACCGCCATCGAAAGCGGTCAGAAGCATGGTGACGCCACTCTGGATGGAGCTGTTTATGACCTCTATGCAGCTCAGGACATTTACCATCCGGACGGCGTGAGTGGAATTGTTGACTACTCCAAGCTGACGTATGCAGATGGCTCCAACATTTGGCACACTACGGTGCTGGAGAACAGTGGTGCTTGGAACAGCAACTATCTGCCTGTTCTGGAAAAAGACCACCTTGTGGCATCTGCAAAGATTGAGGATGGTTGGCTGACCTTCTCCAACCTGTACATGGGTGCATACTACATCGTGGAACGCGGAACCGGCGTTACGATTCCCGTGACCGTTGGTGGTGCTTATTATGTGGACGGAACCTACCCCACGATTGATGAGCGCACCAAGAAAGCCGACGGCGGCACAGCTGCATTGGCTAAGGACCGCGATATGTACACCGATTACGTGTACAAGAACCAGTTCAGCAACATCTCTGTATCCAAGGCTTTGGATGGCACCAAGGTCTACGATGGTTACTATCAGTCCTTTGCCGAAGGTTATCTGTGCGACGAGAAGAACTACTACTTCCCATTTGAGTATGCGGGAGAAGGTTCTTACATTGAAAAGTATACTTTCGGTAACCGCAGCAAAGAAGTGACTGGCAATGTTGCCCGGATGCCAGAGTCTGCCACCACGTATGACCTCACGATTACGCCTCCTTACGTAATTGATAACCTCGGCACCGGTTACGATAAATACTACTCTCAGGGAGAAAGCCTCAGCGCCGGATTGGATACAACCACCTACGGCAATGACGTACTCGTTATCACGTGGGATGCTTTGACCGAGACTCGTGACCAGGTTGCAAAGACCAATATCGAGATTGGCAAGCACAGTTCCGATACTGGTTCTTCCGACGGATACGGAATTGAAGGTGCAGGATTTACCCTGTATCTGATTTCCGACCTGTCCAAGGCAGACCAGATTGAAAAGACTCCCGATGGCAAATATGACATCGACAGTCTGAACAAGCTCTACATCAACACGAAATACGACAACGAATCGCTGAAGTATGACTTTACCGGCGAGACCCAGGCCATTGCTAAAACTTATGAGATTGATGCCAACCTCATCGCAGAGTACAACAAAACTCTGACGCCGGAAGGCGACAACAAGAACGGTTCTGGCGAAGGCTGGGTTGCAACCGGAAACAAGAACGAATACCAGCTGTCCGAATTGTTCTCCAACGAGGACGGTGTCATCGGCATCAGCGGATTGCCTTACGGTCAGTATGTGGTCGTCGAGACTACGACTCCCGAAGACCGCTGGCAGGCAGCCCCGTTCATCATTGACGTGGATGCAAGCCTGGAAAACAACCCCGAATCCGTAATGGGTATCCCCAACTACGGAGTTCTCACCCCCAGTGATGCAAACCAGAACTTCCGGTACAACATCAACGATGAAGCTGTCGAGATGTATCTGCGCATCTGGAAGAAAGATGTACAGACCGGCAAGAACGTACTTCGTGAAGGTACTGCTTTCCAGATTTACTGGATGAACGAAGATGGCACCTACATGAAGGACGATGACGGCAATCCTCGTCTTGTGACGATGACTGCTACTCAGGATGGTTCTGTCGCCAAAAAGGTCGATACGTTCTATACCACCGAAGAAGGCACTATCGCACTTCCCGAGAAGCTGCCCATTGGCCATTATCGGCTGGTTGAAGTTGAAGGTCCTGAAGGATTCTACAACGAATGGATTGATACGGCTCAGTATGGTGAAAACGGCATCCTCCTCGAAGAGGGAAGCGGAAGCTACTACGTCGACTTTGAAGTCACCACTGACCGTATCTACTGGGCTACCGGTGACGATAACGAAGACGAGCAGGATACGCTGGTAATCGAGGAAACCTATTGGAACAACGAAACCCTCGGCATTATCACCATCCGCAAACTCGGCGAAGTCTTGACCGGCTGGGAAGAAGACGAAACGGACGAGCTTGACCCGCAGTTCAGTGGTCATGCAATTCCGGGCCACTTCACCTACGAAACCCGTCCTCTGGCCGGAGCTGTTTACGAAATCCGCGCTGCGGAAGACATCGTTACTCAGGACAATCAGAAGGACGAAAACGGCAACCGTACGCTGTGGTATAAGAAGGGCGACCTTGTTGCTACCGTAACCACCGGTGACGGCACCAGCGACATCAACGTCTTTGGACCGCTGCGCACCATTCCCACCTACGATTTCCTGTCTGTGATTCACGATGGCAGCATCGGTGAAGTATCCGTTACGCTGCCTCTCGGCACCTATACCATTCAGGAAATCAAGCCTCCTTATGGTTACGTTCTGAACGACCAGGTTTACACTGTTGAGTTGACCTGGGATAACCAGACCAACGACATTGTTCTGGCTTCCAGCATCAGCCTTGATTCCGATGAACAGGATTCTTGGACTCACGACTATGAAGTCGTCAATGTTGGTGACGCTACCGAAGAACAAATCGAAGAACAGGTTCTCACGTTCTACAATGCTCGTGAATACCCGACGCCCGAAGAGTCCGGAGAAAAAGTCGGTATTGGTGTTTACAAGCGGGATATCATCAGCGGCGACTTTGTCGCTGGTGCAGTATTCAACCTGTACACCGATGACGACATCTACGATGCTGACGGCAATAAGATTTTCTCCGCTGGCGACCTGGTAGCAACGTCTCCTGCGACGGATGCAAATGGCTTTACGTATTTCGACAAGGATGTTCCTATCCGTGGCGAAAACTATGAGGCCGACCTGAACGCCAACAAGACGACTATCGGTTACGTGCCCGCTCCTGAAGACGAGAGCGATTACGATGCCACTTGGAACAGTGGCAATTACACCATTGTCGAAATTGTGCCTCCCGAGGGTTACTTCCTGGAAGACACCCCGATGCACGTTTCCTTCACCTATGATGGCCAAGTATTCCAGGTGGTTCAGGCCACTAACATCAATATGCCGACCATCACTTATATCAGCAAGAGAGACCTGACCAACGATGAAGAGCTGCCTGGCGCAACCCTGCAAATCAAGGACAGCGAAGGCAATGTCTTCAAGGAATGGGTCTCCACTGATACTCCTGAGCGCATTCTCGGCCTGCACTTCGACGAAGAGTATACGTTGGTAGAAACTCGTGCGGCGGACGGTTATGCGCTGGCAAGTGACATCACCTTTAAGGTTGTTCGCGTCTATGACGAAGAGACCGGTGATGAGTTGAAAGAAAACGATGTCTACTATAAGGACGACAAGGGTGAATGGCAGAAACTTGATGACGATACCGTTATCATGAAAGATGACATCACCAAGGTCGAGATTTCCAAGAAAGACATCACCAATGAGCAGGAACTGCCCGGTGCCCATCTGGTCATCAAAGACCACGACGGCAATGTTGTTGAGGAGTGGACTTCCACTAACGAACCTCACTACATCGAGAAGCTGCCTGCCGGCGATTACACCCTGACCGAAATCACTGCTCCCGATGGTTACGAGGTTGCGAATTCCATCAACTTTACCGTTTATCCGACCGGCGATATTCAGCACGTTGTGATGTATGACCGTCCGGACGATGAACGCGGTATCTTGATTCACAAGGTCGACGCAGAAACCCACGAACCTATCGAAGGCATCCACTTCCAGATTCTGGACCGTTACACCAAAGAGGTTGTTGCTTACAACATCACCAATGATGTCGGCAACATCTGGTTCGGCCTGCCTGATGGCGACTACTACTATCAGGAAATCAAGTGGACTCCTGAGTACAGCGGCGATTCCACTCTGCATCCGTTCTCCATCAATGATGAAAACACCGAGATTTACATTGAATACGAGAACGAACGCAGCCCGATTTATGGAATCATCACCTGGTTCAAGGACAAGTTCGGTAACAACTACAAGACCGGCGACCTGCCGAATGGTACCGGCACCGAAGGGACTCCCGAGACCGCAGAAACTGCTGGTACTGATACGAGCGTCAGCGTAAGCACCAATCTGATTGTCGTTGCTATCGGCGCAATTTTGGTTGTTGTTGGCGTTGTGGTTATCGTCATCACCAGCAAGAAGAAGGGAAAGAACGATACCAAGTCTGACGAAGAGGATGGGTCTGAGGATGAATCCTCGCCTGACTCCAAGTAAGCGACGTAACGTAAAACCCCTGTGACCTGTAGGGGGCGGGGCCAATAATGGTTCCGCCCCCTTATTTTTAATATAAAAGTGAGGTTCAAAAGTATGAAGCAGCGCAATGTTTTGCGGGTGTTCTGCGTTCTCTTTGGATTTATCGCTGTTCTTTCTCTGCTCATTCAGTTTTTGGTAAAGCCGGCTCAGCCGGTTGATATTACCAAGAATTTTGAATATACGGCAGCGGAAGCAACTGCGCTTCCTGATGACGTGCCCGAAACCATCGAACAGGATGGTCAGACGTATACCCGCGTAGATTACACCGAAGCCCAGCCTGTTATCAATGTGGTGTCCGAGGATAAACGGTATAGCGAAACCGTAACCATTGAGGATTTGCCCTCTGAGCAGGCTCCCGAAACCAAGGAATTTGAAGTCAACGGCCAAACTGTCACTCTCACTCTGGAGAGTGCGGATTATACCGCCGTTACGAAACCGTACAATGCCACTGGTGAAGTACGGTATGACAATCAGACCTCTCGGCCGGATGCACCCGAACACAGTGAAATCACCTACGAAAACGAAGCAGGAAACAAAATCACTGTTGAAGGCACCCTTCAGAGTGTTGAGCGTGTTGATGACGGCAGTTCCGTCAGAAACATTACCTCTACCATTGAACTCCCGGCTGGAGCCACCATCTTTGTCGTAAACGGAAAGTATGTTGCTTACAATCCGGAAACGCCTTTGTGGGATGGTTACCAGCAGGACGTTCTTGAGGGCGCCCAGCTTGACCCCAACCTTTACACCGTTACTGGCGGATATTGGTCCAGCGACCCGTACTATGAAGGCAATGTGATGATGCGTGATATCACCTGGACTATTCAGGCTCCTGCATCTTCGTATGTGGCGACCTATACCGCTTCCGGGGAGAATACGACTTATACTGCGACGGCTGTATATTCGGCCGGCATCGAGGAACTTGGTCTGGACGAAAGTCTTGCCAACGATACAGAATACAGCCTCTCCACCGACATTACCTATCGCCTGAACGAAGTTGTCAGTGACAATCCTCTGGTGCAGATTATGTCCTCCAACGCCTTGGTGGTCCCGGCGGTTGCGGTTGTCTCCGGCATTCTCTTCCTCATTTGCCTTTTTGCTTTGATTTTCATTGCAAAGACCAAGTCCAGCACTTGGGTGCATGATGAGGCATACGGCGATGACCCCGACTATGATAACGGCAATTACGATTCTGCCAGCTATAACAATGGTGGATATAACAACGGCGGTTATCAGGACGATGATGGCGATGATTTCAGCACCTCCATCTAACGCTTCATTCTAATCGTCTAAACGCATATGCCGCCCATACTTAATGTGTGGGCGGCATTTTTAAGGGGGATTCAAATTTGAAGCGTATTCTTTCTGTGGTGTTTGCCACTCTGTTGGTTGCTGTTGGCGGATTTATTATCCATAGTGAACTAACCAAGGCAGAAAGTGAAGATGCCTTTGTTGCTGAAGAATCTCCGAATCCAAATACTCATCATGTTGAGTATGATTTGAGCGGCAGCAATGAAGAAAAAAGTAAGCTTCTGGAACATTATGAAGAGCAGTCTTCGGATGTTATTGCTCGGATGTACATTCCCGGAACCTCTATGGAAACACCCATTGTCGATTCTGACTATTATTTCCGCAGAAATCTGGAAGGGGCTTACGATTCATCTGGCGTTCCATTCACCCCGGATGCAAGTACATTCAATGTCGCCAATAAAAACTGCGTGATTTATGGTCACCGGCTGGATTCTGGCGAAGATTTTGGTGTTTTGAAAAGCTATCTGGACCAGGAATTCTATAATGAGCATCCTTGTATCTATATAGAAACTGATTCTGGAACGAGTGAATGGGATATCATCTCTGTCTTCACAATCAATATCAGTACAGATTCCTTTGCCTATACTGCCTATAGCGATATGGCAGACAATTCTTCGCGTGGAGTATTTCTTGGCGAAGTTCGTCAAAGAAATCTTATTGATACGGTAGATTATACGTATCAAACAGGGGATAAGCTGATTACACTTTCGACTTGCCACTATGAAACAGACATAGACAACGGAAGACTGGTCGTCGTAGCCGCAAAACGTCAATAAAACACAATATAGATGGAGGCCATACGGAATGTATGGCCTCCATCTTTTTTGTTTATCGGTGTTTACAGGTGGTATATTTTATGATATAATAATAACGAGAATCGAGGAGGGGTGATAGGCGTATGCACAAGTTCGGAGGTGTAATTTTGATTTGAGGGTAGAACAGCAGACCGGAAGACGGTGTACGCTCCTTGCTGAAAAAATCAAGGAGCGTGGCATTACACAAGCAGACGTAGCGATTGGACTTGATATCACACGAGCATCCATGAGCCGAAAAATGAACGGCATGCAGCCGTTCAAAATCATCGAGATTTTCAAGATTATCCAGATTCTGGAGATTCCCAAAGAAGAAATTTACGACATTTTTTTCAAGGAATATGAGAACGTCATCGACATGGATGATGTATGGGCGGCGCTTGAAATGTCTGGAGCGATGAAAGCGCCGCATTCTTTGCGCGAAACGAGTTATACAGACGGAAAGGATTGATGAATATGGTTCCGAATTGCTTTAAGTGCATCCACCGCGACAGTTCTAAAAGCTGTCCTCACATGGCAGAGTGCGTCAAGGGTTCGAAAGAGTATTTCGAAGAGAAAACCGCACCCAAGACACGCAAGGAAGTTATCCAGTCTGCCAGCGACGAAAATCTGGCACAGCTTTTCTGCTCGATGGTTCCCCCCAAGATTGCCAGTCAGACTCCGAACCTGAAGGAAATCTTTATCAGTTGGCTGAATGCGCCGGCCGATGATGAAGTGCTGGAGTGCTGGTTTTTGAAGTAAACGATTCAATAAGGAAGGGTGATACAAATTGCACGCATTCGTTTTCGAGGTCGACGATAATTTTAACGTCGCCCATTGTGCAGACGTGATGATGTCGATTGCGAAAAGCCGAAATGCAGCAAGTCGACAGTCCAGAGGAAGCAGAGAATTTGCTCTCTTCTATACGAAAGACAGAGGACGGACTATTCAAGCAATGGATGGCCTTTTGTCTGTGCAGATTAGCAAGGAGAGTCTGCTAAAATCCTATAATCCGGTTACGCCCATTGGGTCTATGCCGTTTATCAGTGATTGGTCTGGCCAAAAGTCGTTGCAATTTGTGCCTGGAGAATCCATGCCGAAATGTCTGATTTCTAAAGACAAAAGTCGGAAAATGGTTTTCTGCTCCGGCAAGCAGTTTGCATCTCGAACCAGAGGATTCAGAGGCAGATATCTGTATCTTTTCCACATCGACAAAAGCATTTGCCGAGTAGCGTTCATTCGCAAAGGTAAAGATGGTAAAAAAGATATCATCAATTACTTTGGGACTAACGCCATGTCCATGAAATTTCTGGCTGTTGAGGATTGTGTTTTCGTCGCTGAATGGAGAGCGTTTGTATTGGATGGAAAAGTTCAGTCTATTCGTCCCTACAGAGGTGAAAGAGATATCAAGCCCGATGTAGAGGAAATCAAGCGTTTAGCCGCAGAAGTGTCTGCCAGCAAGGAATATCCTGAGTCTTTTATCATGGATATTGGTTTGGCTGAAGATGACAAAGGAAACCGCTCGACCCTTGTAATGGGGGCCGCACCCTTTATTTGTTGCAAGCTCTATGGGGCCTATTTTGACACTATGTTGGAAATGGCCGAAAAAAGTTTTGTTGTGAATGCCTGAAATAAATATGGCATAGGGGGAGATATGTCAGGAAAAAACTTCACTCATCTGCATGTACATACTGAATATAGCTTGTTGGATGGCGCCTGCCGCATCGACAGCCTCTTCGAGCATATCAAAAGTATGGGGCAGACGGCGGTTGCTATCACGGACCATGGTGTCATGTATGGTTGTGTTGCATTTTTTGATGCAGCAAAAGCCGCCGGCATCAAGCCCATCATTGGATGCGAGGTTTATGTGGCCACCCGAACCCGGTTTGATAAAACAAACGGGGTGGATGGCAACCATCATTTGATTCTCCTCTGCAAAGACGACACCGGGTACAAAAACCTCATCAAAATGGTCTCCGCATCATTTCTGGAAGGTTTTTACAGAAAACCTCGTGTAGACAAAGAGCTTCTCGTGGAGCACCACGAGGGGCTTATTTGTCTGTCGGGATGTTTGGCCGGTGAAATTCCTTCGCTTCTGAAGCAAGGAAAACGTGATGAGGCAAAAGAGGTTGCCAAATGGTATAAGGACCTGTTTGGGGATGACTATTACATTGAATTGCAGGACCACGGGCTTGAGGACGATACTCTCGTCTTGCCTCAGCTGATTTCTCTTGCTCGGGAACTGGATATTCCGATGGTCGCCACGAACGATGCGCATTATATCGCTAAAGAGGATGCTCCTGTACAGGATATTCTTCTTTGCATTCAGACTCAGAAAACGCTTAAAGATAGTGGACGTATGAGTTTTGAAACGCAGGAGTTCTATCTCAAGTCTACCGACGAGATGTATGACCTGTTCTCGATGATTCCGGAAGCATGTGAGAATACAAACAAGATTGCAGACAAATGCAATTTCGAGTTTGAGTTCGGCAACACAAAACTTCCGTACTTCAAAGCCCCGGACGGCATGGAGAACCAGGATTATTTTGAGAAGCTGTGTTGGGATGGTCTGAAACGCCGATACAAAGACGTTACGCCAGAGCTGGAAGAACGCCTAAAGTACGAAATTGGTGTTATCAAATCTATGGGGTACACCAACTACTACCTCATCGTTTTCGATTATATCAACTATGCCAAGAGCCAGGGGATTCCCGTGGGGCCAGGACGCGGTTCCGGCGCCGGCAGTCTTGCGGCGTATTGCGTGGGGATAACAGATATTGACCCAATCAAACATCATCTTATTTTCGAGCGCTTTCTTAATCCGGAACGTGTATCTATGCCGGATTTTGACGTTGATTTCTGCTATGAACGACGCCAGGAAGTTATTGATTATGTGAACCGGAAATACGGTCAGGACCATGTTTGCCAGATAGTGACGTTCGGGACTATGGCTGCAAGAATGGTTCTTCGTGATGTTGGCCGTGTCATGGATATGGACTACTCAACCATCGACAAAGTGGCCAAAATGGTTCCTGAAGAAGTCCATATCACGCTCAAACGAGCGCTGGAAATGAATCCCGAGTTGCAGGAGATATATGCCGATAATGCTCAGATAAAAAATCTGATTGACACAGCCATTAAACTGGAGGGAATGCCTCGACATTCTTCTACCCACGCTGCCGGGGTTGTGATTACCCGTGAAGCAGCAACTGAGTATGTGCCTCTGTCTGTCAACGACGGCGTTCCTGTAACTCAGTTCAATATGGTCGAAATTGAACGTCTTGGCCTTCTCAAATTCGACTTCCTTGGACTGCGAACTCTTACGGTCATTAGTGATGCCGAGAAAGAGATTCGGAAAAGTCTTCCGGATTTTACCGTCTCCCAGATTGACTATGATGACCAGGAAACCTATGCCATGTTGGCAAAGGGCGAAACATGTGGTGTATTCCAGTTGGAATCTTCCGGTATGCGTCAGACTCTGGTTGACCTTGAAGCGCAGAACCTTGAAGATATTATTGCCCTGATTTCTCTTTATCGCCCCGGGCCAATGGATTCCATTCCTACCTATATCGAAAACAGAAAGCATCCCGGGAAAATCTCATATAGCACACCACAACTTGCTCCCATTCTGGATATTACCAATGGGTGTATCGTTTATCAGGAACAGGTCATGCAGATTTGTCGTGAACTGGCCGGATTCAGTTTCGGTCAGGCGGACAATGTTCGCCGCGCTATGAGCAAGAAGAAACGCAAGGTAATGGAAGCGGAACGTGAACACTTTGTTTATGGCTGCAAAGACCCTGGCCGTGAATGTCCCGGTTGTGTCAATAACGGCATTTCTGAACAGGTAGCAAACGAAATCTACGACCGCATGATTGCTTTTGCTGCTTATGCGTTTAATAAAGCTCACGCAGCTTGTTATGCATATATTGCATTTCAAACCGCATACTTGAAGTGTCATTTTCCCAAGGAATTTCTTTCGGCGTTGTTGACCAGCGTCAAGGATAATACTGATAAGGTAATCGAATATTCGTCCGAGTGTAAACGCCTGGGAATCCAGGTCAAGGCTCCTGATATCAATGTCTGCAACTCTGGGTTTTCTGTAGACGCAGATTGCATCCGGTATGGCCTTTCTGCCGTCAAAAACGTCAGTGGCGATGTGATTGCTGATGTTATCACCGAACGGCAGGGTAAACCTTTCTCCTCATTGTATGATTTTTGCAAGAGGATGACCAAATACAAGGTGAACCGCCGGGCCATAGAGAATCTTATTAAGGCGGGCGCCTTTGACTCTTTCGGGGCCACAAGACACTCCATGCTGGAATCGCTTACAACCATGCTCCATTCCATTGCAAAAGAAAACAAGAAAAATGTCGAAGGACAAATCAGTTTCTTTGGAATGATGGAAGAGGGGGATGAAAAGGCTGAGGAATATGTTATTCCTCCTTTACCTGAATATGACCATCGAACACTTTTGAGCATGGAAAAAGAAGTGTCTGGACTGTATTTGTCCGGCTATCCATTGGATGAATTTGAGGAAAAAAGAAAATCAGTTGCGACATGTGGTATTGGCCAAATTGACGGGCTGAATGAAGGAGATTCCATTCAGGGGAAAGTTGTTATTGCCGGCATTATTACTCAGTCGAAAGTTGTTTATACAAAGGCATCCCAAACAAGAATGGCATTCCTGACTCTGGAAGACAGAACAGGCAAAATCGAGGTCATTGTCTTCCCAAAAGATTTCGAAAAATTCCATGCCCTTATAAAGGAAGATTACATCGTTGTAATTGAGGGCAGAGTGTCGAAGAAATCGCCAGGAGAGCCTTCAAAGGTTGTTGCTGAGACAATCTGTGATATTCAAGCATATATGCCTGAAAAGCCTTATGCACCCGGCGGAGCTGCTCAAACCAGACGTTCCTCAAAAACTCCACGACAAGGGAATTGGAATGGGTTATGGCTGCGGGCGAAGGCAAAGGACGATGAAGCAATCGTTCGCGCCGAAAACATGATTTCGAACATCTATGAAGGACCGATGCCAGTTTTTATCCGGTTTTCTGATACCGGCGAGCTGGTTCGCTATTCCAAAACGGCCAAGGTTCATCCGCTTCTGATTAAAGAGTTGAATCGTGTACTTGGGCCGGAAAATGTAAAGGTGGTGGGGGAAGATTTTCGTAGGAGGTGTGGGTTGTGAAACTCATTATTACCGAAAAGCGAGATGTAGCTAAGAAGGTGGCAAGTGTCATTCCCGGACAGGCTTTTCGAAATAAAGGAGAATACTTTGAAAGCCAGGACTACCTGATTACATGGTGTATGGGTCACCTTTACGTCCTCGCGGATTTGGAACAGTACCTGCCAAATGGAGGTAAAAGAGAAGGGGAGGAAAAGGCAAAGTGGCGTCTCGATACGCTTCCTTGCATCCCGGAAGGATATAAGTTCATCTACCGAATCAAACCCAACATCAAAAGTCAGTTTGGTATTCAGGATTCCAAAAGGCGTATTGCTGCCATCAAGGAACTGCTGAACCGTGAGGATGTAGAAGCGGTCTATAACTTTGGTGACCCTGACCGGGAAGGCGAAGTCATTGTCCGAAACATCCTGAAATACAACCTCAAGAGGGATATCCCTGTATATCGACTCTGGTGTGATGACACGACGGAACAGACTATCAACGCTGCTCTGGCAGCCAAAGAACCTGACGATGGAAAGTACGACTGCATCTACAGTGCAGGATTGGCCCGTGCTTATATTGACTGGCTTTTTGGTATCAATCTGACCCGGTATCTTTCCATCAAGGCCGGTACTCTTCTGAAAACCGGACGATGCAAAATTGCTATCGTTCAGAAGATTGCTGAACGGGAAAAGCAAATCAAGGAATTTGTCCCGGAAACCTACTACGGAATCTCGTCCAAGGAAGAAACCAACGGCGAGGTCGTGGAGTTAAGCAGTAAGCAGACGTTTGACAAGGACAGCAAGGGCGATGCTCAATCCCTGTGTGATAAGTACAATGCGGCCGGCGCGACTGTCACCAGCGTAGAAACAGAGCGGAAAACGGTCCGGGCCAAGTCTTTGTTCGATACGAGTTCCTTGACCGGTTGGGTTGTATCTACCCATAAGGAAATCAAACCAAAGGAAATCGACAATGCGCTGGAATCGCTTTACCAGTCCGGCTATACAACCTATCCCCGTACCAAGTCTGCTTATCTGACTGAAGCTGAAGCGGATAAAGTTGATGGCATTCTGGCGGAACTTAAAAAGCATGGGTATGATGACCTGGAAAATAAGCGTAAATCCAAACAAATTTACGATAGCAGCAAGGTTGAAGGACATTCTGCGCTCATCATCACCGGAAAGATTCCGACGGACCTGAAGGGCGTTGAAAAAATCGTCTACGACACCATTCTTGGCCGATTCCTGGCTGTCTTCTGCAAAGACCCGTGCACTGTCGACCGCACCACCATGGTTATTGCTTGTTCGGATGAAGAGTTCAAACTTCAAGGAGACATTCAAGTTACTCCCGGCTGGCGGAAATATGAAAAGGATTCCAAGGGCGATAAGATTTTGCCGAGACTGAAAAAAGGGGATAAGGTAAACGTCAAGTTTGTTCCGGTCGAGAAGCAGACTCAACCTCCTAAGCGGTTTACGGTCAAAACGTTTGAATCCTGGTGCGTGGCTCCCTGGCGTAAAGACGAAACTGATACGTCAGAGTATACGGATGAAGAATGGAAGGCAATCTTGTCGGACGCAACCGTCTGTACTTCGGCCACTCGTACAGAAACCATTTCCTCCTGCTGTGATACCGGATACATTTCCTTGAAGAGTGGTACATATTACGCAGAGGAGAAGGCTTTCACTCTGATTGATGTAGCAGAAAAGCTCGGGGTCGACTTTACCTTGAACGAAACCATGGAACTGTCCAAAATGATGTTCGAGGTTTCCAAGGGGCAAAGAACGATTCAGAGCTGTCTGGATGTGTCATGCCAAAAGCTCCGAGCAATGTTTGAGCGTCGTGATATGCAGCTCTCCGTAAATCGCCCGTCTACGGGCGTAAAGAAGATTTGCGTTTGTCCTATTTGTGGTGGTGACATCGTAGAAACTCCGCGAGCTTTTTCTTGTGCTAACCGGTGCGGCGTTACAATCTGGAAAACGGATAACAAATACCTTGCCACTTTCGGAATCAAGAAGGTGACGGCAAAGATTGTCAAAAGCCTTTGCAACCCGGAAAAGCCCCTGCTCGTCAAGGATATTGTCAGCAAAAAGACCGGCAAGAAATACTCCGCATACATCTATATCACGAAAGACCAAGAAACCGGCAAAGCAAAGTACGCCTTCAAATTGCCATTTGGAGACGATTTGCCTCCAGTTGGAAAATGCCCGGTCTGTGGAGCAGATGTCGCAGAGCGGCAGGATTTCTACGCCTGCAAAAATCACGACTTCATTCTTTTCAAGGACACCAAGCGATATGAGGATACCATCCATATCACCCGTGAAATGGCTGAGTTGCTCTTGAGTGGTAAAAATATCGCCTGCAAACTGACTAGCAAAGGTGGAAAGTCGTATCAGGCATATCTGAAACTTGACGGTGTGACCGAACATGCCGGAAGAAATTATCCAAACCTTGTGTTTGCTGGCTTCGTCGAACGAATGAAGAAGCCGAAATAACCGTGTGGGCTGTCCCTATGAGGGGCAGCCCTGTTTTTTTGTGGTCGAGTGTTTACAGATGGAATACATTATGATATAATAATAGTGTTGTAGCGGATGATGGTCATTCGCCGGAAAGGAGTTGATTTTGGGCAGGTGCCCGAAGCTATGAAGAAGAAGTATTGTTCGAGCGTATCAATCATCGTGTTCATGGTGATGCTGCTGTCCTTTGTCCTGACCTCTATCGTTCTGGTCTACTCGGCATATTCGATGAACAAAACCCCGAATCCTTTTATTGTGGACGCACTGCTTGAATCTTTGCCGAGAATCGGTGTAGTGGCCGCCATTCAGGCATTGTCGTTTTTGATTGCCTATCTGGGGTTCCGGGCTATCTTTGCGGAAGCTCCGGAGAAGAAAAACCGGGTGGTTCAGCCTAAACGGCAGCAGAATGTTCCGTACCAGGAACAGCAGCCTGAAGATTACATGCCTGACGAAAGCGGCGCCTACGACGAAGAAGGGGCTTATGACCAGGAACCTGTCGATGATGGTTACGAGCCTGGTTACAACAACGGCTATGATGGTGTCGATGAAGTTCCGGAAGAACCCATTCCGGACGAAGACATAGACAGCACCGAGCTTGCAGCCATTCTGAACGGCAATGTCGCTGTAAAAGACGAACAGCCGGAAAAGGAAGTTGAGACTCCCAAAAAGCCGGTCATCACCAAAGAGGAACAGAAGAGCCTGGATTCTCTGAATCACGCATTGTCCAAGAGTGCGATTCCTGAAGGGTGCTATTCTGTTGGTGAGTTCATCAGCGGGCGGGTAAGTCTGTTCAAGGGCGAGGGCGGCGTATGGCGTGTATCTCGTCCCGATGATGATGACCCGCGTATGGCTCGTGGTTACCACAACGTAGTAGAGGCATCCAAAAAGTTTGCGGCTCTCGTTGTTCGGATTCGCGAGGTCCCGTCCGCCGAGGATTGACGGGAAATCAAAATCAGCGTGATAGGAGGTGACAGTTTGTGGATATTGAGGCCCTAAACATTCCTGTGGCAAAGATAAAGCAGTTCCATCGTGTCGGAATCGAGACGATGGAAGATTTGCTGATGTATTTCCCGAGACGGTATCTGTATTACGGGAAGTGCATTACTCTTGACGAGCTGGAAGAAAATGTCGGGAAGCAGGTTTCTATTTGCGGAACTGTCACATCCATTACTTCTGGTTTCAATAAGGTGGCCAGGGTCACTGTTGTCCTTAAAGACAGTTTTGGGAAGACCATCAATGTAGTCTGGTTTAACCAATTGTATATCAAGAATTTGCTGTACAATGACATGCTTATTCTTGTGCATGGCAAACTGGCTTATAATGAAAAGTATGGGTCTTACAGTCTTTATCCGGACTATTACTGTGCAAATGCCGACCACTTTGGCGATATTGTCCCGGTATACAAAAAGGTGCCCGGGATGAGCACGGACTATCTGCGTTCCTGCATCCGCACAGTCTTTGAAACCATGGACTACATGTCAGTGATTGACAGAGGACAGTATATTGCTGATTCCCTTGCTCAAAGCGTCGGTGTAGATGATTTCAAGACCGTGCTTCGCCTTGCGCATTTTCCAAAAAGCATGGATGACTGCGATAGGGTACAACGCTGGAAAACCGCTGACCTTCTGGCTGCATTTGCCACAGAAATGGTGGCAAGAAACATGTCGGCGCAATCTACTTCGCCGTATAAGTTCAAACGAGAAGTGTGTGAAAGAGCCAAGGCAAAAATTCTTTCCCGGCTCAAATACACTCTTACAGAAGACCAAACAAGGGTTATCTCCAACATGGAAGAGACCCTCTGTAGCGGAAAGCGGCTGAACGCATTACTGCAAGGTGACGTAGGTTGTGGTAAATCTATTGTCGCCTTCATTCTCGCCGTAATGGCTGTGGAAAATGGGTATCAGGCTGCCATTATGGCACCAACTCAAGTCCTTGCAGAGCAGCATTATTTGGACCTTTGCAATCTGTTGCAAGGGACCGATGTGCAAATCGAATTTCTGCACACTGGAATCAAAGCGGCAGAAAAGCGCAAAATCCTTACAAGGATTTCTTCCGGAAAGTCTTCTATTGTCGTTGGAACCCATGCGGTATTAAGTGATGGGGTACAATTTCAGTCTCTTGCCATCACAGTTGTTGATGAAGAACACCGTTTTGGTGTAAAGCAACGAGAAAAGCTGATGCAAAAAGCCTCCTCGGGAACGCATAACATCAGTATGAGTGCTACCCCCATCCCTCGAAGCTTAGCCCTTGCGACAATTGGCGAAAACACGGAAATTGAAAATATCAAAACCATGCCGGCCGGAAGACTTCCGGTAACGACCATCGTCTATTCAAATGCGCAAAAGACGTATGATGCCATGCTGCGGCAGATTCGTGCCGGTCACCAGTGCTATGTTGTCTGCCCACTGATTCAAGATTCTGACAGTGATAAGATTTCAGATGTAATGTCCGTAGAATCCGCATTGGCTGAAATGCAAGAATACTATGGCGAGAGCAGCAACGTCAGAATTTCTGCCATTACCGGCAAAATGAAGCCGGTTGAGGTCCAGGCAAGAATCGAAGCATTTAAGCAGGGTAACGTCGATATCCTTCTGTCCACAACAATTGTTGAAGTAGGCGTAAACGTCCCAAATGCAACCGTAATGGTTATCCGCAATGCTGAGCGATTCGGCCTGAGCCAGCTTCATCAGCTTCGAGGACGTGTTGGAAGAAGTTCCCTGCAATCCTACTGTGTTCTCCTGAGCCGTGATAAGTCAAACGAGCGCCTCCAAGCGATGGCGAGGACAACGGACGGGTTCGAGATTGCCGAAGCTGATATGAAGTTGCGCGGAACCGGCAATCTCGTTGGTGTTGAGCAGAGTGGATATGACAAGTGCGTAACCGCAATGCTCCAAAACCAGGCTCTTTATCGAGGGTTATACAACGAAATCAAAAAGATGGCTGAAACGAGCCGTCAATATAACAGTCTTCGAGATTTTGCCAACGTGCGTTACGGAAACGCAGCGCATTGATACATCCTCCCAAAAACAGCAAGCCGTCAGCCCAGATATTCCGGTTGACGGCTTGCTGTTCTAATAAAAGTACATAAACTGATTTCAGAAACTCGTGAATCGCAATACACTCGGTATTGCTGTATTACACGAGTTATTTTTTGAAAGGGGAATTTTACCGAACGCGGCCGAGAAAGCCCACTGCGTAAGCTGTGGGATGAAAGGCCGATAAGTTGGCGTTCGCAGGCATGTAAAGATTTGGTGGTATAACAAATAGCAACACCAAAAAGGAGGCGACGACATGAGAACCGTTGTAAAGACGTACAAATTCAAACTCTATAAGAGTAAGAAAAATAAGCATCTGGATGACAGTATCAATATTGCTGCCTCCATCTGGAACTACTGCATTGCGATGCACCGACACTACTATCGTGCATTTGGAAAGCATCTTTCTGCCAACAGGTTAATGAAACACATCACGAAGGTCAAAAGAACGCTTCACCCGGAGTGGAAAGCTCTTGGAAGCCAAGCCGTTCAGGATGTTGTCCAACGAGTTGACCGTTCCTACAAAGCGTTCTTTGACCACGTGAAGCAAAAGCGTCACGGCAGGAAGTCACCGCCATCGTTTAAGAAGCGGAGCCGGTATTCCAGCTTCA
>ERZ1090866.138-NODE-138-length-32281-cov-7.234345_pt1 | contig 32281 bp, 28 predicted proteins | sample MGYA00478477_ERZ1090866 | MGnify/ENA primary metagenome ERZ1090866 (study PRJEB33644, sample SAMEA5815737) | chicken gut metagenome | biome: Chicken; feature: Gastrointestinal Tract; material: Caecum | place: Ireland | collected 2019-01-01 | study: A study of the... | reverse complement strand
CGTATCCGCACGCCTCGATGACGCGGCTGAACGGCTTTTTGGAGCTGCACGCGCTCCCCGTTCCGACCGCCACGCCGCGATCCCACAGTTCGCGCTGCAAGATTTCGCCGCGCAGTCCCTTTGCCGAGACCGTGAGAATGTACGGAGACCCGTTTTCGGGGGAAATGCGCGTAAAAATCGAATGATCGAGCATTTCCCAGAGCTGTTCGCGGTACCCTTTCAGGCGTTCGCCGTCCACACGGAGCGACGAGAATTTTTCTTCCGCCGCATGGAAAAACGCGGCGATCCCGAACGTGTTCTCCGTTCCGCTCCGCATTCCGCTCTCCTGCCCTCCGCCGATCACATACGGCGCGAGAACGGTACAGCCCTTGCGGCGGATGAGCGCGCCCGTCCCCTTGATCCCGCCGATCTTATGCGCGCTGACGGCGTAAAAATCGATCTCTTTCGTAAGGCGGAACGGAAGTTTTCCGAATGCCTGCACGCCGTCGCTTAAAAATACGGCGCGCGGGTTTTTCGCTTTTACCCTTTTCGCGATCGCGGCAATATCGTTCACCGCGCCCGTCTCGTTGTTCACGTGTACCACGGAAACGAGCGTCGTTTTCTCGTCCACGAGCGACACAAGCGCGTCTGCATCAACGCTTCCGTCCGCGCGAATGGGCGCAAAACGCGGTTCTACGCCGCGATTTTTCAGCGTTTTGTAGCTTTCAAACACAGCCGCATGCTCGCCCGCCGACGTGACGGCGTTTCCGCGGCGCGCCGCGGAAAAAATCGCCTGATTGTCCGCTTCCGTTCCGCAGGAGGTAAAAATCAACTCAAAATCAGCGGGATCGGCAACGGCGCGCAGCAGGAAATCGCGCGCGCGGGAGAGCATACGCGAAACTTCCGCGCCGCCATGATAGCGCGCGGAAGGATTGAAGTATTCTTCGGTGAGATAGCGTTCCGCCTCGGCGACTGCGCCCGATAACGGGCGCGTCGTGGCGGCGTTGTCAAGATAGATCATTTCGGATCGAATTTATTTCTGCCTGCCGCAAATACGACGTATTCAAGAAGTTCCTTCCGGCATTCAAGCACATAAAGTTTCTTTTCGATGGAGGAAGAATAGTGAATGTAAATGAAGATCTTCCCCTCGACCGGTTCGCGGTTCGGCGTGAGGATCACGGGCTTTTTTCCGCGCAGTCCCTGCTCCGTTCGCTTGAAAGAATCGCTCTCTACATAGCCGATTTTCAGCATCTGCTCGGCTTTGAGCGTGGTGAGATATTTGCGCGATTTCCCGTTGAAAACCTTGGTGATACGGAGTTCATCCTGCACGAACGTGTAGTCGAAGCTCACGTTGAAGCGGCGTTTGATCGCTCGGAACAGGAAAAAGAACCCGATGAAGCACAGGAGCGGAATACACCAGATCACGACGTTGAAGATCTTGACCGCCGTAGAGGCGTCCTGCACGATCATGGACGGAATAAACCAGACCGAGAAAAAGATCATGATCGCAGCGAGCACAAGAAATATCATGCTTGCAATATGAAAGACCTGATATTTCCTGCGTTCTCCCTGCTCGTCCGCCGCGATCGCGCTCTCTTCGTACAGCGCAGAACGCGCCATCAGAATTCTACCGTCCCTTCGTAGATTTTTTCAACGTTGCCCGTGAGCGTCACGGAGCCGTCGGAAGCGTAGCGCACGATGAGGTCGCCGCCTTTGAGCTTGACGGTGATGTCCGTATCCGCCTTGCACAGTCCGTTGAGCACGCAGGCAACCGCCGCAGCCGCCGCGCCCGTTCCGCACGCCCACGTCTCGCCGTTGCCGCGCTCCCAGACGCGCATCTTCACCGTGCTTTCATTGACGACGCGGATAAACTCCACATTCGTCTTTGCGGGGAAGTATTCGCTGTTTTCGATGCGCGGACCGAGCGTCGAAACGGGAACGTCGTCCACCTTGTCGCAGAAAATGACGCAGTGCGGGTTACCGAGATTGACGAGGGTCACGTGATAGGTCTTGCCGTCCAGCTCCATCGGCTGATTGACGACCGTATCGCCCTTCCAGACGGAGGGAATGTTCTCTCCGCGCAGCTCCGCTTTGCCGAGATCGGCGCTCGCGGACGTCACCACGCCGCCGAAGGAATAGACCTTGACTTCCTTTACGCCGCTTAAAGATTCGATGGTCATCGTCTCTTTTCTGACGATCCCCTTTTCATAGAGGTACTTCGCCACGCAGCGGATCGCATTTCCCGCGATCTGCCCTTCGCTGCCGTCTTTGTTGAAAATGCGCATCTTTGCGTCGGCAACGTCGGACTTTTCGATGAGCACGATCCCGTCGCCGCCGATGCCGTAGTGGCGGTCAACAAAATTGATCGCAAGCGATTCGGGGCAGGTGATCTTCCCTTCCAGATCTTCAAAATAGATATAGTCGTTTCCGCAGGATTGCATCTTGGTGAAGTGCAGTTCCGTCTTCTTGGTGCGGAGGTTGTTGATGTCGACCAGCTCGGTGTTGTACTCGGTGAACTTGCTTGCGATGCTGTCGCACAGCGCGTTTGCGGTATCCAGCGAGGTGAGCACGGTGATGCCGAGCAGGATCGCATGGTGATGCAGCTCGATATAGTCCGCAATCGAATCGACGTCCGTCTTGCCCGTGTAGATGATATACCCGATCTTGCCCTCGTCCATCAGCTTGGAAACCTGCTTGGTCGCTTTCAGACGGTCAACGACGGTAACGTCGATCCCGAGTTCGGAAATGACCTTTGCCGTGCCTGCCGTTGCGTAGAGATTGCAGCCGAGGTCGGCAAATTTCTTCGCAATGGAGACGATCTCGAATTTATCCTGATCGTTGACGGTGAAGTACACGCCGACAGGGTTTTCCTTGGTCGGGTGGCACATTTTGAAGCCCGCGGAGACAAGTCCTTTGAAGAGAGCCTCCTCGATGGTCTTGCCGATGCCGAGCACTTCGCCCGTAGACTTCATCTCGGGACCGAGCTGCGAGTTGACGTCGTTCAGCTTCTCGAAGCTGAATACGGGAACTTTGACCGCAACGTACGGCGAGTTCGGGTACAGCCCCGTGCCGTAGCCGAGCTTTTTGAGCTTTGCGCCGACCATGATCTTCGTCGCAAGTTCCACCATCGGCACGCCCGTCACCTTGGAAATATAGGGAATGGTACGCGACGCGCGCGGGTTGACCTCGATGACGTAAAGCTGGTTCTGATAGATGAGGTACTGGATATTGATCAGACCCTTCGTTTTGAGCGAGAGCGCGAGTTTGGTGGAGATGTCCACGATCTTTTCGAGCATGGCGTCGCTCAGATGATAAGGCGGGTAGACCGCAATGGAGTCGCCCGAATGCACGCCCGCGCGCTCGATATGCTGCATGATCCCGGGTATGAGCACGTCTACGCCGTCGGAAATCGCGTCGACTTCCAGCTCGCTGCCCATCAGGTATTTGTCGCAGAGCACGGGATTTTCAATGTGCTGCGCCAGAATGACGTCCATGTAGCGCGAAATGTCGTTCTCTGTGAAGGCGATCGTCATGTTCTGACCGCCGATGACGTAGGACGGGCGAAGAAGCACGGGATAGCCGAGCGTCTCGGCGGCGTGAATCGCCTCTTCCTTGGTCATAACGGTAAGCCCCTTCGGGCGCGCGATATGGAACTCTTCCAGAAGCTCGTCGAAGCGCTCTCTGTCCTCCGCCATATCGACGGAATCCGCGCTCGTTCCGAGAATGCGCACGCCCTTCTTATCGAGGTAGCCGCACAGCTTGATCGCCGTCTGACCGCCGAAGGTGATGACGACGCCGTAAGGCTTTTCCACGTCGATGACGTTCTGCACGTCCTCGGGCGTGAGCGGCTCGAAATACAGTCTGTCCGCCGTATCGAAGTCGGTGGAAACCGTCTCGGGGTTGTTGTTGATGATGATGACTTCGTAGCCGAGTTCTTTGAGCGTCCAGACGCAGTGGACGGAAGAATAGTCGAACTCGATGCCCTGACCGATGCGGATAGGACCCGACCCGATAACGATCACGCGCTTTTTCGTGCTGTTTTTGACGAACGGTAGCGCCTCGTCGTGGTCGAGCTCGTCGTAGGTCGAGTAGAAATAGGGCGTCTGCGCGGCGAACTCCGCGGCGCAGGTATCCACCATTTTGAATACGGCGCGGCGGTGCGCGGGCAGTTTCTCGCCCGAGAAACGTGCGAGCGCCTTATCGGGATAGCCGATCCGCTTGCCTTCCAGATAGAGCGATTTGGAGATCTTCTTCCCCTCGATCGCCTGTTCGTATTTCACGAGATTGAGAAGTTTGTTCAGGAACCATCTGTCGATCATCGTGATCGCATAGATCTCGTCCACGGAGATACCGTGCTTCAATGCCGCGAATACGGCAAAGAGACGTTCGTCCGTCGTCTTGTGCAATTCCCCTCTCAGCTCGTCCGCGCTCATGTTCTCGAACTTGGGGTGGTTGAGCGTGTCGAGCGAGATCTCCGCGCCGCGCACAGCCTTCATGATCGCCTGCTCGAAGGAAGTGCCGATCGCCATGACTTCGCCCGTCGCCTTCATGCGCGAGCCGAGCGTGCGCCCTGCGTACAGGAATTTATCGAAGGGCCACTTGGGAAGTTTTACGACCACATAGTCGATCGCAGGCTCGAAGCAGGCGTACGTCTTGCCCGTGACGTCGTTTCTGATTTCGTCCAGCGTGTAGCCGAGCGCGATCTTGGTAGCAACTTTCGCAATGGGATACCCCGTCGCCTTACTTGCGAGCGCCGAGGAACGCGACACACGGGGATTGACCTCGATGACTGCGTATTCAAAGCTCTCGGGGTGCAGCGCGAACTGGCAGTTGCAGCCGCCCTCGATGCCGAGCTCGGTAATGATATTCAGCGACGCGGTACGGAGCATCTGATATTCCTTATCGGAGAGCGTGACGGCGGGCGCGATGACGATAGAGTCGCCCGTATGCACGCCGACGGGGTCGAAGTTCTCCATCGAGCAGACCGTGATCACGTTGCCCGCGCTGTCGCGCAGAACCTCAAATTCGATCTCCTTCCAGCCGCCGATGTACTTTTCGATGAGCACCTGCGTAATGGGCGAGAGCATGAGTCCGTTATGGGAGATGAGGCGCAGCTCCTCTTCGTCGTAAGCAACGCCGCCGCCCGCGCCGCCGAGCGTGAACGCAGGACGGACGATGACGGGATACCCGAGTTTCTCGGCGATCGCCACGCACTCGTCCACCGTATAGGCAATATCGGAGGGAACGACGGGCTGACCGATCTTTTCCATCGTCTCTTTGAAGAGCTCACGATCCTCCGCGCGGTCGATCGCGTCGAGCTTGGTGCCGATGAGCTTGACGCCCCACTGATCGAGGAAACCCTCTTTCGCGAGCTTGCAGCCCATGGTAAGACCCGTCTGCCCGCCGAGCGAGGCAAGCAGCGAGTCGGGACGCTCCTTGATGATGATCCGCTTTAAGCTGTCGAGCGTAAGCGGTTCGAGATAGATCTCGTCCGCGAGCATTTTATCCGTCATGATCGTCGCGGGGTTGGAGTTGCACAGAACGACGTTGACGCCCGCGTCTTTGAGCACGCGGCAAGCCTGCGCGCCCGCATAGTCGAATTCGGCAGCCTGCCCGATCACGATGGGACCGGATCCGATCACCAGAACTTTCTTGATGTCACTTCTCTTCGGCATATCTCAGTTCTCCTTTTTCATGTTCTCGATAAAGCGGTCGAACAGGAAGTTCGCGTCGTGCGGTCCGCCGCACGCTTCGGGGTGGAATTGCACCGTGAATGCGTTGACCGAAGGATATTCCACGCCCTCGCAGGTGCCGTCGTTGGCATTGACGAAGGTCAGGTTGCCGACGTCTTTGACCGACTCGCTCACGACCTCGTACCCGTGGTTCTGCGACGAGATGAACACTTTTCCCGTTTTCAGATCTTTGACGGGCTGATTTGCGCCGCGGTGACCGTACTTCATCTTGCGCGTCTGTCCGCCCATGGCGAGCGCAAAGAGCTGATGCCCGAGGCAGATCCCGAGAATGGGTTTCTTCCCGATGAGTTTGCGGATATTTTCGACGACTTCCACGTTCTCCGCGGGGTCGCCGGGGCCGTTCGTCAGCATAATGCCGTCCGGATTGTATGCCAGCGCCTCATCCGCCGTGCAGGTTGCGGGAACTTCGATCACGCGGCAGCCGCGTTTGACAAGTTCGCGCACGATATTCTGTTTCGCGCCGAAATCGTAGAGCACGACGCGGGGTCCGCCCTCTTCGCCCGTCTCGCGCACTCTGCCCGAGGAGACCGCTTTGACGGCGTCCTTCACGCGGTAGGCTTTGAGCGCCGAAAGATCGGTGAGCGGTTTGAAAGTGATCGCGGCGTTCATGACACCCGCTTCGCGCACGATACGGGTCAGCTCGCGCGTATCAACGCCGTAAACGGCGGGAATGTTCTGTTCTTTGAGGAACGCCTCCAACGTCATTTCGCAGCGGAAGTTGGAGGGCGCGTCGCACTTCTCGCGCACGACGTACGCCGTCAGCCAGCACTTCTTGCTCTCTTTATCCGAGAGAATGATGCCGTAATTTCCGATGAGCGGGAACGTCTGCGTGACGATCTGCCCGTAGTAGCTCGGGTCGGTGAGCGTCTCGATATAGCCCGTCATGCCTGTGGTGAACACGAGTTCGCCGATGACCTCGCGGTCCGCGCCGAACGAGTAGCCCTCGAACACCTTTCCGTTTTCCAGCGTAAGATATACTTTTTTATTCATAGCGTTTTTCACGTTCTCCTTCCGCTTATTTCATGAGCTTGCACAGCACCGCTTTCTGTGCGTGCAGACGGTTTTCCGCCTCTTCAAAGATCTCGTCCGCGTGCGCCTCGAATACGTCCGCGGTGATCTCCTCGCCGCGGTGCGCAGGCAGGCAGTGAAGTACCATCGCGTCGGAATGCGCCGCCTCCATGAGCGCCGCGTTCACCTGATACCCCCTGAACGCCGCTTCGCGCTTCGCCTTCTCGTCCTCCTGTCCCATCGACGCCCATACGTCCGTATAGACGACGTCCGCGTCCTTTGCGGCGGCAAATACGTCGTCCGTCACCGTGACCGTGCCGTTCTCCTTCGCCCATGCGGTGAGCGCCGCGTCAGGCTCGTAGCCCTTAGGGCAGGCGATCGCAAACTCCATGCCCGTTTTCACCGCGCCGACCATGAGCGAGTTCGCCATGTTGTTGCCGTCGCCGATGAAGCACATTTTCAGTCCCTTGAAGTTTCCCTTCTTTTCGCGGATCGTCATGAGATCGGCGAGCACCTGACAGGGATGGCAATAATCGGTCAGACCGTTGATGATGGGAATCGAGCCGTATTTTGCGAGGTCCTCCACCTCTTTCTGCTCGAAGGTGCGGATCATGATCGCGTCGAGATAGCGCGAGAGCACGCGCGCCGTATCCTCGACGGGCTCTCCGCGCCCGATCTGCAAATCGCGGTTGGAGAGGAAGAGCGCGTAGCCGCCAAGCTCGTACATTCCCACTTCAAAGGAAACGCGCGTACGCGTAGACGACTTCTGGAAGATCATACCCAGCTTTTTGCCTTTGAGATATTCCTGCGGCACGCCGTGTTTGCGCTCGTATTTGAGCTGATCGGCGAGATTGAGAATGGATAAGATCTCCTCGCGCGAGAGATTGGCAAGTTTGAGAAGATGTTTCATTTGAGTACCTCCTTGATGACGGACAGCCCTTCGTCCATTTCGGTTTTTGTGATGGTGAGCGGCGGCACGAGGCGCACGCGGTCGTGCGCGGTGAGGACGAGCAGTCCCCGTTTCAGACATTCCGCCGCAACTTCTTTGGCGTTTTTCCCGATTTCAAGCCCGATCATAAGCCCCAGACCCGTAACCTGCTTCACGCCGTCGAACCCTTTGAGTTTGGCGCGCATATAGTCGGATTTCCCCTGCACTTCGAGCAGGAACTCTTCCGTGAGACGGGAGACGACGTTGACCGCGCCCGCGCAGCAGACGGGATTCCCGCCGAACGTCGAGCCGTGGTCGCCGACCTGCAACGTGTGTTCCGTCTTGCCGAAGAAGAGGCACGCGCCGATGGGCAGCCCGCCGCCCAGCCCCTTCGCCGTGGTGACGATATCAGGCTGAATGCCGTAATGCTGATAGGCGTACAGCTTTCCCGTTCTGCCGTTTCCGCACTGCACTTCGTCGCAGATCAGGAGAATGTCGCGCTCCTTGCAGAAGGCTTCCAGAGCGGTCACGAACGCCTTGGGGAGCGCCGTTACGCCGCTCTCCCCCTGCACGCACTCGATGACGACCGCACACGTCCTGTTATCGGCGACCCGACGGATATCGTCCATGTTCGCTTCCGCATAGTCCACTTCGGGAACGAACGGACCGAACCAGCGGTGAAACGCGTCCTGCCCCGTCGCGGTCAGCGTGAAGAGCGTTCTGCCGTGGAAGCTGTTTTTCAGCGTGACGATCTTGGCGCGTCCCTCGCCGTATTTCTCGGCGGAATACTTCCGCGCCGCCTTGAACGCGCACTCGTTCGCCTCCGCGCCCGAGTTTGCGAAGAACGCCCGCTTTGCGCCCGTCCTGGTGCATAAGAGTTCCGCAAGCCTGCTCTGCGGTTCGGCGTAGTAGTAGTTGCAGACGTGCTGCACGCGGTTGAGCTGCTCGACGACCGCCGCCTTCCAGCTCTCGTCGTTCACGCCGAAGATGTTCGTGGCGATGCCCGCGCCGAAATCGATATATTCCTTCCCGTCCGTTCCGATGAGCGTGGCGTTTTTCCCGCCCGTGAACGCGATAGGAAAATAGGAATACGTTTCGGCGTGGTACTGCTTATCAAGCGCCTGTATCTGAGAAAAATCCATCATAGCAAAACCCCGATATCGTAAAAGAAGGACTGATAAAAAATCAGTCTCCCTTCACAAACATTGTCCCCAGACCTTCGTCCGAGAGCAATTCCAATAGAATAGAATGTTTGACCCTGCCGTCTGTAATAAACACACGGTTCACGCCGTTGCGGATGGCGTCGCGGCAGCACTGCACTTTGGGGATCATCCCGCCCGAAATAATGCCCTCTTTGATGAGCGACGGAACGTCGGAAACATACACTTTCTTGATGAGCGAATCGGCGTCCCCTGCCTTTTGCAGAAGTCCGCGCACGTCCGTCATGAGAATGAGGCTCTCCGCTTTGAGCGCGCCCGCCAGCGCGGAAGCCGCCGTATCGGCATTCACGTTATAAATGTTCCCCTCGTCGTCGTATCCGACGGTGGAGACGACGGGCAGATACCCCGCGTTCAGACAGCTTAAAATGAGATCGGTATTGACGTTCTCGATCTTGCCGACAAAGCCGAGCTCCTCGCTCTCCTTGGAACACTGCAAGAGTTTCCCGTCAATGCCCGAAAGCCCGACCGCCTTTGCGCCGAGCGAGCCGAGCATATGCACGAGTTCTTTATTGACCTTTCCCGCAAGCACCATGCGGACGACTTCCGCCGTCTCGGCGTCGGTGTAGCGAAGCCCGCCGACGAAGCGGGATTCGATCCCCATGCGCTTCAACGTCTGGGAAATTTCCGGTCCGCCGCCGTGGACGAGAACGACTTTGATCCCGACGAACTGCAACAGCGTCATATCCCGCATGACGAGCTTTTTCAGCGTGTAGTCCGTCATGGCGTTCCCGCCGTACTTGACGACGAGAATCTTATTCTGGTATTTTTCGATGTACGGCATCGCTTCCAGAAGGAATTCCGCCTGCGCCTCTTTTCCTATCACGTTCTGTAATCTCCGTTGATTTTTACGTAATCGTACGTGAGGTCGCATCCCCACGCGGTTGCAGAATATGCGCCGTCTTTCAGATCGACGTCGATGACGACCTCTTTCTGCGACAGCACGCGCTTTGCCTCCTCTTCGGAGAAGGGAACGCCGCTCCCGTTTTCGCAGACGAACACTTCGCCCGCCGCCGACGTAAACCGCACGTCGATCTTATTGACGTCGAGATCGGCTCCCGCATAGCCGAGCGCGCACAGAACGCGCCCCCAATTTGCGTCCGATCCGAACATCGCCGCCTTGACGAGGTTGGAGTTGATGACCGATTTCGCAGCGATGCGCGCGCACTTCTTGCTCTTTGCGCCGCGTACGCGGCACTCGACGAGTTTGGTCGCCCCCTCGCCGTCCGCCGCAAGCTCTCTGCACATTGCGGAAGTGACCATGTGCAGCGCCTTGCAGAACTTTTTATAGTCCGCGCCCGCCGAAACGATCTCCTTATTTCCCGCAAGTCCGCTCGCCATAATGCAGAGCGTATCGTTGGTCGAGGTATCTCTGTCCACGCTGAGCATATTCAGCGAGTCCTTCACGTCCGCGGAGAGCGCTTTTTGCAGCATCGCGGGAGAGACGGCTGCATCCGTCGAGATAAACATGAGCATCGTCGCCATATTCGGGCAGATCATTCCCACGCCCTTGCAGATCGCGCCGATCTTGCAGGGAACGCCGCCGATCTCGAAGGCATAGGCGATCTCTTTTTTGACGGTGTCCGTCGTCATGATGGCTTCCGCCGCGGCGGAGCTGTTGTTTCCAAGCCCCGCGACGAGTTCCTGCATTCCGTTTGCGATCGGCTCGATGGAGAGCTGCTGCCCGATCACGCCCGTGGACGCCACAACGACGTCCCCCGCCGCAACGCCCGTGTGCCGCTCGACGAGCGCGCACATTTCCTCCGCGATCTCAACGCCGTTCGCGTTGCAGGTGTTCGCGTTGCCGCTGTTGACGATGACCGCCTGCGCATAGCCGTCCGCCACGTTCTTTTTCGTCACGAGAATGGGCGCGCCCTTTACGAGGTTGGTCGTATAGACGCACGCCGTCGCGCAGCGCACGTCCGCGACGATGAGCGCAAGGTCTTTTTTGATTTTATTTTTGCGGATCCCGCAATGTACGCCGTTGGCGCGGAATCCCTTGGGCGCACATACGCCGCCCTCAATTTTTGTTATCATCATGTTATCCTTACAATTATATCACAAAGAAATGCGTTCGTCAAGTCCGAGCGCAACATTCATGTTCTGAATTGCCGCACCGGAAGCGCCTTTTCCGAGATTATCGAACCGCGCGGTGAGCAGGATCCGCTCTTCGTTGCCGTTCACGAGCAGCTGCATCCGGTTGGTGTGGTTGAGCGTATTCGCCGAAATATAGCCGCTCTCCTCCTCGCCCACGGAGAGGAACGCGCTGCCCGCATAGTGCTCCGCAAGCAGCTTTTTCACGTCCGCCGCCCCCATCCGCTTATTCAGAAGATCGGAAAAGAGCGGAACGTTCACCGTCATGCCGCATTCGTAGTCGCAGATATACGGATTGAACACGGGCGTGCGCGTAAGTCCGCAGACGGCGCGCATTTCGGGCAGATGCTTGTGCGAGAGCGTGAGCGCATACAGGCGGGGCGTATCCAAAAGCGGAGAACGGTTTTCCGCCTCATATTCCGCGATCCCCTTTTTGCCCGCGCCCGAGTAGCCGCTGACGGCGTGGCACACGAAGGGATAATCGGGCGCAACGACGCCCGCTTCGACGAGCGGATAGACGAGCGCGATAAATCCCGAGGCGTAGCACCCGGGGTTTGCGATGCGCTTGCCGTGCGCGATCGCCGCGCGGTGCTCCGCGGAAAGTTCGGGGAAACCGTAAGCCCACCCTTCCGCCGTGCGGTGCGCGGTGGACGCGTCGATGACGACCGTATGCGGGTTTTCCACGAGCGTGACCGCCTCGCGCGCCGCGTCGTCCGGCAGACAGAGGAAGGTCACGTCGGAAGCGTTGATCGCCTCCTTTCTGGCGTCCGCGTCCTTGCGGAGCGATTCGGGAAGCGCGATCAGCGAAACGTCCGTACGCCTTTCCAGCATTTCACGAATGCGGAGACCTGTGGTCCCCGCACTCCCGTCGATAAATACTTTGAACATATCGCTTATTTGAGTTTTTTCTGATCGAGCAGAGCTTTCACCTTGATGGGAAGCCCGAACAGGTTGATGAATCCCTCGGAATCCTTCTGCGAATATGCGCCGCCGTCGTCGGAGAAGGTGGCGATGTCCTCGCTGTACAGCGAATAGGGAGAGGTGATGCCCGCGTTCGTCACGTTGCCTTTATAGATGCGGAGTTTCACGTCGCCCGTGACCGTTTCCTGCGTTTTGGAAACGAACGCGGAGAGCGCCTCGCGGAGCGGGGTGAACCACTGTCCGTCGTACACCATTTCGCCGAACTTGACGGCAACGAGCTGCTTATAGTGCATCGTCGCCTTGTCAAGGCAGACGGTCTCCAAAAGGCGGTGCGCCTCGTAGAGAATGGTGCCGCCGGGCGTCTCGTACACGCCGCGCGACTTCATACCGACGAGACGGTTTTCCACGAGGTCGGCAAGTCCCACGCCGTTTTCGCCGCCGATTTTATTCAGCGTTTCGACGATCTCGACCGCGCCCATCTCCTTGCCGTCGATCGCGGTGGGAATACCCTTTTCAAAGTGAATGGTCACATAGGTGGGCTTATCGGGCGCCTGCATGGGAGATACGCCCATTTCGAGGAAGCCCTCTTTCTCGTACTGCGGCTCGTTTGCGGGATCTTCGAGATCAAGCCCCTCGTGCGAAAGGTGCCACAGGTTTTTATCCTTGGAATAGTTGGTCTCGCGGTTGATTTTCAGAGGAATGTCGTGCGCCTCCGCGTACTCGATCTCCTCTTCGCGGCTCTTGATGTTCCAGATACGCCACGGGGCGATGATGGTCATTTCGGGCGCAAACGCCTTGATGGTCAGCTCGAAACGCACCTGATCGTTGCCCTTGCCCGTGCAGCCGTGGCAGATCGCGTCCGCGCCCTCTTTCTTGGCAATATCGACGATCGCCTTTGCGATCACGGGGCGCGCAAACGACGTGCCGAGCAGATATTTATCTTCATACACCGCGCCCGCCTGCATGGTCGGGAAGATGTAATCCTCGACGAACTCCTTTTTCAGATCGAGCACGTACAGCTTGGAAGCGCCCGTCTTTTTCGCCTTCTCTTCCAGCCCGTCAAGCTCCGTTCCCTGCCCGACGTCGCCCGAAACGGCAATGACTTCGCAGTTATCGTAATTCTCTTTCAGCCACGGGATAATAATGGAAGTATCCAACCCGCCCGAATATGCCAGAACCACTTTTTTGATCTTTTTTTCCATAACGATTTCCTCGCTCAAATTTTTCATCTGCTATTATATAAAGAGCGGGCGCATTCGTCAAGCGTTTGCACCCGTTTTTATAAAAATTTTTCTATAATTTTTGCATATTTATACGTTATAATGTATATTATTCTTATTTTATGCAATATTTTCTGTATAGCAAGAGCGATTATGCACGTTGCGCGCGATCTGAGCGAAAACTGCGGCGGGTCAAGCCTCTGCTTCTTCCTCAAACGCGGGGAAGATGCGGCGCATATCGTCCTCGGTGAACGCAACTTCATAGCGTTTCGTAAAGGGAACGCGGCGGAGGAAAACGAACTTATCCTCCGAATCCTGCGTGCGGAACGTTCCGACGAACTTTCCCTTTTTCACCTTTATCGCCACGCAGCCCATTCTCGCGTCATAGGTAAACGTTTTGCGCTTCGTCTTGATATGCACGACGAGGTCGGTCACTTCATATCCGACGACCAATCCCATGGAGACGTAGAGCGCATAAACCCCGTATAAAATCAGATAGGCGACGATGAGGACGGGCGCGATGATGCAGAACGCGATCGACCCGCCGAACGCGAAGATGAGGCAGACCATGATCGCGGGGATCATGACGCAACTGAATATGACGAATAGTTTTTTAATACGCCGCACATAGTTCGCGACGATTTCCTTTTCCATGAGTATCCCCCGAATTGCAAACCCTGAAAAGCCTGCGCGCGATCAGGCTTCAAACCAGACGCGGAACTGCGACAAAACGTCCTCGCCGCAGCGGATCTCGCAGAGCGCGCCGTCCTCGGCGTCCTCGCGCCAGAGAGCAAGCTCGCTCCCCTCTTTCGCCTGCTTTTCGTACGTGATCTGAAACGCCTTCACCTTTTTGCGGGAAAGCTCGTCCATCGTAAAGCAGTCGAAATAAAAATCGCCGTAGCGGGCGTTGTTGGCATGGAAATAGTGGTCGCAGTGGCTGTTTGCGACCGTCATGCGGTACATTTCCCGCCCGTTTTTGATATGCGGAACCTTCCAGCTCTGCGGAACGGCTGCCTTTTCATCGCGGTACGGGCACTTTTCGTGCGCCTCGCCCATTTTCTCCGGACGGAGTAGCGCGAACGTGTTCAGATCGACAAGGCACCAGCGCGAAGCCGCCGCCGCGACCTCCTCGTCCCCGACGCGCACGCGGTAATCGCGTTCGAAAAAGACGTGACGGGGCGTAAGCGGCCACGTTTCCACCGTCAACGACTCCCCGAGCAGCACGGGGCGGCGCAGTTCGCAATAAGTATTGACGACGATAAACCCAAAGTTCTTGGGTTTCAGATCTTCGTACCCGAATCCGAGTTCGTCCGCGCTCAGGCAAGCGGACTCCTGCACCACGCCGAGAAGCGAGGAAGCGCGGAGTTCATCCTTATAGTCGAAGTCCGAATAACGCAGATCGTACGTTTTGAAATGTGCATAGCGACTCATGATCCGAGTATATCATTTACATAGTGAAATGTCAAATAAAAACGCGCGGCACACCGCTGCCGCGCGTCATTTTCTCGCGTTATTCCGTTGTCGTTCCCGCCGCAAGAAAGGCGATCGTCCCTTGGCAGACGACTTCCGCAAGGCGTTTCTGATAGGCGTCCGTCACGAGCAGCGCTTCGTCCGCCGCATTGGACAGAAATCCGCACTCCACGATGACGGACGGATAGTCGTTGCAGTTAAGCACATAGTAATCCCCTTTGAGCGGTTCGCTCTTCACGACGCATTCGGGCATTTCGTTGAGCGCCGTCTGAATGGAACACGCAAGTGTGTGCGAAAGCTCGTTGGATTCGCGGAAAAATACCTGCGCGCCGCGGCGGGAGGCGACGGGGAAAAAATTCTGATGCACGGAAATGACCGCGGCGGGCGCATTCTCCGCAATGATCTCGGCGCGCTTCTGCATATCGCGCTTTTTGTACCCCTTCGTCGCCGTGCCGTACAGCCCCGCCTCCGTGGGGCGCGTCTGCACCACCAGAAACCCCGCCTCTTCAAATTCCGCCTGCAACAGACGGGAAACGGAAAGGTTGATGTCGCTCTCCTTTGTCCCCGTCCTGCGCCCCACCACGCCGCCGTCGATCCCGCCGTGACCTGCGTCGATGACGATCGTCATTTTCTGCATTCCCGCCGCCGTCTGCGCCAGCGCGTAGGCGCACATTCCGACCGTAACGGCAAGCGCCGCCGCGACCGCGCAGAACGCAAGCACGACGCGCCGTTTTCCCGATAGGCTCTTCATGCAGATATTGTATGCGGCAAAGCGGACAGACTTTCCGAAAAAGCCCGCCGAATTTCAGCGGGCTTCCAAGGCAGTCGATATGAATTTATGCAAGCTGGCGGATCATCAGACGGATGATCTCCTCGTCCGTTTCGCGCATTCCGTTGCGGGCAAGATCGCCCACGGCGCGGATGGTGTTTTCCACTCCCTTTTCCACGATGCCGTCTCCGCCGATGAACTCGCTCCCGCGGCGGTACATCTCCATGCCGACCAGCCCCGCCTCCACAGCGGATGCGACCTTCGCCGCGCAGCTCGATTTCGCGCCGTCGCAGATGACGCCCGACTCGATCGCGAGCGCGTTGACGATGGTATGCGCGATCTCTTTATAGCTGCCGCCGCGCAGGTAGCATACCCCCGCGCCCGCGCCGCAGCCCGCGCTGACCGCGCCGCAATAGGCGGAAAGACAACCGACCCCCGCTTCAAATGCACGGTGACGAGATTGGACACGACGAGCGCGCGCAGAAGTTTTTCGTGCGGAACGCCCAGCTCCTTTGCATAGACGATGACGGGAACGGAGGCGGTGATGCCCTGATTGCCGCTCCCCGAGACGATGACGACGGGCAGCTCGCAGCCGTTCATGCGGGCGTCCGATCCCGCCGCGGCGGTCGCCTTCGCGCGGTTATGTACGTCGTTGCCGAACGCCGAGAGCAGAATTTTCCCCACGCGCGCGCCGTAATCGGTTTTCAGCCCCTCTTCGCAGATCGCGCCGTTGAAGGCGATCTGCCGTTCGAGCGTCTCCTCCACGTCGGAAAGCGCGACGGTATCGGCAAACTCCACAATATCCTTGACGGAAAAATCCGCTTGGGGCGTCTCCGCGCCCGTCTCCCCGCTCTCGCCGCTGCGCAGGACTTCGCCGTTTTTCTCGACGCGCACCACGTTGGTATGCCGCTCCGCAATGCGGACGAACGCCTCGTCCGCGCCGCAAAAGACGCGCACCCCGATATCGAACACGCACCCCGAATCCGACTCCTTCACCGCGATGGGCGCGCTCTGCATATAGGGCGCAATGCGGCCGATCTCCTCCGCCGTGATTGCGGAGAGCACTTCCAGCTCCTTCGACGCGTCGCCCGCGACGATCCCCGCCGCCACGGCGACAGCCACGCCGCGCAGTCCGCCCGTATTGGGTACGACGACGCTCTTCACGTTCTTCAAAATATTGCCGCTGACCGCAACTTCCGCGCGCTCGGGCATTGCGCCGAGCGTATCGCGCGCGAGCGCGGCGGCATATGCGACCGCAACGGGCTCCGTACAGCCCATGGCGGGAATGAGTTCCTCTTTCAGCACGTTGAGACAAGTCTCGTATTTCTTCCGTTCCATACCGCAAATAATAGTGAGAAACAGCGGAAAAGTCAAGCGAAAAGCGGCGCGCAAGTCTGCACGCCGCCCCTTTTTTATTTGCTGCGGATATATTCGTCGATGGCTTTTGCCGCCGTTTTTCCCGCGCCCATCGCGAGAATGACGGTCGCCGCGCCCGTGACGGCGTCGCCGCCCGCGTAGACGCCTTCGAGAGAGGTCTTGCCGTTCTCGTCGGCAACGATCTCGCCGCGGCGCTGCGTTTCCAGCCCGACCGTCGTCTGTTTGAGCAGAGGATTTGGCGAGGTGCCGAGCGCCATGATAACGCAGTCCACGTCCATGACGAACTCGCTCCCTTCCACCTCGACGGGACGGCGGCGTCCGGAGGCGTCCGGTTCGCCCAGCGTCATCTGAATGCACTTCAACCCCACCACGTTGTCGTCCGCGTCCGTCAGGATCTCCACGGGATTGGTGAGCAGTTTAAAGACGATCTCCTCTTCCTTGGCGTGCTCGACTTCCTCGCGGCGGGCGGGAAGTTCCGCCTCCGAACGGCGATAGACGATATACACGGTGTCCGCGCCGAGCCGCTTTGCGCAGCGCGCCGCGTCCATTGCGACGTTGCCGCCGCCCACGACGGCGATCTTTCTGGCGTGCATGATGGGCGTTTCGCTGTCCGATTCGTACGCCTTCATCAGATTGGTGCGGGTCAGGTATTCGTTTGCGGAGAACACGCCGCGCGCGCCCTCGCCCTTGATGCCCATGAACTTGGGAAGCCCCGCACCCGTTCCGAGAAACACCGCCTCGAAACTGTATTCGTTTTTCAGCTCGTCAATGGTCAGAACGCGCCCGATGACGGAGTTCGTCTCGATCTTGACGCCGATGTGTTTGAGTCCCTCGACCTCCCTGCGCACAATCTCCTTCGGGAGACGGAATTCGGGAATGCCGTAGACGAGCACGCCACCCGCCATGTGGAGCGCCTCGAACACGGTGACGTCGTACCCCATCTTGGCGAGGTCGCCCGCGCAGGTCAGCCCTGCGGGACCAGACCCGACCACGGCGACTTTGTGTCCGTTGCGCATCGGGCAGGTGGGCGCGGCTTCCGAATGCGCCATGTGCCAATCGGCGACGAAGCGTTCCAACCGACCGATCCCGACGGGTTCGCCCTTGATGCCGCGCGTGCATTTTCCCTCGCACTGCGTCTCCTGCGGGCAGACGCGCCCGCAGACCGCGGGCAGCGAGGACGTGCGCTGAATGACTTCGTACGCCTCTTCAAACTTCCCTTCCGCAACGAGCGCGATGAACGCGGGAATATCGACCGCGACGGGACAGCCCGAAACGCAGGGCTTGTGCTTGCAGCCGATGCAGCGTTTCGCCTCTTCGATTGCGGTCGCTTCGTCGTAACCGAGCGCGACTTCCTTGAAATTTTTATTTCTGACAAGCGGATCCTGAGAAGGCATCGGGTGCTTTTTGGGATCCATATTGAATTTCGGCATGATATAACTCCTTTTTCATTGGATGAAACCGTTCACGGACGGCAAACAGTATGCAACCGCCGTCCGCCGCATTCAGACGACCGTCTTTTTAAAGAGATTGCAGTGTTTTTCTCTCGCCTTCGCCTCAAACTCCGAATAGGTGCGCGAACGCTTCATCGCTTCGTCGAAGTCGATGAGGTGCGCGTCGAAGTCGGGTCCGTCCACGCAGGCAAACTTCATCTCGCCGCCCACCGTCACACGGCAGCAGCCGCACATCCCCGTACCGTCGATCATGATGGGATTCATGCTCGCAACCGTCTTAATGCCGTAGGGCTTGGTCGCCGCGGCGACGAACTTCATCATGATGAGCGGTCCGATCGTGATCACTTCGTCGAACGTCTCGCCGCTCTCCAAAAGGCGGTTCAAAGGCACGCACACGTTGCCCTTTTCGCCGTAAGAGCCGTCGTCCGTCATCATAAAGAAGCGGTCGCTGATCGCCTTGAATTCATCTTCCAAAATCACGAGATCCTGATTGCGGAACCCGACGATGGAAGTGACCTCGCAGCCGCGCTCGTGCAGGGCGCGCGCAACGGGCAGCGCGATGGCGCACCCGACGCCGCCGCCCACGACGGCGACCTTTTTCAGTCCGTCCAGATGGGTGGGCGTTCCGAGCGGACCGACAAAATCCGCCACATACCCGCCCTCGGGAAGAGAGGCGAGCGTCATCGTCGCTCCGCCGACGATCTGGAAGATGATCGTGACCGCGCCCGTCTGCGCGTCGCACCCTGCGACCGTGAGCGGGATCCGCTCGCCGCGTTCATCGGCGCGCACGATGACGAACTGACCCGCAAGCGCCTTCTTTGCAATGAGCGGCGCTTTGATATCCATCCGCATGACGGTAGGATTGAGCGCAACTTTTTTGAGAATCTCGTACATTGCATTCGTTCTCCTTGGAAAATCTCAATGAATATTATACTATCACTCCTTTTTCTTGTCAATGTGCGCCGCGTGTTTTTTCGGGGAAAATCTTTCCCTTTTCCCTTGACTTTTATCTTTGCGCAGGCTATAATGAGAATAGTTCAAAAAATGAAATAAAATATTTGGAGAGGACAATGGCGAACATCAAAATCGTCACCGACTCGAACAGCGGCATCACGCAGGCAGAGGCGAAAGAACTGGGAATCTTCGTCGTGCCGATGCCCTTTCTGATCAACGGTGAAGAGTACTATGAGGACATCAACCTCACGCAGGAACAGTTCTACGAACACTTGCAGGGCGACGCGACGGTCTCCACCTCCCAGCCCTCGGCGGCAAGCGTTGCCGAGCTTTGGGACGAGCTGCTGGCGGACGGGAGCGACATTGTGCATATCCCCATGTCGAGCGGACTTTCGGAGACGTGCCACACCGCGCAGAATCTTGTAAAAGATTACAACGGGCGCGTGCAGGTCGTGGACAACCAGCGCATCTCCGTAACGCAGAAACAGAGCGTTCTGGACGCGCTCAAACTCGCACAGCAGGGAAAGAGCGCGGCGGAGATCAAGGAGTATCTCGAAGCGACCAAATTTGACAGCAGCATCTATATCTCCCTCGATACGCTCAAATACCTGAAAAAGGGCGGCAGGCTCACCCCTGCGGCGGCTCTGATCGGCACCATTCTGAAAATCAAGCCCGTTTTGCAGATTCAGGGCGAAAAGCTGGACGCCTTCAAAAAGGTGCATTCTCTGAGACAGGCGAAAACGGAAATGATCAACGCCATCCGTCACGATCTGGCAACGCGGTTCAGATCATACGTCGACGCAGGCGAAATGACCATCTCCGTCGCGCACACCAACAACGACGAAGAGGCGCAGATCTTCAAAAAAGAGCTGGAAGCGACGTTTCCGGACATCCCGCTTACGTACGTCGATCCCCTTTCGCTCTCCGTCTCCTGCCATATCGGCCCCGGGGCATTGGCTGTAACGGCAACACGGATTTTGAAGTAACAACCGAAAAGAAAAGCCCGCCGGCAGTTCCGACGGGCTTTTTCCTATTCTTCCAGCATTCTGATGAGCTGCGGAAGATCCGCGCTCGTAAGAAGGTTGACGATCTTATCTCCCACATATCCCGTCTCGGTCACGAGCACGGCGAGCAGCTTGCGGTTTTCCTCGAATGCGTCGATCGCCGCCTGAACGGAATTCTGGCGCCCCAGCACTTTATAAAAGCGGTACAGATCCTCTTCGCGAATGATTTCGGCGCAGGGCGTCTGCAAACAGTCGTCGAGCGGCTCGCCGCGTTCCAACGCGCTGCCGACCACGCGCACCGCGCGGCGGTTGTTTAAAATTCCGAGCATTCTTCCGTTCCGGTAGACGGGCAGGTTGGAATAGTTCGTCTGCGCAATGCGGATGAGCGCGTCGGCGAGCGTAGCGTCTGCATCGATGCCCGTCACGTTTTTCTCTTTGAGTTCCGAGAGCTTGGGCGGAGAACTTAAAAGCTCCGCAACGTGACAAATGAGCTGCGTAAGATCGTCGCAGGGTTCGGCGATGATGCGGTTCTTCTTGCTCTCGTGTACGATGACGTTGCGCAGACGCGCGCAGAGAAGCAGGTCGTCCTCGTAGCGGCGCACCGTTTTATTGAACTCGGCGCAGCGGCGTACGAGGTCGGAAAACTGCAAGTTCCCCTTTCCGCGGTAGATCGCGCGGAGACGGGAATCGATGGTGTTGTAAGCGGAAATAAAATCGACTGCATTGCTCATGCGAGCATTATACCACATCTTTCTGCCCAATGCAATACCGTAAAAAAATAATATGACCCCGATCGGAAGCGGGAACGGCGGCGTTCATGCGGCGATTTCAAAATTCTTTTCGTCTCGTCTTGAAAAAACCGCGCTGGCGCGTTTCGACGAGGTGGTACTCCTGTTCGCGTTCCGGCTCGAAGATACACGGACTGACGGGCGAGGCAAAGCGGAGTTTCCCGCCGACGTCCGCCGCGAACGCGTACCCGTAGCCGCACAGCAGAACGGGAATGCCGCAGAAAAACGCGTGCGCGCGGGCGAGCGTCGTTTCGAGCGTATCGCCGAACTGCTCGAAGATACAGACGGCGAGTTCCGCCCCGCAGACGGAGAGCGTTTCGACGACGCGCGGAAAATAAATATCTTCCGCCACGACGACGCCGAGTTTTCCCGCAGCGGTTTCGTAGATCTTTACGCCTGCACCCGCGCGGTATTCGCTCCCGTCGATGCGGTTTACCATATCCGAGACGCCCAGAATCCTCCCGCGCTCCGCAACGACCACCGATTTTCGGCGGATCCCGCGCGCATCGGTAAAACAGCCCGCCATCACGACGCATTTTTTCTCGCGCGAGGCAATGGCGACGTCCTCGAAATATCCCGTTTCGCCTTTGAGCTCGCGCTCGTAACTCACCTCGCCCAGCGACTGAAACCCGCATACGACGACGTCCGCCGCGCGCACGACCGCCACCTCCAAATAAGAAAAACACCCAACCGACCAAAAAAAAACCCCCCAAATACCCCCCCCCCAAGAAAAAAGCCCCCGCGGTTTTTTGGCACGAAAAAGCCTGCGCTTCCGCAGGCTTTCAGCGTTATTCCTTTTTCGGTTCGTCCGGCGCGGCGTCCGCTTGCGCGGGAGCAGCCTCCGCGGAACCCTCCGCAGCCTTTTCCGCCGCGGCGGCAGCCGGTTCCGGTTTTTCCACCGCAGCCTTTTCTGCGGCTTCGTCCGCTTTGCGCTTTTCTTCCGCTTCCGCGATCGCCGCTTTCGCCTGATCGCGCATATTCTGCACTTTCATGAGCGCTTTGATGATGAGGAACAGCACGAGCGCGATAAGAATAAAATTGATGATCGCGTTGATGAACGTACCCCAATCGATATAGATCGAGGAGGCAAGATCGATGATCTCCGTTCCGTCCTCCGCCGTCGTGGTTACCGTTTTCAGGAAGGTGTAGACCCCCGTCAGTGAATCCGTTCCGACGATCGCCGCAAGGATCCAATTGATAATGGGCTTTAAGATGTTGTTGCAGAGCGAATTCACGATCGCCGTGAAGGCGCCGCCGACGATGATGCCGACCGCCATATCGAACACGTTTCCGCGCGTGATGAACTCTTTGAACTCCTTCCAGAAGCCCTTCTTTTCTTTCTTTTCTTCTTTTGCCATTGCGTTATATCCTCTTATATTTTTTCAGCATTCTCCCGAATTTCCGCATAACGCTGCCGCGCGGCAGTCTGCTGAGACGGAACCGCCAGTTTCCGCTGTCCGTCCCGGGGCAATTCATGCGGGCTTCGTTGTCCAGCCCCAGAATATCCTGCACGGGAATGACGGCAAGACGTGCGCGGGAGGCAAGCGCGAGCCGCGTCAGAGCCTCGGGGAAGCCCTTGCTCGTCTCGCCGAGCGGAACCCAGATGCCCTCTTCGGCAAGCGCCGTCGCCACACGGGAACGGAAGAGCAGGAATTCCTCCGCGGAGAGCGACTTCACATAGCCCGCAACCGTGTCGTTATCGTGCGTACCCGTATAGCAGACGCTGTTTTCTTCGATATTGACGGGCAGAAACTCGTTTTCTTCGTTGCCGTCGAAGGCGAACAGAAGCACCTTCATGCCGGGAAAGCCGAGTTTCAGGCGCAGAGCGCGCACGCCCTCGTCCATTTCGCCGAGGTCCTCTGCGATCACCCTATCCTTGCAGTCGACCGCCGCAAAGAGCTTCTCTTTCGGACCGTCCTGCCAGACGCCGCCGATCGCGTTCTCCGCAAAAGCGGGGATCTCGTAATAGCGGTCTATGCCGCGGAAATGATCGATGCGAACGACGTCGTAGAGCAGGAATGCGCTTTCCATGCGCCCCGCCCACCAGCGGAAGCCCTCTTTCTCGTGCGCCTTCCAATCGTAAATGGGATTCCCCCACAGCTGCCCCGTTTCGGAGAAGTAGTCGGGCGGAACGCCCGCCACTTTTACGGGGCGGAGATCCTTGTCCAGCTTGAAGAGTTCGGGATGCGCCCAGACGTCCGCGCTGTCCGCCGCAACGTACAGCGGAATATCGCCGATGATTTTCAGCCCCAGCCCGTTGCAGTAGCTTTTGAGCGCAAACCATTGCCGACGGAACTCATACTGCAAAAAGTTCCAGAAGAGATATTCTTCGTGGAAGTCGGTGCGCAGTTTTTCGAGCGCGTCCGCCTCGCGGAATTTGAGCGGGTCATCCCACGAGAGAAAGTTCTCGCCGTAGACCTGCTTCGCCGTCATGAAGAGCGCATAATCTTCCGCAACGCCGCTCTTGACGAAGGCGCGGAATTCCGTGCCGTCGAAATTGAAGCGCGAAAACGCCTTGCGCAGGGTCATGTAGCGTTCGTTGTAGAGCGCGCCGTAGTCCACGGGTCCGCCGTGCCGCGCCGCGCGCAGATCCTCCGCCGTGAGAAGTCCCTCCGCGGCAAGTTTTTCCAGATCGATAAAATAGGGATTGCCCGAATTGCAGGCGACCGAGCTGTACGGCGAATCGCCGTATCCCGTCTGCACCGGTGGCAGAATCTGCCAATACTTCACGCCGCTCTTTGCAAGGAGCTTCGCGAAGCCGTACGCCTCTCTCCCGAGCGAGCCGATGCCGTACTTCCCCGGAAGGGAAGAAATATGACACAGGACTCCCGCCGCCCTCGTCTTGATCATGTTACTCTCCCGCCTGCACCGTTATTTTTTGAGGAGCGCGCCGATGCGCTCGCACGCTTTTTTCGTATTCTCTTCCGTTCCGAACGCCGTCAGGCGGAAGAACCCTTCGCCGTTCTTCCCGAACCCGCTGCCGGGCGTTCCCACAACGTTGGCGTTTTCGAGCAGATAATCGAAAAACGCCCAGCTCTCCATGCCGTTCGGGCATTTGAGCCAGATATAGGGCGAATTTTTCCCGCCCGTGTACCAGATCCCCAGCTCGTCCAGACAGTCGGAGATGATTTTCGCATTGCGGCGGTAATAGCCGAGGTTTTCCTCGATCTGCTTTTCGCCCTCTTCGGTAAAGACAGCCGCCGCCCCCATCTGCGTAATGTAGGATACGCCGTTGAACTTGGTGGACTGACGGCGCGCCCAGAGTTTATTCAGGCTCACGCCCTGACGTTCGAGCGCCTTCGGCACGATGGTGTAACCGCAGCGGACGCCCGTGAACCCCGCCGTCTTGGAATAGGAACAGAGTTCGATGGCGCACTCCTTCGCGCCCTCCACTTCGTAAATGCTGCGCGCGAGGTGTTTATCGACCACGAAATGCTCGTAAGCCGCGTCGTACAAAATCACGGCGTTCTGCTTCTTCGCGTAGTCCACCCACACTTTGAGCTGCTCGCGGCTGTATGCCGCGCCCGTCGGGTTATTGGGCGAACAGATATAGATGATATCCGCCTTCACGTTCTCGTCGGGCATGGGCAAAAAGCCGTTTGCCTCCGTCGCGTCCGCAAAGATCACCTTGCGCCCCGCCATAATGTTGGTATCCAGATAGACGGGATACACGGGGTCGGGTACAAGCACGACGTTGTCCGTCGAGAAAATATCGAGAATGTTGCCGCAGTCCGACTTCGCGCCGTCCGAAATGAACACTTCGGAGGAATCGAGCGAGACGCCCTTGCGCGCATAGCTCCCCTTGATGGAATCGATGAGTACGTCGTACCCGTAGCAATACTGATCGGGACCGTACCCCTTGAACGTCTCTTTGCGCGCCATGTCGTCGACGGCTTTGTGCATCGCCTCGATCACGACGGGCGCGAGCGGCAGCGTGACGTCGCCGATCGAAAGGCGGATGACGTCCTTTTCGGGATGCGCGGCTTTATAAGCGGCAGTCTTTCTTCCGACCGTCGCAAAGAGATAGCTGTCCTTCAAATCAAGAAAATGTTCGTTGATCTTCATAATTTGGTTTTCCTGAAAATATATCCTGTCTGACGGGCTTATTTTTTGCCCTGTTTCTTTTCCGATTTCTTTTCCGAATATTGCACCGCGTGGCGGATAAATTCACGGAACAGCGGGTGCGCGTTGTTGGGACGGGACTTGAATTCGGGGTGGAACTGCACGCCCACAAAGAAGTCGTTCGCAGGGACTTCCACCGCCTCGCAGAGCGTGCCGTCGGGAGACGTGCCCGCGATCTTCATGCCGCCCTCTTCAAACTGTTTGCGGTAATCGTTATTGAACTCGAAACGGTGGCGGTGGCGCTCCTGAATGAGATCCGCGCCGTACGCTTCCTTCATTCTCTCGCCCAGAACGACGCAGGGATATGCCCCGAGCCGCATCGTGCCGCCCATCTTCACGCCGTACTGATCGGGCATGAGGTCGATGACGGAATGCTTGCCTTCGGGGTAGAACTCCGAAGAGTTCGCGTCCTCGATCCCGAGAACGTCGCGGGCATATTCGATGACCGCGACCTGCATCCCGAGGCAGATGCCGAGGTAAGGAATATTGTTCTCGCGGGCATAACGGCAGGCAAGCACCTTGCCTTCGATCCCTCTTCCGCCGAATCCGCCGGGGATGAGCACGCCGTCCGCGCCGTTCAGCCGCGCCGCAACATTCTTTTCGGTGAGCGTTTCGGTGTCCACCCAATCGATCTCGACTTCCGCGCCCGTCTCGTAGCCGCCGTGCGCGAGCGCCTCGGCAATGGAAAGGTATGCGTCGTGGAGCTGCACGTATTTGCCGCAGAGCGCGATTTTCACGTGCTTCTGCCGCGCATGAATGCGCGCAAGCATCGCCTGCCACTCCGTCATGTCGATCTCTTTGGGATCGAGATGGAGGATCTTGCAGACGATGGTGGAAAGATTGCTCTTTTCAAGCATCATGGGCGCCTCGTACAGCACGGGAACGGTGAGATTCTCGATGCAGCACTCGGGCGCAACGTTGCAGAACATGGCGATCTTCTCGCGGATGCTCTGCGGCATGGGCGCGTCGACGCGCGCCACGATGATGTCGGGGAAAATGCCCATTCCCTGCAATTCCTTGACGGAGTGCTGGGTGGGTTTGCTCTTGAACTCGCACGAACCCGAAATATACGGAACGAGCGTGACGTGGATGAAGCAGCAGTTTTCGCGCCCCACTTCGCGCGCGACCTGACGGATGGCTTCGAGGAAGGGCTGGCTCTCGATGTCGCCCGTCGTTCCGCCGATCTCCGTGATGACAATGTCGGCGTTCGTCGTCTTGCCGACCTGATAAATAAAGGACTTGATCTCATTGGTGACGTGCGGAATGACCTGCACCGTCTGCCCGAGATACTCGCCCGCGCGCTCCTTGGTGAGCACGTTCCAATAGACTTTACCCGTCGTGAGGTTGGAGAACTTGTTCAGGTTTTCGTCGATAAAACGCTCGTAGTGACCGAGGTCGAGGTCGGTCTCCGCGCCGTCGTCGGTGACGAACACCTCGCCGTGCTGATAAGGGCTCATCGTGCCGGGGTCGATATTGATATAGGGATCGAGTTTCTGCGCCGCAACTTTATAGCCGCGCATTTTCAAAAGTCTGCCCAACGATGCCGCCGTAATGCCCTTGCCGAGTCCCGATACAACGCCGCCCGTGACAAAGATGTATTTTGCCATAAATAAAGTTCTCCGTTCTCCTTTGGTATTTTTGTAGAACCGCCGAAATAGCGGTCAGATTTCCACTTCTCCCGTAAATGCAAACGCCGCGGGACCCGTCATAAAGACGACGTCGGGCGTATAGCTGATGACAAGATCGCCGCCGCGCAGATGCACGGTAATATCCGCGCCCGCGTCGCAGAACCCGCCGAGCACGCCCGCAACCGCAACGGCGCACGCGCCCGTTCCGCACGCCCACGTCTCGCCGCTGCCACGCTCCCAGACGCGCATCGTCAGTTCATTTCTCCCGTCGACGCGCACAAACTCCGTGTTGACGCGCTCGGGGAAGGCAGGATGATGCTCGAACGCGGGGCCGATTTTTTCCAGATCGAGCGCGTACGGGTCCTCCACGAAGGTAATGCAATGCGGATTTCCCATCGAAACGCACGTCACGCGGTATTCCGCGCCGTTCACGCTGAGCGGCGCATTCACGACGCGCTCCCCTTCAAACTTTGCGGGAATGCGCGCGGGCGAAAGCTCCGCCTTGCCCATATCCACGCGCACGGCGCGCACAACGCCGTCGGAAACGTCGAGCGAAAGCGTCTTGATGCCGCTGAGCGTCTCCACCGTGAGCACGGGCTTGCGCATTTCTTTGATCTCGTATAAAAATTTTCCGATGCAGCGGATCGCGTTCCCGCACATTTTTCCTTCGCTGCCGTCGGCGTTGAACATGCGCATCCGCGCGTCCGCAACGCTGCTCGGCAGAATGAGCACAACGCCGTCTCCCCCCACCGAAAAGTGGCGGTCGGACAGCGTTATTGCAAGCGATGCGGGGTCGTTCGGCTGCCATTCAAAGCAGTCGAAATAAATATAATCGTTTCCGATGCCGTGCATCTTCCAGAATTTTTTCTGCATAGATCCTTCTCAGACAAAGGCAAAAATTCGGTCTTATAAAAAGCTGTGTCTTTCTCAGACATACGAAGATTTTTCCCGTCGGTTTGGGAAAAATCCCGTAATCACGTTACCGCTCGATGATCTGATCGCGCTCCGCGCCGACCGATACGAACGTGATCTTGCATTCGCAGAGCTTTTCGATGAGGCGGACGTAATCCTGCGCTTCCTTGGGCAGCCCCTCGAAGGTGCGGCAGCCCGTAATATCGCAGTTCCAGCCCTTGACCTTTTCAAAGACGGGTTTGCATCTGTCGAGCGCGTCGGAGAACGGGAACTCGTGAATGATCTTCCCGTCCAGCTCGTACGCGGTGCAGATCTCCAATTCTTCAAACTCGGAGAGAACGTCCAGCTTGGTCAGCGCGATCTCGTCCGCGCCCTGACAGCGGATCCCGTAACGGGAAGCGACCACGTCGAACGGTCCGACCCTTCTCGGTCTGCCCGTCGCCGCGCCGTATTCGCCGCCCGCCGCGCGGAGCGCCTCCGCCTTCTCGCCGAAATACTCGGCGGTAAACGGACCCTCGCCCACGCAGGTGGAATACGCCTTCATGATCCCCACCGATTTATCCAATTTCAGATTGGGCACGCCCGCGCCGATGGGCGCGTACGCCGCGATCGTGGAGGACGACGACGTGTAGGGATAGATACCGAAATCAATATCGCGGAGCGCGCCGAGCTGCGCCTCGAACATAATGTTCTTGCCCGCCTTGTGCGCCTCGTTGAGCCAAAGCCCCACGTCGCAGATGTATTCTTTGAGCGGTTCGCCGTATTTTTTGAAATATTCGATGACTTCGTCGACAGTGATGGGCGCGTGATGATACCCGCCTTCCACGGTGAGGTTCTTCCATTCGACGATGTCTTTCACACGTTCATAGAGGTGTTCGGGGTGCAGAAGCTCGCCCATACGGAACGCCTTTTTCATGTACTTATCCGCATAGACGGGCGCAATGCCGCGGCGGGTGGAGCCGAACTTCTTATCGGCAAGGCGCTCCTCTTCCAGGCAGTCCATCAGCACATGATAGGGCATCGTGATCACAGCTTTGTCGCTGATTTTCAGATTCTCGGGCGTGATGCGGATCCCCTGCGCGCGCAGACGGTCCGCCTCCTCCGTAAGGTGCCTGATGTCGATGACCATACCGTTGCCGAGTACGTTGACGACGCCGTCGCGCAGAATTCCGGAAGGCAGAAGGTTTAAAATAAACTTCCCCCTCTCGTTGATGACGGTATGACCCGCGTTATTGCCGCCCTGATAGCGGCAAACCACGTCGTAACGGCGGGACAGCAGATCGACCATGCGTCCTTTTCCTTCATCGCCCCAGTTGATGCCGCAAATGGATGTGAGCATTCTTTCCCTCCTCGTAAGCCGGCGTCGTAAAATCGGAAAAACGCCGCAAAACAATCGCTGTTATTATACTATGGAAAGCGTTCTTTTGTCAAGCGTCCTCGTGAAAAAAGCAAGTGCAATGTTTGCGCGCACGCCTCTCGTTTTTACTGTGACGGGACGCCATTTTTTTGCAAGAATTTTACAAATTTCTGCAAGATTTTTACATGAAACGGTTGACAAGCGGGCATGCGCGGCGTAAAATAAAAGGCGAATGATTTGAAGCCAAATGACAGGAGGTCATAAGTTACACGATGTTTTGCAGAGACTGCGGCACCCAACTCTCCCTCCGTTTCCTCGAAAACGAAGGACTCATTCCCTACTGCGAAAAATGCGGGGCGTTTAAGTTCCCCTACTTCCCCGTCGCCGTTTCGATGACGGTCGTCAACCGCGCGGAAAATAAGATTCTTTTGGCGAAACACACGGGCGAAGACACTTACAAGTTGTTTGCGGGATATATCAAACAGGGCGAGAGCGCGGAAAAGGCGATCCCCCGCGAACTCAAAGAAGAAACCAAGCTCAACGCCGTCAAGTGGCGGTATTTCGGTTCGCGCTATCACGAGGCGAAAAACGTGCTCATGCTCAACTTCATCGTGACGGCGGACGAGGGCGAAATCGTCCTGAACGACGAGATCGAGGAAGCGAAGTGGTTCACGCCCGAAGAGGCGAAAGCAGCCATCAGGAAGAACTCCACGGCGGAGTATTTTCTCCTCGGCGCGCTCAACGAACTCGGCAGAAAAAAATAAACAAAAAGCGGCTCCAAGCCGCTTTTTTCATTTTATAACGGCGGGCAAATGCCCGCTTTTTTATTTGCGCACCTGACCGTTCCCGCGCACGATAAATTTGTAGGAAGTCAGTTCCCGCAGCCCCATCGGACCGCGCGCGTGCAGTTTCTGCGTGGAGATGCCCATCTCCGCCCCGAACCCGAATTCAAATCCGTCGGTAAAGCGCGTGGACGCGTTGTGATAGACACAGGCGGAATCGATTTCTTTGAGGAATTTTTCCGCCGCCGCCCTATCCTCCGTCACGATGCTTTCGCTGTGGTGCGTGGAATGTTCGTTGATGAAGGCGATCGCCTCCTCCACGCCGCGCACGATTTTAACGGAGATCTTCATCGCGAGATACTCGGTATAAAAATCCTCCTCCGCCGCAGGCCTGACTGCGGAAACGAGCGCGCACGCCCTTTCGTCGCCGACGATCTCGACGCCCTTTTCCATGAGCGGCGCCAAAAGCTCCGCCAGATGCGCTTTTGCGAACTCCTCGTCCACGACGAGGCTCTCGCAGGCGTTGCACACGGAAATGCGCTGCGTTTTGGCGTTGAGCAGAATGCGCTTTGCCATTTCAAGGTCGGCGCTCTTCTCCACATAGACGTGACAGTTGCCCGTTCCCGTCTCAATCACGGGGACGGACGCGTTTTCCAGCGTGCTCTGAATGAGCGACGCGCTCCCGCGGGGAATGAGCACATCCAGAAGCCCCTTCTGTCGCATGAATTCGCGCGCGCCCTCACGCGTGCAGTCCTCCAAAAGCTGAATGAACTCCGGATCGAAACCGCCCGCTCTGATCGCATCCTTCATAACGCGGACGATGGCGGCGTTGGAAGCGTAAGCGTCCTTGCTCCCGCGCAGGACCACGGCGTTGCCGCTTTTCAGGCACAGTCCGACCGCGTCCGCCGTGACGTTGGGACGCGCCTCGTAAATGATGCCGACCACGCCGAACGGCACGCGCACGCGGGCAATATCCAGTCCGCCCGCCGTCGTGTGCTCCTCGATCACTTCCCCGACGGGACAGGGCAGCGCCATCAGCTGACGAAGTCCCTCGGCGATCCCCGCAATGCGGCTCTCGGTGAGCACAAGGCGGTCGCGGAGACTGTCCTGACGGGTAAAGCGGTTGAGATCCTCCGCGTTCGCCGCCAGAATTTCGCTCCGGCGCGCTTGGAGCGCGTCCGCGGCGAGCGCAAGCATTTTGTTTTTATCTGCCTCGGAAGAAAATGCCGCGGCATTCGCGTGTTCTTTCGCAAGCCGACACATCTCGGAAATGGTCATAAGACAGCCTCGCATAGTTTTTTCTCATTATACAACAATGCTGTCCGATTGTCAAATTGCCTGTTTTTCTTTTTAAAGATTGAATTCCGCGTTTTCGCCGATTAAATCCCGATCAGTCATCGTTTTCCTCCTTCCGGCGGAAAAACGCGCTGCGCATCTCCGAGATGCTGCAACTCATATGTTCGAAACACGCTTCAACGCCCGCGGCATCGTGACTGAATTGCATCGTCTGACGTGCGGGAATCCCCATACTGCGCGCCGCGCCGAAGGCGTCGATATTTGCGCCGAAAAAGAGAAACTCCCATCCGTACTTTTCCTTCTTCTGCTCAATCAGGTTTTTTACCCGTTCCAAAGTATATTCGCGGCTGGCATTTTCCATCCCGTCGGTAGTGATTGCAAAGATCACTTTGGACGGACGATCAGATTCGAGCATTCGGGAATAACGCAATCCGGCAGCGTCGATGGTTTTCCCAACCGCATCGAGGAGCGCAGTTAACCCGCGCGCAAAATATGTATCCTCGGTAAGCGGCGGGATCTCGTTGATGTCCACGGTGTCGTAGAGAAGATCATATTCGTCATCGAATAATACGGTCGTGACGCGCATTTCCCCTTCCGGCTTGCGCTGTTGTTCAATCAGCGTGTTATATCCGCCGATCGTGTCCTCCGTCAGCGGTGCCATAGAGCCGCTTCTGTCCAGAATGATAAAAAGTTCTGTGAGATTTTCTTTCATAATTCCTCCTTATATTCCCGCAAATAAATGCGATAAAGTATCTTTTGTAAACGCTCCGCAAGCTCCGATTTTTCTTCGCCCGATTTTCCGTTCGCCGCCAGAATTGCTTTCTGAATAAACTCCGCCTCTTCCAAAGAGAATTTCTTCATTGCAAGATAAAACCCCTTCGGCGTCTTTACGATCGGATACCCCAGATCCTGCAAGAAACGTATATTGCGCCCGACAGTTTTCCGATCGCAACACCCCTTTGCGTCTGCAATCCAATCCGCAATTTTCGTCTGCGTCATCGGATGCTGTTCATCTGTATTCGATTCCAGAATTTTCAGAACTGCAATAATGGAATTTTTCTTACACGCCATGTCCTCCTCCTTTGCGTATCCTTACACATCTCATAAATATTATAACAAACCTCTTGTACCAAAAACAGCCCTTATCAAAAATAATAGTAATTTAAAAATAATCTTTTCCATTTATATATACGATGGAAATCATCATTTCTCCTTCTTTTTTTCCTCTTTTTCTTTTGCGTCGCGGTTTCC